>Ga0316205_10000279_pt1 | contig 107413 bp, 110 predicted proteins | sample 3monthpyrite_MG_FD_204941 | JGI IMG/M metagenome (GOLD analysis project Ga0316205, IMG submission 204941) | Microbial mat bacterial communities from mineral coupon in-situ incubated in ocean water Damariscotta River, Maine, United States -... | ecosystem: Environmental > Aquatic > Marine >... | reverse complement strand
CCATGAAGGCCATGAAGGCCATGAAGGCCATGAAGGCCATGAAGGCCATGAAGGCCATGAAGGCCATGAAGGCCATGAAGGCCATGAAGGCCATGAAGGCCATGAAGGCCATGAAGGCCATGAAAAAACGGATGGGCACCCAACGCAAGCGGAAAACACCGGCCTTTCCGCGCACCTGGCCCATGCGACCACAGACTCCACGACCTACACTTGCCCCATGCACCCCGAGGTCACTTCCGACAGCCCCGGCGCCTGCCCCAAATGCGGCATGAACCTGGTGCCGCAGGATGATGGCAAAGAGCACGCCCATCCCCACCATTCCGGGCACGAAAGCCATGCCGCCAAGGCGCACGCCACGACCTACACCTGCCCCATGCACCCCGAGGTCACTTCCGACAGCCCCGGCGCCTGCCCCAAATGCGGCATGAACCTGGTGCCGCAGGATGAAGGCAAAGAGCACGCCCATCCCCACCATTCCGGGCACGAAAGCCATACAGCCGAAACGCACGCCACAACCTACACCTGCCCCATGCACCCCGAGGTCACCTCCGACAGCCCCGGCGCCTGCCCCAAATGCGGCATGAACCTGGTGCCGCAGGATGATGGCAAAGAGCACGCCCATCCCCACCATTCCGGGCACGAAAGCCACGCCGCCGAAACGCACGCCACGACCTACACCTGCCCCATGCATCCCGAGGTCACCTCCGACAGCCCCGGCGCCTGCCCCAAATGCGGCATGAACCTGGTGCCGCAGGATGAAGGCAAAGGGCACGCAAGCCATTCTGGCGGCGATACCGGCGGGGGACATGCAGGCCATGGCGGCCACGCCGGCCACGGCGCTGCCCCCGATATCCCTGGAATCGAGCCGCATTTCATGTCCATGGCTGATCTGACCGCGGGCAAGCCAGCCAGCCCCGACGGGCTGATCATGGAATGGATCGATGCGCCCTTTGGCCCATTTTTCCCCGGCCTGCCCGGTGGGCTGGCGCTGATGCTGACGCTCGATGGCGACAGTGTGGCACAGGCCAGCGCGTCAAGCCTTGCGACCGGCGCAGTGGAACCGCCTTTGACCGCAATTGACCTGCCTGATCGGCTCGCCGCGCTCACACCGCTGGCCCCGGTTGCGCTGCGCGAACTGGCTTGCCGCGCGCTCGAAGCCGCAGCAAGCGCCATACCTGACGCCAAAGTGGCCGCGGCGCGCGCCGCCGCCATGGAGCGCGAACGCATCGCCAGCCATCTGGGCTGGCTTGCAGGTCTGTCCCGGCAGATCGGGCTTGTCTGGCTCGAACGCCGTGCCGCCGGGCTACAAATGGGGCTGCGCACAGCCGATGCGGATGAGATCGCCAGGCGTGTGTGGGATATCCAGACCTTTCTCAGCCGGTTGCGCCGCACACCGCTGCTGCACGAAAAACTTGCCCGGATCGGGCCGATCAATGCGGATGCGGCGGCGGGTTTCGGTGGCCCAGTGGCGCGGGCCTCAGGTGTCAGGACTGATGCCCGGAGCGACGCGCCCGCCTATTCCGCGCTTGGCTTTGAAGCCCACACCGAAACAGGAGGCGACGCCTGGGCGCGCCTGTCGCAACGCCTTGCAGAAATCGGGCAAAGCCTTGAACTGATCGCTCAGGTCGGGACAATTGCCCTGCCCACCGCGCCTCAATCGGTGCCGCAGGACGGGCACGGCATGGCCACTGTCGAAACCCCGCGCGGCAAGGCAACGCTGCACCTCAATCTCAAGGATGGGGCGGTCGAGAGTTTGCATCTGACGACGCCCTTCGCGGCGCTCGCGGCGCATGTCGGGCCGATGACCGCACAGATGGAGCTTGCCGACGCGCTGACCGCGATCGGTTCGCTTGATCTTGATCCCTGGGGGGGCAACACATGACAACCGCCGCAGTTCTTCTTGCGCTTGCTATCGGCTGTTACGCCGTTGCCGTTTTTGAGGGCTGGGCAGTCCACGGGCGCTTTAGCCTGACACGCCCCGCAGCATCTGCGCTGGCCCTGTTGGGCCGCGAACAGATCATGCCGCGCACGCCCGACCGGCTGTTTTTCGAAACCGGGCCGGTTCTGTTGCTGATTGCCGGGTTGTTGTCGGTGGCTGTCATTCCGCTGGCCCCGGGCCTGATCATCACGGATCTGGCCATTGGCGCGCTGTTTTTGAACGCGGCCCTTGCCTATGTCCTCGTTGCGCTGATCATGGCAGGCTGGGGGCCAAACGGGGCTTACGGAATGATCGCGGGCTGGCGGTTTCTGGGGCAGTTCGTCGCCTACGCAATGCTGATCGTCATGCCGATCACGGCGGTCGCGATGCGCGCCGAGTCGCTTTCAACCGTAGAGATCGTGCTGTCGCAACAAGCCCTCTGGAACGTGTTTTATCAGCCGATCGGCTTTGTCCTGTTTGTGATTGCGGCAATGGGTGTGGCCTGGATGGCGCCCATTGACCTGCCGACCGGCGGTGGCGACCTGGCCGGTGGCGTAGAGGCCGATTACACCGGCGCCCGCCTTGCCGTACTGCGCCTGGCGCGGCTGGTAATCATTGTTGCGCTCTCAGGTGCAACGGTCACCTTTTATCTTGGCGGCTGGCTGGGTCCCTGGCTGCCGGGCTGGGCCTGGACGGCACTCAAGACGCTTTCCGTTGCGGCGGCGATGCTGATGCTTGGCCCGCGCCTGCCACGACTGCGCGAGGCACGCTATCTGGCCGTCAGTTGGAAACTGGGCATTTCGCTGGCACTGGCCAATATTTTCCTTGTCGGCGTCATTGCATTGGTGGTGCCGATATGAGCCTTGCGACATCTTTCTTCCTGGTCTTTTTCGGCGTTGCGGCGGTCTGGTTCGGCATCGTTGTGTTCCGCACCCATTCAATGGTGCGGTCGGCGATTGCGCTTTTGTTTTCGCAGACCGCTATCGGGGCGATGTTCCTGGTCATGCAGGCGGAATTTCTAGGTGTGTTGCAGATCATGATGATGGCCACCGAGATGAGCGTGATGGCAATTTTCATGGTGATGTTCATGATGGACCCCGGCGGTATGGGAAAGATGGATATGACCCATCAGAAGCGCCTGTCGCTATGGGCGGGCGGTATTGGGTTGCTTGCCGCGCTTGTTGTGATCCTGGGCGCTGGCTGGCAGGGGCCCGTGCCTGACGTTCCGGGCGCCGACGCGCAGGCCAGAATGCTTGGGCGGGAACTGTTGGGTCGGTCCATGTTCATTTTCCAAAGCGCCGCGCTGATGATCCTGACCGCGATGATCGCGGCAACCATGGTCGCCATCGCACCGCAAGAAAGGGAAAAACCATGATCTCGGAGCTTCTGATCGCACTGAGTGTTGGCGCCGCGCTTTTTGGTGTCGGACTGTATGGGGCGCTGAGCCAGACCAACCTGGTCATGATTATCATGGGGGTGGAACTGGTGCTGGCCGCTGCACTGGTCAACATGGTGGCCTTTTGGCGCTATCTGCATCCGGATGAACCGGCGGCGCAGATGTATGTGCTGATCGTCATGGCCGTGATGGCCGTCGAGATGGCGGTGGGCTTTGGCATCGCCATTGCGCGGTTCCGGTCGCGTGGGTCGGTCGAGATGGAAGAAGCGCGGGACCTCAAGGGATGATCTGGCTTGCACTCACGCTTCTGGCGCCACTTGGCGCGGGCCTCGCGGTGATAGCGCTGCGGCGCGCGCCCATTGCCCTTTCGCTGGCAGGTGCCGGGCTTGGGCTTTTGGGGGCGCTGGGCCTGTTCGCAGGGGCCGCGGGCGGCACCGAGATTACTGCCACCCTGCCGTTCCTGCCCGACCTGCCGATCCGCCTGCTGGCCGGCCCGCTGACCGCGACGCTGGCGCTTGTCGTTGCCACAGTGGCGGCGATGGTTCTGCTTTATGCGGCGGGTTACATGGCCCATGACCCCGAACGCGCGCGGTTTTTTGGCACCATGCTGATGTTTGTCGCCGCCATGGAGCTTTTGGTGCTGTCGGGTGACTGGATCACGCTCTTGGCGGCGTGGGAGATGATCGGCTTCGCATCGTATCTGCTGATCGGCTTCTGGCACGGGCGCGACGGTGTGCCCGGGGCCGCGACGCGCGCGTTCCTTTACACCCGCACCGCCGATCTGGGGCTTTACATCGCGGCTTTCCTGCTGATCGGTGTGGCCGGAACCTCAGAGATTTCCGCCACGCTGTCCACAACCGGCACCCCGGCGCTGATTGCCGGGCTTTTGCTGTTGTTTGCCGCCATGGGCAAGTCAGCACAGGTGCCGATGCAGGACTGGCTGATGCGGGCGATGGCCGGGCCGACGCCGGTTTCGGCACTGCTGCATTCGGCGACACTGGTGGCGGCGGGCGCGATCCTGCTGATCCGGGCCGCACCGATGCTGCCCGGTGGGGCGCTCGTGGCGGTGGGCCTTGTCGGCGGGGTCACCGCCGTGGTCGCCGGATTGATGGCGCTGGCCGCGCGCGACCTCAAACGCCTGCTGGCAGCCTCAACGGCCAGCCAATACGGCCTGATGCTGGTGGCGGTTGGTGCAGGCGTGCCGGTGGCCGCACTTCTGCACCTGATCGCCCATGCTGCGATCAAGTCAGCGCTGTTTCTGGGCGCGGGTGTCTTTCAGCACGACCGCGAGAGCACCGATCTGGACGCGCTGGCCGGGGCCGGACGGGCGCGGCCCGGCATCTTTGCCGGCTTTGCGCTGGTGGCGCTGGCGCTGGCGGGGCTGCCACCGATGGCGGCGTTTTTCTCCAAGGACGCGATCCTGGCCGCCGCGCTGGACAGTCCATTTGCATCATGGCTGCTGCCGCTGGCGCTGCTGGGGTCGGTTCTGACCGGGGCCTATATGGCGCGTGCGCTGAAAGTGCTGTGGACCGGCAAGTCTGACCGGCCCGTCGATGCCGTGCCGCTGATGGCCGCAGGCATGGGCGTGCTGGTGGCGCTGGCCGCTGTCCTGGGGTTCGGGTTCAAGCCACTTGAGGCGATGCTTGGCGCCCACCTGCCTGAACCTGCATGGATCATCCCGGCGATGGGGCTGGCCGTGGGTCTTGTCGGGCTGGCCCTTGGCTGGGCCGTCGCGCCGGACCGGCTGCTAGGCCCGCTTCTTGGCCCGGCGTCACGCGGTTTCGAGATCGCAGGCGGGATGCAGGCGCAGGTGGCCCGCCCCGCGCTGGCACTGGCGGACGCCTGTGAGAGGTTCGAGCAGTGGCTGCTGGCCGCCGTCCTGGCCGTGGGGCGGATCAACCTGTCCCTCGGCGTTGGGGCCCGGCGCACGGACAGGGACATGATCGACCGCGCAATTTTCGGGCTGGTTGACCGCGCCATTGCCCTTGGCGCCCGCGCCCGCAGATTGCAAAGCGGTTTCATCCACCGCGAAATGGCGTTGACCTTTGCCGGGATCGCCCTTGTCATTGGCGTCTTGCTCGCCGCCCCGATTTATCTTTAAGGAACGCGCCCATGCCACTTTTGACAATTGCCACGTTTCTTCCGATCCTGTTTGGCCTCGGACTGATGGCCCTGCCCAACAGGTCCGCGCAGGTGGCCCACCGCGTGTCCATCGCGGCAACCGGTGCTGTCTTTGTGATTACGCTTGTGATCTGGGCGCGTGGAATAATCGCCGGAGGGTTTGCGCAGGTTGAGGAAATCACCTGGATCCCGGCCATCGATGCCGCCTACCGGCTGGGCGTGGATGGTCTGAGCCTGCCACTGGTGCTGCTGACCTCGCTGCTCTTTCTGCTGTCGGCGATTTATTCGGCGCGGGTCAGCGACCGTGCGGCCACATATGTCGTCCTGATGCTGATGCTCGAGACGGCATCGCTGGGGACTTTCATGGCGCTCGATGGCCTGCTGTTTTATGTCTTTTTCGAAGTCTCGCTGGTGGGCATGTATTTCATGATCGTCGGCTGGGGATACGAGGACCGCCAGCGCGCGGGGCTGATGTTCTTTCTCTACACTCTCCTGGGCTCGCTCCCGCTCTTGCTGGCGATTATCGGTTTGTATCTGGGCAGTGGCACCTTCGACATGCGCGCCTGGATCGATGCGCCACCATTGGCCGGGATCGCCGCCATGCTGGCGCTGATTGCCATGCTTTTTACCTTTGCGGTCAAGATCCCGGCTTTTCCGGTGCATACCTGGCTTCCGGCGGCGCATGTGCAGGCGCCGACAGCGGGCAGTGTGATCCTGGCGGGCGTGATGCTGAAGTTCGGCACCTACGGGCTGGTGCGTTTTGCCTACCAGATGACACCAGAGGCCTTTGTTCAGGCGGGTCAGGTCATTCTGGCTTTCGGTGTGGTCAGCGCGCTTTATGGCGCTTTTGCAGCGCTGGCGCAGACCGATCTGAAAAAGATGATCGCCTATACCTCGGTTAACCACATGGGATATGTCGTGATGGGTGTGGCCGTGGCGGCACTGGCGACCGACCCGCGCATCCGCACCATCGGTCTGGATGGCGCAACATTGCAAATGATCAGTCACGGCCTGGTAACCGGTGCGCTGTTCTTTCTTGTGGGCATGTTGCAAGACCGCGCGCATAGCCGAGGCGTGGATGAATTCGGCGGCCTTCTGGCGCGCGTGCCCTGGCTGGGGTGGGCCTTTATCCTGTCTGCCTTTGCTTCGCTCGGGTTGCCGGGGCTGGCGCATTTCCCGGCCGAGTTTCAGGTCTTCCTGGCCACGCTCAATGCCGCACCCTGGGCGATTGTCGCGCTTTTGGCCATTGTGGTCACCGCCGCGCTTTATCTGCGGGCCATTGGGGCTGTGTTTCTGGGTGAAGCGAACCCGAAATGGGCCGCGATGCCCGATCTTGACGGACGCGAGAAGCTGGTCATCGTACCATTGCTGATCCTGACGGTGCTGGTGGGTGTGGCTCCGGGCTGGCTGATCGACATGATCCACACCACCATGGCAAGTCTGGGTAACTGATGGAACGCGACCTTGCACTTCTGATACCGGAACTGGTGCTGTCTGGCGCCGCGATGCTGATGATCGTGGCCGAGATGGCCCGCGCGCCACGATTGGTGCTGGTGATCGGGCTGGTGGCGCTTGGGCTGTCGGCAGTTCTGACGCTGCCCGTTCTTGACGCTGATACGACCGTGTTCGGCGGCACCTACCGGATTGACCTGATCGCCGGCTGGGCCAAGCTGATCCTGCTGCCGGGCACAGCGCTGGCATTGCTGATGGCACGGGCCGAGATCGCCGGACGCGAGCGTGAAGGCAGCGTTTATGCGCTCATCGTGTTGGTGACACTGGGTGCGCTGATGCTGGCGGGCGCAGGCGACATGATGGCCCTGATTATCGGGGTGGTCCTGACCGGCCTTGGGTCCTTTGCGCTGGTCACTTATCCGCGCGACGATGCGGCCACCGAAGCAGGTATGAAATACCTGGTGTTTGGAGCCGTCACCGGTTCGGTGATGATCTATGGTTTGACCTTCTGGTTTGGCGGCGCGGGCTCAACACTGTTTTCACAGATGGGCCAGCTTGAGGGCCAGAGGCTTGTCGCGGTTGCCGGGCTGATCGCGGTAATCGTGGGGCTGGGATACAAGGCGGCACTGGTGCCGTTCCATTTCTGGGCGCCCGATGCCTATGATGGCGCGCCGATCTCGATAGCCGCCTATCTGTCGGTCATCACCAAGGCGGCGGCGTTCTTTGCTTTCGCGCAAGTGCTGCGCGATTTGCCGCGCGAGGCGGGTTGGCCCTTCGCGCTGGCTCTGATTTCGGCCGTGACGATGACTTATGGCTACTTTGCGGCCCTTGTGCAGACCAACCTTGTCAGGCTGATCGCCTATTCTTCGGTGGCCCAGTCAGGATACCTGCTGATGGGTATCGTCGCGCTGGGCGTCAGCCCGATCGCAGTCCCTTCAATTCTTGTCTTTGCGGCGGCCTATGTCGCGATGAACCTTGGTGCCTTCGCCTTCATCATGGTGGCTGGCCGGTCGCTGGACGATCTGGAAGGTCTCGGGCGGGCGCGTCCCTGGCTTGGGGTGGCGATGGTGGTGTTTTTGCTTTCGCTCACCGGCATCCCGCCGCTTTTCGGCTTTGTCGGCAAGGTGTATTTGTTCATTGCGGCGGTCGAGGCAGGCTATCTTTGGCTGGCGATCATCGGAATCCTGAATTCAGTGCTGGCGCTGGGTGTCTACCTGCGCATGGTTGTGCCAATGTATCGCGCCACAGACGGTGCGGCACCTGCCCCGGTCACGGTCTGGCTTGTGGCGGTTCTGGCGGCCACAGCAGCGGCAACACTTGGCCTGGGTGCGCTGGCAGGGGTATTGCTTCCCTGAGCAGGGGATCGGGGCTGGCAGTCACCTGCTGACAGGCGACCACCCCCCCCCGCAGGTCTCAGAAACCGAGCGTCCCGATCGCCGCCTCCAGCCAGACTGCCGCGAACAGGACAAAGAGATAAAGGAGCGTCAGCCGGAAAAACCGCCGTTCGGTATCATAGCGATCCGCGTTGGCGGCGTCTTCGTTGCGCCCTGCAATCGCAGCCGCCCCGCGCAGCAAGGCAAGGTTCAGCACGATTGTCGCGATCAGCAGGATCGGCCCACCGATGGATGACATCGCTATCGCCAACGAAATGACCACCAGCACCACACTATAGATTAGGATCTGCTTACGTGTTGCCGCCCGGCCATGGGTGACCGTCAGCATCGGAACGCCAGCGCGGGTGTAGTCATCATGCATATAAAGTGCCAGCGCCCAGAAATGCGGCGGTGTCCAGAAAAAGATCAGACCAAAGAGCATCACGCTCTCGATACCGACCGATCCGGTTGCAACGGCCCATCCGATCATTGGCGGAAACGCCCCGGCGGCACCGCCGATCACGATATTCTGCGGTGTGCGCCGTTTCAGAATGATCGAGTAAATCACAACATAGAAGAAGATGGTAAAGGCCAGAAGCCCGGCGGCCAGCGCATTCGACACGGCCCAGAGTGCCAACACCGACATGACCGAGAGCACCAGTCCAAAGATCAGGGCTGCGACGGGTGTCACCTCGCCATTGGGAATGGGGCGGTTTCGGGTGCGCCGCATCTCTGCGTCGATGTCGGCATCCCACCACATATTCAGTGCGCCCGAGGCCCCAGCCCCGATGGCGATGAACACCAGTGAAAGAATGGCGCGCAGCGGGTCTACCGCCGTCGGGGCCGCAAAAACGCCGACTGTCGCCGTGAAGATCACCAGCGACATGACGCGCGGTTTCAGCAGCGCCAAATAGCTGGGCAGACCGGACCGGCGCGAACCGGACACAAAGCGCGTGGTATCGGACATAGTGTCTCTCTCGTTAGAATGAAGTCATGTATCCCGGCGCAAAGGCCGGGACACAATTTGGTTGGAATTCAGGCTTGTGACCCCATGGATAACGCACACCATGGGCATGCCTGTTACATTTCCATGGTCATGCCTTCAGTCGCAAGCTGACCCATCATGCCCATCTGCATGTGATAAGGCACCATGCACATGAACATCCAGACACCTGGGTTAAGCACTTCGGCGACGAAGGTGATCTCTTCTCCCGGCAGGAGCAGCGATTTTTCAAAAAGCGCTTCATGCTCAAGCAGGTTCCAGTCCGCCCGCCGGGCGCGATAACTCACGCCTTGCATCTGGGCCATCCCCATGAACATGAACTCATGCACGATCTGACCGTCATTGCGCACAGTAAAGCGGATCTTTTCACCCGGCTGTGCATCCAACGAGAGGTCCGAGAAGGACCATTCGGTCATCGACAGAGTGACTTCACGGTCGAATTCGCCTTCGTCAGTGACAAGCAGGCCCGCCATGCGGCCAGCCATCAGACGATCGGCTTCTTCCTCGTCCATGGCGCTTTCGGCCATGTCCATGGCACCGTCGCCGTTGTCCATGTCCATCGCGTCATCTTCAGCCATGTCCATCGCACCGTCTTCAGCCATGTCCATCGCACCGTTGCCCATGTCCATGTCCATGTCGCCCATGTCCATGTTCGCTTCGGCGGCGGCGATCATCGCTTCATCCTCGGGCGGCACACCAAAGGTGTCATGTTCGATCTCTTCGTTCTCGATCATGATCTCTTCAGGAAAAATACCTTCCTCGCGAAGTCGTACAATTTCGCCTACCGCAGGGGCTGCCTGGACGGTCGGTGGGGTCTGTACGACGATGAAGTAGCCTGTTCCTCCAAGAAGGATCAGCCCGAATATCAGAAACATTCGCATAATCATTGTGGGTTCTCCTTCCTATTCTGCTGGAACCGGCTCAGCAGAGCCTGTTTCCGCACCGCCCTCGATCGCCCATGGGTCGCCGGAAACGACGGCACCGCGGGTTGAGCTGCGCATGATATTGTAGACGAACAGTATGAAACCAAGGCCGATCAGATAGGCACCGCCTGTCAGGATCAACTGTGGGATCGACCACTGTGGAAGGTCCAGATAATCCACAACCCACCGTGGGAAGTAGTTGAACCCCAGCAGATACATCATCGTGACCTTTGTGAAGATACCGATCTGCCAGAACCAGAAATGGGTGTTACCCAGTCTCTGACTGTACATCCGGGCCGTGAAGTAGGGATAAAGATAGTAAATCCCCGCCATCGCCATATTCGCCATGAAGCCAACGAACATCGCGTGGAAGTGCGCCGGAACGAAATAGGTGTTGTGCACAAAGTCGCTGTCTGTCGCGATCTGGGCGTTCACATAGGCTGTCACACCGCCGTACATCAAGAAGAAGATCGAAGCGATCATGAATTTGAACGGCACCGCACGCCGCGCTGAATCCGGTATCTTGTCGGACCAAAGCGTGGCGATCCAGTTGAACACGTGCAAGGTGGATGGCACGAAGATCAACAGCGTCAGGATCTGTGTTGTCCGCTGCAACCATCCGCTGACGTTTTCAGCCGGTTGGAAGTGGTGCGGATAGACAATGAAGCCAAGCGCTGTGAGCAGTGCAAAGGCTGTCACCGCCGACCAGTAGCTCCAGATCGGCCGCCCCAGATAACGTGGCAGCAGAGTATACATGATCGCCACCGCAGGCATCAAAGGCAGGTAAACGGCAGGGTGCCCGTAGAACCAGAACATGAACATAAAGGTCATCACGTCGCCGCCGCGGGCAGGGTCAAAGAGCGCCGTCATTTCCAGCCAGTCGGTCAACATCACAATGCCGACCAATCCAAGGATCGGTGTGGACAGCAAAAGCAGAATCCCTTCCGAGAGCGCTCCCCAGCCCATCAGGGGCAGTTTGCTAAACCCCTTGCGCTTGACCGCAGCCAGACCGTTCTTGAGCAGAACCGCCCCGGCCAGGAATTCGGAAATGGCCACCAGCAGGACCGCCAGATAGCCCATCCATACCAGACCACCGCCCACACGGAGCGACATTGGCGGATAGAATGTCCAGGTAAAGTCAGGACGCGATATCACCAAAAGAACCGCGGCCACGATCAACAGCCAATAGCTCCATTGTGCGCCGCGTGCCCACAACAGCTGATCTGTGCCCAGGATCTTGGGCATCATGTAGTACATGATCGATACGACGAAGGGGATGATGAACCCAAAGACCATGAACATGCCATGCAGGGTCATCAGTGACATATAGGGCCGGGCATCCAGGATCTGGATGTCGGGGTAGGCCAGCTCGGTCCTGAACAGGATTGCCATCAGGCCGCCAAGGCCCAGCATCACGACCGATGTGAGCATCCCCTTGATCGCTATGTGTCGGTAGTCGTGTGAAAACATGAGCTCGGAAAAGGTCATCTTGCCGATGATGTCTTCCGGCTCCCAGTGGGGCGTATTCCCCATACGTTCTGCATCATGTGCGCTTGCCATGGTGCGGTCTCCTCAATTTTGAATTTCTGTCGCGAAGGGGCCGGGCATCAGGCCTCGCCCTCGTCGTGGTCTTCGTCGCCTTCGGCCTCATCGCCCTGCACGACCAACCAGGCCTTCATCTGGGAGTGTCCCACACCGCAATAGTTCAGACACTGGACCAGGTACTTGCCGGGCTCCTGAGGCGCGCGGATCCAAACATTGCGTTCAGCACCTGGCTCAAATTCGGCGGTTATGCCGGCAGCCGGGATGTTGAAGCCATGGATGACATCGTTCGCAAACAGGCTGAAAAGAACCTTCTCACCTGGTTGAACAACCGCCGCGTTACGCGAGATCGCGTCTTCCTCATCGACGAATGCAAAGCCCCATTGGAAGGCCAGAACACGAATCGAGCGGTCGAATTCTCCTTCGCCAGGCTCATAGCCGACTTCAAGAACGCCTTCTTCCTCAAGCGGGGCCTGATAGGCCTCGTAGATTGCGGCGCTCTGTTTGTCGCCATACCAGACCATGACCAGCAAAAGCCCGACGAACAGGAACTCCATTGAATAAGGTAACCGCCAGCGGGTTGGCAGGAACAGCGCCGCAAAGAGCGCGGCAATCCCAAAACCCAGCACCACGAATACGATGATAATCATTGTGGACTGGTATCCGGCCAGTCCGAGTGCATTTTCCATTACATTTCTCCTTTTCTTGAAACATGTGCACAAGCGGTCGGCACAAGATGCCGCCGCGAAAGGCGTTTCAGAGGATCGGAGGCTGGAATTGCGGCTCCGCTGGCAAGCCAGTGGCCTGAATATCATCCCGGATAAATCTGACTGCGCCTGCGGCTGCCGGGCGACCTTCCAGGGCCGCAGCACCCGTCAGACCCAATGGCGCGCAATGGGCCGAGCCTGACCCCATATTGACGCAAATACCAATCATCGGACAGGGAGCATTGTTCGTCGGAGCGTCATCAGAGCCATCACAGAACTGATCCACCACACCGCCGGACAGCTCTGTCCGGCAGGCCTGCGCCGCGACATCCTGCATCGGTCCGGACATCGGGCGTGCGCCCAAAGCGGCCGTCGCAAACGTCGTGGACCCGACCGTGATCGCCAGCGCGAGCAAGACCGAGACCAGGCCGCAAATGCACCTGTGTATAAACATTTTGGCCGTCCTGTTCGGCATGGCCAATCCTCCCCTGATGCGTCACGTTACCATGGGAAACAAAAAATGCAATCGTCGCGGTTTAGAGGGTCGTTTTGCACAATGTCACCTGGCGATTGACGAGCCAGGCGCAGACAAAAGTACCTCCGTCCGGGCACGCGGAAGTTGATTCTCCGGATCGATTCAGAGGCCCGGTCAGCGCATAGGCTCGGCTGGTGGGTCAACATCCCAGCCCCTCCTCTTTTCGCTCTTTGCGTCTTGTCCCGGCAACCGATGCCTGAATTTTGCTATTGCTGTTTTAGCTGGCGCTCCCTATGTCCGGCGGTGGGACACCCTTCCCCAACGAAGGGCGCATATCTGTGAGGATACCACTGATGGTAAAGACAAGACCCGGCACGCGGCCGGCCAATCCGCGTTTTTCTTCCGGCCCCTGTGCCAAACCCCCCATCTGGAAACTTGATGCACTCAGTGACGCGGCCTTGGGCCGGTCACACCGTGCTGCTGTCGGCAAGGCCAAGCTGGCCCAGGCGATTGACCTGACCCGTGAGATATTGGGTGTGCCAGCGGACTACCAGATTGGCATCGTGCCAGCCTCTGACACGGGCGCCTTTGAAATGGCGATGTGGTCCCTGTTGGGTGAGCGTCCAGCCGAAATGGTTGCCTGGGAAAGCTTTGGCGCAGGTTGGGTCACGGATGTCGTCAAGCAACTGAAGATCGACGCGACCGTGCACACCGCTGACTACGGCGAAATCGTCGATATGGCCGCGCTGAACTATGACAATGACGTTTGTTTTACGTGGAACGGCACGACATCGGGCGTGCGCGTACCATCAGGTGATGTGATCCCCGGTGATCGCGCCGGTCTGACACTTTGTGATGCAACGTCGGCCGCTTTTGCGCAGGACCTGCCCTGGGACAAGCTGGATGTGACGACATTCTCCTGGCAGAAGGTCATGGGCGGCGAAGCGGCACACGGAATGCTGATCCTGAGCCCGCGCGCGGTCGCGCGGCTGGAAAGCTATACGCCGGCATGGCCCCTGCCCAAGATTTTCCGCCTCACCAAGGGCGGCAAGCTGATTGAGGGTATTTTCCAGGGCGAAACGATCAACACGCCCTCCATGCTGGCGGTTGAGGACTACCTCGTCGCGCTCAAATGGGGCCGGTCGATCGGTGGCCTTGATGCGCTGGTGCATCGCGCCAATGCCAATGCACGGGCGATCTGGAATTTCTGTGCCGACAAGCCATGGATCGCCAACCTCGCGGTTGACCCGGCCACGCGGTCGAACACATCTGTCTGTCTGAAATTCACTGACCAACGGATCACGGACGGTGCCACCTTTGCCAAATCCGTGGCCAAACGGCTGGAGGCCGAAGGGATCGCGCTTGATATCGGTGCCTATCGTGACGCCCCCGCCGGGCTGCGGATCTGGTGTGGTGCCACGGTCGAAACGTCCGACATTGAAGCCATGCTGCCATGGCTGGAATGGGCGTTTGAGGCCGAGATTTCAAACCAATAAACACCCGTCCCGGGCTTGACCCGGGACCTCAGACCAGAGGCCCCGGGTCAAGCCCGGGGCGCGGAACAACACCTCTTCAAAGGAGCGGCAATATGGCCCCCAAAGTACTTATCTCTGACAAACTCTCTCCTGCTGCCGTGCAGATTTTCAAGGACCGCGGCATTGATGTGGATTTCCAGCCTGACCTAGGCAAGGACAAAGCCAGGTTGCTTGAAGTCATCGGCCAGTATGACGGCCTGGCCATTCGGTCCGCCACCAAAGCGACCGAAAAGATCATCGCTGCCGCCAAGAACCTCAGGGTGATCGGGCGCGCGGGTATCGGTGTGGATAACGTTGATATCCCGGCGGCGTCCAAGAAGGGGATCATTGTGATGAACACACCCTTTGGCAACTCGATCACGACAGCCGAACATGCGATTTCCATGATGATGGCAGTCGCCCGGCAAATCCCCGAGGCGAATACGTCTACCCATGCCGGCAAATGGGAAAAATCCCGGTTCATGGGTGTCGAACTGACGGGCAAGACCCTGGGTGTCATCGGTGCGGGCAACATTGGTTCGATTGTCATCGACCGCGCCCAAGGCCTGAAGATGAAGGTCATCGCCTATGATCCGTTCCTGTCGGAAGACCGCGCCCTGGAGATCGGCGTTGAAAAAGTGGAACTGGATGACCTGCTGGGGCGGGCGGATTTCATCACGATGCATGTGCCTTTGACCGATCAGACCAGGAATATCCTGTCAAAGGAAAACATCGCCAAGTTGAAAAAAGGTGTTCGCATCGTCAACTGCGCCCGTGGCGGTCTGGTGGACGAGGCCGCCTTGGCCGACGCGCTGACAACCGGTCATGTCGCTGGAGCGGCCTTTGATGTGTTTGCGGTTGAACCGGCCACCGACAGCCCGCTCTTTAACCTGCCCAACGTCGTTGTCACCCCGCATCTGGGTGCGGCGACCACCGAGGCGCAGGAAAACGTCGCCTTGCAGGTGGCCGAGCAGATGTCGGATTATTTGCTGACAGGTGCGGTACAAAACGCGCTCAACATGCCGTCCGTCACCGCCGAAGAGGCCAAGGTGATGGGGCCATGGATCAAGTTGACGGGTCATCTGGGCAACTTCATCGGCCAGATGACGGATGAGCCGATCAAGGCAATCAACATCCTGTTTGACGGTGAAGCGAGCGAAATGAACCTCAAGGCGCTGACAGCGGCGACGATTGCGGGGATCATGACCAAGGCGAACCCCGATACCAACATGGTCAGCGCACCCGTGATCGCCAAGGAGCGCGGCATCAAGGTGTCGACCACCAAGCAGGACCAGTCCGGCGCATTCGAAGGCTATGTGAAGGTGACCGTGGTAACAGAAAAGCGTGAGCGGTCCGTCGCGGGCACTGTCTTTAGTGACGGCAAGCCAAGGTTTATCCAGATCAAAGGCATCAACATCGACGCCGAAATCGGGGAACATATGGTCTATACCACCAACGAGGACGTTCCCGGCATCATCGGCGCATTGGGCACCACCATGGGGGCGAATAACGTCAACATCGCCAACTTTACCCTTGGTCGCTCGGCGGCACAGGGCGAGGCGATTGCTTTGCTTTATGTGGATGAACCCGTGCCTGGACCTGCGATCAAGGCGCTGGAGGACACAGGGCTATTCCAACAGGTCAAACCGCTGACGTTCAACGTCTAGTCAGGTCTGCGGGGCGCGCGATCACGCGCGCCTCTGTCCCTTTCTTGAGGAAAACACGCGATGACGCCCATCTATGCCATTGGCGATATTCACGGCCAGAAAGAGATGCTCGATCATGCGCTTGATCTGATCGCCGCGGATGGCGGGGCCAATGCGTGCATCGTGTTTCTGGGTGACTACACCGATCGCGGCCCCGACAGCCAGAGCGTGATTGAAACCCTTCTTGCAGGGCGCGATGCGGGGCGCAATTGGGTGTTCCTGAAAGGCAATCACGACCGGCTGTTTTCCAACTTCCTGCGCCATGGGATCGAGCATGACGCCCGTGTGAAATCAGGGATCAGCTGGCTCAACCCGCGACTGGGGGGTGCGATGACATTGGCTTCTTATGGGCTTGAGGGTGATATGCATTTCGCCCCGCATACCCGTGGTGAGCTTGAAAAACTGGCCTGTTTTCAGGGGACGGCTGGCCAGTTTGACAAAGACGGGTTGCACCGCCTTGCGATGGAAACCGTGCCGTCCGATCACCTGAACTTCCTCGATGGCCTGCCGCTCTGGTATCAGACCGACGATGTGCTCTTTGTCCATGCCGGCCTGCGCCCCGGTCTTGCACTTGATCGGCAGGATCCTGAGGACCTGATCTGGATCAGAGAGGGTTTTATCGACAGTACCCATGATTTTGGCCACCTGGTTGTGCATGGGCATACCGCGCTGGATCACCCGCAGCATTTTGGCAACCGGATCGATCTGGATGGCGGCGCTGGCTATGGGCGGCCGCTTGTTCCAGCGGTCTTTGAAGGGCGCGATTGCTGGCTTTTGACGGATCGGGGGCGGGTTCCGCTCAGGCCCTAATCCCGCCGGATCACGCCCGTTACCGCCGCCGCCCCAATTGCGGTGACAATCCAGCCAAGTGCGATCAGCCACCAGCGCACCCACCACAGCCACTGCCCCCAAGGGCCGCGTGTGGTCGAGGGCGCCCATGCCGCCTCTTGGCCCAATGACACGATGGGAACCACCAGATCGACAGCGTAGGAGACTGCATTGAAGGTCTCGTAATCGCGGCCTGCCGTCAGGGCAGATGTGCCATCCGGCGCAAGACCGTATTTGGCTGACCAGACCTTTGCCGGGTTCGGGATATCGGGGTTGGTGGCAAGCGCCTGCCAGCTTTCCGACATCAGCACCGGCCCCGCTGTCGGCGCGAAATCACCGTCTTCCCACGCCCGGTCCGCCATGAGCCAGCCAATAAGAACCAGCGCCAACAGCATATAGAAACTGCGTTCGGGCTTGTGGCCATAGCCCACGACCAGCCCAAACACCCGATCGGCAATCAGGCTGCCGGCATTGCGCCAGCCCACCCGCACGCCAAACCACCGCTGTTCGTCACGAAACTGCCTTTGCGCAAGCGCCAGTGTCATCGGTCCCACACCCAGGGAGGCTTCATCTTCGGGGTGCAGAAGCGCCAGCCGCGCCACATGCGGGTCATTCGGGCGGCGCTTTCGCAACGCGACGATGTCCTCCTGACGTGTCTCACCCGGCAGGAGGCTGGCCCCCAGCAGCGCCTGCCGCCAATCTCGTTCTCGGCGCCAGCGTGCGCGCGACGCGCGGCGCTGTTCCCTTTCCTTGGCAACCATGATCGCTCGCGCATCGGTCCGGTGGCCGGTTTCGCGCAATAATTTGGCCAGTTGTTCGTATGGTTGCGGATAAAACTCGCGCTGCGACACCGCCCCTTTCTTGAGCCAGGCCAGCCTGTCTGGCACGTCGATCCCACCATGCAGCACGTCGTAGATGAACCCGCTGAGGTAAAGCTTGTTGCACATTGCCCAGCTTTCGGGATCATCCCATAGGTCACCTACATGCGCCGATGTCAGGTCGATATCACCAGCAACACCCTTGAGCCGCCGCCAAATGAACCCCTCGCGCACTATCAGCCGCTGCGCGTTCAATGCGTACCCTTCTGGATTGCGCAGGGTGGCATGGGCAAAATCCAACACGCCGTTAATCTCGGCCCCCATGAAACTGACCTCGCCTTCGGTCGCGGCATAGCGCAGGAACGCATCACCGCGCACCTGTGTGCTTTGCGCGTTCAGTGCGTGGCCTTGCGGGTTGTGAAACGCGGCCCCGATGGCCACCAGTTGCCCGCCGATCTGCGCGCCCAGCAAGCTGACCTGTCCGGTGGCTGTGGTTCCTTCCAAAAGCAGGCTACTGGCAAGTTTCATGCCCTGCGCCTTGAAGGCTGAACCTTCGGGATGGCGCAAAGTGGCCTGCGTGCAGGACAGATGCCCTTTGATAACGCTGCCCGACAGTGACACCTTGCCATCGATCCGGCTGCCATTCAGGGTCATGTTGCCGCTGATCTGAATGCGCGCTGCATTCATCCCACCGTGCATCGTACAACCTACGATGGCCAGACCATCGGCCTGAAGCTGCACCATCTGCGGGCGCTCCGCGAAATGGCAACTGAAGAAATCTACCGGGCCACGCGCGGTGGTAAAACTCAGGTCGAGCGTGCCGCTGATCCATGCGCCATTGACGGTGATCCCCGAAGGCTGCGTGCGGAAGGCCTTGCAGCCCCCAAGGATCAGATAGCGCAGCAATCCCGCCCGGATCAGGACGCCGGGCGCCTTGAGGCTGGGAACCGTCTGGCTGACCTCTGCCGTTGTCCCGGCCTGTGCGCTGTCCAGCAGAACCAGCTCTGCGGGGGTCAGCAGGCCATTGTCCCGGAGCTGGACAACCTGGGACCATTTGGTGATCAGGTGCAGGTCTTCATAGTTCATGGCTTCACGCTAGGGCGCGCACCGGTTCCCGGCAATGGGTTTTCACCCTTTTGCCGGACACCCAAGTGCCGTAGACCTCCCTCGATGCCAATTGAATTCACCAACCTTGATGCGATCCTGAACCACGGGTTTGATACTGTGATCGACGTGCGCTCGCCTGCGGAATTCGCCCAAGATCACATCCCCGGCGCGATCAACCTGCCCGCGCTGTCAAACCGGCAGCGGGCCGAGGTCGGCACGATCTACAAACAGGTCAGCGCCTTTGATGGCCGCAAGATTGGCGCCGGAATGGTCATCCGCAACCTGGCCGACCATATTGATGGCCCCCTGATGGAAAAAGACGGGGCATGGCGTCCGTTGGTCTATTGCTGGCGCGGCGGGCAGCGCTCTGGCGTTTTTTCAACGCTGCTGTCCGAGATCGGCTGGCGAGCTGATACTGTCAAAGGCGGCTACACCGCGTTTCGACGTTTGGTAAAGGCCCGCCTTTATGATGAACCATTGGCGCATCGGGTCATTTTGCTGGATGGATACACCGGCACCGCCAAGACCGAGATCTTGCCGCGTCTGGCAGCGCGTGGCGTGCAGGTGATTGATCTGGAAGGGCTGGCGGGTCATCGCGGCTCGCTCTTGGGGGGAAGGCCCGGCGGGCAACCGTCGCAAAAGGCGTTTGAAACCGGATTGGCCGCTGCGCTTGGCGAACTGGATCCGGCCCGCCCTGTCGTGATCGAGGCGGAAAGTAGCAAGATCGGGCGCATCACGATCCCGGCGGCGGTCTGGGCCGCGATGCTGACGGCCCCCCGCGTGGTCATAAAAGCATCGCTGGCCGCACGCGCGGCCTATCTGGCCCAAGCCTATCGTGACGTGATCGAAGACCCGGCGGTCGTAGGCGAAAAACTCTTTCCGCTGCGCCGCCTGCGCGGTCACGCCACGGTGGACCACTGGGTGGCTTTGTCTGCGCAAGGGGCCTTGGTCGAAATGTCGCACGCTTTGATGGTCGAGCATTACGACCCGTCCTACGCCAAGTCCCGCCGCATCGATGAACGCGAGATACTGGCCGAGGTCGCGGCAGAGACGCTTGATGAGGCGGGTCAGGAAATGGCGGCCGACAGGATTGCTGCGGCGATCAGAGCGTTCTGATCTCGGGGTCTTCGGTGATCTCACCGATCGCAGCGGCGGTATAGCCTGCCTCCTGCAATTTCTTGAGCGTGGCATCCACAGTCCTCTCCGGCACCGCGGCCAACAATCCACCAGCGGTTTGAGGGTCAAACAGCAGGTCTATCGCCGGTCCGTTGATCGGCCCTGCACCGATCTGGTTATCCTCAAACAGGCTGGACCGGACACCCGAGGCCGACAACTCCATCGCCCCATTCATCAGTGGAATTGCGTTCAGATCCAACTCAGCACCGGTGCTAGAGGCATCGCAGATCCCGCGCAGATGCCCCGCCAGCCCAAAGCCGGTGATATCCGTCATCGCATGTGCCTTGCCAAGGAGAGCGGCGGCTTCCCCCTGATCCTGCACCATCAGGTCAAGGCAGGCGATAACATCGGCCCCTTTGGCCTGCCCTGCCATTTCTGCGGCCATGATCGTGCCGCTGCCGATGGGTTTGGTAAGGATCAGCCTGTCGCCAGGTTTGGCGCCCGCCAGCGTGATTGGTGTCTTTGTCAGCCCCGTCACCGTAAAACCGATGGTCAATTCGTCCCCCAGCGACGAATGCCCCCCGATGATCCGGGCACCAGCTTTGGCAAAGACCTCTGATGCGGTTGTCATGATCTCGGCCATGGTCCGTTCTTGCAGCGCGGCCGACATGCGCGGCAGGATCAGACTGGCGGTCGCTGCTTGCGGCTTGGCCCCCATCGCCCAGATATCGCCCAGCGCATGAACGGCCGCGATGCGGGTCATCAACACCGGGTCATGGGTCAGCGCGCGAAGGTGATCGGTGGTCATCACCTGCCCCGGCTGCACCTCGGCCGCGTCATCGCCGAATTGGTCGGTCAGGACGGTCTGCAATGCGGCACGTCCCACCTTGGCCCCGCAGCCACCGCACATTGGCTTGTCGCCGAGCGCCTCTTTGACGCCCAGTGCCGTGGTGCGGGGCAGTTTGGGTGCAGCCATGACCGGCAGAGTATCAAACTGCACCATGAATTTGCGGTCAATATAGTCCTTGAGCTTCCACAAGAGCGGCCCTTCGCGCGCCGTGCCAAATTTTTCCGCCAGCGCAGATTTTGCGCCCAGCGAAACCAGCTTGAGGTAGTCTGACTGCGGTCTGTAGGGGCGTAGCGATCCGCCCGACAATGCCGCACGCAGATTATCAAACAGCACCGGTGCCTCGCGCACAGCATAGACGCCCGCCTTGGGGCGAGGGTCATGGCTGAGATGCGCGCAGTCCCCCACAGCAAAAACTTCGGGCGCGCTGGATTGCAGGTTGGCGTCCACGGCAATGAAGCCCGCATTCAATTCAAGCCCCGTCCCGGCGATCCAGTCATGCGGTTTCGCCCCGGCAGCCCCGGTCGTGAAATCACTGCGGATCGTGCGACCATCGCGCAGCACGATCCCTTCTGCGAAAACCTCGGAGACCTCGGCATCCTCGATGATTTCAATCTGGTTGGCGTTCAGGGACGCCAGCATTTTTTGCCGCGCCTTGTAACCAAGCGCCGTCAGCAACCGGCCGCTGTCAATAAGGCGGACAGTGGGTCGTTTGTCTCGCAGCGCATGGGCCATCGCCATCGCCAGTTCGGCCCCGGCAACACCACCGCCGATAATCGCGATCTGCGGCGCGTCAGCCTGCGCTCGAAAGGCGTCCCAGCGGCTGGCAAAAACCCCCAATGGCTTGGCCGGGATCGCATGGGTCGTAAACCCCGGCAGGTCCGGCATGGTTGAGGTAATCCCGACATCGACTGCGGCGACGTCGTAGGCTATTGGCGGACGGCCCGGAATGTGGACTGTCTGCGCCTTTGTATCAATGCCCGTGGCAAAGCCATTGATCAGCCGCGCACCGGCAAACCGCGCCAGTTTGACCAAATCGATATCCAGCTCATCGCGGGTGTAATGCCCCGCCACAAACCCCGGCAGCATCCCAGAATACGGCGCCGTCGGGCCCGGGTTGATCACAGTCACCCGCACGCCCGGCAAAGGGGTCATCCCCCACCGGCGAAGTACCAGCGCGTGGGTATGTCCGCCGCCAATCAACACAAGGTCTCGGGTGAGGGGTAAGCTGTTCATGGCGCCGTTGTAGCGGGCGTAGGATCAGGGGGAAAGCCACTGTCCCTGCCAATGACCCACACGTGAGAAACAGGCACGACGGTGATCGGCACCCAGATGCACGGCGTCGATGGCGGTGATGGTGCAATCCAGCACTGCAAAACTGTCTGGATCAGGGGTTTTGCCATAGGCCAGCGCATTTTCAATCGGCGTGCCGGGCGGCGGGATCACGCCATAGGACTGTTGTGCATGATCGGGGGTCTGGTCCCATAACAGGCGGGTGTCTGGCCCCGACAAGATCGTCACCTCGGCCTGCAAACGAATTTGCAGATCCTCTTTGGGGTCCCAGATATGGAGCGCGGCACGCGGATGCGCCCGCAGGCTCCTGATCTTGTCGGAAAAGAGATCGGTGTGAACCGTAACCTTCCCGGTTTTGCGGTCAGCCGAGCGCAGAACAACGGTCCGCGCCTGGGGCCAGCCATCGGGCGACACGGTGGCGAATGTCGGAAGACGAGCGGGGTGGCTGACGTCAGAGACCCCTTGGTCCAATGCGCTCCAGACCTTTTTCCAGATCCCATCGGTGGTTTCAAACCAGTCAGTCATACCCCGTCATCTCCAGGTATCCGATGCCATCCCGGCTGCCGCTGACGGTCACCGGCCCTTCCCAATAGGGGATGCTCGTTGCCATCCATGCGTTGTCATTGATCGCCGCGACGGTCACATCGACACCCTGTGCGGGCAATTCAACGCGCCAGCGCACCGGAATATCATTGTCATTCAGTGCCAGGGGTGTCGCGATCAAGGCTCCATCAGGATAGGGTGTCGCCTCGCCGTCAGGGGTGATCCAGGTGGCCGAGGTGTAGTTGTCGCCATCGGTTTGCTGCAACCGAAACCCCATCAATTTGTTCCCGTCATCGAACGAAAGTGAAAACCAGTCCCACCCGGTTTGATTGTCGGCCAGGGGTTGCGATGACCATTCGCGGTCCAGCCAGGCATTGCCGCTAACCGGGATATCGCCCTCGGGCAGTTGCAGCACGCCTTCAATCGCAAAGAACGGTTGCGAATAGTAGTAAGAAGCCTGCCCCGTGGCGGATTTCACCGAATAGCCAGAATCGCCATGAAAAATCAGCGGCCCTTCGGCGGTGAGGGTCATATCATAGGCAAAATCTGGTGCGCTGGCGGTCATCCGCATCGTCTGCCAATCACCTTTCAGCATCCAGTCATCAATCCAGGCCTCGAACGGGTCGGCGATCACCCCGGCCTGTCCAATACCGCCCCGCGCCAGCCGTTCGCCCACATAGTGATTGTCTGGAGTCGTAACCGCCGCGTTGCCCATCCAGAGTTGCGGGGCAGCCCATCCCTCGCCATCCTCAGGTGCGAGGGCCGAACGGAAAAGCGTCCATTGCAGCCCATAAGGCGTGCCATCTTCGGAGGTCAGGTTTGCCGTGACATACCACCATTCGATCCGGTAATCGGGGTGCGCGCCATGGTCTGCGGGAAAGTCGAACTGCGGGTTCGGTCGGGGCACGGCGAACCCTTCTGCGTCGGTGCCAAGCCCGGCAAAGCCCTGAGCAAATGCAGCGACAGGCAGGGCGATCGCCAAAAGCAGCGCTTTAACGTTCATTGGAAAACACCTTCAGCAGATCGGCAGGTGGGGTGCGGGCCAGACGGCGCGCTGGCCATAGCGCGGCAAGGGCTGCGGACAGCAAGGCAAAAAGGCCCAGACGGGCATAGGCCAGCGGGAACAGGAACATGGGCAGTTTCCACCCGAAGGCCGCCACATTGACGACTGCCAACAAGGCCCAGGCCAGCGCAAGGCCCAGCGGCAAGGCGACCACTGCCGTCAGCAAAGCCAGCATGACGGCGCGCAGCAACTCCAGTTTGCCGATTTGGCGGCGCGTCATGCCCATCGCCCATGCCGGGGCCAATTGCGGCACGCGCATGCCGGCCAAGGTCAGCAGGCTCATCAATATGGCGAAACCGGCGACCGCAAGGGTCAGCACATTGAGCGCCGCCGTCACCGTGAAGGTCCGTTCAAAGATTTCCATCGAGATCGCCTTGATCCCGGCCTGATTGACGGCCTGCATTGCCGGAATACCGGTGGTGGCCTCCAACCCGGCCACGAAGTCAGGCACTGCCTTTGGATCCATCCGAAGGCCAAAGCGCTGCGGTGTCGCGGCGGGGAACAGCGCCGCAAAGATATCCTCGCCCAGCACCGCCTGCCCGATGGGATTGCCGTAGTCGCCATAAATGCCGGCAATGGCAAAGGAGGTTCCCTGCAAGACCACCTCATCGCCCACCTCTAGGCCCGCACGGCGCGAAAGCTGTTCGTTGATCAACACGGTCCGGCCGCCAAATGTCGTGTCCCAGGCCCCTGCGGCCTGCTGCAAAAGTACCCAGTTGTCACGATAGGTAGCGTGGTCGCGGGGGCCAAAGACCTCGGCCGGTTGTCCGGCAATCTGGGTCTCGGCGCTCTGGATCGGCAGGATGGCATCGGTGCGCGTTTCGGCAAATGCGATCAAGGCCGCCGACTGCGCGTCGCTTTCAGTCCGCACATAAAGTTCAGAGGCAAGACGCTGATCCAGAAAACCTGCAAAGGTCAGCCGGAAACTCGACACCATCGTGGTGACCCCGACATTTGCAGCCATCGCCAGAAGCAGCGCCATCAGCGCCAAGGACAGACCCGGCAGTTGCTGGCGCGTGTCGGCCCAGAACCATTGGGCTGTGATCGATCTTGCCGATTTGCTCATGGCCGCGAGGAAACGGTCCAGAACCAGCGGCAAGGCGAGCGCGGCCCCGATCAGGAGCGCCGCGAGCAGGATGAAACCGCCGATCAGCCCCTTGGCAGAGACCATCATTCCCCCCGCGATGCTCAGCAGAGCCGCCGCCGCGACCCCTAGCACGACCGCCCGTCTGCCTGCCGCCATGGCAAGTGCGCGCGGATGTGCTGTTGCCAACAACGGCATCTTTGCCATCTGAAAAAGCGCACCACTGGCCGCGATCATGGTGCCGCCCAGCGCGATCGCCAGACCCGACACCCACCAGACCGGCCGCAGTTGCAGCGTGCCAGAGACATCCGCGCCATAAAGCCCGTGCAACGTCGCCGCGACATCCGGCAGCAAGAGCGCTGCGATGACATATCCCAGCGCCACCCCGACCACGCCCGCGATCAGGGCAAATATCATCAGTTCGGCACCCATCAGGAGGATCAACTGTCGCAACGGCAGGCCCAGCGCGCGCAAGGTCCGTACTACCGGGCGGCGTTGCTCAAATGCGAGGCCGATGGCGCCGTTCACGATAAAGATGCCAACGGCAAAGGAGAGCAGCCCAAAGGCCGAAAGATTAAGATGAAGGCTATCGGTCAACCGTTCGATGTCGCTGCCTTGCTGCGCGGGCTGCACCGTCAGCTCTGGCGCGATCGCATCAAGGTTCGCCCGTCCCCTTGGCTGCCCGGGAAGCACAATCAGGCTGTCAATCTGGCCCGGTTTCGCCAGCAAACGCTGCGCAAAGCCAATATCGGTCACGGCTGTCGCGGGGGCGGCCTGGGGTATGATGGTCACGTTCAGCCCGGACAGTTGCGCCGCCGTTTCTGCATTGGCAAATAGCTGGCCCTCCTCTGACAGAAAGGCGGCCAAGCCTGCCCCTTCGACCGGCGCGATCGGGGCGATCCCACCCGGCGCTGTCAGCGGCTCGACCCCGACGATGCGTACCTCGTCCAGACGCCCCTGGACAACCGGGCTGACCTGCCAACCGGCGCGGCGCAATTGCACGAAAGTGTCTTGCGCCATCGGCTGCCCGTCGCGGCGCACAAGCCTGTCATATTGCCCTTCGCCCAGTGTGGCGGCAGCGGCATCATAACTGGCGCGCGCTTCGGCGTTCACGGCCTGCACCCCCGACCAGAGTGCTGTGGCCAGCGCCAGCCCAGCGAGCAAAGTGAAAAGCTGCAGCGGATTGCGCCACCAATGCGACAGCAAGGCCTGCATGGTCGCGCGCGTCATGCAACCAGGCCAGCGCGCAAGTGCAGGCGGCGCGACATGCGGTTTGCAAGATTGCCAGAGTGTGTGACCATCAGCAGCCCCGCGCCTGTCTCGGCGACCAGTTCCAGCATCAGATCAAGAACAACCGCCGCCGTCGCCTCGTCTAGATTGCCGGTGGGTTCATCGGCCAGAACAAGGCGCGGCCTTGCGGCCAGGGTCCGGGCAATCGCCACGCGCTGCTGCTGTCCACCCGAAAGCTGTTCGGGGTATTTGCGCAATTGCGACGTCAGTCCCATGCGGTCGGCCAGGGTTGCCTCCCATGTCGGGTCGTGCCGCCCGGCCAGACGCGCCTGAAAGGAAATGTTATCCGCCACGCGCAAGCTGGGGATCAGGTTGAACTGCTGAAAGACCACGCCAACCGTCCCACGGCGCAAAGCGGCGCGCCCGTTGTCATCAAGTGCGGCGATATCCTGTTGCTGCAGCACGATCCGCCCCTGATCCGGGGTATCCAATCCGCCAATCAGATGGAGCAACGTGCTTTTGCCACTCCCTGATTCACCGGTCAGAGCGAGCGTCTCGCCCGCTTGCAGGGTCAGATCTATCCCGCGCAGCACCGTAAATGGGCCATCTGCGGTCTGATAGGTTTTGTGAATATCCTGAACGGTCAGCAGCATGATTGTCTTATCCTCACTCAGACGTAGCACACCGGGCCGGGAAGGAAACGTCTGTGGGGCAGATAAAGCCCTGAGCCACCGAAATCGGACGATGGTGAACGCGGTCAGGGTGCCGGCAGGATCGCTCTCTGGGCGACGCAGCCGGCGATAATAGTCAGACCCGCAGATTTCCCCTTTTGCCGCCACGTTGCCCTGTTCCTTTTCGCCTGCTGCATTAAAGTCCTCGTAACAAGGAATGGAGGAGCCGACATGACCGATATCGTAATCCTGGGTGGTGCGCGCACCGCGATTGGGACCTTTGGGGGTGCGCTGGCAGGAACGGCGCCGATTGATTTAGGCACGATCGCCGCCAAAGCCGCGCTCGAGCGATCGGGCGTGGAAGGCGCGCAGGTGGGTCATGTGGCCTTTGGCCATGTCATCAACACCGAGCCCAAGGACATGTATCTCAGCCGGGTTGCCGCCATGAACGCGGGCGTGCCGGAAACCACGCCTGCGATGAACGTCAACCGCCTGTGTGGCTCGGGTGTGCAGGCCATCGTGTCGGTCGCGCAGTCGCTGATGCTGGGCGATGCGGACTTTGGCCTTGCGGGCGGGTCCGAAAACATGAGCCGGTCTCCGTTCATCATCTCGGATCAGCGCTGGGGGGCCAAGATGGGCGATGTCCGCACCCAGGACATGATGCTGGGCGCGCTCAATTGCCCCTTCGGCACCGGGCATATGGGCGTGACGGCAGAAAACGTCGCCGGTGAGCATGACATCAGCCGCGCCGATCAGGATGCCTTTGCCCTGCAAAGCCAGGAACGCGCGGCGGCTGCGACTGCGGCTGGGCACTTTGACAGCCAGATCACGCCCGTACCTGTCAAGCGCCGCCGTGAGATGGTGGATTTCATGACGGATGAACACCCCAAGGCAACCACGTCAGAGGCATTGTCCGGTCTGCGCCCTGCTTTCCAGAAAGACGGGTCTGTCACCGCCGGAAACGCCTCGGGCCTGAACGATGGTGCTGCTGCGGTGGTGCTGGCAACGGCAGAGGCGGCAGAAACGGCTGGTCTGAAGCCGACATTCCGCATCCTGGGTTATGCCCACGCCGGTGTAAGGCCAGAGGTGATGGGCATTGGCCCGGTCCCGGCGGTTGCCAACCTTCTGGTCAAGACGAAACTGACGGTCGATGATTTCGATGTGATCGAATCAAACGAGGCCTTCGCGGCGCAGGCGCTGGCCGTCTCCCGGGAATTGGGGTTTGATCCGGCCCGCGTGAACCCCAATGGCGGCGCAATTGCGCTGGGACACCCTGTTGGCGCAACCGGGGCCATCATCACGGTCAAGGCCATGTATGAATTGGAGCGGATCGGTGGCAAACGCGCCCTGATCACGATGTGCATTGGGGGCGGCCAGGGCATTGCGCTGGCGATTGAGCGGATTTAACGCAGGTCAGGCCCTTGTGGTTAAGGGAACGGCGTGCTTCTAACGGGCAACGCCATCCGATGAGAAGCCGCGCCCCGTGACCACACGCCCCACCCTTCGCCACGTCGTATTCTTCAGCGCCCGGGACAAGGCAGATTTCCCGCGGATCATGGCCGGGCTGGAGGTGCTTTCCGCGATCCCGCATAGCCGCTGCTTTGAGGTGCGTCAGAACACCCAAAGCGATGCGCTGTCATCCGAGGTGGATGTGATCGTCTATGCCGAGTTTGACAGTGCCAAGGCGCTGGCGGCCTACAAAGCTGACCCTCTTTACGAAACGTCGATCAAGGCGGTCCGCCCGTTGCGCGACATGCGGATCGCAGCGGATTTTTAACGCCGATCAGCTTGGGTCATCACGGAGGAAAACCCATTTGTCCCCTGCCGATAAATCCGGGTCATAGGCGTAGCCACCGCTGGTGAAACCCTTGATTTCGTCAGGCACAGTCACACGGTTTTCGATCACGAAACGGGCCATGGCGCCGCGCGCGCGCTTGGCAAAAAAGCTGACGATGCGTGGCTTGTCGCCCCTGATCTCCATGAAAACCGGTGTGACCACCCGCAGCCCGAGCGCCTTGCGGTCCGCCGCGCCGAAGTATTCCTGACTGGCGCAGTTGATCAGTGTATCGGTGCCGACCGCTTCTGCCTGCGCATTGAGCGCTTTGGCAATCATATCACCCCAATAATCATAGAGCGTCTTGCCGCGCCGGGTTTTCAGACGGCTGCCCATTTCCAGACGATAGGGCTGGATTGCATCCAACGGGCGCAGCAGGCCGTAAAGCCCCGACAGAATACGCAGGTGATCCTGCGCCCATGCCAGATCATCCTCGGTCAGGGTCCTGGCCTCCAGCCCCTGATATGTATCGCCATTGAACGCCAGCGCGGCGGGCTTCGTGGCCTCCGCAGCCGGTTCCGCCGCAAAGACCCTGAACCGATCGCGGTTCAGGCGGGCAAGATCGTCCGAGATGCTCATTAATCCTTTGAGGTCCTTCAGGCTCAGGTTCCGCGCTGTCTTGGACAGGCGCACCGCATCCTGTTGAAAATCAGGCGCAGTGGCGGGCAACTCAACCGGGTCCATGTTGAGAGATTTGGCCGGGGAAACGACAACAAGCATCAAGAACTTCCTTTCGATCTTGCCGCTGGATGTAACATGACACGCCGCGATGACCACCCCTCTGGACAGTGCAGACACACAGAACCATGCCGTGTCCCGACAAAAAAGGAGGGGTGTTCTTACGGTTAGTTCAGCTGGACCTGCAAAGGATACTGACCATCCTCGAACGGGCCAAAAAGATCACCGAGATCGGGGTGGTCAACAGGCTCGCCCGAATAATCCGCGACAAGGTTCTGTTCAGAGACATAGGCGACATAGAAGCTCTGATCATTTTCAGCCAGCAGGTGATAGAAGGGCTGGTCCTTTTTGGGCCGGCTGTCTTCTGGAATGGCATCATACCATTCGTCGGTGTTCGAAAACATGGCGTCCACGTCAAACACAACACCCCGGAAAGGGTGCTTGCGGTGCCGGACAACCTGGCCCAGATGATATTTCGCGCGCGTTTTGAACATGGTCTTCCTACTTGTGAACCTTATAAGTCTTCTGCAGGTGCAAAGTCCACGCCTGCGACACGAATTTAAAGGAAACAGACTGTGAACCTTGCCCTGACGGTCCTCAACATCACTGCGCCGGTTTTCCTCCTGGCATCTGTGGGTTTTGTCTGGGTCAGGCTGGGGTTTGAATACCGGGTCGAGTTCGTCACGCGCATGGCCATGACGTTGGCAGTGCCAAGCCTGATTTTTGTGGCGTTGATGAATATCGAGGCCGAGCCACAAGCGCTCGCCGCGCTTTCTGTGGCGACATTCGTTGCTTATGGTTTTGTGATTATTGGAATTTTTGCTGTTGTCAAGCTGGCCGGGCTGGATGTTCAAACCTATCTTGCGCCGCTGATTTTCGGCAATACGGGCAACCTCGGCCTTCCGCTGGCGCTGTTTGCCTTCGGAGACGTCGGCCTTGGGTATGCTGTGGTGGTCTTTGCGATCTCGGCGGTGCTGACATTTACCATCGGCATCTGGATGGTGGCAGGCGTGGGGTCATTCAAACGTGTTGTGCAAGAGCCACTGGTCGGCGCGACATTGCTGGGTGCCTTGTTCCTGTGGCAAGGGTGGGAAACGCCACAGTTCCTGACAAACGCCATTTTCCTGGTCGGACAGATGGCTATTCCGCTGATGCTGATAACGCTGGGGGTCGCCGTGGCACGGCTGGAGACCAGGGCAATGTCGCAGGCCGCCATCCTGTCGGCGGTCAAGCTGATCATCTGTGCGACCGCGGGATGGGCCGTGGCGACATGGTTCGGGCTTGATCCGATCGCGGGCGGCGTCTTGATCGTCCAGTTGGCGACGCCTGTTGCGGTCGCGTCTTATCTGTTGGCCGAAAAATATGGGGCAGACGCACAACCCGTTGCTGGTCTGGTCGTGGCTTCAACCCTGCTGTCGGTCGTTGCAATGCCGCTTATCCTCGCTTTTGTGATCTGATCGCGCTGCCTTGGGGATTCACAGACCGCGCCCGACGGGCTATGGTCAGAAAAAAACAATGATAAGCGAGAGGCAGATGAGCAAATTCTTTCGCGCCATGACATTTTTCCTGCTGCTGTCAGGCTGCGCCGCAACCGGGAATTTCTCGGCGCCGCGCAACCTTGACAATGCATGCAGTATCGTGTCCGAGCGCCCCGAATACCTTCGTGCATTCCGCGCGGCAGAACGCAAATACGGTGTGCCAGTGCCATCGATGATGGCAATCATCTATCAGGAAAGTAAATTCATCGGCAACAACCGCACGCCTTATCGGTATGCATTGGGCGTGCTGCCGGTGGGTCGCCAGTCATCCGCCTTTGGCTATAGCCAGGCCTTGGACGGCACATGGAAAGAGTATCAGGATGGCCCCGGTGGGCGCCGCGCACGACGCGACAATATTCGCGATGCCGCCGATTTTATGGGGTGGTACATGATGCAGACCACCGAACAAACCGGCGTGCCTATCTACGACACCCGCAATCAGTATCTGGCCTATCACGATGGCCGGGCAGGTTTCATGCGAGGCACCTGGCGGTCCAAGAGCTGGCTGATCCGGATCGCTGGCGAGGTTGAGGCCCGCGCGGTGATGTATGACCAGCAGTTGCGCTCCTGTCGCAAGAGATAAAGCAGGAAGGGCGGCGCAGGCAGCGCCGCCCTTCGGACCACCCTGATCGCAGCGCCTAGTTGCCGCGTTTGCGGGTTTCAGCCTGAATATTGAACAGGATATCCCGGATCGCACCGCCCGAGATGAGATCGTTCAGGATCACCGTCGTTTCAGTTCCCAGCTCATCTGTGACGATCCACTGGCGCAATTCGATGGGGTTGGCGGTAAACACCATCTGCATGGTGCCTGAATTCGGGCTCGCTGGGTCCTGGGCGGTCACTGTCGTGGTGCTGCCCTCCGAGACGACATCAGTGACCATGCCCGACCGCGCCAGATCGACATCGCTCTGCAAAATGATGCTCAGCGGGGTCTGGTTCAACGGATAGCGATCAGGACCGGTGTTCGAACGTGCATCAAAGATGGCCAGCTGACCTCCGCCAGCCATGACCAAAGCATCGGAGGGCGCATTGTATTCGAACCGGATGCGCCCAGGGCGTTTGATATAGATCTGCCCGGTGCTCAGGGTGCCGTCAGCATTGATCTGCGTAAATCCACCCTGCGCTGTCTGAAGCTGGTTCAGATAGGCTGATATCTGGCCAAGGCTGAGTTGCTGGGCCGATGCCGCCCCAGCGGTGAGCGTCAATGCCAGCGCCGCGAAGAAGTACAGGATACGTTTTTTCATGTTTCTTACCTATGTGTCCGGGCGACGATTTGCACCCTTTGGATAGGCGATACAACAGCATCCGAGCGGCTGCTAAGCGATATCACGCCATGTGTTTACCAATAGCGAGCCCTGAGGAAAGGCCGGTGATTGCGCCTGCGGTTCGCGGTCACACAATCCAGCCCCGGAAAACCCGGGACCCCACCGAAAACGGCTGGGACAAAAGCGGGGCTATTGACGGTATACCCGGTTAACGGATCCAGACCTCAACCCGCGTATATTCAGAGCCAGCGACCTGACCGTCCACGCAGGTGGCCGGGGACACATTGCCAAATCCGTAAGAAGAAACCGAATAGTTCCCGGAAGCGAGCGCATCTGCGGCGACAGTCTCGAGTAGCGTCTTGAATTCGGCCGCCACCGCGACCGATGCCTCAATCGCGGCAGCGCTTCCGCTGGCGCTTTGGCCGAACCCTGCAAAGATAATCTCGCGGCCCGCGTTATCAGGATTGTCCAGGAGACCAAGCACATTCAACAACATCGCCCGGTTCCACGCGCCTTCGGGGCCGCTAGCCGGGCCGCCTGTCATTGTTGGCGAGAGCCGGTTTGCATCAAACAGAACCTGGAACATCTGCGCGGCTGCTGCGCGTTGCGCATCGTCCAGTGATGCCTCAAGCAGACCGCTCAGGCGGGCATTCTTCTTGGCTGGATCCATCATGATCGCACCATGGTTGATGAAACCTTCGTTTTCCACAAGGCGCTGCGCAACCTGCCCGGAGGCAAAATCAAAGACCTCTGGAATCAGCCCGGTGCTGGGCCTTGCGTTGTATCTGGCCATGATCGGACGCACCAATGGATAGTCTCCCGAGACAATGTTGAAAGGCGTCGGCGCGACCGTAATCCCGCAGGTGCCCATCACATTGACGACAAGCGCATCATCCGCATTTTCTGCGCTGACCACGCTCACGCTGCCGGGAAATTGATTGATCGACCCCGCCACACCTGCCTCGTTCGACATTGTCAGAACCGTGGCGGCGATGTCCTTGCCTGCGGGCTCCATCACCAACCGCCGGAGTTCGATGCCGGTCTCGGTGTTTGACGGCAATTGGAGCGGTAGAACAGAGACATCTGCCCCACCGATCTGCGACCAGTTGGTAATCTCACCGGCATAAATACGCGCAAGATCATTGATCGAGATCTCTGAAATTCCCGCGTTTGGCGCAACAATCACTGAAAAAGACTTCAGGCCAAGCATTTGATACGTTGGATCCGCTCTCGTCGCCCAGGCGGAAGCACCGTCGTAGTCAACAGAGGAAGTCCCGTTCAGCGACACGGCTTCAATCGTGATGTCGGGTGGCGCGTCAGATGTGCTTACGACCAGATCGGCAGACTCTCCTGTCGCTGGGTCCTCAAGCAGCAATTCACCAACCGCTGTCAATACAACACGGGTGTCGCCCGGGGTGGTGACGGCATAGGCGCCGGTAATCGTGCGGTGCAAGGTCTCATAACTCGAAACCGCAAACCCGACCGCGAGATCATCGCCAGCCACGACAACCTCCGCCGGCGTGTCCGTTACAACATCCTCAAACGCCTCTGCTGTCAGGCCGAATGGATTTGATGCGAAAAGTTCACTGCAGCCATCCCCATAGCAGATGACCTCTGATGCAGGGACAGCAACCAGACCGACGGTTGTTTCAACCTGAACCATCACGCCGTTGTACCCGACGATCTCGCCTGCGACGTTGATAAATTCATCGGCGGAACGCAGTTCGACGGACTGCGCAAAAAGCGCGACGGGTGCAATCGAACAAAATATTGTCGTGGCGATTCTCGTGATCATGTCAGGTCATTGCTCCAGCAGCCCGCGAGGGCATTCTTAGTTGGTGGTTTGCAGATGAAAACATCCAAAACTGGCAAAACTTGGGAGTTTGCTTCGCGTATCGCTGAATTGTACGAGTTTCAGCAACAATCTATCCACCTTTTTTCATTGGCGTCGCAGTATTCCCCACCTTCAACGTGCAAGAGGTTTCCTTAGTCTTGCCACATTGTGAGAATTGCATGCATATGAAAGAACCACAAGCCAGCGGGAGGCCCAGACAGAACCTATCTGCGGTGGGCTCAGGTCATGATTTTTTCAGCGTCGCTGTGCTTGCCAGGGCCGGGTCTCTGCAATCCCGCGAAATCAAACAGGTTTGGATCCAGCAGATGCGACGGCCGCGCGTTCATCAGGGACCGGAACATGACCTGACGGCGGCCGGGGCTGTTCCTTTCCCACCCATCGAGGATCTGCTTGACCTGCTGACGCTGCAACCCGTCCTGCGATCCGCATAGGTCACAAGGGATGATGGGGTAATTCATGGCTTTGGCAAATTTTTCGCAATCCGCCTCGGCGACATGCGCAAGCGGGCGATAGACGAACAAATCCCCTTCTTCATTAACCAGCTTGGGCGGCATCGTGGCCAAACGACCGCCATGAAACAGGTTCATGAAGAATGTCTCCAGGATATCATCGCGGTGGTGGCCCAGCACGACCGCCGAACACCCTTCTTCGCGTGCAATGCGATAGAGATTGCCCCGCCGCAGACGAGAACAGAGCGCGCAAAAGGTCCGGCCCTGCGGAACCTTGTCCATGACGACGGAATAGGTGTCCTGATATTCAATGCGGTGCGGGACGCCCATCCTTTCAAGGAACTCGGGCAGCACTGTCGCCGGAAACCCAGGCTGGCCCTGATCGAGATTGCAGGCCACCAGCTCTACCGGGAGCAGGCCGCGCCATTTCAGTTCATGCAGGACCGCCAGGAGCGTGTAGCTGTCCTTGCCCCCGGACAAACAAACCAGCCATTTCGCGTCCCTTTCGATCATGCCGTATTGTTCGATCGCCTCGCGGGTGCTGCGCACAACACGTTTGCGCAGTTTCTTGAACTCGGTCGTGGAGGGCGCACCGTGGAAAAGCGGGTGGATTTCGGTTTCATCTAACATGGCCCCGATATGCCAGAACGCCGGATCGCTGCCTAGGTGTGAGTTCTTACGACGTGGTTCATTCGATCCGTCTCTGAGAAGCCGATGATGAGGGGCATATCGGGCCCAAATCACGCGCTATGGCCTGAATAGCGGCGCAGTGACGATTTCATTCGAAAAAGAGAAGCAAAGAAATTTCGGCGAAATTTCTTTTTCTCATCCAAGATTTTTCGCCGAAAAATCTTAGTCCGGGACGTTGTCAATTCCTGATCCACCCCAAGGGTGGCAGCGCAGGATGCGGCGGATCGTCAGATAACTGCCCTTGATCGCCCCATGTTTCTCGAGCGCTTCCAGCGCGTATGCAGAACATGTGGGATGATACCGGCAGCTCATTCCCACCCAAGGTGAAAGAACCGCGCGGTACGCCCGGACGGGCAGAGAAACGATATAAGCAAACGGGCTCATCCATGGACCTTTTTCATCGCGCGGCGCAGATCGGCCACCAGCGTCTCAAAAGATAGGGTCGCGGTGGTGTCTTTGCGACCCACAAGCACATAATCCCAGCCATCGCGGCCCAGTTCGGGCAAAACGATGCGGGCGGCCTCGCGCAAGCGCCGTTTGGCGCGGTTGCGCGCGACGGCATTGCCGACCTTTTTGGAGCAGGTAAAGCCGACGCGGACGCCATCTGCTTCGCCCGCAGTGCGCTTGCGGCCTTGCAGGTGGATACCGGGGGTTCCTTGACGGCGGGCGTGGGACGCGCGGACAAAATCGGCACGTTTGGTCAGCACGCAAACGGAAACCGCCGGAGTGCCTGTCACAGGCCCAACCGGCGGTTTCAAATCGGTCAAAACGCTGGCGGCGCTTACGCGCTCAGCTTCGCGCGGCCTTTGGCGCGACGACTGTTCAGGATCTTACGACCGGCCTTGGTGGCCATGCGCGCGCGAAATCCGTGGCGGTTCTTGCGAACCCGGTTTGATGGTTGGAACGTGCGCTTCATCGCGAGCTCTCCGGTTGATGGCCAAACCCACGACAGGGATTCGAAGCCGAATGACATTTCAGACCCGTCCTTTAGAGCGGGGCTGGCATCATGTCAACGCGGCACGGGGGGTGAAACTGCAACATTTGCCATATTTAGTGCGCGCCAAATGTTTCAATCTTCACTGGCCACCCCCACAAAACTGAAACATGAGGGGGGCTTTGCATCAATGGGCTGTGAAGTGGGTATCGCGGGAGGCCGGTTCGGTTCATCTAACCTGCGACGACCGGAACACCCAAGGGACGCGAAAGATGACAAATATGACGGAAGCGCCAACCAATCCAATACTGAAGAAACTGCCGCTGATCACCATTGCTATTGTCGCGCTCTTCGGCGCGTTTTTCCTGCGCGATTACCTGACCTTCCAGGCCCTTGCGGAGAACCGCGAAGCGCTGCTGTCCTTCCGGGACGCCAATTACATGCTGACGGTGCTTGTCTTTGTTGCGGCTTATGTGGTGATCGTTGCCTTCTCCCTGCCGGGGGCAACTATCGCCACGCTGACCGGTGGTTTTCTTTTTGCGACGTTTCCGGGCGTGCTGTTCAACATCACCGGGGCCACCATCGGTGCAACCGCGATCTTTCTTGCTGCCCGCTGGGGCTTTGGTGAAAACCTGGGCAAAAAGCTGGAAGGCTCAGATGGTGTGGTCAAGAAGATCAAGGACGGGATTGACGACAATCAATGGTCGATGCTGTTTTTGATCCGTCTGGTGCCTGCGGTTCCTTTCTTTCTTGCCAATCTGATCCCCTCTTTCCTTGAGGTGCCGCTGCATCGCTTTGTTGTTTCAACCTTTATCGGGATCATCCCCGGCGGCCTGGTCTATACCTCCGTTGGTGCCGGCCTGGGGGAGGTCTTTGCCCGAGGCGAAACCCCGAACCTTGGCATCATCTTTGAGCCGCAGATCATCCTGCCGATCATCGGCCTTTGCCTTCTGGCCGCACTGCCGATCGGGATCAACGCCATCCGCGGCAAGAAAGGCCTTTGACCATGAACCGGATCAAGACAGATATCTGCATCATCGGCGGCGGCTCGGGCGGTTTGTCCATCGCAGCGGGTGCGGTTCAGATGGGCGCCAAAGTGGTCTTGCTGGAAGGGCACAAGATGGGTGGCGACTGCCTGAATTACGGTTGCGTGCCATCCAAAGCGCTGATCGCATCCGCCAAACAAGCCTACGCCATGTCCCATGGCGCGAAATATGGGGTCGGCGAAGTTACGGCGCAGGTCGATTACGCTGCCGCCAAGGACCATGTGCATGAGGTGATTGCAACCATTGCCCCGGTGGACAGCGTTGAACGCTTTGAAGGGCTGGGTGTACAGGTCATTGAAGAATTCGGGCGTTTCATCTCAAAAACCGAAGTGCAGGCGGGTGACACCATCATCAAGGCCCGCCGCTTTGTGGTGGCGACAGGCTCTCGGCCCTTTGTCCCGCCAATCCCCGGGATTGAGGATGTCACCTATTACACCAATGAAGACATCTTTGAATTGCGGGAAAAACCCAAGCATCTGCTTGTCATTGGAGGTGGCCCGATCGGTATGGAAATGGCGCAGGCCCACCGGCGCCTGGGATGTGAAGTGACCGTGATCGAAGGCCTGAAGGCCTTTGGCAAGGACGATCCCGAGATGGCCGCGATTGTGTTGGAGAACCTGCGCGCCGAAGGGATCAACATCATCGAGGACGCCCAGGCCGAAAAGATCAGCGGCAAGGGCGACGCAATCACAGTGCATACACCAAAGGGCGATTTTACCGGCTCTCACCTGCTGATGGCGGTTGGGCGCAAAGTGAACACAGACAAGCTGGATCTGGATGCCGGTGGCATCGCCTATGATCGCGCGGGTCTGAAGGTTGGCGCCAATCTGCGGTCTGTCTCCAACAAAAAGGTCTATGCTGCGGGCGATGTCGCCGGCGGCCTGCAATTCACCCACGTCGCTGGCTACCACGCTGGCGTGCTGATCCGGTCCATGCTGTTGGGCCTGCCGTCCAAACAACGCACCGATCATATACCATGGGCGACCTATACGGACCCTGAGCTGGCGCAGGTCGGTCTGACCCAAGAACTGGCGACAAGAAAATTCGGTGGCGCGCTCGAAGTCGTGCGCTTTGAATTCCACCACAACGATCGCCTGATCGCTGAACGCAAGACCAGAGGCCTGATCAAGGTGATGGTCGTGAAGGGGCGCCCCGTCGGGGCCTCCATCGCGGGTCATCTGGCGGGGGAACTGATCGGGATGTGGGCCATGGCCATCGCCAACAAGATGAAGATGTCAGCGATTGCCAGCACCGTTCTGCCCTATCCGACCGTAAGTGAGGTTAACAAACGGGCCGCGGGCGCTTACTTTAGTCCGAGACTATTTGAGAACCCTACGGTAAAGCGTGTTGTAGGCGTCGTGCAGCGGTGGCTGCCGTAGGCCTCAGCGAGGTAGAATGATTAATTCACTTTCAGGTCGCTTTTTGATCCTCACGGTGATTTTCGTGATGCTGGCCGAGGTCTTTATCTTCGTGCCTTCCGTTGCCCGGTTCCGCGAAGACTATCTTTTGGCGCGACTTGAGCGTGCGCAGATAGCCTCGCTCGCGCTTGAGGCGGACGATATGCTCAGCCCAGCGCTTGAGGTGGAGCTGCTGCGCAACGCCGAGGTGTATAACGTGGTGCTGCGCCGCGATGAAATGCGGCAACTGGCGCTGTCATCGCCGATCCCCTCGCCGATTACGGCAACCTACGACATGCGCGATCCCGGCAGCATGACATTGATCATGGATGCCCTTGGCACTTTGGTTGACACGAAAGAACGGATCGTGCGCGTGATCGGCAACCCGGTGCGCGACGGTGGGCTGTTGATTGAAATCACCATGAACGAAATGCCGCTCCGTAGCGCGCTGCTGGAATACGGTCGCAACATTCTGTTTTTGTCGGCCTTCATTTCGATCATCACCGCCAGCCTTTTGTTCCTTTCCGTGCAAATCCTGCTGGTCCGCCCGATCAAAGGGGTGGTTGACCACATGCAATCCTATGCCAAGGCCCCCGAGGATGCGCGCCAGATCATTTCGCCCTCTGCTGGGGTGAAGGAACTGCGCGACGCCGAGGAATCCCTGCAAATGATGCAGACGCAACTGACCGGCGCGCTGAAGCAAAAGGAACGCCTGGCCCAGCTGGGCGGGGCAGTGGCAAAGGTAAGCCATGATCTGCGCAACATCCTGACATCGGCACAGCTCTTTACGGATCGGATCGAATCCTCCGATGATCCTTTGGTCAAGCGGATGGCGCCAAAACTGGTGAACTCCATCACCCGCGCGGTGAACCTTTGCGAAACCACACTGGCCTTCGGGCGCGTGGATGAACCCGCGCCCCTGCTCACCCGCGTCAACCTGGCACAGATCGTCGGCGACGTGATTGACAGTGAACGGCTTGCGGCGGGTGATTACCCTTTGTCATTCTCTGAAGATATTCCCGCGTCCATGACACTGCGGGCCGACGGTGAGCAACTGTTCCGGGTGATCTTTAACCTTGTCCGCAACGCGCGGCAGGCCATCATGGCCACTGGCGAACCAGGCGAGATTGGATTGCAGGCGGGTGAGGATGATCAGTCCTGGCAGTTGAAGATCTCGGACACCGGACCGGGTCTGCCTCAAAAAGCGCAGGAACATCTGTTCAAGCCGTTTCAGGGCGGTGTACGAAAAGGCGGCTCTGGCCTGGGCCTTGTGATCGCGGCCGATTTGATCCGCGGTCACGGCGGGCGGCTTGAACTTCAAAGGACGGACGCGCAGGGAACGACATTCATGGTCCTGCTACCGAAAGAGAACCTTGCGCTCGCCCCGGCGCAGAATGACAAAGAATCTGATTTGGGCCTTGCATCAGGTCACAACCGGGTCTAAATCCCCCGATACGCGGATTGGTAGCTCAGCTGGATAGAGTACTTGACTACGAATCAAGGGGTCGGGGGTTCGAATCCTCCCCAGTCCGCCATTACATCTGAAATCATTAGATTTTTCCGCCCCCACCGTTAGGTGGGGACAAAAGTGGGGACTTTGGCCTAATTGGCAGTCGTCTCATCTCTGAAAAGTTGACCAAGATTGGTTTTGCCAAGGGCCTGTTCGGCAAGAACACGACGCTTAGCCTTTCGTGTGTAGACCTCACTTGCTTTGGGGCTGGTGTGACCATGAACCGCCATGATTTGATAGTTCGAACAGTCCGCTTCCGCCATCATCGCACCGATAGTTTTCCGAACACCGTGTGTTGCGATATTATCTGGTAAACCAGCTTCGGTGATCCACTTCTTCATACGGTTACCAAATCCCTTTGCCGTAAATGCATTGCCATAAGCGTTCACCAGGAACGTATCGGCTCCTGTTTCGGTTGCTTGCAGGACATCTTTGAAATGGTCATCAACAGGCACCATCACAAAAGACCCGTCGCTGTCAGTGATTTTCGTCTGGTGGAATTCAATGTAAGTTGCACCGCCTTTGATCGTGAGATTACTAGGCCCTAAATTGACCAAATCAGATCGCCGACAAGCCGTGTAGAGCAACAACGTTAAGGCCAAGTGTGCTGGTGAGCCCTTGGGATGAAAGTTGAGGAATTGCATAATTTGCTCATGTGTCCACTCTCGATGACCATCGGTCTTGTTGGTCATATATTTTACACCTTGGGTGGGGTCATCGCGTATGATGTGTGTTTGACTGGTTGCGAAATCGAACATGGCCCGCATGGCCTTGAGCATATTGTTGTGAGTTGCTGCTGACGTCGTCAACACCGATAGCACTTGGTTGATGTCCACCTTTGTCAACGACGCGACGGTCACTGATCCAATAACCCGAGCCGTGCGTCTGAGTATGCCACCATAAGTGCTGCTGGTGCCAACTGACTTAGCTCCTTTAGCCACCTCTTGATCCATATGGGCCAAGAACTGGGCAACTAAGTCGGCATAGGTGCCTTCATCATGTTTGGACTTTCGGTCCTTCCGACGACCCATCCGTTTGTGTTCGGCATCGCCACCGCTGAGAAGATACTGGTAACGCTCTTCAAAGGCAGAGTCGCCGGGTTGACCTTTGATGCTGATCTTTGGCGCACCACGTGAACGGATAAACCTATACCGGATTGTGCCATGATGGCTCTTTTCTTCGTAGAGACATTCGCGAATACGAGGCATCAAATGTTACCTCGCTCTTGCTGGTCGGTATAAGCGGCAAGCACCGAAGAGACAGTGTTGCCGTCCGAACTGGCTTTGCGGGTGCGACAATCCAAGTGCTCATCTATTTGAAGACGGTCCCATCGTTTGAGGTGATCACCATGCACAATTGGTGAGGGTATGATCGCGGTCTTTACCCACTTGTCGATGGTGCGAAGAGAGACGCTGAGGTATTCAGCCACATCTGCCTTCTTCATCCAACGCGGCCATCGCGCGGGCAGAACTACGTTCGCAGTTGTGGTCCCGGTCGACCGTTTGTTATGCTCGTCCAGCGAATTAACAGTCCGATGAAACGCTGACGACAACGGAATTTCATACGTGGAACCGTATGTAGATCGCCACTGTTGCTCATGCATTTCGTTCATCATTTGGCGCTGGAATTGGTCGGGGTCGATTGTGATATTCATGTAAATCCTCTGGATCAAAACGTCGAAATGTTTTGCCCAGGACCTCCCTGAACCTCGTCACTGCCACCGCCCCGGCGACCCGATTACTCTTACATGTGAGTGAAAGTTTGTCAGAATCAAGCTGCCTGCCCGCAAATCATGTCCGCGTGAGTAAAACCTAGGACTCTCAACGGCATTGATCTTACACGAGTGAGCATGCACCCAATGGGGCCTGATTGGATTGCGTCGCAGCATCATAAGCTACTCATTAAGTGGATTCGTTTGAGTTGAGAGCCCCACATCTACGCCTCGGACTGTGGTGTAATTGCGCCTTGCCCTCACTGCGGCGCTTCTTGGCTGATCATTCATCTCGTTGTTCTACCATTGGCCAAACGCGGGGAAGATACCGTAGAACATCGACTAGATGTTGTATCGATCTACAACCGATCTGTATCGAAATCCGCTATCAAGTCATTACTGGTGAACGAGGTGGTCAGTTGCTTTCGACGAGATCGATGAGACGCAGGTAGCGATGGTCCGACCTTAGCTCCGGTGCAACGTCATCAATCACTGCCAGTATCTTCGGTAGTTCATAAGGCGGCCTGCTTAGCATTCGTGGAGTCACTGTGTGGACTAGGTCAAGAGTCATATCTGGGAACTGTGCCGTCAGTGGGGTTTCGCCATCCAACTCCCTGGTAAATCGATATAAAGAATGTCGGTCCGTTTCCACTGGAACCAGGAACTGCTTTATCGCAGCATACACGGAGGGAAAGTCCTGTGCCGTGTCATCCATGAGACTTATCCACGAAGAAGTCGAGGAAGCCGTTCGATATATGCGCTCTCTCGGCCAAACATCGTGGATGAATGGGACAACCAGTGCGTTCCATCCATCTTCATTGCCCTGTCCGACTTGGCCGAGCCAAAAGATCACATCATTACGGGTGTGATCAGACATACTCCGCAGCACGTTACGCATCTCGTTCCTGGTCAGCCCATGGGGTTCGTCCCGGTTGAAGATGCACATGTAGCCCAGCCACTGCGCCGCCACTTTCGAGAGGTCACGATCCCATTGCTGCTGGTAGACCCATGGCACCAACTGCAAGAGTAGTGACTTGATAAGACTGGCCAGTTGTGGCCGTGGGACCCGCTGACCGTGGAGAAATCCGTTCCATACGGGCTCTGCCGCCGGATGTTCGAAAGCCAGCATCGGCACTAAACGTTCGCTGGTCCAGCTAGGATCAACAAACATCAACCAATTCAGTTTGCTTGCGGTGATGGACACGGCATGATCCGATCCTTCACCTGGTGCAGCAAAGAGGCGTTCCAGTCGCGACTTAATGTAATCGGGCACCAGTGAACCCGCTTCTTGCTGTTCTCCCGGAACAGCGCGGAACAGAGCACTTGCACACATACCCAACGGGCCATTGATTGCATGGCCGTATGTGCGGCGAGACCGGTCAATGACCTCACCGTCTTGGCGAACTTCACCAAGACCACTTTCCGCTGCGTCAGGTCCTCCGCCTATGATACCTTCGATGATATGATCGAAGACCAACCATCCAAGATCAGCGTCGAACTCAAGAGTGCTTTCGATGTTTTGCTCGATCCATCGCCCAAGTGTATGTCTGAGTTCTTCTACCACTGCGTTCGGCAGGCGGGTCAGTCGGTGCAAGAAGACCCGTCGCAGCCGTGGTGAGATATCTTTTGGCATTTCTTGGACGAGCGCACTCCAGAACCCCTGAGGATAGTCCCCAGCCTTCGAGGCGATGGTAAGTGCCGACAACGCTTTCGCAGGTTTTGCCTTCACCAATCCAGTGAAGGGCCTCTTTTCGGTGAAGCTGTCGAAGTCGTGCTCCAGGTCCTGCTTGGCCCTGTTGACGACCTCACTCACAGGGAGATCGATGACGACATCTGGTGTTTCGTCTGTGCCAACCCATCCGACACGGCTACCTCTCTGGGTGACAGTTGAGGTGGCCCATCCGTCGCTCCATCGTGCTACGCCGGAGATAACCTCCGCCAACCGTGCGCCTTGAGCTTCGGGCAAGGCACAACCCTGTAGTTCGAGGTAACGAGCATACCTTGCTGCAAACTCGTCGCGGATGCCGGGATACTCTTCGTCGGACCAGTAGGACGCCTTGTCGGGCCCACGTAGGAGGCGTTCAGCTAGTCCGACCCGGTCATCATCGGTAAATGTTGGCCATCTATCGACGATCAGGAACATCAATTCACGGGAGACATCCGTGTCCCAAAAGATGGCCTGGTCCAAAGCCAGCAGTCTTGAAGCGACCTGGTGTGCGGTGAAAAGGCTGGCCTTGGAAAGTGCATAGAGTTTAAGCTTACGGAAGAAGTATCCGTCATTCTCCGGCCAGGTTAGAACATGCCCAAAGGCCGTGTCTGGGTCATGTTCGACCAACCTATCAAAAAGGTCGATGAACAGCCCCATCACCTCGCCCGCATCAGAAGCCCGCTCTTCGCCATCCACTTCTCGTCCAGGGTAGCAGGTCGGTGTGACGAAGTAGGTGGTGCCGATGTCGGCCAACATACCGGACGCCGCGACCATCCCTTGCTCCAACAAGCCACACACTGACTTAAGCATGTCATCTGGGACGGCTAAGTCCTCGTTGTGTCGCTCAAGGAACTTCACCTCAAATTGTCCCAGTTCACCGAGGCGCAGGTCGGCCCATTCTCCGCTAGGCGGCTGGACACCACCAAGGCGGTAGGGAGGTTTGATCTCGATCCTTGGCGCACAAATCCGACCGAAGTCCCGCAGAACGCTTGCAGTCCATCCTTCAGTATCGATGCGCTTCTTCACATCAAACCAATCGCCGTCCCACTGACGATTGCGTGGGTCTTTGTGGTGTTCAATGATCAGGTTCCAGGTATGGCGGGCTTGCTCATGCAAGTCTGGCAACTGCGCGATCCGCCACGCAAGGTGTTGCAGAAGGCGAGGGTGAAGACCGTTCTGCCTGATCGCCCACCACGCCAAAACGGGGCTGTGAACGTTCTTCCCGATCCAGGTGAGGAGATGCCACAGTCGCGGTGGGACAGCTTCGTATCCCTCGGCTTGTCGTCCTCCGAGACGGTGCGGCTCATCTGGATTCTCATCTCCGTGACGCCAGACCAGCAAGTTGTCGTTTGTGACGCCACGCCGATGTTCCTCGTCTGTGATGCGAGGCAGGTCGTCGTCTAAGCCATAGGCATCTCGTGGATCAAAGGTTTCTGCATCATCGCCGTAGCCAGTAGCTTCTTTGGCTGATCGGACATTGGCATCCATAACGCAGACCCATTCAGGATGTGCGGGAGGCTGGGCCTCCGTGAAGAGCTTCGCACCTGGCACGGACCGAAGCACGTGTGCGACCTGCCCCCGCTGGTGGGCGAGGAGTGTCTTTGGGTCCCTTCGTGCCCCCTCGATCACAGATGCCCGCCATGCCCTCGCATCATCAGCACGAACAGCCCAGGCTTCCATGGTCTGCCATAGATGGTCGTGATCGATATAAGCGATAGCTGTGACCCCTCGATCCCGCCACTTCGCCTCAATGCCTTCTGGTGTCCCCCTGTCAAACGCGAAGAGGCGGGACCGATCATACTGACCATCGTGGTTGAGACCCTGAAGTAGGTATTTGATCGGCGGGTCTTCCGCCTGGTAGCCCACCAAGACCACAGTGTATCGTTCTAGTAGGGTCCTTATGAAGTTTGTTGCCCAGGCTTCAGAAAGATAGGCCCGCCCAAAATCTGCGCTACTCAAGACATAAGGGTGTCGTTCTGCGTCGGTCTCTGCAAGCCGTCCATGAAGGTAGGTGATACCCTCTATGGACGAGCCGAATGCCAGGTCGGGAAACGCAGGTGGAACATAAACCGTCGTGGGTCCGCCTGCCTCGAACAACAGATCAAAGTTGGTGGTGACGATCTGTGGCACGCCATTCGGGCTAGATGACACTCGCTTGATAAGGTCATGATGACCACCTGCTGACCCGTCACCTGACGGTGCTTGCAGTCGTTCCGTCACGAGGGCGTTCACGGCGTCTTTGCCGTATTCCTGGTGCAGTCGGTTAAAGACCTGATCGAGAGGCATGTTTGATCCAGCGGGATTGTCTAGCCATGGCTGAAAGGCCGTCATGATCTCTGAGTCCTCCGGCGGATCGAAGAACTCAATCACATGCCGCGTCAGTCCGATAAAGCTCGGCATTCCCGACGGCAGGGACACCCCTGCGCCACAAAGGAATACGACACGACCTTGATCGCATCGGTCCAAAAGGCTGTCTGGTATGATGGGGCCATCTGCATGAAATCTCATACGACTAGGATATAACTAAACTGGAAGAACGTCGATCCGGGGTGGTTATCGATAACGGTCGTTCTCGATGCTCGGAACCTGGCCTGGATGAAACACCTTACATCCAATGTTTGTGCTTCTCGTAACTGCTGATCGAAACTGACACTCGATCCCGATATGTGTTGATGAGTTTTGAGAATTACAGGAGATGCAATGCTGATTGGGTATGCACGAGTTTCAACCGCCACCCAGAACCTTGAGGGTCAGATCGACCAACTGGAAAGAGCCGGATGCGACCGCATCTTCCGAGAAGTCGCCTCTGGTGCCAAAGCGGATCGACCCATGCTGAAAGAAGCCCTCGAATTCTGTCGCGCTGGGGATACCTTTGCGTGTCTCAGCCTGAGCCGTGTGGCGAGATCGGTATCCCACCTAATAAAGATCGTAGGTGATTTCGAAGAGCAGGAAGTTGGGTTCAAGTCACTCACCGAAGCCATCGACACCTCTACGCCTACTGGAAAGATGTTGTTCACCGTTATGGCGGCATGTGCGCAACTAGAGCGCGATACGTTGATTGAGCGGACTAAGATTGGACTGGCCGCAGCAAAAAGCAGAGGCCGCGTTGGAGGGCGACCCCGCAAGATGACGGATCAACAGGTCGATGGTGCCAAAGCGATGTTCAAAGTTGGAACGCCTGCCATCGATATCGCTGCCGCATTCGGGGTGTCTGTTCCCACGCTGTATCGGACCCTGCCGGCCAGCCAGCGATAGGTAGAGCCGCATTGGATCATATGGAACATATTGGGCGTGTACTTGCTATGAGTCTTCCTAAGTTAAGGGTAACTTGGCCTTGCGGACTGCGGTGGCCCATACCGATTAGGGCATCAGGAAGTGCAAAACCCCCGACCGCCTCAACGATCAGGGGGTTAGGCCTGTAGTTTACGTGATTAGGCGGCATCCTCTTCATAAGCGGAGTTATTTTCACCTTCCTGCTCAGCCTTGCGAAACTCAATGATAGCGTCCCGCAGTTCCTCACCCATGGGATCACCTCGCTCATCAGTGAACCACTCTAGGCGGATATGAGGAGAGTCAATCAGGTCATCATAACGATCAATGTCCAACGCCCAATCAGACTGAAATACACGCAAACGGGCATAATAAATGTCCCTCGGCGGGGCAAAGTAATAGTTCATGCAACCGTCCTGAAAATCATACCAATTTGCCGATGCGAAGAATGACCTGATCTCGTTATCAAGTGTATTTTCGTCCATTTCTGGGCACCCTGCGGGGTGATATACAATGAAACTATGGACCTCGTCGTAATGCACTAAAGTCATTTCGTCATAGTATTGCTGATCAAGGAAACAGTAGATAGCGACCCGAATGAAGCTCGACCGAACCTCTTGGGCCAGTTCGGTTGTGTTTGTGTCTTTTGCCATTGAGATACCCTCCTATTTTGGCGTGTCTGAAATCGTTCTGCCGTCAGGCGTTCCGATACGTTCACACTAGCGATTCGCGGGCTGGCCCGGTAAGTTGGGTAAAGTGTCATTTTGGTCGATTTATTTTGGGAGATTTGGGATGAACAAGAGTCTGGCCCAAAATGTCCCAGTAAATTTCTCCCAGCATCTAGAGCATGCGAAGAATCAGATTACCCGAGAAACGAGGTGGGTCAGGGGCGAAGACTTCAAGCTGGTCAGGTATCGTAGGTGTCTGGACCTACTGGAAATCGAAGAAGCAGCGGATCGATTGTTTGAGATTGAGGTGCGGTTTCGGGTGATCAGGATGACAATCGATCAGTCCATTCCTGTAAGTCCGATCCTCAAACGATATCGTGGTCTGGCCCAAACGTTATCCCGGATGCCAAGGCGAGATCAAGTGCTAGACGATGCCATGAACGCCTATACCGCTGAGGTTCTTGGATACGAGGACCCTACCGATATTCCTCATGAGATCGATGATTTCAGGAACGCTAGAACACTAGCGGAGAAGGCGCTGATCGCTGACATGATGGTCAAGGGGTTTGCCAAGCAGATGGGCGAGATTGCCGAACACTTTGACTATAAGAAAAAGATGTTTGGAAAGGGCGCTGGCCGTTCCTATGGCCTATCATATTTGGTGTTTGCACTGTGGCAGGTCTTTCATCGGTATTCCGATGGGACCAAAGCATTCCTGGACCCCAACCACGGATATAGGGGCGACTTTCTCGAATTGGTCACCCTGTTCGTTTTTGTCGCTGACCCAGGTTTAATTGGGAACCAGTTTTCAGATGGTTTCAGCGAACGCGTCCGGCAAATACATTTGAAGCGAGAAGCGGACATAGGGCTTGTTGCTTTGCTTGATCGAGAAGAAGTTGGCCCCGAGGTCGTGTTGGAATTCATGAGCCGCATTAACGCACTGAAGTAGTTTGATCGAGGTTGAAGTAGAGTGAGATTTGTATGGAATTGATCTACCCAATAAATTTCGTTGGTCACAACGAATGGATGGAGAGCGGTTATGCACCTGACCTTGCCAGTGGTGATGTAATCACGCCTGATGGTGAGTTTTTGGGAATATGGCGTGTGGTCGAATATGACCCAGAAGCTGATGAAGAAGGCGGGCGGTACGAGTTCATCAAACAAGGTCAGACCGAGGTTGAGTTTTCAGAAGGCTTTGCGTTTCTGGACTATCGCGTGCATCGGGGCTTTGCGTTACAAAGCCTCACAAGGTCAATAAGAGAATGGCACGACAACACAGGTTCCTGATGCAGTGGCCAGTGTTATCGCCAATACTCAAAGAGCGGTCTGGCAGAAGCGACTGCCGCACAGAAGCATTATCACTCGGTCTGCACAACCAAGTGTTCAAATAGTCTTTGGTGCTCCAGATCACGGGTGGGGTTTTAAGGGGAAAGACAACTGCTGTCCAAAGCACGTCACTTAGACAATGAGAACAAAGCTGCCGTGGACGACAGAGCCAATTATCAGGGTGGCCGCAGCAGACGCATCCCCAGACGTAACGTGAATCGCAGTATCGATCTCGGCCAAGAAAAGAAGGGGCTTGCCAAAACAGAGTGGCCACCCTCTTTAGTATAAGAGGTTTGTGCATGTTCTATTTGTGGTTTGTCATGCCAACTGAATTGCAGCAACCCATACAACTTAGAATGAAGGCCCATACATCGCGCAACTGCTGTCTTGTATTGGGATGAAATTGTTGCGACCCATCCCGGCTGAGAAGTTCCCTCAATGCCGTTCAACACATCTTGGTTCGTCAGATGATCAGCGGTGGCCACATCAGGTTGGGTTGCCTGTGATTGATCGCTCTTCTTAGGTTTGGATTTCTTGATCGTTCCAAATGTGTGCGTCAGACGCTGGCCATGAAACGCACGTTTCAGTTCTGCATCCCCATGGCATGCAACTATCATCTGTTCGGGTGTGAGTTTCCTGTTCGATGTGTGTTCACGATCACCTGCTGCATTTCCTGTGGCAATCTCATCTGCCAATCTATGATACCTGCTTTGAGCTTTTGGTAGATGTTCCTTGCATGCATAATTAAAGAACCCTGCCAAGCCAGATGCTCTCGCCAGGGCGTCCGCTTCTGGACAGTGACTAGCTTCGTCCTCAACGCGATGTGCGGCTGCAAGAGCGTCAAGGCGCTGGTCAACGGTAGTTGCCACCGTTTGCCTGTAGGGGGCGATGCCCAACCAGTGATCGGCATCTTCTGGATGATCTGGCAGATTGGTCTTGCGGTCGTGTATGAATGCCTGTTTCTCGACCTCAAGGAGCCTTGACTCACTGCCAGCTACACCTCCCAAAGAATCTGTTCTCGGGGTAGCTACATGGATTTGCGCTGGGCCGTCAAAGACCATACGGAAGAACTGCCCAGCTTCAGAATACGTGAAGCCAGGGAAGTGGGCCAAGCCGTGACAATGCAGGAAGGCTACGACCTGGTTGGGGTCCATCGTTGTTACGTCGGCCACACCAGGTGCCCTCAAAGGCAGTCTCGACGCGGCATCGCCAGCGGTGGTCCATGACCACTCAAACCTGTAGACGAGCTTGACCCCAGGATGGACCAGATCGCGGAATCCTACAGATATCTCTCGCATCCATTGGTGGTAGAATTTCTTTACTGCGACATAGTCTTCGCCACCCTGAAGATAGCAAAACTTGGCTGTGAAGGGCGCAATCTGGGATATTGGCACACCATAGAACGGCTCCATCATCCTTTGTACACGCTGTACATGGCGAAACGCACCATGGCCGACATGCTGGCTGTATTTGATCGGGTTGAGAACGTCCTCTGAGATGAAACTTGATGGGTCCACATGCCAATTCGATGGGTCAAGTGGCTTGTCGTAGCACTTGTCGCAATACTTGATCTGACAGGGGTATCGGTCGCCACAATTCCGACAACGCTGAAGAAGTGGTTGATTGTTTGTGTCATAGCTGAGGATTTCGCGACAGGCCGAGAAACGTTGTGACATCGGTCCTTTCGATACCTGTTCGCCAAGCTCTATTTCCCGCAGCGAGAAAGCAGGCCTATCTCGTTCATACTGCCACACGGCGGCTCCTTCCATCACCAAGCTATGCCGTTGTGGGATCGTCGTTAGATCGCTGTAGGACATGCTTATCCAACTATATAGTGGATTTTCCTCGGACCGTCGGAACTTGGGTCACAAGTGGGCCACAGTCGCGGAACAGACGTGCCGTTTATTTCTACGGAATTTGCTAAATACAGTTGGAGGAAATGGATATGACCAGCACGAAACAGGACATCACGATCCGCTCAATTTCAGAGATCACACGAACGCGCTTGGATGCCCTGAGGTATCACACTCGGCTGACATATGGCAGCTTGCTCGATGATGCAGTTGAGGCCCTCTGGGACGCATATGAAGCCGAAGGGCATGAAGTTGTCATAGACTTGACGGAGGCGGCTTAGGAAACGTTCACGACGCATCAGAGCGGCGAATATCGGCTTCTATTGGTCTAGTCCGTGTTAGACACCCCAAAGACCTCGTCCAAGCCGTTGTAGGTATGACGGTAGGTCTAAGGCCGAATAACTCGGCTCGACTGTTATCGCTTCGCACGCAACATTGCCATTAGACCAAATGAACGTTGCTCTGGCCGCGACAGCATCACTGTCGGATCGATCCCACACCTGAAGATACCATCGGCTGGTTTCGGCACCTGGATTACCACCGTGCTGGTCGAGAAATGCTGTCACATCGTCGGCCAGCGGTATTCCAGCACCAAGGAACAACGCACCCACTGACATTGGTGCTGGCAGCACCCGAGGTGCATCAGATGTGAGATCATTCTTGTGGATCGAGTAAATCATTGGGCTGTCCTTTCGCTGTGCCACCGTATTTGGGCATCTGGACAGTTTTTGGGTGCAGGTCTGGCTTGTCGGCGCAAAACAGCAACGTGCAGCGTGGAATCATGAGTGTGGTATTGAGTTCATCGCTTAGAGGCGGCTGGTCACTGACGTTGATGGTGATCGCGGAGCTATGACACACCAGCGGACGCAAGTGTGCCATTTGCGTATCGAAGCAGTGCTTTCATGATATTTGGTGACTTCTGACGGGGATTTATAACCCCTGTCTCCGCCTTCAGCGCTTCTTGGGCGAGTTGCCAGACCTGCATGGTTTGGCTCAACCGTCCAGCGAAACCATATTGTTCCTTCACTTCCGTGAATGCCTGAGCAAGGTAAGGTTGAAGCAAAGCCCGGTATTTTGCCTCAATCAGCTTTCCAAGTTCATCGGCAAGGCGCTGGTCTTCGTCAATCAATGGAAGCTGCGCATCGCGTCGTAGTTGGTTTGATCGACGAATATCGTCGATGATTGCTTGCTGTTCAGCACCAGTGATCGCCAGTGGATCGGTTTGGCTCATTGATTTTCCCGTCATGAAAGTATCCTCTGTTTCAGTCGGCGCCCCGAAATTGCCGCCGCGTTTCCGCAACTTTCTTTCGGTAGAGGGCTTTGACATTTAGAGGCCGCACACCAATTTGCCGCCTTACCCAGTTTCGGTGCCAGAGCCGCTCAAGAATAGATTGGCGGTCTATTGGTGGCTGCTTGATTGCCCTCAATGACTAGCAGCATCTGTGTCGATACTAGCCAATCGCATCGGAAGCTCCCGCCCGTGGGCCTGAAGGCCTTCTCCGTTCGCTTCTAGCCAGAGCGTCCGAAGCGCGTCCAAGTGTTGCCCAATCCATTCCAACTGTGCCTCTTGGTCCATTCGCGCCCATCGCTGTTCGAACCAGCCAGCACTCGCCAGATCGGGATGCGATCCCAATACGCGAAGAGCTTGCTCAAAATCGGCAACAGTGAGAGCCACAGCTTGTTGGCGATGGTCTTCGTCTTGCATCCCCCGCGCATGCCACCCGAATATGGCTGCTGCTGCTAGGATACTTGGATGCAGAATGAAGTGAATCATGAAGACATCGCCGACTTTGAATCCCGCTGAGCCGGTACTGCCGATCCGCGCCAAGACTTTGATGTAGTCAGAGGTGGCAAAGAGCGCCAACTGCACAAACAGGATGCCTGCACCCCACAGGATCATACCCACTGGCCCGCTGCGACTGTATCCAAGAAAATAGCCAGCCAGTAGGCCGAACAAGATCATGAAGATGATACGACCCGTAAACAGGCTTTCAAAAAATGTCTCAATGACCAATGGCATTGTCCTTTCCGTTAATCAAAGGTTTGCGGCCCAGTTGATACAAGCTTCCAGTCTGGTGATGTCTTCTGAAACGATGTCACCGCGCTGAATAGCACCGCCGTGATTCCGGCCTCGCCCGCTTTCACGCAAGAAGATGTTGAGGTTTTCTTCCGCCCACTCAATGGGTGCTGAGAAGGCGTTGTCGAATGCGCGTTGCACGCCCTCGAAGGTGCCGGGCCGATACGCGAGATAACCTCTTTGGATTGCCACTTCTGCATAAGGATAAATCGCTGTGCAGTAGCCAGCAAAGATCGCGTCGCTTTCGGTGACCGTTGGCTTGCACCCGCTGAGCATCATCAACACCGCAGCGCTCATCCTGATCTGACTGCGCCTCATTTACCTAGCCCTTTTGGTTCAACGCGGATGAGATCGCTAATTGTTACCTGACCGTTTGTGGTCCTGACGATTGCATCTAAGGTCCTGCGTGACGGCATGTTAATACCATCACGGGCACGTAGGATTGTGGGGGCGCTCAGCCCGCATTGATCTGCAAACGCCTTGAGGCTGAGTCGATTTTTGCCGAGGTATTCGTTGAGTGTCATAGCGACGTTACTTATTATGAAACATAATGATTCGCTATAGGTAACCTACATGTTTGTTGCACAATTAGGCAAAACGTTTCACACTATGAAACGTCATTGTGATCAGGCAAACCTTTGGAACATCTATACGAGCGGATCAAGGATGCACGGGAACGTGCTGGGCTCACCGTCAACCAGGCGGCAGAGAAGCTTGGTGTGAGCAGGGTTCAGGTCTGGCGAATGGAAAACAAAGCCGAAACGATAACAGCGGACAGACTGTTTGTCCTGGCAGAGGTTTATGACATCGACCCGTTGATCCTGTTCAAGGGTGTCAATGCGACCACACAATCCACTGCTGTTCTCTACAAAAAGATCGGGGAAGTCGTCGCCATGGTGGAAGCCGAGGTCCAGCGGTTAGACGCCAAGCCACCACCGGATGTCGTTGGAGAGGCGGTCGTGGAAATCCTGCGTCAGGAAACACGTGGCCGCCAAGACCAACCGACCGAACCTCTGGACATCGAGAAATACCAAGGCCTCATCGCCCTCCTCATCAAACAGGCAAGCCAGTCATGACCCCAGTCACCCAAGCCGAAATCAACAAAGCCGCCTGGGGAGCCTGTGACACTTTCAGAGGCGTCGTCGATCCGTCTGTATACAAGGACTACGTTCTTACCCTGCTGTTCCTCAAATACGTGAGCGACGTGTGGAAGGATCACCACACCCGCTACCAAGCCGAACATCCGGACAGCCCTGAACTGGTTGAAGCCATGATGCAGCAAGAAGCGTTCAAGCTGCCCGACGGGGCCAGCTTCGACGCCCTGCACAAACGACGCCACGAGGCGGGCAACGGCGAACGCATCGACAAGGCCCTCCATGCCATTGAAGAGGCAAATGGTGACAAACTACGGGATGTGTTCCAGGACATCAGCTTCAACTCGAACAAGCTGGGGGATGAAGAACAGAAGAACGACATCCTTCGTCATCTGCTGGAGGACTTTGCCAAAGACGCCCTCGACCTGCGCCCCTCCCGTGTCGGGCAACTCGACATCATCGGTGGGGCATACGAATACCTGATCTCCCGCTTTGCAGCGACGGCAGGCAAGAAAGCTGGCGAGTTCTATACCCCCGCAGAGGTGTCCGACCTCATGGCCCGTCTCGCCGACCCGCAACCAGGGGATCACATCTGCGATCCGACCTGCGGCTCAGCGTCCCTGCTCATGAAATGCGGCAGGTTGATCCGTAACCAGGGTGGAAAGGGCTATGCACTCTATGGGCAAGAGGCCATCGGCTCCACCTGGGCGTTGGCCAAGATGAACCTGTTCCTGCACGGGGAGGAGAACCACCAGGTCGAATGGGGCGACACGATCCGCAACCCCAAGCTCCGCACCAAGGACGACGCCCTGCGGCACTTCGATATCGTTGTGGCGAATCCTCCGTTCTCTCTGGACAAATGGGGCACAGAGGCCGCTGAGACCGACAAGTTTGCCCGCTTCCGCCGTGGTATCCCGCCAAAGACCAAGGGTGACTATGCCTTCATCCTGCACATGATCGAAACGCTGAAACCGAAGTCTGGCCGTGCTGTGGTGGTCGTCCCCCATGGGGTGCTGTTCCGTGGATCGACCGAAGGGAAAATCCGCCAGAAGCTGATCGAGGAAAACCTTCTGGATGCCGTCATCGGCCTGCCTGAAAAGCTTTTCTTCGGTACGGGCATCCCCGCCGCCCTGCTGGTGTTCCGCAAATACAAACCCGACGACAGCGTGATGTTCGTCGATGCCTCCCGTGAGTTCATCTCTGGCACCAACCAGAACGCATTGGATCACTCACATATCGACAAGATCGTCGCGACCTATGCGGCGCGGGAGTGCGTGGACAAATACGCCTACCGTGCCGCGCGGGCCGAGATCGAAGAGAACGATTTCAACCTCAACATCCCCCGCTACGTGGACACTTTCGAAGAGGAGGAAGAGATCGACCTGATGGCCGTGCGGGGTGAACGGCAGGCGTTGAAAGCCGATCTGGCCGAGTTGGAGACCCGTATGGAGGGCTATCTAAGGGAGCTTGGGTATGGTTCCTGAGGGTTGGGAAAGGCAAAGCTTGGGTGACCTGCTGGAGTTCAAGAACGGCTTCAACACCGAGAAGGCGAACTACGGGCATGGCACTCCATTCATCAATGTATCAGAAGTTCTGAAGCACGAAAGCCTGACGGCTGACCTGATACCTGGGCAAGTGTCGGTGACAGGAAAGGAGTTGTCGGCAAACTCAGTGGTTCACGGTGACATCTTGTTCAACCGAACATCGGAGACCACCGACGAAGTGGGCTTTACCGCCGTGTATCTGGATACCGTGCCTGTGATCTTTGGCGGGTTCGTCATTCGTGGACGGCCAACAAATGGCTCTCTGCACCCAGAGTTCACCAAGTATGCCCTTCGACAACCATCAGTCAGAAGTGAGATCATACGTCGAAGCCAAGGTGCCGTTCGTTCTAACATTGGACAAGGTGAATTATCCAAAGTTGAAGTGGCACTTCCCCCACTCCCCGAACAACGGAAGATCGCGGATATCCTCTCGACCTGGGATGCGGCGATTGAGAAGACAGAGGCCCTGCTGGCCACCGCCAAAGCCCAAAAACGTGCGCTCATGCAATCCCTCCTCACAGGCAAACGCCGCTTCCCTGAGTTCGAAAGCCAACCGTGGAAAGATGTGCGGTTGGGAGAGGCCGAGGAGAACGGATGGTTAAAACTGAACCGTGGAAAGGTGATATCCAAAAAAGACATTGCTGCTTTCCCTGGCGAGTATCCCATCTACTCGTCCTCAGTGGTTGGGAAAGGAGAGTTCGGTCGCTATGCTGAGCACATGTTTGATGAGGAGCTCATTACTTGGTCTGTTGATGGAGGGGGGCATTTTTTCCATAGAAAGCGGCACAAGTTCAGCGTCACCAATGTGTGTGGCTGGATGCGTGTAGATACCAACATAATAAATTACGCCTTCATGGCGGCGCAGCTTCAGTTTTTGCACCAGCGGCTACAGTTCGATTACCAATCAAAGGCACACCCAAGTGTAATTCGGAACATCTACGACATCGTTGTCCCCTCTCTACCCGAACAGCAAGCTATCGGTCGGGTGGCTGCTGACTGTGATAATGAAATTCAAACGCTTGAGAATGACATCACCAGACTCCGCACCGAAAAGAAGGCCCTGATGCAGCAACTGCTCACGGGCAAACGCCGGGTTTCAGTGTGAACGATGCCCTGTTCGCTCTTGGCAAAGTGTTGGTCTACATCGCCATTTTCTATGCGCTCTGGTTTTTCTTTTTCCGTGAGACGGAAGAGGACAAAGAGCGAAAAAGAGAGCTTCAAAGGCAGAGAGATGCGGAAAGGGACCGACAGGAGAAAGAACGTCGCGAACAGGAAGAACGGGACAGGCAACGCCGTGAAGCAGAGCGTGCTGAACGGGAACGTCAGAAGGCCCGGGCAAAGGAAGAATTCGATATACTCGTTTCTCAGGGCATGCCCAAATCTGTTGCTCGGGCGCATCGGGACTACATCGCCGACAATCCACTGCCACGAGGGTCCAACTGGTACGGCGAAGATGTTTCGCCGCTGACCTATTATGGTTACCGCGTTGGCAAGACCCGGGGCCTTCGGGAAAATGAACGCCGTGACATCATGCACTATGTTTTGCGGGCGCGGCTGACCGACCCTCTGGCCAAAAGCTATCAATCATCTTGGGGCCGACCGCTTTCACAACAACGCCGCAATGCGATTGTAGGGCACATCAATAAATTGGCGGCCCAACGTGGAAACCGCAAAGGCTATGAGGTGGCAGTTGCCGAGTGGTCGGCTGATGGCCGTTGGGCCAAAACTGAATTGGCCAAAGATACTGCCAAGTTTGGGCAGTATGGTTTTAAGTAAGACTGATTGAACGAATGGAATTATGAGATGCTAAGCCGACATTGGAAACTGATGTGAGCCGCACCCCCGACACCCGCGAAGAAGCGGCCTCGAAGCTCCCAGCACTGCACGTGCTGATAGCCATGGGCTGGACGTATCTGTCGCCCGCCGATGCTTTGGTGGCACGGGGGTCGGAGAGGACTGTCTTGCTGGTGCCTGTGTTGCGGGAACGGCTCAAGGCGCATCGGTTTGATTTCAAGGGCCAGACTTATCCGCTTTCGGATGGTGCCATTGATCAGGTGATCCGCGATATCAGTTCGACGGGTCTGAACGAAGGGCTGATCCCTGCTAACGAGGCGATCTATAAGCATCTGACCCTTGGCATCACGGTGACCGAGTTCGTCGATGGTCAGCGCACATCGGTCACCGTGCCACTGATTGAATGGGCCGATCCTGCCGCCAACACCTTGCATGTGACTGAAGAGTTGAGCGTCGAACGCCCTGCTGGGATGGGGCGGTATCGGCCTGATGTGGTGTGCTACGTCAACGGCATTCCCCTGGTGGTGATCGAGGCTAAGCGGCCCGTGTCATCGACCAAGGACAAGGCGATGGTTGACGAAGGCATCAGCCAGCACCTGCGCAATCAGAAGACCGATGGCATTCAGGACCTATACGCCTATTCACAGGTGTTGTTGTCGATCTCTGGCACCGATGGTCGTTATGGTACCACGGGCACACCTGCGAAGTTCTGGGGGGCCTGGACCGAGGAGGAGATCACCGAGGCTCAGATGCAGGCCGTAAAGTCCACGCCCCTCTCAGAGGCTCAGAGAGAGGCTCTGTTCGCTGGCAAGCCCAAGTGGATGCGAGACGACTTCGACAGGCTTTACAGTGGCCCTGTGCTGCCCACAGAGCAGGACAGGCTCATCATCAGCCTACTGCGCCCTGACAGGTTGCTCGACTTCACCAGGCGGTTCATTTTCTTCGACAAGAAGTTGGGGAAGATCGCCGCCAGATATCAGCAAGTGCAGGGGGCCAAAGCGATCCTCTCTCAGGTCGCCAACCAGAAACCCGACGGCAGCCGCGAGGGCGGCGTGATCTGGCACACCACGGGGTCGGGAAAGTCGAACCTGATGGTGTTCCTGACAAAGGCGCTACTGCTGGACGACGAGCTTGCTGGCTGTCGTATCATCATTGTTACCGACCGTGTGGACTTGGAGAAACAACTTGCTGCGACCTTCATCACCGGCGGGGCCTTTGGGTCCGCTGTGGCGACGAAGAAGGAGGGTGAAACCTCCAAGGTGCAGTCAGGGCGTGATCTGGCCAAGAGGATCGGCACAGGGACAGAACGGATCATCTTCACTCTGCTCCAGAAGTTCAACTCGGCGACCAAGCTACCGGAGTGTAGGAACACATCCGACAAGATCATCGTTCTCGTCGATGAAGGCCACCGCAGCCAGGGCGGTGAGAATCATGAGCGGATGCGGCAAGCCCTGCCCAATGCAGCTTTCATCGCGTTCACGGGGACACCGCTGCTGAAGGAAGACAAAACTCGCAACAAGTTTGGCCCGATTCTTCATGCCTACACGATGCAGGATGCGGTCGAGGACGGGGCTGTAACGCCGTTGGTTTATGAAGAACGAAAGCCCATCGTCGATATCAACGACACGGCCATCGATGCCTGGTTCGATAAGATCACCACGGGACTGTCGGACAGCCAGAGGTCGGACCTCAAGCAGAAGTATTCAAGTCGTGGCCAGGTCTACGGGGCTGGAGGCCGTATCGATCTCATCGCCTGGGACATCGCAACCCACTTCACAGAGAACTTCGCCAAGCTGGGCTTGGGCCTGAAGGCACAACTGGCGACTGACAGCAAACTGTCCGCGATCCGCTACAAGAACGCGCTCGATCTGACGGGCATGGTGACCAGCGCGGTTGTCATCTCGGCCCCCGATACCAGGGAAGGCCACGAAGATACCGACGAGGCCAAGACACCAGAGGTGCAGGCCTGGTGGAAGATGAATGTTGGAATTGATGCTGAGACCTACGAGACGGATGTGATCGAACGGTTCAGCACGGATGGTGCCCCCGACATCCTGATTGTCGTGGACAAGCTGCTGACGGGCTTTGACGAGCCGCGCAACGCTGTCCTCTATATCGACAAGCACCTCAAGGGGCACAACCTGCTTCAGGCCATAGCACGGGTGAACCGCCTTCATGAGGCCAAACAGTTCGGCTACCTCATCGACTATCGTGGCATCCTGGCCGAGCTTGATACATCGATTCAAGACTATCAGGACCTCGCTGAACAAACACAGGCGGGCTATGAGATCGACGATCTGGCAGGCACCGTCTCCAACGTTTCGGTCGAATACAAGCGCCTTCCTGGCTTGCACGATGCGCTATGGGCGATCTTTGAGGGGGTGGCGAATAAGCAGGACACCGAACAGTTCCGTCGTGTCCTGGTGCCACAGGTCGCTGAAGACGAAACGGGCCATAGCATTGACCAGAATCAAAAGGTGCGCGAAGATTTCTATGATGCGCTCACCGAGTTTGGGATGTGCCTGAAGCTGGCCCTGTCATCACGTACGTTCTTCGAAGACGGTGCCTTCGATGAGAAGACTATTCAGGGCTACAAGCGTGACCTTCGGTTCTTCACCGAACTGCGGGTTCAGGCGAAGCGTGACGCCCAGGAGACCGTGGATTTCTCTGAATACGAAGACCAAATACGCCGCATGGTGGACAAGCAGGTCATCGGCCAAGAGGTTGTGGACCCAGAGGGTTTCATCCGCGTCGATACTTTGGGCCAGACAGATGATCCCAACGATTGGTCGGATGAGAAGACCCGCACCGAAGCCGATGTCATCAAGACGCGCATTCGCAAGACCATTGAACAAGACCTGATCGATGATCCCTTTGCCCAGCGGGTGTTCTCGGAACTCCTGAAGGAGGCCATTGAGGCTGCTGAGGCGATGTTCGACCACCCAAGCAAGCAGTACACCTTGTTCAAGGACCTGGAGGAACAGGTCACCGCACGGAACACTCCTGGTGTGCCTGACCGCTTCTCTGACCATCCAAGGGCCGCTGCCTACTATGGCGCAATCCTTGAGCAGCTAGGCGGCACAGAACACCCTGAGGATACTATGGTCGAAGAGGCCATGCACATCGACAGCACCGTCGATGACGCGGTGCAAACACACTCGATCAATCCAGGCAGCATTGAGGCGGAAATACGCAAGGCCCTCCTGCCGAGATATTTCAAATTCTTTGGTGGTCTCGATGATGCCAATGCGCTGATCGATCAGGTCGTTGGCATCGTCCGCGCTGGTGCAAACAGGCCATGACGGGGTTCGTGCTGGCATATGGTGATGACCGTATCCCGTATCAGGTGTCTTATAACGACAACCGCAGGTCTCGTGTGGCCATACATGTGAACCCTGATGGTTCGGTCGCAGTCGATGCACCACTCGGGTTCTCTGCCGACAGCATCAAGCTGGCTGTCCAGAAGAGGGCCCGCTGGGTGGTTGGACATGTCAGCGAAGCCAGGGAACGCTATGCCCACGTCCGCCCCCGTGAATACGTCTCTGGCGAACAGGTGCTGTATCTGGGTCGCCGCTACATGCTCAAGGTGATCCCCACAGAGGGAACACCAGCCCCAGCACGGATGCGTGGTAATCGACTGGAGGTCCAAACAGCCAAAGGCACGGAGGAGGACATCAGAGGACGGCTCCGAGCCTGGTATCGCGTCCGAGGACGGGACTACCTGAGCCGTCGCATCGATTCCTTGACCAAGAGCTTGCCCTGGCTGAATGCACCGCCGCCATTCCGTCTGTTGGAGATGTCACGCCAGTGGGGAAGCTGTTCTCCATCTGGTGAGATCATTCTCAACCCACATCTGGTCAAAGCCCCGCGTAACTGCATCGACTATGTGCTGATCCATGAAATGGCACACCTGAAGCACCACGATCATGGCCCTGCATTCTGGAAACTGATTGATGCGCATGCTGGCGATTGGCGGAAGGCGAAGCGTCATCTGGATGGGCTGGTCGAGGTGTTGCTGAAGGACTGATGCCAGATGGTGGGGTTGCTTGACTATACGCAACAGTACATTGCAAGTGGCCCCACTTACGAATTTTATCAATGATTTCAGGAGGGGATCATTACCTCCCCAGTCCGCCACTAACCCCAGTCTCATTTTCCCATGTCCGAATTGGCCTGAATTCCCGCGTGGGCACTGTCAGACAAAACCCGCTTGAGGCGGGCAGGACACCGCCCTAGCCTCTTTGGATGACAAAACGCTCTCCCTTTCGATACTTCAAAACGTCACCTGAAATCATCCGCCTTGCAGTGATGCTTTACGTCCGTTTTCCGCTTTCGCTACGGAATGTCGAAGACTTGCTGCACGAACGCGGGATCGAAATCAGCTATGAAACGGTGCGGTTCTGGTGGAACAGATTTGGTCCGATGTTCGCGTCTGAGATCCGTAGAAACCGGATCAGCCGGATGCGATCCCATTCAAATTGGCAATGGCATCTTGATGAGGTTTTCGTGAAGATCAACGGCGAGACGCATTACCTGTGGCGCGCGGTGGATCACGATGGAGAAGTGCTGGAGAGCTATGTGACAAAGCGCCGTGACCGTAAAGCAGCGTTGAAATTCCTCAGGAAATCTATGAGGCGCTATGGCCAACCTGAAATCATCGTTACGGATAGGCTGAGGTCCTACGGTGCTGCATTGAAAGAGATCGGCAACCTCAAACGTCAAGAGACTAGTCGCTGGCTCAACAATCGCGCCGAGAACTCACACCTGCCGTTTCGACGACGAGAGAGGGCGATGCTGCGTTTCAGGCAAATGCGATGTCTGCAGAAATTCGCCGCAGTTCATTCCTCCGTACACAACCATTTCAATCAGGAACGCCACCTCTACTCACGCGACAATTTCAAACTCAACCGAACCGCCGCACTTACCGAGTGGCGTCAGCTTTGTTCCGCATAAGTTCACGCCCACTGCGGCAAACTGAGACTGGTTCGAATTGGTCTGACACCACCGGTTCAGGTGATGGATTGATCCGGCGCCCGATGCCGCAGCGGGAATTGTACCTGGCGCGGCCTTGGCCGCATCGACAAGTTCCTCAAGTGTTGAATAGGGGCTGTCAGCCGGAACCGAGATCAGGCTGGGCGAACCGCCAACGATGAACGGATACCAAAAGTCGAACTTCTGGTCCCATCCGCCCTGCACAGCGGCCGTTACGTTGGATTCCGACAGGCCAACCAGAGTGTAGCCGTCATCAGGCTGGTTCATCACGTAGACCATGCCGTTTGAACCGGCAACGCCGCCGGTTTGATTGGTGACATTGATGCTCACCGGCAGGTGCTTTTCCATTTCGGCCATAATCATGCGGTTGATGCTGTCGGTGCCGCCTCCGGCACCCCAGACAACGGCAGTCGTGATGTCGCGAAATGGGTATTCCTGCGCGACCGCAGCGCTGCCCAGTCCGGTTGCAAGGGCCGCAACAGCGGCAATCTTTCCCAGTGTGTTTTTCATTTGGTAGGTCCTCCCTATAGTATTGCATTTATTTGCGTATGCATTAAATAATGCTTTGTCAACTTTTGGATTGGATTAGTCGCAAAATTCGTCCACATCAGTCGAGGAAAGAGGCCTGATAATGAACAAGACTTTCAGCATTGCGGTGTTCGATGGGGACGGGATCGGCCCGGAAATCATGGCTCCGACGCGCTCTATCCTTGAACGGATGGCCGCTGCCTCGGACAGTTATGACCTGAAATTCATCGCCGCCCCCGCAGGGGCAACGCATTACGCCAATACCGGCGAATCACTGCCCGAGGCGTCGATGCAGATCGCCCGCACGGCCGACGCGATCCTGCTTTCCGCGATGGGCCTTCCGGATGTCAGATATGAGGACGGCACGGAAATTTCGCCCCAGATCGATCTGCGAAAGGCGCTGACGCTCTTTGCCGGGGTACGCCCCGTGACGGTCAGAACCGGACAGGCGACGCCGCTCAATCTGCCACCGGGGCGCGAAATCGACTTCGTGCTGATCCGCGAAAGCACCGAAGGACTGTTTCATAGCCAGGGATGCGGCGACGTGACCCACACAGAGGCGCGCGAGACGCTCCTGATCACGCGGGATATCTCTGAGAAATTGTTTCGTTTTGCCTTTGACCTTGCCAAAACGCGCAAGGCTGCAGGGCGCGGCCCGGGCCGTGTCACTTGCGTAGACAAGGCCAATGTATTTCGAGCCTTTGCCTTCTTTCGCGAGATTTTCGATGCCGAGGCCGCGCGCCATCCAGACCTTGCAGCGGACCATGCCTATGTTGACGCAACTGCCCTCTGGATGATCCAGAAACCCTGGGACTTTGACGTTCTGGTGACCGAAAACATGTTCGGCGATATTCTGTCAGATCTTGGCGCGGGCCTCATGGGCGGGCTGGGCCTTGCACCCTCGGCAGATATCGGGCTGGACCACGCCGTGTTCCAGCCCTGCCACGGGTCAGCCCCGGATATCGCGGGCAAAGCCTTGGCCAACCCATTCGCCATGATCCTCTCTGCCGCCATGATGCTTGATTGGCTGGGCATCAAACACGACAACGCTGCAATGCGCAGGGACGGCACACGCCTGCGCGAAGCGGTCGAAGATGTGGTTGCCCGCGGCGACGTCGTGACGCGGGACCTGGGCGGCACGGCAAGCACACAGGATGCAGCCAGTGCTGTCCTCGAAACCCTTTTCGTCGCATGACCGGCACAACGCTGAGGGTTGCCTGCGTTGGTGCCGGGTATTTCAGTCAGTTCCACTATGGCAGCTGGGCCAGGATGGACCGTGTTGCCCTTGTGGGGTCGTGCAATCGCGATCTGGAAAAGGCAAAGGCGACAGGCCTGCCTGCCTATTCCGATCTGCATCAGATGTTGGCCGAGCAGGCACCCGATCTTCTTGACATCATCCTGCCGCCTGTTGCCCATGCCGGGACGATCCGAACCGCTCTTGCTGCGGGTCTCAAATGGATCATTTGTCAGAAACCGTTCTGCCGTGACCTGAAGGAGGCGCAGCAGATCACCAAAGAGGCCGAGGCCGCGGGCGCCACCATCATCGTGCATGAAAACTTTCGTTTTCAGCCGTGGTATCGCACCATCAAACAGGCCCTTGCACGCGGCGACCTCGGAGAGGTTCATCAGGCCACGTTCCGCCTGCGCCCCGGCGATGGCCAGGGGCCGGATGCCTATCTCGCCCGGCAACCCTATTTCCAAAGGATGGAGCGCTTTCTGGTCCACGAAACGGCGGTCCATTGGGTCGATACCTTCCGGTATCTGCTGGGCGATCCGGTTTCTGTCTATGCAGATCTGCGCCGTATCAACCCGGTGATCGCCGGAGAGGACGCCGGGCACATCCTGTTTGAACATCCCGGCGGGATCAGAGCATTATTCGACGGCAACCGCCATCTGGATCATGACGCAGACAATCAGCGCCGCACCATGGGCGAGGCATTGTTCGAGGGCACCCTTGGCACAATCGAATTGCGCGGGGATGGGGCCGTCCGGTTCCGGGCATTCGGGACCTCTGACTGGACGACCTTGCTGGCGCCCGACAAATGGGACGGGTTTGGAGGCGATTGCGTCCACGCGCTGCAATCCCATGTGATTGCAGGTATCCTTGACGGCGCTCCCCTGGAAAACCGGGCGCAGGACTACCTGGTGGTTGAGCAAATCGAAGCGGCGATCTACGCTTCTGCGGAACTTGGTCAGAAGCAGGCCCTTCAGGAGACGTAGCGCAGATGCCGGACAAAGCCCTATCAAGCTCACAGCGGGCTATTCGAGAGCTGCGCGCAAAAATATTCTCGGGCGAACTCGGGGCCGGGTCCGACCATCTGGAATCCGAGCTGGCCGACCTTCTGGACATGTCGCGCACGCCCGTGCGCGAAGCGGTGCTGACGCTGGAAGGTCAGGGCCTGCTGGAACTGCGCCCGCGCAAGGGCGTGCGTATCCTGCCACTTTCACCCGAAGACATGGCCGAGATCTACGACATCCTGACCGAGCTGGAGAGCCACGCCGCCGAGCGCGCGGCCCTGGCGGCCTATGCCGAGCAGGACCTGGCCGCACTGGCCCGTGCGATCAATGACATGGATGCAGCTATCGCCCGTAAGGACCTCGACGGATGGGCCGAGGCCGACGACCGCTTTCACACAGAGTTGGTGCGTCTGGGCGGCAACAGGCGCATTCAGGCCATTGTCGGGATGATGAGCGATCAGGTCCGCCGGGCCAGAACCACGACGCTGTTCATGCGCCCGCTGCCCACCAAGTCCAACGAAGATCATCGCACAGTCTATCAGGCGATACGCGATGGCGACGCGGCAACGGCACGGAACTGCCACAGGCAACACCGTCAGCATGCCAAGGCGATTCTCGTCGATCTGCTGGGCAAGCACAGGCTGCGTCATTTGTAAGCGGCGATGCACGCCCGACCGGACTTCAGGCGAATCGCGACCGCGAGCGATTGGCGAAGGCCACAAGCGAAAGCATCACCGGCACTTCGACCAGCACGCCCACGACAGTCGCCAGTGCCGCGCCGGAATTCAGTCCGAAAAGGCTGATCGCGACGGCCACCGCAAGCTCAAAGAAATTCGAGGTGCCGATCAATGCGCAGGGGGCGGCGATCTTGTGCGGCACGCGCAGGGCGTAAGCGGCGACATAAGCCAGCACGAAGATACCGTAGGACTGGATCAGGATCGGCACCGCAATCAGCGCGATGACCTGTGGCCGCTCAAAGATCACCTGCCCCTGCAAACCAAACAGAATCACGACCGTCGCAATCAGCCCAACCACAGACCACGGCTTGATCTTGTCGCGAAACGCCGAGATGCGCGCCTCGTTTCCCAGCCGCTTGCGCGTCCAGATGCCGGCCAGAAGCGGCAGCGCGACAAAGAGGATGACAGACAGGACCAGCGTATCCCATGGCACAACAATATCCGTGACACCAAGCAGGAAAGCGACGATGGGCGCATAGGCTATCACCGCGATAAAATCATTCAGCGAGACCTGTAAAAGCGTGTAGCTTTCGTCACCCCGCGTCAGTTGCGACCAGACAAACACCATGGCCGTGCAAGGGGCCGCGCCCAGCAGGATCAGCCCCGCAATATATTGCTGCGCATCGGCAGGGGCGATCAGGTCAGCGAACACGACCTCGAAGAACAGCACCCCCAAGGCCGCCATCGTGAAGGGCTTGATCAGCCAGTTCACCACCAGCGTGATCGCAAGGCCCTTGGGTTGTCTGAGCGTATCGCGCAGGCTGCCGGGATCGACGCCGACCATCATCGGATAGACCATCGCCCAGATCAGGATGGCAATGACAAGGTTGACGCTCGCCACCTCCAGGGCGGCAATCGCCGCGATCAGACCTGGCGCGACGCTGCCAATTGCTATCCCTGCCACAATGGCAAGGGCGATCCAGATGGAAAGATATCGTTCAAACAGATTCATGCCGTGACCTCTTGATTTGGGTGAATTCTCAGACGCCCGGCCGCCAGCGCCGAAACCGCCACCATCAGGGCCGCGGTCCCAAGCATGAGGGCAAGCCCGCCCGCCTGATAGGTCAGGCCGGAAAGAACGGTTCCCAAAAGGCGCCCCCCTGCATTGGCCATGTAATAGAAACCGACATCCATGGTGACCCTTTCGGTCCGGGTAAAGGCAAGGATCAGGTAAGAGTGCAGCGCAGAGTTCACCGCAAAGACCGCGCCGAAAACCAGCAGTCCGGCGATAAGCGTGGCGGTCAGCCAGCCCTGCGGTGCGGGCGACAAGAACGCGGCCAGGCTCAGGACAGCGGGAATGACGGCAAGCGTCCAGGCCCAGCGACGGGCAGCGCCGATCAGCTCTGAGTCTGATTTGGCGGTGGCGCGCAGGATGCGCGGCGCAGACACCTGAACCGCGCCATAAAGAATGATCCACAGCGCCATGAACGTGCCGATCATGAAGAATGCTGCGCGATTGCCGCCCTCGGAGCCATCCGACAAGACAGCGTAGAAATAGACCGGCACCCCAACCACGAACCAGACGTCGCGGGCGCCGAACAGAAAGACACGCGCCACCGAAAGCCAGTTGATGTTGGCCGATTTTGAAAAGACCTCAGAGAATTTCGCGCCCTTGCGCCCCTTTGGCAGGCCCGGCGGCATCGCGAATATGACAAGGGCGAGGATCACAGCCAGCACCCCCGCCATGGCTAGAACCGCCCCGGTGAAACCGATCGTCGCCAGAAACGCCGCGCCAAGCAGGAAGCCAAGGCCCTTCACCGCATTCTTCGATCCTGTCAGCAGCGCGACCCAGCGAAACAGGCCCGCGCCATCGGTCGGTGCCAGGAATTTTACGGCCGATTTGGAGGACATCTTGGCCAGATCCTTGGCCACCCCGCTCGCGCCCTGCACGATCATGACAAACCCCACCGACAGCCCAACGGCCCAATCCGGATCAAGCTGCGCCAGCGCGATCAGCGCAACCACCTGAAGCCCCAGACCTGCATAGAGCGTCATGGTCAGCCCAAAGCGCGCGGCGATCCATCCTGCGGAAAGGTTCGTGATCATCCCGGCGATCTCGTAAAGCACGAACAGATAGGCCAGTTGCAGCGGGGAAAACCCAAGGCTGTGGAAATGCAGCAGCACCAACATCCTGAGCGCCCCGTCGCTGAGCATGAAGGCCCAATAGGCGGCGGTCACGGCGAAATAGGCAGCCAGACCATCTGGGCGATCGGTCACAACGATCTTCCCACCAACAGGGCCACGTCCACCAGCCGATGTGCATAGCCCATTTCGTTATCGTACCAGGCAAAAACCTTTACCTGGGTGCCGCCCACCACCATGGTTGAAAGCGCATCGATAATGCCTGAGCGGGTATCGTTGGTGTAATCGGCCGAGACGAGCGGCCGTTCCTCGTAACCGAGGATCCCGGCAAGCGGCCCTTCGGCCGCAGCTCTGAACAGCGCGTTGACAGCCTCGGCTGTCGTGGCACTTTCCAGTTCAAAGACGCAATCGGTGATCGAGGCATTCAGAAGCGGCACGCGCACGGCGTGGCCATTCAGCCGCCCCTTCAGCTCGGGATAGATCAACGTGATCGCCGTGGCGCTGCCTGTGGTCGTCGGGATCAGCGAATTCAACGCCGAGCGCGCCCGGCGCAGGTCCTTGGCGGGTCGGTCCACGATGGTCTGGGTGTTGGTCACGTCGTGGATCGTGGTGATCGCACCGTGCCGGATTCCGATGGCCTCGTGAAGGACCTTGACCACCGGCGCAAGGCAGTTCGTCGTGCAGCTGGCGGCGGTGACAATCCGGTGGATCGCCGGATCGTAGATATCATGGTTAACGCCATAAACGATGTTGGCGGCACCACCATCCCGGACCGGTGCCGAGACGACAACTTTTTTCACCCCGGCGTCGAAATAGGGCGCGAGTGCCGCCTCGCTTTTGAAGTCCCCGGTGCAATCGATGACCACATCCACGCCATCAAGCGGCAGCGCCGACAACTCCCGCGTGCCGACAAAGGGCAGATGCGTGCCGTCGATAGTGACGCCGCCGCCATCATGGGAAAACGCAGCCTCCCAGCGCCCGTGAACCGAGTCGAATTCCAGCAAATGCGCGTGCATGGCCGGATCCCCGACCGCATCATTGATCCAGGCGATCTCGGCCCCCTTCGCAAGCAGCGGCTTTAGCGCCAGCTTACCGATACGGCCAAGGCCGTTTACTGCGTAAGTCGTCATGTTTGTGCCTCGATTTTTGTGCGCCCGATATCGTCGATCTTGTGTTGCAGCGAGAGCCGATCCAGTGCCGCGGGATCAAGCGCTGTGAACAGATCAATCCGGTGTTTCAATGCGCCATAGGCCTGCCGAAAGGCATAGGCTTTCTGCGCATCGGTGCCCTCGGCCAGGGCCGGGTCGGGCATGCCCCAGTGGCCGGTGACAGGTTGGCCCTTCCAGGCCGGGCATTCTTCATTGGCGGCCTGATTGCAGACGGTGAATACGAAATCAAACCGGGGTGCGTCGGGGGCGCTGAATTCCGATACATCCTTGGACCTCAGGACCGAAATGTCGTGCCCCTTGTCCTTCAGAACCTGAACGGCAAAGGGATGGGGCGCTGATCCGGGACGTGTCCCGGCAGAAAAGGCGTTGAACCTCTCGCCCGCCGTCATCCGCAGGATAGACTCTGCAAAGATCGACCGGGCCGCATTTCCGGTGCAGATGAACAGGACGTTGAATTTTCCGTCGCCCATGATCTTGCCTGCCCCTTCAGCGGACATCGGGCCAGGGGCGCACAGCTCTGGTCGGCCACGGCAACAATCAAGGAGAAGATAATCGAAGGTCCGGCGTACCTGCGTCATGTCGATGGCATAAAGAAGCGATGTGGCGACACGTTTTTGGGTCACCAGGCCCGCATGCTGAAGGGCCGAAAGGTAAGCCGATAGCGTGGACGCCTTGAGGTGCAACGCCTCTGCAAGCTCTCCGGCGGGAACCTCGTCTGGATACCGCCGCATCAACAGCCGAAAGACCGCCAGTCGCTGCGGATGGCCAAGGATCGAAAGACGGGCGGGAATCAGTTCTTCCATATTTCACGGATATCAGAAATATTGGCATCTCAAAGTGAAACTTTTGTAACGCGCCTTTGGTTCACTCGGGTTGATGGGGGTCCACATCGCCGCCAGACCGCACCTTCATCGTCGCCCGGCGGCTAGCTCATCTGCTCGGCGCGTTTTCGGCGTGTTACCGCGCGTTTTGTCGTCAATGAGGCGGCGACCGTGCCAATGGTGACCAGGCCAATCAGGATCGTGGAAAGCGCATTGATTTCAGGGCTGACGCCCAACCGGATCGAGCTGAAAACCTTGATCGGCAGCGTCGTGGCCGACGGGCCTGCGACAAAGGATGCGATCACAAGATCATCCAGCGACAAGGTCAGCGCGAGCAGCCATCCGGAAATGACAGCCGGGGCAATGATCGGCAATGTCACGAGGCGAAACGCCTCGAACGGCGTGCAACCAAGGTCGAGAGCTGCCTCCTCAACCGACCGGTCAAAGCTGACGAGGCGCGAACTGACAACCACAGAAACATAACACATGGAAAACGTCGCATGGGCGAGGATGATGGTGAACATGCCGCGGTCCAATCCGATCGAGATGAACAACAACAACAGCGAAAGACCGGTAATCACTTCGGGCATGACCAGCGGCGCATAGATCATCCCTGAAAAGACCGTGCGTCCGAAAAACCGGCCGCCACGCACCAGCACATAGGCCCCCATCGTGCCAAGAATGGTGGCGATGATGGATGAGAAAAACCCGACCTTGAACGTGACCCACGCAGCGTCAAGGAATGCTTCGTTGCGCAAAAGCTCTCCGTACCATTTTGTCGAAAAGCCGCCCCAGACCGTGACCAGCCGACTTTCGTTGAAGCTGTAGATGATCACCACGATCATCGGGATATAAAGGAATGCAAACCCCAGTGTCAGCGAGGTCGCGTTGAACCATGACAGCCGTCTCATTGTTCGGCCTCCATGATCTTTTGCTCGTTGCGCTGGTAAAGCACGATCGGAATGATCAGGATCAACAGCAAGATCACAGCCACGGCCCCCGCCACCGGCCAATCCCGGTTGGCAAAGAATTCCTCGAACAGGATCTTGCCGATCATCAGCGTATCTGACCCGCCCAGAAGCGAGGGGATCACGAATTCGCCCAGCGCCGGGATAAAGACCAGAAAACAGCCCGCAATGATGCCCGCCTTGGACAACGGCACCGTGATGCGCCAGAACGCCTCGGCCCGGGAACAGCCCAGATCCTCTGCCGCTTCCAGCAGTGATCCGTCCAATTTGGCCAGCGTGGCGTAGATCGGCAGGATCATGAACGGCACATATGTGTAAACGATGCCGATATAGACCGCGACATTCGTGTTCAATATCATCAGCGGCTCACTGATCACGCCAAGCCACATCAGAAACTGGTTCAGCATCCCTTCCTGGCTCAGGATGCCGATCAGCGAATAAACCCGGATCAGGAAGCTGGTCCAGAACGGCAGGATCACCAGAAGCATCAGCGTGGGCTGCCATTCGCTGGGTGCGTTCGCCATGCCATAGGCAATGGGAAAGCCGATCAGAAGACTCAGAACCGTCGCGATAAGGGCAATCTGCACGCTGGAGAGATAGCTTTTCCAATACAGATCATCGGTGGCCAGGAACTCATAATTCTCAAAGTCAAGCTGCGACAGAAAACCTTTGAAACCCGCCCAGCCCTCGGACAGGTCCAGCCTTGGCGTATAGGGCGGAATGGAAAGCGCGACATCAGAGAGCGATATTTTCAGAACAATCAGGAACGGGACCAGAAACAGGGCCAGCAACCAAAGGTATGGCACCACAATAAGAGAGAGGCGGCGCAGGTTCATCAGTTTTCCAACACGATGCCGGCGGTGTCAGTCCACGAGAGCCAGACCTCATCATCCCAGGTGAATGGCCGGCTGGCGCGCCTGCGCGAGTTGGCGGTCTGGGCCTTGATGATGATACCATTAGGCAAGGCGACATGATACGTCGACAGATTGCCAAGATAGGCGATGTCCAGAACCTTGCCTTGCACCACATTGTTGCGATCCGTCGGCCTTTCCGCTGAAATAGCTATCTTCTCGGGCCGGATCGCGAAACTCACCTTGCCGTCGGACATCGGTTCTGACGGCGTGCCGATGATGGGCGACTGCCCTTCGGCCCAGCTAATCGCCATCGTGCCGCCCTGCGCGGTTGCGTGACCTTCGATGATGTTCACGTCCCCAATGAAATCCGCCACATAGGTGCTGTTTGGGGCCTCGTAAATGCGTTCAGGTGTATCCACCTGTTTCAGCTTGCCATGGTCCATCACAGCCACGCGAGAGGCGACAGTCATCGCCTCTTCCTGATCGTGGGTGACGACAACAAAGGTCGTGCCGGTCTTTTCCTGGATGTCCATCAACTCGAACTGCGTGTCCTGACGCAGTTTCTTGTCCAGTGCTGACAGTGGCTCATCCAGCAAAAGCAGCTTGGGCGCCTTGGCCAGAGATCGGGCAAGGGCCACGCGCTGACGCTGACCGCCGGATATCTGGTCCGGCTTGCGACCCCCGAACTTTTCGATCTGCACAAGGCGCAGCATTTCCCTGACCCGCGCATCAATCTGGTCTTTCGGCATGGCCGACCGTTTCAGCCCGAAGGCGATGTTGTCATAGACGGTCAGATGCGGGAACAGCGCGTAGGACTGGAACATCATGTTCACGCTGCGTTTATTCGGCGGAATCGGCGAAATATCCTGCCCATCGAGCATGATCATGCCTGACGTAGGAGTTTCAAACCCGGCCAGCATTCGCATCATCGTCGTTTTGCCGCAGCCCGACGGGCCAAGGAGCGCAAAAAATTCCTTTTCAAAGATGTCGATGCTCAGATCATCAATCGCTGTGAAGTCGCCAAAGCGTTTGGTGACGTTGCGGAACTGGATCAGAGGCTTTGCAGCAGGGTCATTCCAAGGCTCAAACATGGTTTCTGGCATAAGGATCAAGGCCTCGGCAATGCGCTATCTTGGGGTCCCCCGGCCCGCCGTTGGACGGGCCAGGGTGTCTTTGGCTCAGGTGCCGGACTTTACGCGCGTCCACATCCGGGTGAGAACACGTTGCGAGCGCGGGTCAAATGGCGTCGTGGTGTAAAGCGTCTCGAGCGTGGCCTCATCGGGATAGATGGAAGGATCGCCAATCACATCCTCCAGCAACAGCGGAATTGAGGCCTCGTTGCCATTGGCGTAGTAAACATAGTTGGAGGCCGTCGCCATGTTTTCAGCATCCAGAATGAAGTTCAGGAACGCATGGGCACCTTCGGGATTTGGTGCATCAACCGGGATCGCCATCTGGTCAAACCACATCAGCGCACCCTCGACCGGGGCATTGTAAGCGATCTCGACACCGTTGTCGGCTTCCCAGGCGCGGTCGCGCGCTTGCAGGATGTCACCGGACCAGCCGAAGGCCACGCAGATATCGCCATTGGCCAGCGCCGAGATATATTCAGAGCTGTGGAATTTCTGCACATAGGGACGGACAGCGGAAAGAACGGCTTCCGCCTTGGCCAGTGACTCTTCGTCCTTGGCGTCAGGGTCCAGGCCCGCATAAATCAAGGCAGCCGGAACCATCTCGATGGGGGCATCAAGGAATTGCACACCGCACTCGGCAAGTTTTTCCATATTCTCGGGATTGAAAGCCAGTTCCAGTGAATTGAGAGGGGCGTCCTCGCCCAGGATCTCTGTCACCTTGTCAACATTCACGCCGATCCCTGTGGTTCCCCACATGTAGTTGATCGAATACTCTCCGCCGGGGTCATAGGTCTCGGTCCGGGCTTGCACCACGTCCCACAGATTCCCGATGTTGCTGAGCTTGGATTTGTCGAGCGGTTGAAACGCACCTGCTGCGATCTGGCGTTGCAGGAACGTCGCCGACGGAACCACCACGTCATACCCCGACCCGCCTGCAAGCAGCTTGGTCTCCAGCACTTCGTTGCTGTCGAACACATCGTAGATCAGCTCGTATCCGGTCTCTTCTTCAAACTTGGTCAGCAAATCTTCGTCGATGTAGTCGGACCAGTTATAGACTCTCACCTCTTGCGCCCAGCCTGCCTGAGCGGCGAGGACGGCAGCCGCGAGAACGGCACCAGTTTTCGTATTGAGCATGTAAACCTCCGTGGGAATATTCCGTTATTGCGGTTAGCTTTGATGAAATGACGGGCGTTTGCAATCCTTGCTGCCAAAATTTGATAGGTTTTGACATCATTCAAGCGATATGAGATGCCTTTTGCCGCAGAGGTAGGCAGAAAAATGAACCAAATGGTGAGCAAAAGACCGGAACACGAAACCATCTACCTGCGGGTGAAAGAGATGATTCTGTTCGGCGAAGTGGTTCCAGGCCAACCTGTCACCATTCATGGTCTGGCCGCTGCCATCGGCACTGGCGTGACCCCCGCCCGCGAGGCGATCAGGCGCCTGACAGCCGAGGGCGCCCTTGTGACCCGCGAAAATCGCCGCATCGAAGTGCCCGCAATGACAGCGCATAGATTGCAGCAGATCGAACTGGTGCGCCTGACCGTAGAACCAGCCCTGGCAGAGGCCGCGGTAACCCGGTGTAAATCAATTGATATCAATGAATTAGAACTTCTTGACGCGCAGGTTGATAAGGCCATCAATGAAGGTGACATTCGTGGCTATCTGGAAGCAAATTATCGTTTTCATTTCTATCTCTACGCTCTCGCGGATGCACAGATTTTGCGCCGCATTGCGGAAACGCTCTGGCTTCGCATTGGGCCATCCTTGCGTGTCGTCTGCGGGCGCTACGGGACAGCGAACCTGATCGACCATCATCGGGCAGCCACCCAGGCCTTGCGCGAAGGCAATGCCTCGGTCACGCGGGACGCCATCGCCGATGACATCCGCCAGGGCATGGAATTTGTCCGGCAGACCGCGCCGGAACAGGTACCGGAGCGGTGAGAGATGATCTGCAATTGACTCACCTCTGACTTTTGATCAAATTATTGGAAACTGGCCCTCACCCCACCCCTATTCGCGCCCAGGAGGCACCGATGTCATCAGCGAACAACCACAACTGGCAAGACACCCTCTCAGAGGAGTTCGCAGCCTACGCCATGGGCGCGAAAATTGATGGTGTGGAATGCATTGTGCCCGATCTGGTCGGCACCTCGCGCGGCAAGACGATGCCGACGATCAAGTTCAGGCCCGATGCGGAAATGGCGCTTCCCATATCGCTGTTTTATCAGACCATTTCGGGCGAATACGTCGATATGGAGATCGAAAACCAGTGGCTTGAAAAAGACGTCGTGCTGAAGCCCGATATGACAACCGCCTGTGCCATTCCATGGGCTGATGATGTGTCGTTGCAGGTGATCTGCGATATGTTCAACCGCGACGGCACGCCGCTTGCCGTCGCACCACGCACGATTCTGCAAAATGTGATCCGGGCCTACGCAGATAAAGGCTGGAAACCGGTGATCGCACCGGAACTGGAATTCTACCTCACCACACCCAATCTCGACCCCAATGATCCCATCGAAACACCCGTCGGACGCACCGGGCGCAAGGTGCCAAGCCGTCAGGTCTATTCCATGGTCGCGGTGGATGAATATGGGCCAGTGATCGACACGATCTATGATTATGCCGAACATCAGGGCCTTGCCATCGACACGCTCATTCAGGAAGGCGGCGCAGGCCAGATCGAGATCAACCTGATGCATGGCGACCCGCTGCATCTGGCCGATCAGGTGTTCTATTTCAAACGCACCATTCGCGAAGCGGCCCTCAAGAACAACGTGTTTGCCACCTTCATGGCCAAACCCAAGCGCGATGAACCGGGCAGTGCGATGCATGTCCACCAAAGCGTCATTGATCTTGAAACCGGGCTGAATATCTTTTCCGCCGCCGACGGTTCTGAAACCGATCTGTTCCGCTGGTTCATTGGCGGATCACAAACCTATCTGATGCAGATCATCCCGCTGTTGGCACCCTACGTGAATTCCTATCGGCGCATCACCGTTGACGGGCAAAGCGCCCCGGCAAATCTGGAATGGGCCACCGACAACCGGACTACGGGACTGCGCGTTCCCCACTCCGAACCAGCGGCGCGGCGCCTGGAAAACCGCGTGATCGGGATGGACTGCAACCCCTACATCGCCATCGCGGCATCACTGGCCTGCGGTTATCTGGGTATGCTCAACAAGGTCGAACCGCGCGCCGAGGCCACAAAAGAGGTCTGGGAAGCCGACGTACCCCTGCCCGCCAGCCTGCGCGAGGCGCTTGAACTCTTCGAAGAGGCGGGCGAAATCCGGTCGCTGATCGGCGAGGAATTCTGCCGCCTGTATGAGCAGATCAAGCAAGCCGAAAACGAGGAATACCAGCGCGAAATCTCGCCCTGGGAACGCCGCCACCTTCTTTTGAACGTCTGAATCACAGGTCACCCATGAACATTCTTGCCAACTATCCCCCGACCGACGAATTGCAGGCGCTTGATGCCGCCCATCACCTGCATCCCTTCACCCATGCCAATGCGCTTGCCGCCGAAGGCCCGCGGGTCATCACATCTGCCAAGGGCGTTTGGCTGAAAGACAGCCAAGGCCGCGAGATCATCGACGGGATGGCCGGTCTGTGGTGCGTCAACATCGGCTATGGCCGTGATGAACTCGCCGAGGCGGCCGCGCGCCAGATGAAGGAACTGCCGTTTTACAACACATTCTTCAAGACGACCCATGTGCCTGCCATCATGCTGGCCAAAAAGCTGGCCGAGCTTGCGCCCGGCAATCTCAATCACGTGTTCTTCGCCAACGGCGGGTCGGACGCCAATGACACCAACATCCGCATGGTGCGCACCTATTGGACAGAAAAGGGTCAGCCAGAGCGTGATGTCATCATCTCGCGCTGGAACGCTTATCACGGCTCGACCATGGGCGGCGCGTCGCTTGGCGGGATGAAGGGGATGCACGCACAAGGCGGCCTGCCCATTCCCGGCATCGCGTTTATCGATCAGCCCGACTGGTGGGCCGAAGGCGGAGAGACGACCCCCGAGGAATTCGGGCTGGAACGCGCCCGCCAGTTGGAGGACAAGATCAAGGAAATCGGGCCTGACAGGGTGGCGGCCTTCATTGCAGAGCCCATCCAGGGGGCTGGTGGTGTGATCGTGCCGCCCCACACCTATTGGCCCGAGATCCAGCGGATCGTAAAGAAATACGGCATCCTGCTGATCGCGGACGAAGTGATCTGCGGTTTTGGGCGCACCGGCAACTGGTTCGGTTCTCAGACCGTTGGGATTGAGCCTGACATCATGACCGTGGCCAAGGGACTAAGCTCTGGCTACATCCCGATCGGGGGCTCCATCGTCTCTGATGACATCGCAGAGGTTTTACGCGAAACGGAACTCAACCACGGCTATACCTACTCGGGCCATCCGGTGGCATGCGCTGTCGCGCTGGAAAACCTGCGAATCCTCGAGGAAGAGGGCCTGGTCGATGACGTCCGCGACGTGACCGCACCCTACCTGCGCGACAAATGGGAAGCGCTGGCCGATCATCCCCTTGTGGGTGAGGCCCGGGTCGTCGGCATGATGGGCTCAATCGCGTTGACGCCCGACAAGGCATCCCGCGCAGCCTTCGCATCAGAATCAGGCACCGTCGGCTTCATTTGTCGCGATCGCTGCTTTGCCAATAACATCATCATGCGCAGCGTCGGTGATCGGATGATCATTGCGCCACCACTGTCGATCACCCGCGATGAGATTGACATCCTGATTGAACGGGCGCGCAAGTCGCTGGATGAATGTTACGCAAAGTTGAAGGCTGACGATCTGCTGAAAGCTGGCTAGATGGATTTGCTGACGGCCAATGACGCACATGGTGAATATCCACGGTCCTACTACGCAGAAACCGCAGAGCATCTGAGCCGCTTTCCCGCTGCCGCAGGACAGATCAACTGTGATGTCTGCGTCGTCGGTGCCGGGTTCACGGGCTTGTCGACGGCCTATCATCTGGCGCAGCGGGGCTATGATGTTGTTGTCGTTGAGGCCCAGCGCGTCGGCTTTGGTGCATCCGGGCGCAATGGTGGTCAGGCCAGTACAGGGCAAAGGCGCGATCAGGAAGAACTGGAAGCGATGGTCGGCGACGCCCATGCACGCGACCTCTGGAACATCGGGTCCCAGGCCGTTGATCTGGTCCGCGACCTCTGCGCCAGAGACGAGGTACGCACCGCTTTTCACCCCGGCATCGTGCATACCGTGCATCGCAAACGCGACCACAGGCATAACCAGACCTTTGTTGCCCATATGCAGGACACCTACGGCTACGACAAACTCAAATTGCTTGAACCGGATGACTGCCGAGAGATTGTCCGATCTCCCGCCTATCACGGCGGGGTGCTGGATATGGGATCAGGTCACGTCAATCCGCTCGAACTGGTGCTGGGATTGGCAAGACTGGCCGCTGGCGCAGGCGCAAGGATCTTTGAAGGCTCCAGAGTGACCAAGGTGACCCACGGCGCACCTGCGACCGTCAGCACTGATCAGGCCACTGTCAACGCGCGCTTTGTTGTTCTTGGTTGCAACGGCTACATCGGCGGTTTGCAAAAGCACATCGCGGCGCGTGTGATGCCGATCAACAACTTCATCGTCTCGACCAAGCCAATGTCGCCCGCGGCACAAGAGCAGATCATCCGCCAGAACTATGCCGTGGCCGACAGCAAGTTTGTCGTGAACTACTTTCGGTTTTCCGACGATCACCGGCTGCTGTTTGGCGGTACGGAATCCTATGGCTACAAATTCCCCAAGGATATCGCAGGGGCGGTGCGCAAGCCGTTGACGCGGATCTTCCCCCAGCTCCGGGATGTCGAGATTGACCACGCCTGGGGCGGCACGCTTGGAATCACAATGAACCGCATGCCGCATTACGAACGGATCGACGGGAATATCTTCACGATGTCGGGCTTTTCAGGGTCCGGGGTCGCGCTGGGCACGCTCTCTGGTCAGATTGCAGCGGAGGCGATTGCCGGACAGGCTGAACGGTTTGACATCATGGCCAGGGTCCCGACCATGCCTTTCCCCGGCGGGCCTGCGTTTCGGTCCCCATTGCTGATTTTGGCCATGTTGTGGTATGGCCTGCGTGACCGGCTTTAGAGGTTACCCTTTTGGCAAGCATGGGAAAGGATCAGGCTTGCGCTTTGCCCTCCTGGCCGCTTGAATGGCAGCAATTTGCTGTAGGCTGCTCAACCGGGCAGTTTTCCGGCGAAATTGGTGACTATCGATGGAAGCAGTTATTGCCGCCTGAAATGATCGCAACTTGATCGAAGGCTCATTTTTAGGCCCTATTGCGGCCCCATTTTCACCTGAATGCCGTTGTATTTGGCATAATCGAAGTGGCGTGAAAGGTAAAATCGGATGCAAAGCATATCTCAATCAATGGAACCGCAAGAGGCAGCGCAGGCTTTTTTTTGCCAGGATGACGCAACTTTTGCAGAAATGCTTGCACAGCTGACAGCCAACGACCCACGCCTGGTGGCAGTCTTTCAAAAGACCCGGAAACGTTTCCTGGAGACGCAGAAATCCTGATGCGATCCAGGTGTATCGCTGGAAACCATGCTCTTTGACCGCGCGGCGCCTGTTTACGGCTTCACGACTGCTTCAAACCATCAGAAATTCTTGAAAACAGCTTGACCTTTCGGCCCCCGGCAGGTTGAACGACCCCCAGACTTTTCTTAGAAATATGGGTGGTTTTCAGATGGACGACCAGAACAAGAACCTCATCCTGGCGACCGTGCTCAGCTTTGCCGTTATCCTGGCGTGGACGACACTGTTTCCGCCAGAGGATCTGCCGGTTGATCCCGCAGTCGAGACTGCCCAGACGCAGGAAGACCCTACCCTTCCTGCCGCCGATCCGATCGCCCCGGCTGCAACAACGCCAACAGACGCCCCCGAACCTGTGACCGAGGCCCCTCGTGTTGCCATTGAAACACCCGAGTTCAGCGGTTCGATCTCGCTTCTGGGCGGGCGCATTGATGATCTGGCTCTGACCAACTACCGCGAGACACTCGATGCTGACGCCGCGATTGTCCGGCTGCTGAAACCCGTGGGCGAACCAGGTGCCTATTTTGCGTCCTTTGGCTGGACCGCCACAGAAGGTCTGGACGCCACGGCAGTCCCTGGTCCTGATACGCTTTGGTCGCTTGAAGGCGGTGACGTCCTGACCCCCGACAGCCCTGTCACCCTGTCGTGGGACAATGGCGCAGGCCAGATATTCCGCACCGAGGTTTCTGTCGATGAAGCCTTCATGTTCACCTTCGCCCAAAGCGTCGAGAACACGACGGGCGCAGCAATTTCCGCCCGGCCCTATGGCCTGCTGCGCAGGCATGGCCGGCCGGAAGACCTCAAGAACTTCTTTATCCTGCACGAGGGCCTTGTGCGGATGACTGATGGTGAACTGGAAGAATCCGATTACGGCGATATTGAAGATTACGCAGTTGACCCGCGTGAACGCACCCAAGCTGAACGTCTGGATGTTACCTCGTCAGGTTGGATTGGTTATACCGACCACTATTGGATGACGACACTGATCCCGGAACAATCGGTCCCCTTCCGGTCCACATCCAAGTATTTCGACAGCCGCGACTTGTTTCAGGCCGAGGCCGTGATGCCGATTGAAACCGTCGCCCCAGGCCAAACTGCAACCGTCACGACACGCCTGTTTGCAGGGGCAAAGGAATGGGAAGAAATTCGCGCCTACGAAAACGAGGGCGGCGTAGGCGGGTTTCTGGACAGCATCGACTGGGGCTGGTTCTTTTTCCTGACCAAGCCGATCTTTGCACTGCTGCACTATCTTAACATCGTGATTGGCAACATGGGCTGGTCCATTCTGGCGCTGACCGTGATCCTGAAGATCATTGTGTTGCCGCTGGCCTATAAGTCCTACGTCTCGATGGCCCGGATGAAAGAGCTTCAGCCAGAGATGGAAAAGCTCAAGGAGCGGGTCGGCGACGACAAACAGGCACTGCAACAGGGCATGATGAAGCTCTACAAGGACAACAAGGTAAATCCTGCCGCCGGTTGTCTGCCGATCCTTTTGCAAATCCCGATCTTCTTTTCGCTCTATAAGGTGATCTTTGTGACCATCGAGCTGCGGCATGCCCCGTGGATCGGTTGGATCAGGGACCTCAGCGCGCCTGACCCCTCGTCCTTGCTGAACTTTTTTGGCCTGCTGCCCTTTGCCGCACCAGAACCGGGTTCGATCCTGTCGCTTATCTTTATCGGGGTGCTGCCGATCTTCCTGGGTGTGTCCATGTGGTTGCAGCAAAAACTGAACCCGGCGCCAACAGACCCCACCCAGCAGATGATCTTTGCATGGATGCCTTGGGTCTTTATGTTCATGCTGGGCTCATTCGCGTCCGGTCTGGTACTTTACTGGATTGCCAACAACATCATCACCTTCACCCAACAATACGCCATTATGCGCAGCCATGGGGCGAGGCCGGATGTGTTCGGCAACATCAAGGCCAGTATCAAGAAGAAAAAGGCGGACGCGGCGGACACCGACAAGAAAGAGGGCAAATAGATGCCTCGTGTCGCCGCACTGTGGCGGCACCCGATCAAAAGCCACGGACGCGAGAGGCTGGATCAGGTGACACTGGTCGAAGGGCAGACGATGCCATGGGATCGGACATGGGCGGTGACGCATGACGCGACCAAATTTGACCAAGGAAATCCCACATGGGTCATGTGCCGGAACTTCATGATTGGCGCAGCGACCCCCGATCTCGCCGGGATCTGGGCAACATTGGATGAGGCGAACGAGACCGTCACCTTGCGGCACGATGCATTGGGAGAGATCAGCTTTGCACCCGGTGACCCTGCCGACGCGGACCGTTTCATCGCATGGGTTCAGCCGCTCTGCCCCCCTGACAAACGCCAGCCTACCGGGCTGGCCAAAGCACCAGCGCGCGGGATGACCGATACGGACTACTCGTCCGTGTCCATCATGACCCAGGCCAGCCACAATGCAGTGTCGCAGAAGCTGGGACGCCCGCTCGAAATCGAGCGCTGGCGCGGCAACATCTGGCTGGATGACGCTGGGCCGTGGGAGGAGCTGGAATGGCTGGGCAAGGACGTACAGATCGGCGAGGCCATCCTGCACGTCGTCGAACCGATCCGACGCTGCAAACACACGATGGCCAACCCACGCACCGGCAAACGCGATGCGGACACATTGGGCGTTTTGCGCGACGGCTGGAACCATCAGGATTTTGGCGTCTATGCCAAGGTGATTAAGGGCGGTAAGATCGCCCTGAACGACACGGCAAAGGTGGTCTGACATGGAAATGCGTTTCCCTCAGGTGGAAGAGCCTGACGCGCAGGCGCTCGAGAAAGGGCGCCTGCTGTTTGCGGGCGAAACTGACTTTGTCAAAGGCGTCGTCGCCATGGACGGCCTGCCGCCCGCGGATCGGGTCGAGGTGTGTTTCGCCGGGCGGTCCAACGTGGGCAAGTCATCCCTGATCAACGCGCTGACCGGGCGCAAGGGCTTGGCCCGCGCCTCCAACACACCGGGGCGCACGCAAGAGATCAACTTTTTTACGGCGGGCGATATCTATGTGGTGGACCTTCCCGGCTATGGCTTTGCCAATGCGCCGGTCGCCGTGGTGGAAAAATGGCAGCGGCTGCTCAAGCAATACCTCTCTGGGCGGCAAACCCTGCGCCGGGTGTTCGTCCTGATTGATGCACGTCACGGAGCCAAGGCCGTGGATGAGGAAATCATGTCACTGCTGGACAGTGCAGCGGTCACCTTTCAGGTCGTGATGACCAAGGTGGACAAATTGAAGGGCGATGCGCTGCAAGCCGCGCTGGACAAGACCCGCGCGGCATTGACCAAACACCCCGCCGCCTTCCCCGAGTTGATCCTGACGTCCTCGGAAAAAGGCGATGGTATCAAGACGCTGCGCGCTGTCATCGCGGGCATCCAATGAAGACAAGGACGCAAGACATGAACCGTGACTGGATCGCCACCGCCCGGACCCTCAGCGAAGCCCTGCCCTATATGCAGCGCTATGCCGGTGCGACCGTCGTGATCAAACTGGGCGGACACGCCATGGGCAGCGATGAGGCCATGCGCGGCTTTGCCCGCGATGTGGTGTTGATGCGACAGGTCGGGCTGAACCCGGTGGTTGTGCATGGCGGCGGGCCAATGATTAACGAGATGCTGGATAAGCTGGATATCCGGTCCGAATTCGTCAACGGCAAGCGGGTGACCGATCAGGCCACGATGGATGTGGTCGAGATGGTCCTGTCTGGCCAGGTGAACAATCGACTGGTGCAGGCGATCAGCGATGAAGGCGGCAAGGCCGTCGGGCTGTCTGGCAAGGACGCCAACCTGATCGTCTGTGAACAAACACACGCCGATCTGGGCTTTGTCGGCACCCCGGTGGCGGTCAACCCGGCGATCCTGCGCGATCTGCACGCGGCCCACGCGATCCCGGTGATCGCGCCACTTGGCATGGGCCGGAACGGTGAGACATTCAACATCAACGGCGACACCGCCGCCGGTGCCATTGCGGGGGCGCTGAAGGCCGATCGCCTGTTATTGCTGACAGACGTTGAAGGCGTAAAGGACAAGTCAGGCGAAGTCCTGACCGAGATCGACCCAAAGATCATCCCCGACCTGATCGCGGATGGCACGATCGCGGGTGGGATGATCCCCAAGACCGAAACCGCCCTCGCGGCGATGAATGAAGGGGTACGGGCTGTGGTCATCCTCGATGGGCGCGCACCGAATGCCTGTCTGTTGGAGCTGTTCACAGACCACGGTGCCGGTTCTCTGATCCGCAGAGCCCGTGGTTGATGCAATAGACCACGCCCTTGCCCCGCATGGGCTGCGCACCTTGGGTGACTGCCCGGATGGGGACCGCACAATTACCTTGATCGGACCGGATGAACCCGCCTTCTGGGGCATTTTCCGCGACAGCCCCGAGTATGGTGACGGCGCACCTGACCCGCTGGACCGGTGGTCAGCGCGTGTGCTTTCGGCCGTTGCCGATGAATTTGACGCCAAAGCGCTTTTCCCCTTCGGCGGCCCGCCCTACGCCCCGTTTTTCACATGGGCCAAGCAGACAGGGCGCTTCTGGGCGTCGCCCCTGAATTTCCTTGTGCATGACGAAGGAGGGCTGTTCGTGTCCTTTCGGGGCGCGATCCGCCGGCAGGCCGCACCGCGCCTTGGCACAGCCCCGCAACCCTGCCTGACCTGTGCAGGCCAACCCTGTGCCACCGCCTGCCCAGTTGGCGCATTCGACAACGGCTATGAGGTGACGGCCTGCAAGGCGCATGTTGCCTCGGACGCAGGCACCGACTGCCGCACCCGCGGCTGCCTGGCCCGCCGCGCTTGCCCCGTAGGCCAGGGCACCCGCCTGCCCGCCCAAGCCGCGTTCCATATGGAGGCCTTCCTGTGACCCTGCGCCTGATCCTGATCCGCCACGCCAAATCAAGCTGGAGCGATCCCTTCGCCGACGACCACGCAAGAGTGCTGAACAAACGCGGGCGCGCTTCGGCCATGGCGATTGGAAAGTGGCTGGCGGAGCAGGGTTACACGCCCGATATCGTGCTTTGCTCTGACGCGGCGCGCACCCAGGAAACGGCAGAGCTGGTCCTGCGCGCATTTACTCCGCAGCCAAAGCGAAAGCTCTCTGGCCAGCTTTATCACGCCTCGCCGGACGCGATCCTCGATTTGGTCCAGCGACAGCCAGCGCAAACCGTGGCCGTCATCGGCCACAACCCCGGCATCGGAATGCTGGCGAACGGACTGGTGACATCAGCGCCCGCGCACCGGCGGTTCAGCGACTATCCGACCTGTGCGACGGCGGTGATTGATTTTGAGCGTGATGGGTGGCGGGATATTCAGCCGCGCATGGGACAGTGTGAAGCGTTTGTCGTGCCGCGCGATCTGATCGGGACATCGGCGCAGGACATTGAATAAGGCCTTGGCGGCGGGGACTTGCCATGCCGAAAAGGAAACGGGGCACCGATTTGTGACTGTCCGGGCGCCACACGGCCCCCGGCGCTTTAGCCAGAGGGGGTGTTGGTAACAGCGTCGACGTTCCCCTGAAACTCTTCAGACGAATTCCCGCGAGGATAGGGTTGGTCGGGGATCGCACAGTCCAGGAATTCGCAAAGAGGTTCCCACCCACTGCCAAGCTCGTAAGTCAAAAGACGGTCACTGCCGAACTCAGCCTGCACGTCGGAGATCGTCTTGTTGTAGACGGCGATCATATGATCCCGATCAGTGATGTTGCCGCCGAATACGCCATCAGCAATCAGTTTCATTCCAATCGATTCAGGGTCCTCGCTGTTGCGCAGGATCTGCAGGATCGTCTTGTCCATGCTGTCGTACCATGCGTCGGCATCACGCACAGAAAGGATGATCTTTGCGGCCGGAAAATACGCGCTCAATTCACGCCAGAAGTGGGCAGCGGGCCAATCAACGGTCGCATTATAGTCCGCAAAAACCTGATCCCAGTCTGGCAAGTCTCCTGATGCTGCGGCACGCCAGATTGCCACGCGCTCTGGATCAGGCAGCACCTCGTACATGTGGTAACAAGGCCCCGATCCGATAATCTCGAGCGCCTTTTTGAGCGATTCAGTTCCGGTGCGACCAAATCCTGCCCCTATGACCGACAATCCCATCCGCGTTTCCCCCAATGCCCTCTATGATATTTCCACTAGATCGGGATTCCGGTGAGCAGTCTATCAAAAATGGGGTCTGGCCCTGCCCTTGATGGGAAGGCAGGACGTCCACCTCGGGCCTCTCACAAGACTCCAAAGAAAAAAGCCCCGGCTCTCACCGGGGCTTTCTCATGCGTTGTAAACGGGATCAGTGACCCAAGATCTGGCTCAGGAACAATTGCGTCCGGTCGGACTTGGGATTGTTGAAGAACTCTTCGGGTTCGTTCTGTTCCACGATCTGGCCTTGGTCCATAAAGATCACGCGGTTGGCTACCTGACGGGCAAAGCCCATCTCGTGCGTCACGCAGAGCATGGTCATGCCTTCCTCGGCCAGCTCGATCATGGTGTCGAGCACCTCCTTGATCATCTCCGGGTCAAGCGCCGATGTCGGTTCGTCGAACAGCATGATGCGCGGGCGCATGCAAAGCGAACGGGCAATCGCCACACGCTGCTGCTGACCACCCGAGAGCTGACCGGGGTATTTGTCGGCCTGCTCGGGGATCTTGACCTTTTCAAGGAAGTGCATCGCGGTTTCTTCGGCTTCCTTCTTGGGCGTCTTGCGCACCCAGATCGGGGCCAGCGTGCAGTTCTCAAGGATCGTCAGATGCGGGAAGAGGTTGAAGTGCTGGAAGCACATGCCAACCTCTGACCGGATCTTGTCGATATTCTTGAGATCCGACGACAGCACTGTGCCATCCACGGTGATCTTGCCTTGCTGATGTTCTTCCAACGCATTGATACAGCGGATCAGCGTGGATTTGCCGGACCCTGACGGCCCACAGATCACGATCCGCTCGCCCTGATACACCGACAGGTCGATATCGCGCAGCACGTGGAACGAGCCATACCATTTGTTCATATTCTCAATGGTAATTGCTAGCTCGTCCGAGACTTCAAGTTGTTTTACTTCGGCCATCTATTCAGCCTCCTATCGGTGGTCGGTTGCGAGCCTGCGCTCCAACCATTGTGAGTATTGTGAAATGCCGTAGCACACGACAAAGAACAGAACTGACGCCGCCATGAACAGCTCCCAGTAGACACCGTTCCAATCGGTCGACGACAGGATGGGACCGCGGATCATGCCGACCAGATCGAACATCGAAATGACCGAGACGAGTGTGGTGTCCTTGAACAGACCCACCGCCACGTTCACGATACCCGGGATCGAGATCTTGAGCGCTTGCGGCAGGATAATCAGGCGCATCGCTTGCGGATAATCCAGACCAAGGCTGTCAGCAGCCTCGTACTGGCCCTTGGGCAAAGCGGCCAGACCACCACGGATCACCTCGGCGATATAGGCCGCCGAGAACATGGTGATCATGATGATAACCCGCAAGATCAGGTCAAATGTCGTGCCCGGCGGCAGAAAGAATGCCAGCACCACGTTTGCGACGAAAAGCAGGGTAATCAGCGGAACGCCGCGAATGAACTCGATGAAGACCACGCAGATCCATTTGATGATCGGCATATCCGACTGCCGGCCCAGCGCCAAAACGATGCCCAGCGGCAGCGACAGCGACACGCAAACCACGCCAAGGATCATGTTCAGCATGAAGCCACCCATGTTGCGTGACTGCACAGCCTCAAGCAGCGGATTCTCCGGGGCGATGGCGCCCACGATAAAGCCACCAATGTACCAGGCGATAAACGCGGCAATCACGCCTCCGAAAAAACCCATCGCAAAGCTGTCTTTTACATACCGAGCGTAGACAAAGTAGCCCACCACAAGACCCAGCAAGGCAAAGAGTGGCGTAAAGATTGTCCCACCCCAGATCAGCCAATAGGCCAGAAACGGATAAAGCCCTGTAAAGATCAGCAGCTTGCGCGGCAGATCAAAGAACATGACCGGGGCCGCTGCAACGAACAGCAGCAAAAACGCCAGACCAGGACGCCAGTAGAACTCTGACGGGTAGCTGAACCCGAACAAAAGCTGGTTCCAGCGTTCCGAAATGACCGAGAAACACGCACCGGTCGCCCCATCAAGGATCTCACGGCACTCGGCAAGTGAGTTTGTGTTCCAGATGCCGTTGACAAGCCACGGCGCAACGAAGGTCACCACCAGATAAATCACATAGAGCGATACAAGCGTCAGGATCCCGTTGGGAATACTTGAAAACAGGTTCTCGCGCATCCATTTGATCGCGCCGGCCTCGCTGGCGGGTGGTGGCAGCTCTGGCAGCGTCTCGGTGCGGACAAAAGCGACTGAGTTATTATCTGACATATCAGCGCTCCTGCAGCTTAACAGAGTTGTTGTAGAGGTTCATCACAGCCGAAATCAGCAAGGAGATCGTCAGATAGAACAACATCAACAGAAGGATGGCTTCGATCGCACGACCGGTCTGGTTCAGGGTAATCCCGCCCAGTGTTGCCGTAACGTCCATATATCCCACTGCAATCGCAAGAGAGCTGTTCTTGGTGATGTTCAGATACTGCGAAATCAGCGGCGGGATGATGACCCGCAACGCCTGCGGCAGGATCACAAGGTTCATGATCCGGCCAGGGCGCAGCCCCAGCGAAGCAGCGGCCTCTGTCTGACCCTTCGAGATCGCCTGAATACCTGCCCGCACGTTTTCAGCGATAAAGGCACCGGTATAGATCGCAAGAGCGAACCACAGCGCAATCAATGAGCCCCGCAACTGCAAGCCGCCCTGGAAGTTGAAGCCCTGAAGCGATGGGTAATCCAGTGTGACAGGCCGTCCGAGGATGAAGTAGAACAGCAGCGTTGGCACAAAGAACAGACCAACAGACGGCCAGAATGTCGGCAAGAGCTGACCCGTCGCATAAAGCCGCTTTGTCGCGTATTTGCGATAGCTGAAAATGCCCACGACAGACAGGATAAAGACGGCAATCACAATCCAACCGCTGGCCCCGTCAATGACAGGTGCCGGCGCATACACACCGCGGTTGGTAAATGCGAAAGCGTCGAACAACATGCTTGATGTCGCGTTGTCACCCCGGAAGGCGCGCGGCGCGGGCATGCTGACGCTCATGATCGAGAAGATGATGATGATCCAGATCAGAACCGGGACGTTCCGGAACATTTCGACATAGATCGCCATCAACTTGGACACGACCCAGTTGTTCGACAGGCGCAGGACCCCGGCTATGACGCCAAGAACCGTGGCCGTCACGCAGGCCAGAAAGGCCACGATCAGCGTATTGAGAATGCCAACAATTGCAGCACGCAGATGCGGCGACTGGCTGTCATATTCAACCGGGCGCTGGTTGATATCGTATCCCGCCGGATCACCTAAGAACCCAAATGATATGTTCAGCCCCTGCGCGGCAAGGTTACGTACCAAATTGATGCCCAGATATGCCATGAAGGCTATCACCGCGATCAATGCGATGAATTGGAATGTGTAGGATCGATAGCGCTTGTCGTTGATAAGCATCGACAGGCGGAATGACCCCTTTGGTGGGTCTGTAACCGACGTCATTATGTGTTCCCCGTTACTTCGGCACCTGTTGAAGCGGTTGCTTTTGCAACTCGTTTGTGCCGATTTTTATGGTCGTCGTGGTGAAAGGGCGCGGTCGTAACCGCGCCCTTCAGTCTTATTCCAAATCCTTAGCGGAATGGAGGAGAATACAGCAGACCACCATCAGTCCACTGCGCGTTCAGACCACGCGCCAGGCCGATTGGAGTGTTCTCGCCGATGTTCTTTTCGAACAGCTCGCCGTAGTTACCACCAGCAGCAATCGCGTTCTTTGCCCAGTCAGAGTCCAGACCCAGCATTGCGCCCAGTTCACCTTCGGTGCCCAGCAGGCGGTTCACTTCGGGGTTGCCTGTTGGTGCGGCTGCCAGCTCTTCGATGTTGGCAGATGTGACACCCAGCTCTTCAGCTGCGATCAGTGCGTTCAATGTCCAACGAACGACATCGCCCCATTCATTGTCGCCGTGGCGGACAAGCGGGCCGAGCGGCTCTTTGGAAACGATTTCCGGCAGAACGACGTGATCTTCGGGGTTCTCGAACGCGGCACGTGTCGCAGCAAGACCGGAGGCGTCAGTGGTGTAGACGTCACAGGCACCAGCCAGATACTGCTGCTGACCTTCAGCGTTTGTTTCGATAGGCACAGGCTCGTAGCTGATGTTGTTGGAACGGAAGTAATCCGCCAGGTTCAGCTCTGTTGTTGTCCCTGTCTGGATGCAGACAGTCGCGCCATCAAGGTCCTTGGCAGAGGACACACCCAAATCACGTGGGACCAGGAAGCCCTGACCATCGTAGTAGTTGATGCCCACAAATTCGAACTTCAGGTCAACGTCGCGGCTGAATGTCCATGTGGTGTTACGTGCCAGCATGTCGATTTCGCCGGAGGCCAGCGCTGTAAAGCGCGTCTTGCCGGTTGTTGGAACGAATTCAACAGCCGTCGGGTCACCCAGAACAGCCGCTGCTACTGCGCGGCATACACCAACGTCAAAGCCGTCCCATACGCCGTTCGCATCTGGTGATGCAAAGCCGACGAGGCCAGTTGTAACGCCACAGTTCAACACACCGCGTTCTTTGACGTCGTCGAGCGTTGCTGCGGATGCCATGCTTGTCGCAAGGCCAGCAAAAGCCAGCGCGCCGTAAAATGCGTTTTTCTTCATTTTTACCTCTTCCTGAGTTTCCACCCCATATGGGGTAGCCAATTTTTATCCCGTCCCGATAGACAGTCATGATGAATGAGCAGGAGCCTCCCAACTCAATGCGCCAAGACTTTGGTTATTCTGGTCAGGAGTCAAGGGCGGCGGTGGCAAAACTACTGGCAAATGTCGCAGAATGAGGCAGTTTTTGGCGATTCATCTGTGAACAGTGCGTTTCCCTTACGTTATCGTGAACTGATAAAACCGCGCGGCATCCACAAAGGCTGTCTCTTTGGTTTTCTCCGCAGCGGCGGCGGTTTCATCCTCGCCCCATTGTTCGATCTGCCACTGTTCGTCGATGCGTGATGCGGCCCAGGCGTCTGTCACGGCAATCGCATCCTTCGTCACGGCGAGCGCCAGAACCAACGATCCCGACAGGCTGATCAGATCATGCACCGCAGCCAGGGCAAAATCATCAAAGGCCGCAACCTCGGTCGTCAGAAGCGCCAAAGCCTCTGGGTCTTGCGCGACATGCATCACGCCTTCCCCCACAAAAAGGCGCGCGCCAAGGGTCTCTGCGGCCCAGTCCAGCATCGGGTCCCATGCCGCCGCCTGGCGTTTGATCAGGCCATGCGGCCCGGCCGCCCGATAGCAAAGCAAATCGCTGTCACCATATTCGGCAAGCAATTCAACTACTTCGGTACGCTGAGTGCGCACTTTGTCAATCGCCGCATTTGCCCCCCGCGTCACCGGCATTGTGCGTGGATCGACAAATTCTTCCTGCGCATCCCATTCCTGCGACACCGCATCAGCCATCGCGAGGGTCGGCAATATGAGATGCGCTTTTGCAGGCGTCCGCACCGGACGCCCATCCAGTTTGACGGTGAAGCCGCCTTCACAGGCCTGCGCCTGCGCCTGTTTCCAAAATCGCTTGGGCTGCCAGTCACTCATCGCTCAAGACCCTATCAGTTGGTCAACAGCGCCTGTCAGCGCTGAGAAATCTTCAATCATTGCATCAGGTCGCAGCGTGTCGGCTTGATGATAACCCCATGTCACCCCGATCTTCTTGATGCCAGCAGCCCGCGCCATATCCATATCATAGGTGGTGTCGCCCAGCATGACTGCCCTTTGCGCCACCACACCGGTTTCGTTCAATGCGGTCAGGATCATTGACGGGTCTGGCTTTGACGGATGGTGGTCTGCGACCTGTTCGGAATGGAACATGCCCGCCAGGCCGTGCCGTACCAACACTTTATCGAGACCACGCCGTGATTTGCCGGTCGCCACGGCCAGCAGCGTGTGATCCTGCGCACGCAGCACATCCAGCGCCGCGCGCGCGCCGGGAAACAGCGGGCCCATTTCCTGATTGTCGGTGCGCAGTTGCTGGAATGCCCCCTTGTAGGCCTCGACCAAACGCATCCTTTGCGCCTCATCCGTCTGCGGTGCCAGAACGCGGAATGCTTCGGCCAGTGAAAGCCCCACAATGGACAGGACCGTTGCCCGGCCCGGCAGGGCCATCCCCTCCGAAGCAAAGGCCAGCGACATCGCGGCCATGATCTCGGCCTGACTGTCGACGAGCGTGCCGTCCACGTCAAAGATCACCAGTCGCAGATCACTCATCGGGCATATTGAACGGATCAACCGGGGCGTGGCCCACGACCCACCCCACGAAATCCCAAGTGTTCTGCATATGCTCTGGCAGCGGCGCGGTCAGATGCAAGGTGGCACCAGTCGCGGGATGCTCAATCGTCAGACTCCGCGCATGCAGATGCAGCTTGCGCCCGATCTCGGACCCCATGCCCGCCCCCCAGCCATCGCCAAGGTTTTCCTGAGAGGACCCGCCATATTTGCCATCACCGACAATCGGATGCCCGATCTCGGCCATATGCGCGCGCAACTGGTGGGTGCGGCCGGTGATCGGCACCAGCGCACACCAGGCAGCCCGGCTCGCCAGTGTGTCCATCACCGCATAATCGCTGGTCGCGCGCTTGGCCCCCTCAACGCTATCAAGATCGCGCGGATGCACACAGCGCATCTTCTCGTTCTCGCCACCGCGGCCATGACCGGGGGCTTTCACAAGGCCATATTTGATCGTGCCGGCGCGCGGATGCGGCACACCCGCGACTGCCGCCCAGTAAATCTTGCGCGTCTCACGATGCTTGAGGTTCTCGGTCAGCTGCTTGGCCATCATACGGGTGCGGGCCAGCAACAAAACGCCGGACGTATCCTTATCGAGACGATGCACCAACCGCGGCTTTTCATCATAGCCAAACATCAGTGCTTCAGCCAGACCATCCACATGGCGGGTCGTCTTGGACCCCCCTTGTGTCGCCAGTCCGGCGGGCTTGTTGATCGCGATGATATGGTCGTCCTTGTAGATCACGCAGGACTGGATCAGCTTCGCATCCGCCTTGGTCACACCGCGTTTGGCAAGATTGGCAGCCGCCGCGGCCTCTTCCTCGGAGGGCAGCGGAGGGATGCGGACCTTTTGGCCCACGTCCAGACGGGTATTTGACTTTACCCGGCCACCATCCACGCGCAGCTCACCTTTGCGGCACATCTTTTCGATGCGCCCCTGGGTCAGATGCGGAAACAGACGCCGCAAATAGCGGTCCAGCCGCTGGTCGCCATCATCGGGGCCAATCACGCGGGTCTGAACGCCACTCATGCTGTCATTCCTTTGGCAAGCCACAGACCGATCGCGGCGGCAATGACAGAGAAGAACACAGAGGCCAGCACATAAGCGCCCGCTGCGCTCAGGCGCCCTGCCTCGACCAGACGCAGCGTATCCAGCGAAAAGGCAGAGAAAGTCGTAAAGCCACCCAGGAGGCCTGTCATCACAAACGGCAGCCAATGCTGCAAGCCCCGCGCCGCCAGCAGGACCCAGACCAGCCCAATGGCAAATGATCCAATTACATTGACCGCCAGCGTCCCCAACGGAAAAGCCACCGCCAGCCCCACAAGGTAACGCAGCACAGCGCCAATCGCCCCGCCAAGGGCCACAGAGAGAACAGATGTCATCATGCCGCCCCCATGCGCCTTTGGTCTGGCGATGTCAATTCTTGCCACGCTTGGCGCGCAGGCCCGCGAAGAAATCGACCCGTTTTTTCAATTCGCGCTCAAAGCCGCGATCAACGGGGAGGTAATAAACACCCCGCTTCATTGTCTCAGGGAAGTAGTTCTGTCCGCTGAACCCATCCTCGGCGTCGTGGTCATAGTGATAGCCAGCCCCAAATCCCTGTTCTTTCATCAGCGTTGTTGGCGCGTTCAGGATATGGGCAGGCGGCGGTTCTGATCCGGTCTGTTTGGCCGCCGCAACAGCGCCCTTATAGGCCACATAGGTCGCGTTCGATTTCGGGGCGAGCGCCAGATAGGTGACGGCCTGCGCCAGGGCGAGTTCCCCTTCGGGACTTCCAAGCCGCTCATATGTCTCCCACGATTGCAAGCACACCGCCTGCGCCTGAGGGTCAGCCAACCCGATATCCTCAACCGCCATGCGGGTGATCCGGCGGGCCAGAAACCGCGGGTCCTCGCCCCCTGCCAACATGCGCGCAAACCAGTAAAGTGCCGCGTCCGGGTCCGACCCGCGGACGGATTTATGCAGGGCGCTGATCAGGTTGTAATGCTCATCACCCGATTTGTCGTATTTCACCGCACGTTTCATCAAACGCTTGGTCAGATCGTCGGTAGAGAGTTTGCCGTCAGTCTTCCATGCACTGATCTGCTCGATCAGGTTCAGCAGGGCGCGCCCATCCCCATCAGCCATCTCCAGAAGCGCGTCACGCGCCGGGCCATCCAGGGGAAGCGGCTTGCCCAGCTCTTTTTCAGCCCGCTGTGCCAGCAGTTCAAGGTCCTTGGCGTCAAGCCGTGTCAGGACAAAGACCTGGCTTCGGCTCAGCACCGCCGCATTCAATTCAAAGCTGGGGTTCTCGGTGGTGGCACCAACCAACAGGATCGTCCCATCCTCCATGTGGGGCAGAAAGCCATCTTGCTGGGCCTTGTTGAACCGGTGGATTTCATCGACGAACAGCAGCGTGCCCTTGCCGTTCCGGCGGCGCATCCTGGCTGCCTCAAACACCTTGCGCAGTTCCTGCACGCCGGTAAAAATCGCACTGATCTGCACGAAATGCAGGTCCGTCTCATCTGCCAGCAACCGCGCAATCGTTGTCTTGCCCACACCGGGCGGCCCCCAGAAGATCAGCGATGACAGCCTGCCGGACGCCAGCATCGTGCCCAATGGCGCTTCCGGGCCAAGGACCTGTTGCTGGCCGATAACCTCTGACAATTTGGCAGGCCGCAACCGATCCGCCAGCGGGCGCGGGCCAGCAGGAGTGTCGGTGGAAGCGTTGTCAAACAGATCAGCCATGATGGAAGCATATGCCTTGTGCCAAAAAGCGAAAGCCCCACCAGTCTGGCAGGGCTTTGCAATTCAGTGCGAGGGGCGCGGTTTAGTCCTCGGAGTTTTCAAACTCTTCCAGACGGGCCTTGTCGGCGGCACCTTTGGCATCCACGTCGCGGTCAACGAATTCGATGATCGCCATTGGGGCCATGTCACCGTAGCGGAAACCCGCTTTGACGATGCGGACATAACCACCCTGACGCTCTTTGTAGCGGGGGCCGATGACGTCGAACAGTTTTGCCGTGTGCATTTCCTGCTTCAGCTGCGCATTGGCCTGACGACGCGCGTGCAGATCGCCGCGCTTGCCCAGAGTGACCAGCTTTTCAACGATCCGGCGCAATTCTTTGGCCTTTGGCAGTGTTGTCTTGATTTGCTCATGTTCGATGAGCGAGCCAGCCATGTTCGCGAACAGCGCCTTGCGGTGTTCATGTGTGCGGTTCAGGCGGCGGTAACCTCTTGCGTGACGCATGTGATAGTCTCCATTTTGTTTTAGGATGGGCCGGTGCGATGCGTGTCGCTGGCTCCGTTATTGGGGCGGAATTGCCCGGGGTTTTCCCCGCCAGTGCGGGCATTTTTCGAGTGACGCAGCCCCGGACCTGATCCGGGGCCTCGTACGTGTTGCAGATCCCGGGTCAGGCCCGGGATTTGAGGATCAGTTAAAACTGATCCTCAAACTTCTTGGCCAGATCTTCGATGTTGTCCGGTGGCCAGTCCTCAACGTCCATGCCAAGGTGCAGACCCATGCCTGACAGCACTTCCTTGATCTCGTTCAAGGATTTGCGGCCAAAGTTCGGGGTGCGCAGCATTTCTGCTTCGGTTTTCTGGATCAGGTCGCCGATATAAACGATGTTGTCGTTCTTGAGGCAGTTTGCCGAACGCACAGACAATTCCAGCTCGTCCACTTTCTTGAGCAGAAGCGGGTTGAACTCAAGTCCGTCATCGTCAGCACCGGTTTGGGCAGACTCTGGTTCGTCAAAGTTGACAAAGATCGACAGCTGGTCCTGCAAAATGCGGGCAGCGTAGGCCACCGCATCATCAGGTGTCAGCGACCCATCGGTTTCGACCTTCATGGTCAGCTTGTCATAATCCAGCACCTGACCTTCACGGGTCGGCTGCACGTCATAGCTGACTTTCTTGACAGGCGAATAGATTGCATCGACGGACATCATCCCGATCGGTGCATCTTCCGGCTTGTTCTTGTCGGCAGAGACATAGCCCTTGCCGGTGTTCACGGTCAGTTCCATGTAAAGATCGGCGCCATCATCAAGGTGGCAGATCACGTGGTCCTTGTTCAGCACCTCGATGCCAGCAGTTTCGCTGATGTCGGCCGCTGTTACGACGCCCGGGCCTTTGGCCTGAACGGACAGACGCTTGGGGCCTTCGACTTCCATGCGGATGGCGACGCCCTTGAGGTTCAGCACGATATCGGTGACGTCTTCACGCACACCGGACACGGATGAAAACTCGTGCAGGACGTTGTCGATCTGCACGGCGGTGATGGCAGCGCCCTGAAGCGATGACATCAGGATACGGCGCAGGGCGTTGCCCAGCGTCAGGCCAAAACCACGCTCCAGCGGTTCAGCTACGACGGTGGCCTGACGTGCGGGGTTGTTGCCCGGCTTCACTTCCAATTGAGTTGGCTTAATCAACTCAGCCCAGTTCTTGTGGATCATATGTCCCTCCATACTAGTCTGCCTTCATGGTCCAAAAAGGCAAACGCCCGAGGTTAAAATGACGGATTGGGACTGCGCACAAAGCACAGCCCCAAGGCGTTTGGATAAACTATTAGACGCGGCGGCGCTTTGGGGGGCGGCAACCGTTGTGGGCCATTGGGGTCACGTCACGGATCGATGTGATGTTGAAACCAACAGCGGCCAAAGCCCGCAGCGCAGATTCACGACCGGAACCGGGGCCCTGCACTTCGACCTCAAGCGTTTTCACGCCGTGATCCTGTGCTTTCTTGCCCGCATCCTCAGCCGCCATCTGGGCAGCATAAGGTGTGGATTTCCGCGAACCCTTGAAACCCATCGTGCCAGCGGACGACCAGGAAATGGCGTTGCCCTGCACGTCAGAGATCAGGATTTTTGTGTTGTTGAAAGAAGAGTTCACATGCGCAACGCCGGCTGCGATGTTCTTGGAAACCTTCTTCTTGGTGCGTTTTGTATCACGTGCCATTGATCAAGCCTCCCTTATTTCTTCTTACCGGCAATGGCCTTTGCGGGACCCTTGCGTGTACGTGCGTTGGTGGATGTGCGCTGGCCACGGACCGGCAGGTTGCGACGGTGACGCAGGCCACGGTAGCAGCCAAGGTCCATCAGGCGCTTGATGTTCATCTGAGTCTCACGACGCAGGTCACCTTCGACCATCAGATTGGCGTCGATATATTCGCGGATCGACAGCACTTCTGCATCGGAGAGTTCATTCACGCGACGTGAGGTGTCAATTTTGACAGCTTCACAGATTTCAGAGGCTTTGGCGCTGCCAATACCGGTGATGTAAGTGAGGGCGATTGGTACCCGCTTGGCGCTGGGTATGTTGACGCCGGCAATACGTGCCACGTTTGCAATTCCTTTTTCGTTGCGGGTCCGTCATTCCAGACCCTTTTTTCACAACGGAAGCCCGGACCTGTAAGGGCGCCGGGCTGCGTCATATCGAGGTGTTCGTGTGATGTCAGGGGGCGACCCTTAGTCACACATTGATTCCCATGAGGGATGGCGCTGTTTAGGGGGCATTTGCCAAAGGGTCAAGGGACCGAAAGCCGGGCAAAGGATTTTCTCGAAAATCCTTAAGCATCCAACAATTTTCGCCGAAAATTGTTGGCTTCAGGCCAGGGCGTTCGAAATGCTCGCCGCGACTTCATCCATGCTGGCCAACCCATCCACAGACTTCAGATCACCCTTGGCGTAATAATAGCCGATCAGCGGGCTGGTCTGCTTGTAATAGGCCAAAAGCCGCGTGCGCAGGCTTTCTTCGTTGTCGTCCGCGCGGCGCTGGAAATCCGACGCCCCGCAGTTGGTGCATTTGCCGTCCGCAGGGATCGGCTTGGTCTGGTCATTATAGACTTCGCCACATGACCCGCATGTCGACCGAGCCGTGATCCGGTCAACAAGGGCGTCATCATCGACTTGCATCTCGATCACACAATCAAGGTTTTCACCCATCTCGACGAGGAGATTGCCGAGCGCATCCGCCTGGGCCAGCGTGCGCGGAAATCCATCAAAGATGTATCCACCACCGCCTTGATCGCTTTCCAGCTGTTCGCGGATCAGTCCGATGACAATTTCATCCGTGACCAGTTCGCCGCGATCCATCACCCCCGCAACCAGCTTGCCCATTTCGGTCCCGCTGGTCCGGGCAGCGCGCAGCATATCGCCGGTGCTGAGCTGCACCATATTGCGTTCGTCCACCAGCTTGCGCGCTTGCGTTCCTTTACCCGCCCCCGGCGGTCCCAGCAGTATGATATTCATCGACGCGATGGCCCTTTACGTTTTGAACTACGCTTGCCACGCAACTGAGACTTCTCAATCAGGCCTTCGTATTGATGTGCCACCAGATGTGACTGGATTTGTTGGATCGTGTCCATCCCCACTGACACAATAATCAGAATTGACGTCCCACCAAAGTAGAACGGAATGGCCAGCTCGGCCCGGATGATTTCAGGCAGCAAGGCCACCAGCGCAAGATAGCCAGAACCCAGAACCAGGATCCGCGTTACCACATAATCCAGATATTCCTCGGTTTTCTTGCCCGGGCGAATGCCGGGGACAAAACCGTTCTGATTCTTGAGGTTCTCGGCCACATCCTCGGTCTTGAAGGCAACTTCGCGGGTGTAGAAGTAGGTGAAGAAAATGATCATGCCACCAAAGAAAATCAGATAAAGCGGCTGGCCGGGGCCAAAGAGCGCCAGAATGGTCGACATAAGCGGCCCGGACGCGCCGCCATTGAACGTACTGATCGTCGTGGGCAACAACAGCAGGGCAGAGGCAAAGATTGCCGGGATCACCCCGGCAGGGTTGACCTTGATCGGCAGGTGGCTGGTGGACCCGTCATAGACCTTCATCCCACGCTGCTGGCGCGGATACTGGATGTGGATCTTGCGCAAGGAGCGTTCCATGAACACAACAAAGGTCAGCACGACGGCCAGCATCACGATGATGCCGATCACCACAGCGGGGCTGATCGCACCAGAACGGCCTTGCGACAGGAACTGGGCCAGCGCTGCCGGGATTTCGGCAATGATGCCCACAAAGATAATCAGCGAAATGCCGTTACCGATGCCGCGCGCGGTGATCTGTTCACCCAGCCACATCAGGAACATGGTCCCACCGACGATGGTAATCACGGTCGAGGCCTGGAAAAACAGGCCCGGATCAGCAGCCAGACCACCGGCTTCAAGGCTGATGGCAAGGCCATAGGCCTGTGCGGTCGCCAGGACCACGGTGCCATAACGGGTATATTGGTTCAGCTTGCGGCGCCCCTGCTCGCCCTCTTTCTTGAGGTTCTTCAGCGGCTCCCACATCGCACCCAGCAACTGCATCACAATAGAGGCAGAGATGTAAGGCATGATCCCGAGGGTGAAGATTGCCATCCGGCTCAGCGCCCCGCCGGTAAACATCGACAGAATACCGCCAATGCCGGACTGCGCGTCATCCATGAACTGTTGCAGGGCGATGCCGTCAATTCCGGGGACCGGAATGAACGTGCCAAGGCGATAGATAATCAACAAACCAAGCGTAAACATGATACGCTGGCGCAGTTCAGTTGCTTTGCCGAAGGCGCTCCAACTGACGTTGGCTGCCATTTGCTCTGCTGCAGAAGCCATATGGGTCTCTTTTCATGCGTAAACGCCGCTGCGGTTCCCCGATCAGCGGCGTTTGGGAAAACTCTGGGAAGGTATGTAAGCGACGGTTGCGCCGCTCACAAGGTCTTACTCAGCCGCTGCCGGTGTTGTGACTGTCAGTGAGCCGCCAGCCTTTTCGACGGCTTCAACAGCGCCCTTGGAGGCCCCGGTGACAGCGATCTTGGCTTTGGCCTTGAAATCACCCTTGGCAAGAACGCGGATACCGTCCTTCTTGCGACGGACCAGACCGGAGGCAACCAGTGCATCTTCGGTGATCTCGGCCTTGGCGTCGATCTTGCCTTCGTCGATGAATTTCTGGATCAGACCAAGGTTAATCACAGCGAAAGTCTTGCGGTTCGGCTTGTTGAAGCCGCGCTTTGGCAGACGCTGGTACAGGGGCATCTGGCCGCCCTCATAGCCTTTGATGGCTACGCCGGAACGGGATTTCTGACCTTTGATACCACGGCCACCGGTCTTACCTTTGCCGGAACCGGCACCACGGCCAATACGCTGCTTGCGGGTTGTGGCGCCTGGGTTGTCAGACAGTTCATTCAGTTTCATGTCGCTTCTCCTTCTGCCGGAATTGGCCCCCAGCGACGGGAGCGGCCAAACACGGCGTTACGTTTGTGAGTCGGAGTTATGGTGTCCGACTGGGGGCGTATAGACGGGGTGTGAGGGGGCGTCAAGAAAGGGATGGGGTTGCAACGCTGGCTGTAGGGCGGGGCCAATCTGGAGGCCGTGGAAAGGACGCTTGGGGCAAGGCGGCGCCAAGTGCGCCAATGTTCAATCTGATTGAGAAGTTGCCAAAGCGGGCTCTGAGAGGAGATCGACCGCAACCTGGGCAAACCGGGCGGTGAGCAGGTTGCAAAAAACGCCCCGCAGTTCCCTGCGAGGCGCTTTCAATCTTAACCGTAGGTCGGGGCCAGCCTCGACGCTACTTAACCGCGCTCTTCGATAATCTCGACGAGGTGCGGAATGCTGTTCACCATACCACGCACGGAAGGTGTGTCTTCCAGCTCTTTGGTGCGGTTCATTTTGTTCAGGCCCAGGCCGATCAGCGTTGCGCGCTGCTTTTCGGGGCGGCGGATCGGAGAGCCGATCTGCTTGACGACGATTGTTTTACCCATCTGTCAGATCTCCTTACGCTTCAGCTTCAGCAGGTGCTTCGGCCGCCGGGGCCTCGTCACGCTTGGGCAGAATATCAGCAACCTTCTTGCCACGACGCTGGGCGACGTTGCGTGGGGATTGCTCTTTGGACAGGCCATTCATGGTGGCGCGGATCATGTTGTAAGGGTTTTGCGACCCGATGGATTTGGACACAACGTCCTGCACACCCAACATTTCAAACACGGCACGCATCGGACCACCGGCGATGATACCAGTACCAACAGGAGCCTGACGCATAACCACTTTACCAGCGCCATGACGGCCTTCGATATCGTGGTGCAATGTGCGGCCATCGCGCAGTGCGACGCGGATCATCTGGCGCTTGGCTTGCTCGGTTGCCTTGCGGATCGCCTCGGGCACTTCTTTCGCTTTACCCTTGCCAAAACCTACGCGGCCTTTTTGGTCGCCGACAACGACGAGGGCAGCAAAGCCAAAGCGCTTACCGCCTTTGACTGTTTTGGAAACACGATTGATTGCGACCAGACGGTCGGCAAACTCTGGTGCTTGCTCTTCACGGTTGCGGCCGCGGCCGCGGTTTTCACGTTCTGCCATTGATGGCGTCCTTTGTTTTCTTGCCCGAAGGCGTTATCCAATCGCGGTAGCTTACGGCCCCGGATCATCGAAGGTGGGTTTTACCCACCCTACAAGGGTTTGGCAGGGTGGGTAAAACCCACCCCGACCATTAGATTTTCAGTCCACCTTCACGGGCAGCATCGGCCAAAGCCTTGATCTTGCCGTGAAAGAGGAAACCGCCACGGTCAAAGTAAGCAACCTCAACACCGGCTTTCTTGGCGCGCTCTGCAATCGCAGACCCCACTTTGGAAGCGGCTTCGATGTTGTTCTTGCCCACAACGCCAAGGTCCTTTTCGAGCGACGAAGCGGACGCGAGTGTCACGCCGTTGACGTCGTCGATCAGCTGGACGCTGATGTTCTTGTTGCTGCGGTGTACCGAAAGACGGGCACGGCCCTGGTTGGCCGTGACGCCGCGAAGCTTGTTCCGAACGCGCATACGGCGCTTCAGAAACAGTTGTCTCTTGCTGTTTGCCATTTTTGCGTTCCTTACTTCTTCTTGCCTTCTTTGCGGAAGATATATTCGCCTTTGTACTTGATCCCTTTGCCCTTGTAGGGCTCGGGCTTACGCCAGGCTCGAATATTCGCCGCAACCTGACCAACCTGCTGTTCGTCGATCCCTTCGACGATGACATCGGTTGGCTTTGGCGCTGTGACAGTGACACCTTCAGGCACTTCAAAGTTGACGTCGTGGGAATACCCCAGCGACAGCTTCAATGTGTTGCCCTGCATCTGTGCGCGGTAACCAACACCCGACAGCTCAAGCTCTTTCTTGAAGCCTTCGGAAACGCCGGTCGCCAGGTTCGCAACCATCGTGCGGCTCATGCCCCACTGCTGGCGTGCGCGCTTGGACTTTCCGCGTGGTTCGACAGTGACAACGTTGCCATCAACGGTGATGGTCACGTCATCGGTTGCCTTGAAGCTCCGGGTCCCTTTGGGGCCTTTCACTTCAACGGTCTGACCTGACACAGAGGCAGTAACGCCAGAGGGCAGCTCAACCGGTTTTTTACCAATACGAGACATGTTATCCCCTTAGAATACAGTGCAGAGCACTTCGCCGCCAACATTGGCCGCCCGTGCTTTTGCATCCGACATCACACCCTGAGAGGTGGAGACAATCGACACACCCAGGCCCTGACGGACGGATGGGAGGTCATGTGCGCTCAGGTAAACGCGACGGCCAGGCTTGGAAACCCGCTTCACTTCGCGGATGACCGGATCACCCTCGTAATACTTCAGCTCGATGTTGAAAGCAGGATGGCCATCTTTGCCGTCCTTCTTTTCGTAACCGCGGATGTAGCCTTCGTCGGAAAGCACATCCAGAACCCAGGCGCGCAGCTTGGACGCAGGTGTTTCCACTGCTGCCTTGCCGCGCATCTGGCCGTTGCGGATACGTGTGAGCATATCGCCGATAGGATCGTTCATATCAAATTCTCCTTACCAGCTTGACTTGACCATGCCGGGGATTTCGCCATTGGAACCAAGGTCCCGCAGCGCGATCCGGCTGATCTTGAGTTTACGGTAATAGGCGTGTGGACGCCCGGTGAGCTGGCAACGGTTATGCAAACGGGTCGCAGAGGAATTCCGGGGCAGTTTCGCCAGTTCAAGAGTTGCCTTGAACCGCTCTTCCACGGGAACCTCTTTGTCGTTGATGATTGCCTTCAAGGCGGCACGCTTTTCGGCATACTGCTTGACCAGCTTTTCACGCTTCACTTCGCGTGCGATCATGGATTTCTTAGCCATATCTGGTTTCCCCTCAGCTGTTGAACGGCATGTTGAAAGCTTTCAACAGTGCCTTTGCTTCAGCGTCAGTGTTCGCTGTTGTGCAGATCACGATGTCCATGCCCCAGTTCTCATCGATCTTGTCGAAGTTGATTTCCGGGAAGATCAGGTGCTCTTTGATACCGGTGGCATAGTTGCCGCGGCCGTCGAAAGATTTGCCGGATACGCCGCGAAAGTCGCGGATACGTGGCATTGCAACCGTGATCAGACGATCAAGGAATTCGTACATACGGTCGCCGCGCAAAGTCACCTTTGCGCCCAGCGGCATGTCTTCACGGACGCGGAAACCAGCGATCGATTTCTTGGCGTGTGTTGTCATGGCCTTCTGACCGGCGATGGTTGTCAGATCTTCCTGCGCGGTTTTTGCTTTCTTGCTGTCACGGACAGCTTCTGCACCGCAGCCAATGTTCAGGACAATCTTGTCCAAACGTGGGATCTGCATTTCGTTCTTGTAGCCGAACTCTTCTTTCAGCGCACCGCGGACGGTGGACTTGTAGAGGTCCTTCAAACGGGGGCTATAGTTTGCAGCATCAAGCATCAGATCGCATCCCCTGTTGTCTTGGCGAAGCGCACCTTGTTGTCGCCATCCATACGGAAGCCGACGCGGGTTGCTTTGCCATTGCTGTCAACGATTGCCAGGTTGGACAGCTGGACCGGCATCGCCTTTGGCGTGCGGCCACCCTGTGTTGCCTGGGTTTGCTTTGTGTGACGGATCGCAATGTTGATACCGTCCACGATGGCTTTGCCGGATTTGGGGTCAATGCTGGAGATGGAACCAGTCTTGCCTTTGTCCTTGCCAGTCAGAACGACGACATTGTCACCTTTACGGAGTTTCGCAGCCATGGTTACAGCACCTCCGGAGCAAGTGAGATGATTTTCATGAAGTTTTTCGCGCGCAACTCACGCACAACTGGCCCAAAGATACGTGTACCGATCGGCTCGTTGTTGTTGTTGAGGATGACAGCAGCGTTGCTGTCAAAGCGGATGGCTGTGCCATCGTCGCGGCGAACTTCTTTGGCGGTGCGTACGACGACGGCCTTGCGGACGTCACCTTTCTTTACGCGACCACGTGGAATGGCTTCCTTCACCGAAACAACAATGATGTCTCCAACACTGGCGTAACGACGGTGGGAACCACCCAGAACCTTGATGCACTGAACTCGGCGTGCGCCGGAGTTGTCAGCAACATCCAGATTGGTCTGCATCTGGATCATTTGGTTTCCTTTTTACGACCTATGAGCAAGTCCCGATTTCTGTCCGGGGGCCCAGGGTTTCGATTGAACCGGGTATGAGTACCGTTTGACGGATCGCTTATCAGTCCCTGTGGGGCCTTCTTCGCGAAGAAAGCCGGCGGGCTTGATAAGCAGCCCCAATCAGCTGGCAATCACCTCCCAGCGTTTGGTTTTCGATTTCGGCGCACATTCCTGAATGCGGACTTGATCGCCGACGTTGAAAGCGTTGTTTTCGTCATGAGCCCGGTATTTCTTGGACTTACGAACAGTTTTCTGAAGCAGCGGGTGCTTGAAACGACGCTCGACCGATACGGTGACGGTCTGGGCGTTCTGGTTGCTTGTGACAACCCCGGCGAGGATACGCTTAGGCATAAATCAAGCCTCCTTGGCGGCCGCTGCGGCCTTTTCGTTCAGAATGGTTTTGACCTTCGCGGCATTGCGGCGGGCCGCACGGATGCCGGATGTGTTCTCAAGCTGGCCTGTGGCCTGCTGAAAACGCAGATTGAAGCTCTCTTTTTTCAGGTTCACCAGCTCTTCACGGAGCTGATCGGGCGTTTTATCCCGCAGTTCATTGGCGTTCATGCCATTTTCCTTTGTCAACATCACCGGCAGGCCGTCTGAGACGTCACCCGATTCCCGGTGGAGTGGGGGTAGAAGTGGGCCGTTTAGACCCCATCCCGACATAAAGCAACCCCTTGTGCATAAAGAGTTGCAGCTCGTTATGGGGGCGTCTTCGACGACACACTATACCTAGGCCCTTCGTCCCGATATCAACGCCCCATGACCCAGATCAAATCCCTCTTCGCGACCCGCCTTTACCACGCCAAGCTCTCCGCGCTTGGTGCCACGATTGACGCCGACGAGCTTGACCGCTCTTGCTATGCCATCGCCCAGGACGATGAAGCAGGCCAGGACTGGTGTGAGGAAAACGGTTATCCCGGCTACACCTCTTATGCCTCCCTTTCCGACCTGCCCTGGCGGTTCCCGATCTTTGCGGATGTGGTGAATGCGCTCGACGCCCATGTCGCAGCCTTCGCAGAAGACCTCCAGTTCGACCTCGGCGACAAGAAACTGCAACTGGAAGACATCTGGATCAACATTCTGCCCGAAGGCGGCATCCACACCAGCCACATCCACCCCCATTCGGTGATTAGCGGCACCACCTATGTCGCCATGCCCGACGGGGCGAGTGCGCTGAAACTCGAAGACCCGCGCCTGCCGATGATGATGGCTGCCCCCACCCGGGTGAAGGACGCACGCGACGAGCTGCGCACCTTCTACTACGCCAAACCCGAGGTCGGCGATGTGCTGCTCTGGGAAAGCTGGCTGCGGCACGAGGTGCCGATGAATATGTCTGAGGACGATCGTGTGTCAGTGAGTTTTAACTACAGGTGGGATTGATCCAGCCGACAAAGGGCAGCGCCCGGACCTCGGGGTGGGCGCACCGAGGAGACTGATTTACGTATCGCTGCAATGAGTGGTTAGACCGCGCTTGTCTGTAACGTTGCAAAAGCGCCCTCCCCATGGGGGAGGTCCGGGCGCTGCCCGGCAAACCGGGCGGGACGGTTGATGTCGGTGAGATTTCGGAAACACCTCACTAAGATGATGACGTCAATGTCCTGATCGAGCATTCAGCAGTTCATTGAGTCAAAAAGCCCCCGCCGATATTTCAGCAGGGGCTTCTTTGTTTCTAACCTGTGCGGCCCGCGCGTTTGACCCGCAAACCCGCTACTCCGCACACCGTCAAATCCAGAGGATTTAACGGTTTACCAATCTTCGCGAACCACGGTCCGTGTCTTGATCGGCAGCTTCATCGCGGCAAGGCGCAGGGCCTCGCGGGCGATTGTTTCGTTTACGCCGTCGATTTCGAACATCACGCGGCCGGGTTTGACCTTGCATGCCCAGAAATCAATCGAACCTTTACCCTTACCCATACGCACTTCGACGGGCTTGGAGGTCACAGGGGTGTCTGGGAAAATCCGGATCCAGACACGGCCCTGACGCTTCATGTGGCGCGTCATGGCACGACGTGCAGCCTCGATCTGGCGCGCAGTGATACGCTCAGGCTCGATCGCCTTCAGGCCGTAGGTGCCAAAGTTCAGGTCAGACCCGCCCTTTGCTTCACCACGGATGCGGCCTTTGTGCAGCTTGCGGTGTTTTGTACGCTTTGGTTGCAGCATATCATCAGCTCCTTAGCGACGCGGGCCGCGAGGGACAGCGCCCTCTTGCAGCTCAGCATGTTTGCGGTCGTGCGCTGACGGATCGTGCTCCATGATCTCACCTTTGTAGATGAAGACCTTGATGCCGATGATCCCATAAGGCGTCATCGCCTCATAAAGCGCATAGTCGATGTCGGCGCGCAGCGTGTGCAGCGGGACGCGACCTTCGCGGTACCATTCGGTGCGGGCAATCTCTGCACCGCCCAGACGACCGGCCAGGTTGACCCGGATCCCCAGGGCACCCATACGCATGGCGTTCTGCACCGCACGTTTCATGGCGCGACGGAAAGACACCCGACGCTCAAGCTGCTGACCAATGCTTTCGGCAACCAGGGCTGCGTCAAGCTCGGGCTTGCGGACTTCAACGATGTTCAGGTGCAACTCAGAGTCTGTGAGCGCGGCAAGTTTCTTGCGCAGACCTTCGATGTCTGCACCCTTCTTGCCGATAATCACACCAGGGCGCGCTGCGTGGATCGTGACGCGGCACTTTTTGTGCGGACGTTCGATGATCACGCGGCTGATGCCGGACTGTGCGCATTCTTTCTTGATGAAGTCCTTGATCTTGAGGTCTTCCAACAGAAGGTCGCCATAGTCCTTGGTGTCAGCGTACCAGCGGCTATCCCAGGTGCGGTTGACCTGAAGGCGCATTCCGATCGGGTTTACTTTGTTACCCATTATGATTGCTCCTCAACTTGACGCACCAGAATCGTGATTTCAGCAAACGGCTTGATGATCTTACCAAAACGGCCACGGGCCCGGGGGCGTCCGCGCTTCATGGTCAGGTTCTTGCCGACATAAGCTTCAGCAACGACCAGTTCATCGACGTCAAGGTTGTGGTTGTTCTCTGCGTTGGCGATGGCCGACTGAAGGCACTTCTTCACGTCGTCCGAAATCCGCTTTTTGGAGAAAGTCAGGTCAGTCAGAGCCTGCTCAACTTTCTTGCCACGGATCAGGCCAGCAACGAGGTTCAGCTTTTGCGGGGACGTGCGAAGCATGCGCAGTTTTGCCATTGCTTCGTTATCGGCCACGCGGCGGGGATTCTTATCCTTGCTCATGGCTTATTTCCGCTTCGCTTTTTTATCAGCGGCGTGACCATAATAGGTACGAGTTGGTGAATATTCACCAAACTTCTGACCAATCATGTCTTCGCTGACGTTGACAGGGATGTGCTTCTTGCCGTTGTACACACCAAAGGTGAGGCCAACAAACTGAGGCAGGATGGTAGAACGACGCGACCAGATTTTGATCACTTCGTTGCGGCCGCTTTCGCGTGAGGCTTCTGCTTTTTTCAAAACATAGGCGTCGACGAACGGGCCTTTCCAGACGGAACGAGCCATAATTAACGACCCTTCTTCTTGGCATGACGCGAACGCACGATAAGGCGCTGCGATGCTTTGTTCTTGTTACGGGTACGCTTGCCCTTGGTGTCTTTGCCCCAAGGCGT
>Ga0316205_10000278_pt1 | contig 107719 bp, 100 predicted proteins | sample 3monthpyrite_MG_FD_204941 | JGI IMG/M metagenome (GOLD analysis project Ga0316205, IMG submission 204941) | Microbial mat bacterial communities from mineral coupon in-situ incubated in ocean water Damariscotta River, Maine, United States -... | ecosystem: Environmental > Aquatic > Marine >... | reverse complement strand
TTCCAGTGAAGACATCCCTGTTTCGATGGCCGGGCGCTACATGCCTGCGCAATCGACTGTGATTGTCACACGGCCGTTGGCACAGAGGGAGTTGCAAGCTCAGGGGTGGACGACGGATCAGATGGCATATGACAGCAGACACCTGTTGCACTACTTTCGACTGATGCCGGACCGACGTTTCCTGTTCGGCATGCGCGGTGGACTTCATTCTTCGACCCGGGCCGAGGCGCGTGCGCGGGCTGGCGTCCTGCGCGACTTTCGGCGGATGTTTCCGGCCTGGGCGCGCGTCGATGTCCCGTATGCGTGGTCCGGCATGGTGTGTCTGGCGCGTGGACTTGTGCCCTTTGCAGGTGTTTTACGGGGTAATCCCGATGTGCTGGCCGGATTCGCCTATCACGGAAACGGAGTGGCCATGGGCACCTACACGGGTAAAATCCTTGCGGAACTGGCGCTTGGGCATGTGCCGGACCTTTACCCGGAGGTCATGCTACGCCCGCCAAGACAATTCCCGTTGGGCGCACGACGCCGTTTAGTCATACCGCCAATGTATGCCGCACATAAACTGGATGATCTGAGACCCTAGGCAGGAGGTTCCCGCAAGCCAGTCACGTTGGTGGCATCGATCAGGTATCCGCTGGCAAGCACCAGCAGCGTTGACCCATTGTCCACCCGTGCTTCTGTTACCCGCGAATAGGCAGGGGCCGGTTCAGTCACAAGAACTGCTCCATTTGATTTGCTTTCGATCTGAAAGCTGTATTCCCCCGGGGCAAAAGATGACCCGTTATCCTTGCGCCCGTCCCAGACGTAGAGATCTGCCCCGAGCGGCATGGATTGCCGCTGCACCTCGGTTCCCTGCGCATTCGTCACGATCAGCGTCACCTCATCGGCGGCAATTGGAGGGTTGGAGGCGATGGAAATTGGCGCGCCATCGAATTTTGACGGACCCTGAACAAGCGCTTCCATTCCGATCCAATTGGCCGCGCTGGCCATGTCATTGGCACCCAGTGCCGACAGGATCTGCTCCATCAGATCATTGGTTGTGACCTGCTGCTCCACCATCGAGAACTGGGCAAGCTGGGCGGCGTATTCCGAGGAATCGATTGGTTCAAGTGGGTTTTGGAATTCTGCCTGTGCCGTCAGCATCTGAAGAAACACTTCAAAATCCGAACTGAGTACGGCGTTGCTGGTTGCGCTGGTCGCGGCAGATGCTGCGGTGGTCGCTGTGGCGGATTGGATATCCATCTTCGTCAAAGCCTCATGTCTATGCCATTCGGCGCGATCGCCGGGCGGGTTATTGATGGTTCTGCGGTTGCGTTTGTGTCGGGTATCGGGCTGTGAATCGCCGTTTGCCCGCCATTGTTGTCGTGATGTTGCTGTGTGTCTTCCTGCGCCTGATCATTGTGCCCGAAGGAAAAGGAGATATCCTCGTAACCAAGCTCGGAGAAGGTTTTGGCAAGGTCGTCGATGTTGCGTCGCATCAAATCCAGCGTCTCTGGCCGGTCCGCGAGGATATTCATCGTTACCCCAGCATCTGACGCATTCAGGATCATGCGGACGCGGCCCAACTCGACCGGGTTCAGGGCAATCTCGACAGGTTTGTCGCCGGCATTACGCATAGCGTCGGCAATCTGCCGGGCGACACTCGCCGCCAGATCTGCACGCGGCATGGCTTGATTGGCGCCCGAGATGGCCGAAAAGGCGCTTGGGCGTGGATCCCAAACCGCTTCCTGTGGGAGGTCAGCGTCGAGTGTTCCCGCATTTACGTCGCGCACGGCATTGAGTGTCGCGAAGATTTCCAGGCTGGTAGTCTTGCCGAGGCCACCGGCAACGGGTGTAATTTGTGCCCCTGTCGCAGCGGGAAGGCCGGTTGCGTTGAACCCCGGCGCCGTTGCATTCGAACTGCCCGCCTCGCCCCAGCCGCCGATTTGGAAGCCCTTGCCCGGAAGGGCATCTTGCGGCCCCTGCGTCGCCAGCGTTACCGGAAATCCGCCCAAATGACGGTCAACCAAGGTCATCGGAGAGGCGTTGCGCGCGCGCAAGTCGATCGCCAAATTTTTGACACCGTTGGTCGGATCACCGGACAGGTTCGGGGAAAGCTTTGCGTTGCCCGTCGCAATGTCTCCGGCCTCCCCCGATTGGTTCGATGGCAATGCTCGCATTTGACCTGTCTGAGTGTCGGGCGGAATGCCTGATCCCTGAGCCGCAGGTGTCGTCGTGACAATTCGAGATGCAGAGTCAACGGCCCGCTGCGAATTTGGAGAATCAGAAAGTGCAGCGGCTGCGACATTTGAATTGGATGCCGTCGCTGGGAGCCCCAAAACATCCGCGCCGGGCGCATCGGCCCCGGGCGATATTTTTGGTTCAAATTGTGACGACTGAAGGCCCGAATTGGTTTTGCCGGATGTATTGTCAGCCGCTTCACCTCCCAAAACATCCGCAGGAGATTTGGGTGTCCTGGGGTTTTTGAACTGCACTTGCGCGGGTTCGATAGCGCTGGTCTCGGCCAACAGAGGTTCTGGATTGTCGTCGGAAACAACACCGGGCTTGGTGTTCGAGGACTCTTGCTGTGGAGAGTCACTGAGTTTGTCCGCGTCCTGAAACACTGTATTAAAGCCACCGTTTTCCGGCCCTGGCCCACCACTCCCTTTATTCACGTCGGTTGCGGGTGACAGTTTCGACAGCACGTTCAGATCCATTGGCGTCTCCGGGATTTCTTCCGCTTCTTTCTCACTATGCGCGGCTCTGGTTACCGGTTCTTTACCGCTTGCTCTGCATGCTGGGAAAAATCGCTCCAATTGAAAGGAAAACGCCATGCAGGTGGCTCCGGCAGACTTTACGCCCATCGCCAAGGCAGAACATCGCGACGACGCCTTGCGTGCAGCGGCACAAAAACTTGAGGCGACGTTTCTGGCTGAAATGCTCAAATCCGCAGGCATGGGCGAAACCCGGGATGCATTTGGAGGGGGTGCCGGAGAAGATCAGTTTTCGTCGTTCCTGGTTCAGGCACAAGCAGAAGAGATGGTCGCCGCCGGCGGAATTGGCCTTGCCGAAGCCCTGTTCGAGTCCCTGAAGGAGCGTCAAAATGATGGATGACGCGATACGAAACACGATGGATACATTGGAAGACCTTCTGGACGCCGAGCGCACCGCATTGCTGGCTGGAAAACTGGATGAGGTGTCGCGACAGCATTTGCACAAGGAAAGTCTGATTTCCGCATTGGCCGAACATGCGTTCCAGGATCGTGAAGCATTTGAGAGTCTTGGCAGGAAGGTGGAACGCAATCAGGTGCTTTTGGACAGCGCTTTGAATGGCTTGAGAGCGGTTGCGCGGCGCTTGGCGGCCATCAGGGAGGTCAGAAAATCGTTGGAAACCTACGATTCTCGGGGCCGAAAAAACACGATTGATGTGCGTCCGAGCGGATCCCTGGAGAAACGTGCGTGATCCGGGTTGAGTCAAATCCGACGCATTCGGCATTCGGTGGTTAGTGTTGCGTTAGTCAATTCGCACGCATGGTCCCCGTGCACTCCACGTGGGTGGCGCACAATCCCGATAGGGGGGCTGCATTTGTCAGAACGGCAATAGGATCGTCCCAATGGGGGGCCGGTCATAACCCTTGGCGCAAAGCGCCGTGACAAAAAGGACATGCATATGTCGAGCATTCTTACAAACAACAGCGCAATGGTTGCGCTCCAGACACTCAAGTCAATCAACAAGAACCTGGCGATGACGCAAAGCGAAATTTCCACAGGGAAATCCGTTGCAAGCGCCAAGGACAACTCCGCCGTCTGGGCCATCTCCAAAATTATGGAATCGGATGTGAAAGGCTTCAAGGCTGTTTCCGAGAGCCTGTCGCTGGGCGAAAGCACTGTCGCCGTCGCTGCAAACGCAGCGGAAACCATCACGGATCTGTTGAACGACGTAAAAGGCCGTATCGTTGCCGCGCAAGAGGAGAATGTCGATCGCAGCTCGATCCAGCAGGACATTACAGCACTGACAGACCAAATCGGTTCGGTCGTTGCGGCGGCACAGTTCAACGGACTGAACTTGATTGACGGCACGAGCACCGAACTTGTCCAGGTTCTGTCGTCTCTTAACAGGGACACCAGTGGCGGAGTGACGGCAGGCCAAATTGATGTGGTCCGTCAGAACCTGTCGACCACAACGCCCGCGTCAGCTCAGTCCTTTGGTACAGGTGCATCAACTCAACCATTGGCCAACGAAGCGGTTCAGGTCACGGGCGTCAACACTGGCTTCGCCGCCGCCGCGACGGACCCGGTTACCTCTGCGACCGTAACTGGCGGTAACAACATCGTCGTGAACTTTGGCGCTGTATCCGCCGGCAATAGCTATCAGCTGACTTTGGATGGCCTGTCGATCAACACTGCAGATGGCAGTTCGGCCACCGGGCGCCGCGATTTCCAATTTGTTGCGAGTGCAGAAGACGGCCAGGCTGATGTGATCAATGGTTTGGCAAGCCAGTTGAACGCGTTCTTTGGTGCCGCAACCAATAGCACCGATGGCTACGCCGTCGCTGTGGATACAAGTGCCGGGACGTTGACATTCTCGACGGGCGCAGCGGCTGGCGACGTTGATGTCGGTGCGGTGTTTCAAAACGGTGGCGTTCCAGGGTCGACTGCATCCTCCGGCGGTCTCGGTCTCTTGCAAACTCTTGACGTAACAAGCGATGCGACTGGAGCGCTGGCGGCCATTGATGGTCTGATTTCCCAATCCATCGGGGCCGCTGCCGCATTCGGTACAGTGCAGAACCGGATCGAAACGCAGGCCGAATTTGTCAGCAACCTGACTGACTCGTTCAAATCTGGTATCGGCTCTTTGGTTGACGCTGACATGGAAGAAGTGTCAGCCCGACTGCAAGCCCTGCAAACACAGCAGCAGCTGGGCGTCCAGTCGTTGTCAATTGCGAACCAGGCTCCGCAGACAATTCTGTCACTCTTCCGTTAATCTCAATCGACGAGGCGCTGAAATCGGCGCCTCGTCATCCTTAAAACGCCATAGCAGACAGGTGACAGTGTGAGTGCGACTTCCCAAGCCTTGCGGGGCTACGCAAATAATGCCGCGCCGACCCGCAGCGATCGCCGCGCCGAGTACGAGATTATTGCGCGTGTGACCCACGAGTTGCGCGACAGCGCAGTCAAGAAAAAAACCAACTTCCCTGCCTTTGCCGAGGCGCTACACAATAATCAGCGCCTGTGGACCGCGCTTGTTGTCGATGTTGCGGACGAAAAAAACCCGCTTCCGAAAGAGTTGAAGGCCCGCATCGTGTACCTTGCTGAATTTACCAGGCATCATTCCCGTCAAGCCTTGAAGAATGAGGTCTCGGTCATGCCGCTGCTGGAAATCAATATGGCCGTATTGCGTGGTCTAAAGAAAGAAGGGCCGGTAACGTGAGTGGTCTGATCCTCAAACTTAGTCCGAAAGAGCGCGTATTGATAAATGGCGCTGTCATCGAAAATGGTGACCGCCGATGCAGGTTGGCTGTCATGACTCCGGACGTGCACATCCTGCGCCTGCGTGACGCCATTCACCCTGAAGACGCAAAAACGCCGGTGCGGCGCGTTTGCTATGCGGTGCAATTGGTTTTGTCGGGCGATGCAGACAAGGATTCAGTACGCAAACAGCTGCTGCGCGGGATAGAAGAGCTCAGTCAGGTCTTTGTCGATGACGACAGTCGAAAACACCTCGACGTGGCGTCAATTTCCCTGGTGGCAGGCGACCATTACAAATGCCTCAAGTCGCTGCGTGCCTTGCTGCCTCGCGAACAGCGCCTTCTTGCTGCGAGCGCCTGACCGCTATGTATCAACCTGTTTTGATATCGTCTGGCTTGATCGGATGGCAGTTTCTTCAGCGCACGTATGACGCACAGTTCGCCGCGTTCAATCAATCGACAGTGCTGAAACGCGATACTGACTACTTTGCGGAGAATATCGGAAACGTTCAAACGGCTGATGACCTCGTTTCTGATCGCCGGATGCTCGTGGTGGCATTGGGCGCGTTTGGTTTGCAGGATGACATTGATAATCGGTTCTTTATCAACAAAATGCTCAGCGATGGCACAACCGCCGAAGATGCTCTGGCCAATCGTTTTACCGATGCCCGGTATAATGAGTTTTCGGCCGCTTTTGGGCTTGGGCCCGGTGAAGTGCGTCAGACGTTACGGCCTGATTTCGCGGCAGAGATCATCGCCCGGTTTCAAGCCAATAGCTTTGAAATTGCAACGGGCAATCAGGACGATACAATGCGTGTCGCACTTTATGCGGAACGTGTTTTGCCTGATATAGTCACCGGAGATGGCAGCGACGCGCAAAAATGGTTTTCGATCATGGGTCAACCCCCATTAAGGAACCTGTTTGAGACGGCGTTGGGGCTCCCTGATGCTTTTGGACAGGCGGACATTGACTATCAACTGGGTGTGTTCCAAGAGCGCGCGGCACGGATGATGGGTGTAGACAACCCGTCCCAGTTTGCTGAGCCCGAAAACCTGGAGCGGCTGGTTAATGCCTTTCTGGCAAGATCTCAAATTGAAGCTGGAGGAGCGGGCGCATCCTCATCTGCTATCGCACTGGCCTTGTTGCAGTCGTAAAAAGCCAAGCGGTTCTGGTATGAATTTGAACTGATCCAGTCGCGTGAACCAAGGTGTTCAGGTGAAATGAGGCTCTGTTTCCAAGCGTTGAACCGGCTGCGATCATAGTTTGTTGAGTGGAGTGCTTGCCCAGCTCGCGTTAAGCAGGTGATGTGGCGCGCTTGCCTTTCGCAGAATTCCGAACCTTTTGGTCACTGCGCATGTCGAGACCAAGCCGACCCTTTTCCTTGGCCGAACCTCCTGTTAAGGAGGCGTCAATTCTTCGTGCTCATTTGCACCCTCTGACTTGAAATCCGTTCGACACAGCATCTTGCAGGGTGTTTTGGGGTCGCGCCAACTGCGAAAATGCCTAGACGGTCCTGTCCGGAATGGAACGTCCCGCGCGACGCAGGACCAGTTTGAGCTGATCAAAACTGTGAGATTGACTTTGTGTGTGCTGAACTGACATGGCCTGATCCAGTGATGGCCAGACGTTAATTGCAGCGTCGATTTCAGAGTTTGAGCCTTCTGTATACAATCCCGCAGTGATCATCATCTTGTTCTGCGCGTATACGCTGAAAAGGTGTCGTGTCTGGTTTATGGTTTCGTTTTCCTCACTTGTCGCGGCATCTGGCAGACTGCGAGACACTGACTTCAAGACGTCCACAGCCGGGAATCGCCCACGCTCGGCAATCGCTCTGTCCAGAACAATGTGACCGTCCAGAACGCCCCGCAGGATGTCTGCAATCGGTTCATCCATGTCAGAACCCGCAACCAGAACGCTGAATATCGCAGTGATGTCACCCTGGCCCTGTGCACCCGGCCCCGCACGTTCACAAAGCGACATGATCAAATGAGATGTTGACGGCGGAAATCCACGCAAGACCGGTGCTTCTCCGGCGGCAACGGCGACCTCTCGGTGTGCCTCGGCGAACCGAGTCACTGAATCGGCGAGCAGCAGGACAGATCGGCCCGTGTCCCTGAAATGCTCCGCCACTGCCATGGCCGTCCATGCACACCTGCGCCGAACAAGGGCTGCCTGATCCGAGGTGGCGGCGATCACAATTGTCCGAGCCCGGCCTTCTTCGCCAAGGACACTGTCAAAAAAATGCCGCACCTCCCGGCCCCGCTCGCCAATCATGGCGATGACGACAATGTCTGCCGCCATCGTCTTGGCCAGTTGGCCCAATAAACTGGATTTCCCAACACCTGAACCAGCAAACAATCCGACACGCTGACCACGTACAATTGGCAGCATCGTGTCGAAAACCAAATATCCGGTGTCCAGGCGTCGGCCCAATGGCCGCCGGGTTGCGGCGGCAGGGGGGCTCTCATTGAGTTGCCGCTGCGTGATCCCGGAGGTCAAAGGCCGGCCGTCCAAAGGTTGACCGTCGGGGTCGACGATGCGCCCAATCCAGGACTCGTCCGGCGAAACTCCGGGATTGCGATCCAGAACGACACCATCGGCCTGAGAAACACCGGTGACCGCGCCATCCGGCAGCAGAAGAACCCCGTCAGAAGACAGTTGCACGACTTCACCGCGCAGGATCGTACCGTCCTGGCGCCGCACTTCGGCACGGTCACCGATCCGAGCATCTGCGTCTAGCCCGCTAGCGGTGATCATCCCGCCCTTGACACTGGTGACACGGCCCAAAGTACGCGCGGCGCGGACGTGTGACAGCGCCACATGAAATGATTTCAGTCGATCTGCTTGCTGCATTGGGCCCTCTTGGTTGCTGCAAACAGTTTTTAAAGGAATCACAGTTAAGCCTTGGTTGAAATTACACGAGGGAGAAGCCCCGATGTTCCAGAATCTCACCGTTTTCAAAACGGCATACGCCATGGCCGTACATGCCGGGCAGCGACAGGCGATCATTGCCCAGAATGTCGCAAATGCGGATACGCCCGGTTTTGTCAGTCGTGATTTGCCATCGTTTCAAGAGATTTATTCTTCGCGCATGGGCGATCAGACAATGCTGCGCGCGACGCGGGTCGGGCATGTGAATGGTTCGCCAACTTCCAGCATAGATGGACTCGCTCAAGAGGATCGGTCGTTCGCCGCACCCGACGGAAACACCGTGTCTTTGGAAACGGAAATGGTTCGCGCGACAGATGCAAAGCGTCAGCATGAGCGTTCCCTTGCAATCTACAAGTCGGCAATGAATGTCCTGCGGTCCAGTCTGGGGCGTCAATAGAGAGGGTTCGCCATGAGTGATTTTTCCAAAGCACTGGGCGTTTCAGCCAGCGGGTTACAAGCCCAGGCGACACGTTTGCGCCACCTGTCGGAGAATATTTCCAATGCGGACACGCCGGGATACCGGCGCAAAACGGTCCCGTTTCGCACAGAGTTTGATGCAGGCACTGACGTGTCCAAAGTGGAAGTCGGTCGGGTGTCGCTGGACGATGGTGAGTTGGAGCGCATTTTTGACCCGTCTCACCCGATGGCAGATGAAACCGGTTATTTTGAAGGGTCAAATGTCAATCTTCTGATCGAATTGGCGGACGCGCGTGAAGCACAACGCAGTTACGAGGCCAATCTGAAAATGTTCGAACAAGCCCGCCAGATGTCATCCGGATTATTGCAACTGCTGCGTCGTTAAACGACGCAGATCACAATGGAGATCCAGAATGGATTCAACAGCTCTTTCCGCAGTACAGAATTATTCGGCGTCACGTGCCGCAACTCAGCCGAGCAAGACCCCGGGCGACAGCATGTTCGGCCGCATGGCTATGGATTTCACCCAGACCCTTGCTCAAGGAGAGCAAGTCGCTCAGCAATCCATGACGGGAGACGCGGACCCACACGCCCTTGTTCAGGCTCTTGCGCAGACAGAACTTGCCGTCGAAACGGCTGTGACGGTTCGAAACAAGGTCGTGGAAGCGTACCAGGAAATCTTGCGGATGCCGGTCTAAGATGCTCAACGAGCTTATCTTTTTCGATACGATGCGCCAGGCGTTGTGGATCGCGGTTCTTGTATCCATCCCAATCCTGACCGTGGCGCTGGTTGCGGGTGTGTCCATTGGACTGGTGCAGGCACTCACGTCCATTCAGGAACTGACACTTACATTTGTGCCAAAGCTTGCCGCGATCATGATCGTGTTCTGGATGTCCATGGGTTTCATGACGCAGACCATGGTTTCGTTTTTTCAAGACCGGATCATTCCCCTTATTATCGGAGGTTAGCATGGACAGTACCGGCTATATCACACTGACACGACAGTCCGGCTTGATGCGCGAAATGCAGGTTGTCGCCAACAACATTTCGAACGCAGCCACCACTGGTTTTCGCCAGGAAGGGGTGGTTTTTTCAGAGTATATCCGCGGCACTGAAGGTGGCGCTTCCTTGTCAATGGGGCGTGGAAATGGTCGCAACAGTTCGTTTGAACAGGGCAATCTGACGCAAACCGGTGGCACGTTCGATTTTGCGATCGAAGGTGACGGGTACTTTCTCATTCAAACCCAAAACGGAGAGCGCCTGACCCGTGCTGGCAGTTTTTCACCCAACGGCCAGGGAGACCTCGTCACACAAGACGGGTACGCGGTGTTGGACGCTGGCGGTGCACCGGTTTTCATACCACCGGATGCACGCACCATTTCGGTTTCGCCTGACGGAACCATAAGCGCAGACGGGCTTCTTGTCGGTCAGATCGGGCTTGTGGCGCCCACAAACCAAAAGGGAATGCTACGCGAAGGTGGTGTCATGTTCAGTGCTGATGACGGTTTTGAACCGTCAGGTTCTGCGCGGATGCTGCAAGGGTTTGTCGAGGATTCGAACGTCGATCCCATCAGTCAAATTGCACGCATGATTGAAGTGCAACGGGCCTACGAGATGGGCCAAAGCTTTCTTGATTCAGAAGATGAACGTGTTCGCCGAGCGATGGACGCAATGATGAAATCCAACTGAGGAGACTCCGATGCGCGCGTTGAAAATCGCTGCCACAGGCATGCTGGCCCAACAGATGAGGGTCGAAACCATTTCCAACAACCTCGCCAACATGAGCACGACAGGCTACAATGCGCGTCGCGCGGAATTCGCCGACCTGCACTATCAGCAAATGACAAGACCCGGTTCAATAAATGCGTCCGACGGAACGGTCGTTCCCACGGGCGTTCAGCTTGGTCTTGGTACGCGTCCCGCCGCAGTCTCAGTGCAACTGGCACAGGGGTCACTTGCGGCGACAGGAGGTGATTTGGATGTGGCAATCGAAGGCAGGGGCTTTCTTGAAGTCACGCTGCCTTCGGGCCAGACGGCATATACGCGCGATGGTGGGCTGAAGCGCAACGGTGAAGGCGTGATTGTTACGTCGGACGGTTATCCGGTTGCTCCGGAAATCGTCATTCCAGCCGATGCCCGGAGCATTTCGATCAATGGCGATGGTGAAGTTTTTGCCTATTTCGTTGAAACCGCAGAAGGCCAACTGATCGGGCAATTCAACCTCACCGGTTTCACGAATGCCAAAGGTCTGGAAGCGATGGGCAGCAATCTTTTCGGGGAAACCGAGGCGTCCGGCCCACCGATAACGACAACGCCCGGATTGGATGGATTGGGAACGTTGCGTCAGGGTTTCCTGGAAGAAAGTTCGGTTGACGCCGTTCGTGAAATCACAGAGCTGATTGCGGCGCAGCGCGGTTACGAGATGAATTCAAAGGTCATTTCAGCGGCGGACCAGATGATGGGCGCCACGACGCAAATCCGATGATGCGTTGGCTTATGACACTTGTTCTTATGGCCACAGCGGGTCTGGCGGAGGTGGTAACACCTACGCGAACATTGCGTCCGGGGACGCTGATCACGACGGAAGATCTTGTTGTGAAGGGTATTGATCAACCTGGAATGTTTGATCGAATCGAAGACGTCGCCGGTCAGGAGGCACGTGTGGCATTGTACGCAGGTCGACCTATTCCTTTTGAGGCGATCGGTCCTCCCGCGCTCATCAACCGAAACGAAATCGTCACGCTGCTGTTTCAGACCGCCGGGGTGACGATCAACACCGAAGGTCGAGCGCTCGAACGCGGGGGGGTCGGCGATCGGGTTCGCATAATGAACCTTAGTTCGCGCGCTACGCTATTCGGATTTGTTCAACCGGACGGTTCTGTAAAGGTGTCTCCGTAATGCTCACTTCATATCGTCGAAAGGCAGCGCGCTACGTTGCCACCATTTTGCTCTTTGCCGTGGGGGCCTGCGGCAGGGGTGACCATTTGGGCAAGGCTCCATCGTTTTCGAACCCGGCCGCGACGCAGGAACACTCCGCCATGATCACGGCCAGTTTGCCAAATGTCATCGAAGAAACAAGCGCGCTGGATGAAGCGTCGCTTTGGAGCCGTCAGCGCGGTTCTCTCTTGGGAGACCGTCGCGCTGTTCAGCGCGGCGACATCATGACGGTTGTCATCGAGATAGACGAACGGGCGGAAATCTCGAACGAGACGCAGCGATCCCGGAGCGGGTCGGAATCGCTTGGTGTGCCGCAACTTGGTGGTTTGCCGCAGCGTTTGGATGCCAATCTTCCCGAAGGGGCGTCCAGCTCTGAATTGGTGTCGATCAACGCCTCCAGCAATTCCAGCGGTGATGGTTCAGTCAAACGCAATGAAAAACTTACGCTCAGGGTTGCTGCAACGGTGGTGGACGTGCTGCCCAACGGGGTACTTTCGATCGCCGGTTCACAAGAGCTTCGCGTGAACTTTGAGCTGCGCGAACTACTGGTCTCAGGCTACGTTCGGCCAGAAGATATCTCTCGCCAGAACGAAATCACTTATGACAAAATTGCCTCGGCGCGCGTTTCCTACGGTGGCCGCGGACAAATCACGGACGTTCAACAACCGCGCATGGGCCAACAGGTTCTCGATGCCGTTCTGCCATTTTAGGGAAACCCATGTTCAAAAAGATTTTGCTCTTCGGTCTGGTTCTTGTTGGCGTTGGCGCCGGTGTTGCGGCTGGAGTCTTTCTGCGGCCCGAGGAAAAATCTGTACCCATGGAAGACGGGCCCGAAAAAGCTACGATCCAATCGGGCAATTCCGAGTTGAGTCAGGATTCATTGCGTGAATACGTCAAGATGAACAATCAGTTTGTTATTCCAGTTGTGAAAGATGCCGGAGTACAGGCGCTGGTGGTTCTATCGCTTAGCCTTGAGGTTCCCGCCGGACAGAAAGACGCGATATATTCCCGAGAACCAAAACTGCGCGACTCTTTTTTGCAAGTGATGTTCGATCATGCCAACGTCGGTGGGTTCGATGGAGAGTTCACCAATGCCAATAATCTTGATGTTCTGCGGAATGCGCTTCGCGAAGCGGCACAAAAAGATATGGGCGACCAGATATCTGACGTTCTGATCGTAGAAATCGCGCGTCAGGATTATTGATCCGAACGACTCGAAACAGAGTAGTCGATAGCCGACTGAATCTGCCTCGCCGACTTTGTTTCACGTGCTTTGATCTCTTGCCTGTCTGCAAGCGCTTCCGCCACGGTTTTTCGGCCGTTTGCACGGAGATGTTGTGCCATCAGTGTCTCTTTTTGCGCAAGAACCCGTGCCAATGAAATGTTCAATTCTCGCTGCACCTTTCCTACCCATTTCAACCAGATGACATCTGCGCCGATCGCGTGCATTTTTGAGTGTTCCGGATCCTTGACCAGAGTTGTTCTGGCCAGTTCGCTCATGCGCTCCAATTCCGAGCGCAGTTCGCTTTCGCGCCGCAAAAGACCGGAGATTGCTTGCTCACTGTGCTGGTACTTCAGCGTCGAAAGCGTTTTGAGCATTTTCAAATCCATGATCAGACGCCTTTGCCCGCCCGAGCCCGCATCTCGTCTGCGAATCTTATGGCTGCTGCGACCGCCTGATAGTGCTCGGGAGCAACCTCGTCCCCAATCTTTGTGACTGCATGGAGCGCACGTGCAGTTGGGGGATTGCTGTGAACTGGAACCGCCGACTCCATTGCTGATTCACGTATACGCAGAGCGATTTCATCGATCCCTTTGGCAACGCAGATCGGAGCGGTTCCAGGTGCGCGTGTCCACTTGAGCGCAACCGCGTAGTGTGTCGGGTTGACTATTACGACATCGGCCGTTGGTACATCCGCCATCATCTGTTGGCTGGCAATCGCACGAGCGCGCCCAAGGCGCTCTTGTTTCAAATGCGGATCACCCTCCGAATTCTTTGTTTCGTCCATGATTTCCTTGCGGGACATCTTGTGTTTGCGAACATGCTCATAGTGCTGCCAAACCGCATCAATGACGCCGAGCGCCGTCGAGATCAGGACGACGACCAGAAGGAATGCGATACACAGTTCGGCCAGCATGAGGACAACCAAACCAGGTTCGCTTGTGATGATCGCAACCATTTCAGGCAATCGAGCATACAGAAAGGCGGCCAGAAAGGCGGAGTAAATGAAAAGCTTCACAAAGCTTTTGCCAAACTCAAAGAAACCGTTTCGCCCAAATTTCTGCTTTGCGTTTTTCAGAAGTGAAACCCGCGACAGTTTCGGCTGTAGTTTTGTCGGGGCAACGACAAATGCACGTTGGGCCAGGATTGCACCAAGCACAGCAAAGGCCGGCACAAGAAACACCGGAGCAAGCGCCCAGGCTGCTTCCCATAGAATTCGGGCCATCAATGCAGAAGACTCGCTGCCAAAAAAAACGTCAGATATTTCGACGGCTTGATCCAGAAGCATTTGCATTTGTCCGCCAAACCCAACAATAATCTGATTGCCAAGTGCCAGAAATGCCAAAGTCAGTCCTGCATATCCGGCAGCGGTTTGCAGATCAGCAGACTTGGCGATTTCTCCTTTTTTGCGCGCGTCCAGCAACTTTTGTGGAGTCGGATCAAAGGATTTGTCGCTGTCGTCATCTTGCTCACTCACGGCCTTGCCCCGAAAGGGTTGGCCAGGAATTGATCAAGGGCAGATAGCCAGACAGCAAGCATCGTTGGCGCGGCTAGAAAAAGCATAAATAGTCCACCGAGCGTGATGACAGGCGCACCAACAAATGCAACCATAAGCTGTGGCATCGCCTTGTTTATGACTCCAAGGGCTAGATTGTAAAGTACAGACATCAGCACAAAGGGTGCCGCCAACACAAACGCCAATTCAAATGCCCGCGCAACTTGCGCCAACCCCCAATCGGCGACATCACTGCCGGCGGAAAACAATCCCATGGGCAGTAAAACATAAGAGTGGATCAACAACTGCGCCGCCTTGACGTGCAACCCGGCCATCAGGGCCAGTGCAATCGCGCCGACATTCAGCACATATCCTATGGCGGGAATCGGTTCGATTGCCGCACCGCCCAGAATTTGAGACAGCGATGTCGATTGCGCGGCGATCGCGCCTGCTGTTTGAAGGGCAAGAATAAAAAGCCGAATTCCCAGACCCATTAACGCGCCAGTTATCGTTTCGGTCGCGGCAAGCACAACGAGCGCGTCAACCGAAAATACCGGTGGTATTGTCGATAGGGATGCAGAAACAATTACGGTAAATGCAATGGAAACGGCCAATTTGACCCGCATCGGTAGGGACTGTTCCCCAAATCCCGGTAGAAGGGAAACAGTCGCAGCGACACGCAAGAAAACAACAAACCCCAACCACAATCGGGCTTGAGTCAGTGCCACGACTTCTTCGAGGCCGGTCATGCGGCCACGACGCCGACCAGTGCCGGTTGCGCGTCTACGCCGATCTCTTCAAACGATAGAACCGGATTTGAAAGCCCTTTGGCCCGCATAAGGGTTTTCACAAACCGACGACGCCGTGTGTTGGTAACGACGGCCGCAAATATCCCTTGTTCGCTGACCTTTTGAAGTTTCTCTGACATGTTTTCCGCGAGCCTGTTGAAAAGGTCCGGGGGCAGGGCAACATCTAGGCCCCTCTCAGCTTCAACCTGATAACTGACAAATGTGTCTTCCCACTCAGGCGCAAGTTGGATCAGCGGCAGGGTTCCGTCTGTACGCCGCATCTCAGCAATCAGTTGAAAACCGAGGCGTTGGCGCACCAATTCGCAAATGGCTTCTGGCTGCGCATTGCGGCCGCGGGCTTCGGCCGTGGCTTCGAGTATCAGCGGCAGGTTTCGGATCGATACCTGCTCGTCCAGAAGCAGCCGCAAAACCATATGCAAAACATCGATCGGAACTTTATCCGGGATCATTTCGTCCAGGAGTTTCCGATTCGCCTCGGCCCGTGCGGGATCGGAAATGTTCGTCATTTCTGACAGCAGTCGGCGCAATGACTTCAGCGTCAACAAGCGACTAAAGTTGCGTTTAACAATCTCCAATAGGTGTGTTGCAAGAATTTCCGTCGGTGTTACGATTGTGATCCCTGCAAGAACAGCGTTCTCCTGATCCTGCTGTGCAATCCATCGTGCTGGCGCGCCATAGACTGGCTCTTTGGTATCCTGCCCTATCGGCAGATTTTCGCCATCTTCGGGTTTCAACGCCAATACATCAGAGGAATGTAGCGTGCCGCGGGCTTGCTCAACTCCCTGGATGCGCAAAACGTATACGCCATTTTTCAATGCCGGGTCATCTGTCAGTCGCACCTCTGGAAGAATGAGACCAAAGTGCGCCGCAACATGTGTACGCATGTTGGCAATTCTTGCATCCAATCCTGTGCCGGGATCCAAGACCATATTAACCAGGTCAGGCGCAAATTCGACGTGAATGTCATCCAGCTCAAGCACATCACCAAGAGATTTTTCAGGCGGAGAGAGAGAGACATCTTCGTGTTGAATCAGTTTTTCACTAAGTTCTTTCACTCGTTTGTTTACGAAAACTGCCGCGACTGCGAGTCCGATGCCCCCAGCCATGAAAGGTGCAAAGGGCAGACCGGGAACCAGACCGAACATAGCCATCAAGACGGCGACTGTACCCAAGGCCGCCGGGTGTTTCCCTAGCTGGCTGAAAACGGCTAAGTCAGTTGCTCCCCTTGCGCCACCACGCGCCAACAACAGAGCCGATGCAATCGAAATCACGACTGCCGGAATCTGTGAAACGAGGCCGTCACCAACCGTCAGTATTGCGTAGGTTTCGAATGCACTGCCCAAAGGCATTCCGTGTACAAAGACCCCCATGATCAGTCCGGCTACAAGGTTGAGAAGAGTAATCAAAAGGCCAGCGACTGCGTCACCCTTGACGAACTTTGAAGCCCCATCCAGCGACCCGAAAAAAGTGGTTTCCGCTTGTTCCAGTTCTCTCCTTTCCTTAGCTTCCTGGTGCGAAATCGCACCTGCTGACATATCGCTGTCAATTGCCAGTTGTTTGCCAGGCATCCCATCCAGTGCAAACCGGGCACCGACCTCCGCCATGCGGGTGGCGCCTTTGGTAATCACCATGAAATTGACGATTAGGAGAACACAGAACACCACCAATCCCAAAAATACGCTGCCCCCCATAACGAATTGCGCGAAACCTTGAATGACTTCTCCGGCGGCATTGGTGCCCGTGTGCCCCTCCCCGATAATCAGCTTTGTCGACGATACGTTAAGAGAAAGGCGCAGCATCAGCGAGGCTAGAAGAATTGTAGGAAAAGAAGAAAAGTCGAGTGGACGTTCAATGAAGAGAGTTATGGTGAAAATCAAAATCGCGAGAGAAAAGGAAGCTGCTAGTCCGACGTCAAGAACCCATGCCGGCATAGGTAGAATCATCATTACAATCACGGCCATCAATGCAACCGCAAGTATAACAGTGGGATTGAACGGATTGAACGTTGAAAGATCGACTTTGGATTTGGTCACTGCATACCGCCCTTAGAACCTGAGTGGATTGCTCAGAAGATGCCGTGAAATACTCGCTGCCTGGCGACCTGTAAGCGCCGGAAACCACGAAATTCTAATCACCTCTCGCGACCATTCTTCGCCAAAGAAAATGGAGAGGTACTTAACATTTCCCGCAAGAGAACGGGAAACTTCAAAGCAACAAATTATTACACAAATTACCGGAAAGAAGGCGATTCTATTCTGAGTCCAAACGAAAAAATCAAATAGAATCAAAACACGATGATAATTTATATCAATATGCTTCACTGAGTCGCCCTCCTTTTCACCACTTGGGAATAGAGTAACGATACAGTCTGATGTCTTTAAAATGAGTAACTATGAATCAAATTAAATACTTACTCGCCCAAAGATGTGTCGAGGGTCTGGGAGGACAGGAGCTCCCATATGATGGCTCTTGCATCCTGACTCTCCGAAATAGCTTCAGTCGCCCTTTTTAATGCTCCTTCAGTTTGAAGATCGCTCTCTAGATTCTTCTGTGCAACTGAGGAAATTGATCCAAAGACGGGTGACGCCTCTTCTACCAAGATTGTCCAATCTTGTGAAAGCCAAGCAGTACGTTGCGCTTTGTCGCCACTTTCGACATTTGAATAAATGGAATAGGCGCTCGAATAATTGCCAATGACAGTTTCGGCCTGCGCTCGCAAAAGAGACGCGGCGTCTGAGTCTTGATCACGCAAATGCATTAACGCTTCACGAGGGCGATCCATGGCCAATGCGATTTTAGCGTTCAGAAGTGAAGTTCTGGCACTGGATTTTGAAATCTGTCCGGAATTCAATATCACCCTAGCCGGGTGGGGAAACCCAAGTTCGGTTAGGCGATTGGCCACTTTGAAACGGATCTCTGGTGCCAAAGTTTCTGGAGAAATTCTAATTTGAGTAAAGGCATGTTCCAAAAATTCAACGTTGTCCGAATTCCGTACCAAAAGGTCTAGAACGGATGAGCGCAATTTACCTTCGTCAACTTCACTGTCTCTGGTACGGAGGCGCGCAAGAACATCAAAGGCGGTGGAAAATTGGCCTGATTTTCCCAGTGCCAGGACATGAGTACGTTGCAGTTCCGCTTCGATCGGATCATCACGCATTTCTAGCGCGTATGCCTCGACGAGCGTCGCAACGCCTTCGTCAATTTCGGCATCTTCCGCCAACTGGGAATCAACAAATTTGATCAAGGCTTCGACAGACTGTTCGGTGTTCGAGGTCACAATTTCCGCGAGTTGGGCCTGCGCTGTGGCGATCTCGTTATTTGCCAATGAGAGGTCAGCCTTTGCAAGGTTTGCAATAGGTTCGAGGGGTTGCGGCGCGCGCTCAACGCTGCGCAAGGCGGCTGAGGCTGAGCCGACGTCTCCATAGGAAAGTAAGCGATTGCTCAGTTCAGGCGCTATGAAGCGACGCAAGTGCATGGGCAGCGCGCTGGCGCTGCGCAGAGCGGCTTTGGTGTTAAGTGTTCTGTCTTGATTAATCCTCTGGGAGGCCAGGATGGCCCACAGTGCAAGATCGCTATCGCAGTCGGCAAATTTGTTGAGGTAGTCGGACCGCGGGCTGTGGCCGAATTCCAAGATATCAGCCAGGACGATGAGCGCGGGATTTTCCAGAGAAAGATCGCTGTCTAGCAGTAGCGTTTGTCTAGCCTCTGCGCCAAACCCATAGTGGAGATATGTCTTGGCAAGTTGAACGGCAATGTCCGAATCCAATTTGTCAAACTCTTTGAACAACAGACCACGGAGTTTGGCGATCTGCAGGGGCAGGCCTGCTTCTGCTCCCCAATCTTGAATTGCGACATCTTCTGGATCGATACATGACACAGGGTTGCTAATTGATGCCGATACCTCATGGCCAATACTTGGCATGGTATCATTGCTGCTTGTCACCCTAACGTTGGTCGCCAGGTCCTGTTGCGTCGGATTTGGGTCCTCGAACTGGGCAGAGGAGTCGAATATCCGCGTGTCAATCTGTGGTTTCGCAGGTCGGGGCCGCAAATCACGGCGAGGTCCCGCCGGCGATAGTATGCCGCGTGACGCTGCGGCGCCAATTTGTTCCAAAATCAGGCTGCGAGTTGACTTTAGTCGTTCAGTATCCGTATCCTTCTTTCGTTCATTTTGCGGTTGCCTTGCGACTACCTTTGACTCAACAGGCCTCGGTTTCTTGGTAGATCGGTCAATGATTACCTCACTCAGCGAAGCCGAAGGGTCATTTTGGACGGTGTCAAAACGTAGAGCCTGAGTGCCTACGAAATTGCGGGGAGGGACGCCTGAAATCGCTGTGGGTTGGTCGCGAGTATTGGCGGAAACGTCCAATACGATCATTTGCTCGCCTGCACTGAAGGCGCTTGCAGTGCATTCACATGAAAACGTGATGCTGAGGTTGGAATTTCCTGATGAGACATCAGCAATGTATGATCGGTCGATACGATCAAAAACAGATGTGGTGTCAAAGCCTCCGGTATGCTTTTCAAGGCTCACTTTGGCTCCGGTTTCGTCCTGATCCAATGTCCATTCGGTACCAGCTGGGACATTCAGAACCAGTCGCGCGAACTCTGGATGCGCGCCAGATCTGACCTTGATTTGTTGGCTGAACGCAGGGCTCGACAACAAACAGAAAATTATCACGAGGCCTCTCATCATGCTGCATTCTGCTTTGCTGCTTTCAAAGCCTCTTCCAAATCGGCAAATGAGGGTCGGCAATGTGATGGTGTATTCTGTCGCCCGACCTCGATACAGATATTGGTCGCATGATCATGCAGGTTCGCCACAAGCACTTCGCGGATCAGTTGGTAGAAATGTCCATCCTGTTCGACGACGGCTTTCACTTTCGCGGCGAAGGGGCCGACCAGGCCATAGGCCAGAAAGACCCCGAGGAATGTGCCAACCAGCGCGCCGCCGATCAACTTGCCAAGCACCTCCGGGGGTTGGTCGATTGACGCCATTGTTTTGATCACCCCTAGAACGGCCGCCACGATGCCCAAGGCGGGCAGTCCATCAGCGACAGTTTGGAGGGCATGGCTGGAATGCATTGCGTGATGCAAATTCGACTCCATCCTTTTCTCGAGCACCTCTTCAACCTGATGCGGATCATCGTAGTTCATTGAAGCGGACCGCATCGTATCACAGACCAACGCAGTTGCCTCCTTGTCCGCGAGGATTTTCGGATAGCGCGAAAAGATCGACGAATTGTCAGGATCTTCAATATGTTCTTCGATGGCGACTGGATTCTGCCGTGCAAGCCGTATCAGTTCAAACAGCATGCACAGCAAATCCTTGTAGTCCTGGTGAGTCCACTTTGGACCCTTGAACACTTTGCCAAGGTCTTTCACGGTGTGTTTGATTTCAGCAATCGAGTTGCTGATGAGAAATGCGCCGATGGCGGCCCCCAGGATCATTGTCATTTCGAATGGCAACGATTTGAGGATGATCCCCATCTTGCCGCCAGCGGCAAGGTAACCCCCAAAAACCATCACAAAGATCGTAACGATGCCGATGATGCCGACCATCAAAACAACTCCTTTAACAGCGTTCGTTGCACTGTTGCAGATAGCGATTAACAAAGACTGTTCGTGCCTCAGCTTTTTGGAGCCAGGGCATTGCGGCCCGCAAGGATAGCGCTGATTGAATATGCTGCCTGGGGCTCAAGGCCGGACATGACTTTTGCTGCGATGTCCGGACGCATCCGAGCCAGAAAACCCGCGGCAAACTCAGGCTCCATTGCTTGGAACAAAGCCGCCGCTTCCTTTGGTTTCATGTTCTCGTAAACGGTCGTCAAACGCGCCAGATCATCCTCGGCTGCAGTTTGCGCGCGTGCCAGGGTGGCGCCCAGTTGTTTTTCGGCTTGTTCCAATGCTGTCAGTCGCCGCTCAATTTCGATTTGAGCAACGTCCAGTGCCTTTGCCCTGACTTTCAGAGCATCTTCTTTCTCGGCAACCCGGTTTTCGCGCGCCATCAATGCATCCAACAAGGTGCCTATGTCGGTTTGACCGATGGGCTGGACCTCGCCGTCGGTCCCAGGTTTTGAGTCAGGGATGAGGAGCTGGCTTGCAAAATCCCCTTCGGCTATTGCGGTGCCAGCCCCCACCCCCAGGCGCACAGCGGCCGAAGCAATCAATAGTGCCGTGATCAGCAAGATTGATCCACGACCGTTTGAACGACGGGATTTCTTCTTGGTGAATGCCATTATTTCACCCCCGCGGTTCGGCGCGTGAATATCGGCGCACTTGAATTCTGTTGTGCTGGAGGCGTTGGAGTTTTTTCGGCAGGCTGCGTTGCGGGAAGATCGTGAAGTGATGCGATCTGAAGCTCTAGCTGGCGGGACGTCAATTCTGCGCGTGCAGTCAACTCGGTCAGTTTTTCCGTCGATGCCAAGGCGGTTTTTTGTGCCGCAGCCAACGTCTTTGTCAGATCATCCACCTGCGCGGATAGAACTGCAACAGCCCCGCCAACGCCCTTTTCAAGGTTATTGAATCGTTTTAGCCGCCTGCCAAGGACAAAGCAGTAAAATCCGGCCCCCAACGCACCGGCAACCAAAAGAGTATCAGCAATCAAGTCCATGTCTCACCTTCAGTTCAGCACGAATTCCATTATCAAAAGATCGTTCACGCGCTCGGGACCCGCCACGATTTGTATACGTCGCAAAAGCTGTGCCCGCAGCCGTGGCAGCGCTGCGGGGCTTTCGATATCTCGAATCTCGACTGCGCGGAGGTAGCCATTCATGATGTCTACCACCCTCGGAAGTAGTGTCTCGACGTCCGCTGCGTATTGTGATGGCACTTCCAATTGAGCCCGAAATCTCAGATGCCGCCCCTGTGCTGCGGGACTAATGGAGATTGTCATGGGTTCGACCGCAACAAACGCAATGTCTGGCATTGCTCCTGGTTGTTTCTTGGCCTCCAGGTTCGGCTTTGAAGTCGATGGAGCGAGAATCATGCCTGAAAAGGCAGCATAAAATCCACCACCGCCACCCAACAGGGCGGCAACGAGGCCCAGGACCAAAGGCATTTTTGACGATTTTTTGATCTCTGGTGAGGCTTCCGCGGCAATGTCGGTCATTTCTTCCATCCATTGATGTCAAACGGACTATTGCCACAGATCAACTAACCGATTGTTAAGGCTGATCGGTCAAACCTTTCGCAACGCCGGGCAGAACGCGCGGCAGGACGGAGGCGATTGTGCAGCAGTTGGTGAATGTCTGGATTGGCTTGGATGTCCGGCGACAAGTAACGGTCGTGGTCGCGACCGTGGCGGTGTTTTTAGCCGTTCTGGCGATGTCTCGAATCGCGTCGGCGCCTTCCATGACTCTTCTGTACGCAGGGCTCGAGAGCGGAGCCGCAGGAGACGTAGTGCGAGCACTGGAGCAACGTGGTGTGGTCTATGAGGTGCGCGGTGGATCGATTTTTGTGGACAGCAACAATCGTGATGAATTGCGATTGACGCTCGCCAGCGAGGGACTGCCGGCAAATAGCAACAGCGGCTACGAATTGCTGGATAGTTTGTCGGGGTTTGGAACAACGTCGCAGATGTTTGACGCCGCATATTGGCGCGCAAAAGAAGGTGAACTGGCCCGAACAATCGTTTCCAGCCCCCACGTCGGGACGGCACGCGTCCATATTGCCTCGACCGGATCCAATCCGTTTCAACGCAGTGTCACACCGACGGCTTCGGTCATGGTGACTTCAAATGGTGCCAGTCTGTCCGCGCAACAGGGCAAGGCGATTCGATTCCTGGTTGCTTCGGCGGTGCCGGGGCTGTCGCCTGACGATGTTGCCGTAATTGACGCCAACGGAGCATTGATTGCGATCGCCGAAGAAGCGGTTCCCGCAGCCGGAGCAGAAGACAAGGCGCAGATCTTGCGCAAACGGGTCGAGCGGTTGCTCGAGGCGCGTGTCGGAGTAGGCAACGCAATCGTCGAAGTCAGTGTCGATACTGAAAACGAAACCGAAGAAATCCGGGAGCGAACATTTGATCCTGAGGCGAGGGTCATCATCAGCACCGATACCGAGGAACGCAGCAGCAACTCCAACGAGGCCGGCAATGGCGATGTGACTGTGGCGTCAAATCTGCCAGATGGAGACGGTGCAACAGGCGACAGCGCGTCTTCGCAAAATTCAGAAACACGTGAGCGGATCAATTACGAAGTATCGGAAACGGAACGCGCGATTACGCGCTCTGCCGGCGCTATAAAGCGGATTTCCGTGGCTGTACTTGTCAATCAGGAATTCGAAGGAACAGGGGATGCGCAAGGCAATCTGATCGACCGCTCACCGGAAGAAATAGAAGCGCTTCGCGAGCTTGTCGCCTCGGCCGTCGGGTTTGACGAGAGCAGAGGAGACATTATCACCATCAAGTCGATGGCCTTGCAGTCCATAGAGCCCATCGGCACCGAAGCGCAAACTTCTCTCCTCGACTTCTTCAAATTCGATGTGATGTCTGCCGTCCAAATGCTGATACTGGCCGTCGTCGTCCTTGTTCTTGGGCTATTTGTGGTGCGGCCGATCCTCTCGAAACAGCCAACGCTACCAGCCTTGCCGCCCATTCAGCCCTCCATCGCGTCCAGTGGTGAGGCGCAAGCAAATGCGCGCGCGTTGACCGGTGAGGTGAGTGATCTTCCGAGCGACTTCCCTGACATCCCCTTCAAGAAAGACACCGGAGACTTCGAAAGCTTGCCGTCCATGAACATGGCATCCGTTCCCGATGCGCTGGAGCCTGTGTCCGCCGACCCGGTTGATCGACTGCGTGCGATGATCGGAGAGAGACAGGAAGAAACGGTCGAGATCCTGCGGTCGTGGTTAGAAGACAATGAAGAGAGGGCCTGATGGCATTGACCCACCTTTTTCAGGATTTCGGGACGCTTAAACCGGCAAGCGTCGGAAGCAAGTCCATGAATTCAGAAGAGATTGAAGACCTGAAGCTTCAGGCCTTCGAGGGAGGCTTTCAGGCAGGATGGGAAGAAGCGATCAAAGCTCAATCGCAAACGGTTTCTTACGTTTCCACAGGACTGGCGACCAACCTTCAGAACGCATCATTCGAGTACGACGAATTGCGCAGAACACTGAACGATTCTGTTCAAAGTATCATGTCTGAAATCGTTCAGGCCATCCTGCCCTTGGCTGCACAAGAAAGCCTGGGCGCTCACATATGCGATCTGGTCGGATCCCTGTCCTTGGATGTGCAGGACCGGCCCATCGAGATTGCAGTGGCGCCTGGCAGGGACGAAGCTGTGCGTGGCGTCCTTGCTTCAAGCCTCGCCGATCCGTTCGAAGTGGTCGTCGACCCGATGATGTCTTCAAATCAAGCGGTCCTGCGTTTGGGTACGAAAGAAACAGAAATCAATCTCGACAAGACAGTGGCTGAAATTGAATCGGCCGTGACAAATTTTTTCGAAATTCAGAAAACAGAGGTGAGCGATGCCTGAACTGCCCGACACACAGACCTTGGCGTCTGACACAAACAATCCGTTCACCGCAGTCCCGATCGAAATCACCGTCTCTGTCGGTCGCGCGCGGCCTCTGGTGCGCGATTTGGTCATGTTGGGTTCCAATGCCGTTTTGACATTGGACAAGCGTATTGACGATCCGGTCGACCTTTTTGTTGGCGACAAGCTCATCGCCCGCGGAACTCTTGAAGAGGCAGAGAACAGTGATGATGGTCAGTTGGTTGTGCGGTTGACTGAAATCATTGATCTGGGTCCAGGCATCTGATCCAGTGCAAGTCCGGGTCATACTGCTGCTGTTGGTTTGCTTTGCACCGCAACAGGCGATCGCTCAAGAAATTGCAATTTCTTTCGGAGACGAGGGGTCGTTAAGTGCGCGCACACTTCAATTGATCGCACTTGTGACCCTGCTCAGTCTGGCACCTGGACTGGCGATTATGGTGACTTGTTTTCCATTTCTGGTGACCGTTTTGTCAATTTTGCGCCAGGCAATCGGTCTGCAGCAATCGCCGCCCAATATGTTGATTGTCAGTCTGGCACTGTTTTTGACCTATTTTGTCATGGAGCCCGTGTTTGTTGAGGCCTGGACCCGGGGTCTTCAGCCTCTGACGAACGATCTGATCGATCCAGAAACTGCTTTCATTCGAACGCTTGAGCCTTTTCGAGGATTTATGGCTGCTCGACTGGACGCTGATACTTTTGGCGCCATGGCCGACCTGCGCCCCGATACTCAAGGATTGGAACTGAGTGCGGATGCGCCGTTGTCTGTTCTTATTCCAAGCTTTCTACTGTCCGAGATATCCCGTGCATTCCAGATAGGCTTTCTGATTTTTCTGCCATTTCTGATCATTGATCTGGTTGCTGCTGCGGTTTTGATGAGTATGGGCATGATGATGGTTCCGCCAGCAATCGTGTCGCTACCATTCAAGTTGGCATTTTTTGTGGTGGCGGATGGATGGAGCCTGGTCGCCGGAAGCCTTGTCAGGAGCTATTTCTAGGCGATTGTATATTTGACAAACCCACTGAATTAACCTGGCCCGACAATGGTCTCATCGCCACATTATTCACTCGACTGAAATGCGTTCTGAAAAAGCGCGGACCGTTGTCCGGAAAAGGGGGTGATGCCTCGTGGCCAAGAAGTGCGGTCGCAAAACCAAACCGACAGGTCGGAAGACGGTGAAAGTACTGACCTGCGCTGTGGTTGGTCCAACCGTGAGCGTCAAACACACGGCCCGCGCCGATGTCTTGGTACTGGCTGGCCTCGTCGGTCATGACATAGGCCTCACGGGCGATGTTTTCTTGCAGGATCGGGATCAGCGTGGACTTTTTGCGGCCGTCCACAACGATAGACTTGGCGTGCTTGGTTTTGCGATCCACCAGCGTCAGCATTTTCATCTTATGAGAGCCGCCACGTGCGTTCTTCGCTTTGGTCACACCGGGTTCTTTGCAGATGAATGTTTCGTCGACTTTCACAACACCACCGTCGCCACCAAAGCCAGCCAGAGCGCCATCACGCATACACTCACGGATGCGGTGCGTCAGGAACCACGCGGACTTGTACGTGATGCCCAGAACGCGGCGTAGCTGGTGACTGCTAATACCCTTCTTGCTGGACACCATCAGGTGGATGGCTTGCAGCCAGAGGTGCAGAGGCAGGTGGCTTTCCTCAAAGATTGTACCTTTGCGCACAGTGAACTGCTTGCGGCACTCGCGGCACTTCCACAGACCAAAGCGCTCTTTGCCCTCGGGGTTCTTCTTGCTGGCCTTGGTGCGCACGCCTTCCAGTTTGTACGCGCTATCAACCACGCCACAGTGGGGGCAGACAGGTCCATCAGCCCAGAGCATGGCCTCAACGTGCGCAAAAGCGGCGGCTTCGTCGTGCATGTATTTGGCGGACAGAACAGACATCGTGATTTCCTCTAACTCTATGAATTATATTCAGGAATCTCACGTGGGTTTGTCAAGTATACAATCGTCCTTGGATGGGCAAATTTCATCTCTCAGAAGTTTGGAAGCCTGAGCGTCTTTTGACGGCGCTGTCCATGTTTCATCAGCCTAGCAAACCGTCCGTTCGAGTACTTAACCGTGGAGAGCGGCGGACAGGCCATTGAGGGCGATGTGAGCCACAGGGGGATGGCCCGCACGCTATCTAGAACCGCTCTCCATCGAGTTACCCCTTAAGTCCATGAAAAAGTTTCGAATCTTTAGAATCGGTTAGTAGAGTCTCGTAACATAGGCGTTGCACATATTGCGCTTGATGCACATATTGCACGTACCAAAGGCGAGGAAATTTAGCATGACAGCACTTCACGCATCCGTATTCGGAGACCGATTGCCTACGCAAGTTGAGCAAAGTGATGCAACGCGTCTCAAGCAAATCATGCAGCGAACTAAGGTTGCCACCGGCTCGTATAAGTTTCAGTTTAAGTCCAGTGAAACCGGCGAACCGTCAGAGGTTTTTATTGACGCAGCTCTTGGTGACTCGCTCTTAGAGTTTCTTGATATTGTCGCGCGCGGGCAGTCTGTTCAGATTGTCCCGATAGAGGCTGAACTTTCTACAAAGCAAGCTGCGGCATTGCTCAACATCAGCAGACCGTTCTTGATAAAGTTGCTAGAAAATGGTGAGATACCCTATCGGAAGGTGGGCGTGCATCGTCGCGTGAAGGCTGCAGAGCTTTTCGACTATAAGCAGGCTCAGGATGCTCTGAGGGCAAGCGTACTAGACAAAATAATTGAAAGTAGTGAGGCTGACGACTTGTTGTGAGTAATCAATATTCGGTCGTAATCGACTCCAATATTCTAGCTCAAAACTTCAAACAAATCATAGTTTTGGCCTTAGCCAATGCCCAGTTGTTCCGCCCAATTTGGTCTGAAACCATTTTGGAGGAAGCGTCCGCAGCAATAACTAAGCGCGGAGGCGATGGCGCGAAGTACGTTGGTTACCTGAAGGAACTATATCCGTCTGCTTTGGCCGACAGCGGCTACATCCACCTAGTGCGCAACATCCAACTGGCGGACGAGGGCGATAGGCATGTTGTTGCAGTTGCGCTGCAGGAGCACGCGGATGCGATCTGCACAGACAATTTGAGAGATTTTCAACTCAGTTCAGTCGATGTGTTGAGTTGCGACCAGCTGGTTCTTGGCACCATTGACCTGTCACCGATGCGTGCGCTGGAGGCTTTGGCTGCAACACGATTAAAGTTAAAGAGCTTGGACAGTGGCAGCGCATTCGTTCGCTTGATGGAAGAGCGCGAATTGACCATGGCAGCCGAATACTTGAAACAATACTCAGACCGGCTTTAGCTGAAGTGCGCAGGTGGATTGTAGGGTGGATAAATCTACGTTGCATTGTTAAAAATGCAATTAAATCAAATGGTTGTGCTGAGTATATGGTGCCCAGAAGAGGACTCGAACCTCCACGACCTTGCGGTCACTGGCACCTGACTTGTATCGAACGAGGTTCAATACTAATCCAACAAAAACAAGTGTTTGTTGAATGCTAGCGCGTCTACTTCAGGGCTTACTTCAATCCCTGTTGTTGTTATCCATAGGTCTGAATCGCATGTCAATGGCCCGACATATGCCCGATGTGTGACAGTGTGTGTGACAGTGTTTTGTGGCGTACTTCGGGACAGAATCTACCCTCTGCCCTGAATTTTGCGTTCAGGAGGTTCGCTGGTATCAAGTGATACTGAAGTATTATTGCCCGACCTCAATAAATACAACATGTTGTGGCGAAAGAATTACTGTAAACCATATGTTGATTTATGTGATGCCTGTCGGCTAGCTTAAAGAGGCCGGGGTATGGGCACCGGGGGCCTATGGGGTGTGTTAAGCATCAGCTCTGCCAGTGAGACGAATTTTTAGCTTGTAAACCACTTCGGTGTGACTGAAACGCTGGAGGAGAGCCAAATGATTAGGCTATGTGATGCGCCGAAAACCTTACCCGACATCAGAAGCTCTTTAATGGAGTCGGCGAGCAGCCGTTGGACAACCAACCAGCGCCTAGCAATGGCAGGCCATATTTTTATTCTTCAAAATTTCGGAGGCAAACAAGCTCCATGTCGCGCTGAAACTTTATAACCGCACGGCCTTTTTCCAAGTCGGTGTTAAACTGAGGCACTCTCTGAGCGATGCTAAATATATCTAAGATAAGCTCATCTGGAAGTGCACCGTCTAGCTCGTCGATGTAGATAGAAACCGGGTGGCCTTCTTGACGGTAGAACATTAAATCACCTGCCACCTCACTCATAAGAGAGCATGTTTCTGTGGCGTCTTGTGCCACTGCTGGAAGTGCTGTCATGGTCCCCGACACGGCGAAAATCGCTGCCTTGATTGTGCCGTTCATACACTCATCCTCGTTTGTTGTGGTGGGCCGGGCTTTTGGTCTTAGGAGCAGGTTTTTTCAAGTTTTGGGCTTAAAGTGACACAACCCTATATGTACTTATAGAGAACTGTCACTTTAGTGGTTATCCTCAGCCCCGCCCCAATAATCAATTTCTAAATCTTTCACCTCGCCCCATCCCTCATTCAACAGAGCTAAGATATCTGAGTATGGAGGTAGTGTACCAAAAATGGCGTCTCCTGATTGATCATGCTCTGTCACAAATTGTTCACACAAGAAAAGATGCTCGTGTTGGCGCAGCCTCTCACCACCTGCCCTGAACCTAGCGACGAAGATCGTGTTTCTTGCCAGATCAGGTAACACTACCGCCAATGTTTTGTAATCTGTTACACTTGAGCGTTTCAGCTTCTGTAGAGCCGTGTTCTGCCGGTTCGTTATGTCAGGTCGCATCTTGACGATACCCTGAGCCGTAATGGGCAAGTTCCGCTTTTCCAATAACTGCTTCTCAAGTCCGTCGGGCATCAACTCATCCATAGTGATCAACCTGTCCACTGGCATCTCGATGGGAAGGTTGCCAAGCAGGAACACTCTTTTCACATATGGGGAGTGAACCAACCTCAACCGCGCTATGGCCTGTATTGTCTCAGCTTCTCTTTCTTGAGCATGTAGTTTCTCGATTCTGGGGTCTGAAAAAGCTCGAACTTGAACACCAGCCTTCTGACCTTGATAGCGATCCGAAAGCAAATACCCCCGCAGTTCCTCTGGGAAATCGCCTGACGAATCTTCGTGCTTTAGTTCTGTGTCGTCGTCCCAAAACAGTGCTCTTGCCTTCTGATCTATCGCAGAGGTAGGCAACTGGTTTCTCCCCGTAATGAACACAACGGAACAGTCCTCAGCATCGTTGCTTCCCCGAAGGCCACCAAAGTTGAGCACTTTGACCTGATCATCAAGGTCTTCACGGGCAAGCAGAGCGTCAGCTAGTTTCTTGTGGCTGACACACAGCGGCGTCTCTCCGTATGCCACCCATTCGTTCAGCACCGAAACCAGTTCATTGACCCTTTCAGGATTATTGTTCCACCAAGTGTTGCTTCCAGTATGATCGTAAACCTGTGTGACAACGGCCTTTTGCTCTATGTCAATCTGATCAAAACTGACGGGACCAACAACCTTCTCAACAAGAACCTGATCTGCTGTGGCATCCAAAACCAACAATGGCACATGCTCTGGAATTCTATTGCCCTTGAGGAGACAAATTTGAACAGACGCCTTCTGATGATCGTAGACAAGACGCTCAACCTGATCCCTGTTCGCAATACTCATTTCTTCCCGTAGCATGCGGATCACCTGCGTCAGAGCACGGTAGTCCTTGGCATCTGCTAGCGGCTTCGCGGTACTGCTTTTCGTGTCAAATCCAACACTAGGATTAATGGCTTCTAGATTTACTGAGTCCAAATCCCTATTAGTCACTCCAGCGCCTCTGAGAGCCTTCAGGACGGCCCTTGAGTCCCTCAAGGAATCAACAACTAGGTTACCCAGCTGAGGCTTGTCAGGAGTCTTTAGGTGCACCCTGAGAGTCTCTGCGGGCATGCTCTGATCGGTATCAAGAAGGCTTGGCAGGAAGCTTTCATCAACCACCACCAAATCCGGAACAAGTTCATCTTCAAGAGCATTTCTTGGGAGGCCAAGCTGCGCGTGTTGATAGATGCGAATGACGTTTCCATCATGCGTCTGAAATGCTCCAGAGCGAAATTGGTTCAGGTACTTACATGCGCTAAAGTGCTCGCACATATCCTGACCATTTTTACAGGCTGAGCGATAGACCGAGTGACCTGCCTTTTCCAATGATCTGACGTAGTCCGCACGATCACAGAGTGGTTCGAATCGCGTCTCTCCCGTCTCCGGGTTTTGTTTGCCACCTGTCCTTGGATGAACGTGGATAACCTTGGCTTTAACTGTTGGGGATTCCGAAAGCTTTCCTGCGAACTCCTTCGCAATGTCATGCCTTGGGACGTAGATTTCGACCAGCTTGTTGCTATGGGATTGAAGGTACGTTTTCAGGTAATCAATGGCCTGAGTGGTCTTGCCCGAACCCATCGTGATTTTGACGACCTGACGAGACAAATCCCCCTCCTCCACAGACCTGAAGAAGCCTCCGAGAATGTCACTGAGTCTTTGCTGACCTACTTCTTTTGAAACCAAGTTCAGATGATAGTACGGTCGCGCAGTTGGCAGTAAGGTGTTCGAACCAGACCGTGACGTGAACGTGAATTCATCGTTTTCCAAATCCTTGCTACGCGCTGCGGCTTTCTTCTCAGCGTCTGCTCTGGTCCACTTTCCGTCGTTGAGATCAGCCTCTTCGCTGAACCTTTCCCAGAGGCGATCCGCTATCTCCTTTTCAGTTGGATTTCTTCCAGTAGCAGCTCTGACCAGTTCCTTCGTCACTTCGTTGCTCAATTCAAACAGAAGCCTTTCACGGCCATCTATTGCCAATCCAGTGCTTAGGTCCCTGACAATCTCCTGAGCCTCTACAACTCCGCCTGTCCTAATGTGCTTTGGTTTTTGGGATGCAGCTACAGCCCGCGCACCTAGATCAGTCGGAACACTGACAGTACTGTTGCCTTTCCCCGCATCATGCGTTCCAGACCTTCGCGGCAGAGGATCAACAGCACCATCCCTGAAGATCGGTTTGGCAATGAAGTGCAGCTGAACTGGATGAAAAAGCCTGAGGTCCACTGGTGATCCACTGAGCCATGCTTTCATCTCAGCATCTGACACCTTCTGGGACAACCAGAACCACAGGTGTACCCTGATCTTGCCTGCCTTGATCCCCATGCTGGACGAAAACTGATACCAGCAGTCAACATCATGGAACTCGGCAGGTAAGTGAGAGACAGCGACGTTGATCAATTCAGGAAGGTGGTTCTTAAAGTCCTCAAACTCCTCAGGAATTTCTAATTCATCAATATCAATCATGCACCACTGGCGCGCAGAAGAGTGAAAGTTGTCCAGTGTTCTCCGGAGCTGCGAGGACGGTAAATCGCCCTTGTAGTTTCCACGAATGATTGCAGCATGAGGATTCGTTTCGAGACCAGCTAATGTCCGTGCGAGATCATCCAATCCGCTGACTTTTTCCTCAACAACATCATAGTTGTAAGCATGTCCTAGTCTTTCGCTTGTCCACTGCCCGTCAGAAAAGCCAAAACTCTTGGTGCAGGGTTTGTCCAGCGAACTAAGCATAGAAAGCCAGTCAGTCATGAAAATTCCATTTTTGGAATACTGTCAAAAATAGCGACATGTAGCCTTAGAAAGATACCACAGCTGCCAGCTACAGGCGGCAGAGGCCAAGCAAAAACTTCTGGGACGAGCCATGTGAGATTGAACCAGCTATTGCCTCGGACTGTTAGTAGCAAGTGGTTCTGGTTTGCTGTGACGAGCCAATTGGTCTTGTGGTGGAATTGCAGGTTACTGGTCTGGGATAACGCTGTACATTTTGCGACGATGAAGTGCCTCCACCTGATGCTAAGTCACCCATTGCACGTGCCATCGAGTCGTCACCCCCGCTACAGCCAATCAATCCACAACCGGGTTTAGTTATTAGCGGCTGCCCGTCTGGAGCAGTGCATCCGACTAATCCTGCCAACAGAACTGCGTTGATAATGTACTTTTGAATCGTCAAGTTCTTATCCTTCTTTGTTTATTCGACACGCAGCTATTATGGTCCGGCCCAACGTGAATGGCTTAAAGCTTATCGAAGAACTCTCACTTTGTTAAGCCATGTTGCCACCTGCTCAAGCGAATAGCCCCTGCCATAGCCAACCCCTACGCCCCCTACTGCCTTCCATCCACCTATCTGATCAATCATGTCACTTGGACACTCAACGGCTCGAAGACGGTCCCTCATGGTATGACGTAGGCAGTGTGCCGTTAGCCCCTCAAAGTCAGTCTTGAGCCATTTGTTGACAGCATTTGAGGCATGAGTGGCAAAGCACTTCCCGTCCTTGATATAACGAGGGAACACCCATTCACCATCTGACTGATGCAAGGCCTGTTCCAGTGCCAACTCTGCGTATCCAACCAATGGCAATGACCGGGTTGAGTTCTTCGTCTTTAACCTTCTGGCAGAGTTCGGCCTGATGTGGACAAGGCTATTCTCCAGATCAATATCCTCGACTCTCAGCCCCACAATCTCAGCCATCCTGCATCCGGTTTCACCCAAGAGAGGCATGATCAGCTTGACGTTGCTTTTCGAGGACAGAGCGCGCTCATAACCCTGCTTCAACTGTTCGTTGGTGAAGACACCACGTCGCAGAGTATCGTCACCCTCGCCCCGTATGATCAGTCTTGTGAAAGGGTTTCGCTTTTCCAAATCGAGTTCTGAGTAAGCATAGTTCAGTATCGCAGACAGACTGTTGATCCTGCGTCTGATAGTAGCTGTCTTGTTGCCCTTCCCGGTCAAATGACGAACAAAAAGCTTTGCATCCTCTCTGGTGTACTCGCTCACATCCCTGTCGCCAGCCAATGAAACAAAGGTATCAAGAGCAATCCGAGGAGGCTTGAGGTCAATCTCTCTCAGCGACAAGTACTCTTCTGCCATCTCTGACAATACCGCAGACCGAGGCTTGAAGCTCTCTAGGACAGAAACGAAATCAACGGGAACCACGTGTTGTGAGCCACCCCAAGACCCGTCAAGAACAGTGCTCAGTCGTTTTGAGTAAGACTCTGCTTCGTTCTCGTCCTTAGACAAAGCCAACCTGATGAATTGGCCATAGATTCCTACCGCATGTTTTGGAACGCGACGGTTGTAGTAATAGGTGCCTGAACGGCAGATTGTGTACTGAATGTGTGACACGACGATATCCCTCGATGATTAAACATGAAGGGATTTCAGTGAGTTATCTGAAGGAGGTGGTGCCCAGAAGAGGACTCGAACCTCCACGACCTTGCGGTCACTGGCACCTGAAGCCAGCGCGTCTACCAATTCCGCCATCTGGGCACGGGTTGGTAGACGGGCGTTTAAGCGCAGTGGCGTGGGGTGTCAATCCGATTCTGAACAACTGACCTGCTGATATTGCAGGCATTTCCGACCGGGTGTTTTCCAGCCAGACAAAGGGTATCGGAGCGCGCCAAATTGGCGTCTTGTCTGGATTGCTGCTGGTAGGTAGACCTGTGCCTGAACCAAAACGCGAGGAGCGGGTCATGTCCAAGCTGGTCACCATCTATGGAGGGTCGGGGTTTGTCGGGCGGTATATCGCGCGACGGATGGCAAAGGCCGGTTGGCGCGTGCGCGTTGCAGTACGTCGCCCGAACGAGGCGATTTTCGTCAAACCCTACGGCGTTGTCGGTCAGGTGGAACCCGTACTTTGCAATATCCGCGACGACGCATCGGTTGCCCGGGCAATGCAGGGCGCGGATGCGGTGGTGAACTGTGTCGGCATACTCGCGCTGGATGGAAAAAATACGTTCGACGCGGTTCAGGCCGAAGGTGCGGATCGTGTTGCGCGTCTGGCCGCCGAGCATGGCGTGGCAAAGATGGTCCAGATTTCTGCGATTGGTGCCGATGTTGACAGCGACAGCGACTATGCCCGCACCAAGGGGCTGGGCGAGGCGGCTGTGCTCGGGCATATGCCGGATGCCGTGATCCTGCGGCCATCCATCGTGTTCGGGGTCGAAGATGGGTTTTTCAACCGTTTCGCAGGCATGACACGGATGGGTCCGGTGCTGCCTGTCGTCGGCGCGGAAACGTTGTTCCAGCCTGTCTATGTGGATGATGTGGCCAAGGCGGCCGAGGCTGCGCTGACCCGTGACGTTACACCCGGTGTCTACGAGTTGGGTGGCCCCGAGGTGCGATCATTTCGTGACCTCATGGCCATCATGCTGAAAGTGATCCGTCGTCGCCGTGCGGTGCTGAATATCCCGTTTGGCGTGGCCAACGTGATGGCCTTCGGTCTTGAGTTGGGGCAAACGCTTTCGCTGGGAATTGTTCGCGCCCAGATCACCCGCGATCAGGTGCGAAACCTGCGCCACGACAATATCGTGAACGACGGAGCCAGGGGGCTGTCCGACCTCGGGATCGAGCCTGTGGCGATGGAATCCGTCTTGCCGGACTATCTGTGGCGGTTCCGTCCTTCGGGTCAGTACGATGCGATCAAGGAAAGCGCCAGGAACCTGCGCGCCTAGGTATAGGCCCAGATGAGCAGGCCAACGCCCAGAATCACGCGATAGATGACGTAAGGCGTAAAGCTGACGCTGCGCAGCAGGCGCATCATCAGCACAAGCGCGCCAAGAGCTGCCGCAAATGCAAAGGTGGCGGCGATGCTGGCGTCGCGGGCCAGTGCCCAGTTGGCTTGTCCAACCACATCAACGCTCAGCACCGCACCCGAAGCGAGGATCACGGGGATGGACATCAGCATTGACAGCTTGGCCGCCCCTTCGCGTTCGTACCCCAGTTGCCGGGCCGCAGTGATGGTGATGCCGGATCGTGACGTGCCCGGAATCAGGGCCAGACATTGGGCGAGACCCATGAGAATTGCGTGTTTCAGGGTCCATTCCCCGGCGCTGCGGGTTGTATCGCCAAAACGGTCGGCCCAGTACAGGACGAGGCCAAAGATCAGCATGGTCCATCCGATCACGGCCACCGAACGCATCATTTCGTCCAGGCCCGTGACCTTGATGGCAAGGCCCACGACCAGTGCCGGGATCGTCGCGACGACAAGGCACAACGCGAGGAACGCGCCGGGTGTGTCAATACGTCCCTTTGCCAGCCGTGACAGTCCGACCACAGCCATCTTCAGATCGGCCCGAAAGTAGAGCATCACCGCCAGCAAGGTGCCCACATGCACCGCGACATCAATGGCCAACCCCTGATCTGGTGTGCCCGTCAGTGCAGGGAGCAAAATCAGGTGTCCGGAGGACGATACCGGCAAGAATTCAGTCACGCCCTGAATGACAGCCACGAGCAAGAGTTGAAATAGTGTCATCGACTGGTCATCCTTGTGATAAAGCTTGTGTACAAGCCTATGATTCTGAACGCAAATGCACATATAATACCGAATCGGTCCTAAAATAGAGCGGGCGAGGGGGCGTATTTGCCTGATCTGACAAAAAATTCTTTAAGTAGGTCAGCATTGCTGCCTTTTATTCCGCTGCCGGATCATTTATTCCGCGTGGACCGTCCGCGACTGGCAGGAGAGACCCATGGCTGAACAGCCAATGCTGAAATTCACCAAGATTCACCGCGACATGCCTGACAAGCGTGACGCCGGGATACGCCGTGGAGATTTCAATGAGATTTATGCCGAGTACGCCGCTGCAAAGGCCGAAGAGCAGGCCAGCCGCTGTTCGCAGTGCGGCGTGCCCTATTGCCAGACACATTGTCCGCTGCACAACAACATCCCGGACTGGCTTCGCCTGACGGCCGAGGGACGTTTGCAGGAAGCCTATGAAGTGTCGCAGGCGACCAATACGTTCCCGGAAATCTGTGGCCGCATCTGCCCGCAAGACCGTCTGTGCGAGGGCAACTGTGTCATCGAACAGTCCGGCCATGGCACCGTTACAATCGGCTCGGTCGAAAAATACATCACCGATACCGCCTGGAAAAACGGGTGGGTTCAGCCGATCAAACCGGCAGTGGAGCGCACGGAATCCGTCGGTATCATCGGTGCAGGCCCCGGTGGTCTGGCGGCAGCGGATGTTCTGCGCCGTGCAGGCGTGCAGGTCACGGTCTATGACCGGTATGATCGCGCAGGCGGTTTGCTGACCTATGGCATTCCCGGCTTCAAACTGGAAAAGGATGTCGTGATGCGGCGCAACGAACAGTTGGCGCTTGGCGGGGTGACATTCGAGCTGAATTGCAATGTCGACGCCGACATTTTCACGTCGATCCGGGCAGAGCACGATGCCGTCATCATCGCCACGGGTGTCTACAAAAGCCGTGATCTTACAATGCCTAACGGAGAGTCCACCGGTATAGAAAAGGCGCTGGATTTCCTGATGGCCAGCAACCGCAAAAGCTTTGGCGACCGGGTCGAGGATTTCGACTCGGGCAGGCTGAACGCGGCGGGCAAGAAGGTTGTCGTGATCGGTGGCGGAGACACGGCGATGGACTGTGTGCGCACCTCGATCCGGCAGGGCGCGACATCTGTCAAATGCCTCTATCGTCGGGACCGCGCCAACATGCCCGGCAGCCAGCGCGAGGTTCAGAATGCCGAGGAAGAGGGCGTCGTATTCGAATGGCTGAGCGCGCCCAAGGGGTTCACCACCGACGGCGACAACGTCGCGGGTGTGATGGTTCAGAAGATGCGCCTTGGCGCGCCCGATGCGACGGGTCGTCAGGCACCCGAGGTGATCGAGGGTGCCGACTATGTCGAAGAGGCGGACCTGGTGATCAAGGCGCTGGGATTTGAGCCTGAAGCGTTGCCTGCCCTGTGGGATCAGCCCGATCTGGAAGTGACCCGTTGGGGCACAATCAAGGCGGCCTTTACCACCGGCAAGACCGGGATGGATGGCGTTTATGCCATCGGTGACATTGTACGCGGCGCCAGTCTGGTTGTCTGGGCGATCCGGGATGGCCGCGACTGCGCCGACGCCATCCTGCAGGATTTCAACGCGACGGCCATTGCGGCGGAATAGCGGATAAAAGGCGATGCACAGACTGTGCACAGAAGGTCAGGCAGCGGAAACGATAGGTCAACGCGGCTGACTGAAATGGAGAGACGGAATGAACAAGTCGGGAGGATGTCTGTTTGGTGCCATGCGCATTGAGCCCAGAAATGTGCCCGACAGGTTTGCCTGCACCGGCAATGGTCGCAAGCGCCTGACCCCTGATCCGGAGTGGGCCCGGTGAGAGTTTGGATGACCCTTTGCGCCGGAGTGCTGGCAGCCCCCGCATTTGCGCAGGACGCCCTGCGGTTCTATCCGCCCGTGGGCTGTACGCCCGAGCTGACGATCCAGTCGCGAAGTTGTTCGGTTTCAAATATCTATACCTGCGCCGCCGACCCGCCCGGTGACAGCTGGCGCATCGAGTTCGATGTGAATGGCCCGATCTTTCTGTCCAGGATCGACAGCGAGACGCAGTGGCTCGAAAGCTATGACATGTTCCCGATGCGCCGCGAGGTTCTGGTGCAGCCCGCACCTGACCCGGCCAGTCTGACCGAATTGCTGGAGACGGGGACAGACAGTTATGATTTCGTCCAGCGTGGCGAAAACGGACCGGTGCGCGTGGTGGGTTATGATCGCCTGACCGGCGACGAGGTGGTGATTGACGGCGAACCGCTGCTGGTGACGGAATTCAATGCGCGCCACGAAACCACGGATGGCGTTGTGCTTGAACTGTCCGGCAACGAATACGTGTCCGTCCGCCATCGTCGGTTCATCGCGGGCACCTATTCCGGCACGGGCGTGAACGGCAGTTTCGAGACGGACGGTTCGCCCGTTGACTTTGTCTATCCGGGAGAGCCCGGGTTTTTCACCAAGACACCGCTTTATGACTGCGAGGCGTCGCTTGCCCGCTATGCCCCGATTGCGAAAGGATACGACCAATGACCAAATATGATGCTGAATGGGTGGCCCGCGAAGAAGCCAAACGCGCGTTCATGGCTGAAAAGGGTCTGTATTCCGAAAGCGAGGAACACAGTTCCTGCGGCGTTGGCCTTGTTGTCAACGTGGACGGGTCGAAAAGCCGTGCGGTGGTGGAAAACGGGATCAAGGCGCTCAAGGCGATCTGGCATCGCGGCGCGGTGGATGCGGATGGCAAGACCGGCGATGGCGCGGGCATTCACATCCAGATTCCGGTGCCGTTTTTCTATGACCAGATCGAACGCACAGGCCACACGCCTGCCCGCGACCGGCTGATGGCTGTCGGTCAGGTTTTTCTGCCGCGCACTGATTTCGGGGCGCAGGAAACCTGCCGCACGATTGTCGAAACCGAAGTGCTGCGCATGGGTTACTATATCTATGGCTGGCGCCACGTTCCGGTGAATATCGACTGTCTGGGTGAAAAAGCCAACGCGACCCGGCCCGAGATCGAACAGATCCTGATTTCAAACACCAAGGGTGTCGACGAAGAGACCTTCGAGCGTGAATTGTATGTCATCCGTCGCCGTATCGAAAAGGCGGCGCAGGCGGCGCAGGTTCCGTCGCTTTATATCGCGTCGCTGTCGTGCCGGTCGATCATCTACAAGGGCATGATGCTGGCCGAGCAGGTGGCCGATTTCTATCCCGACCTGATGGATGCGCGCTTTGAATCCGCATTCGCCATCTATCATCAGCGCTATTCCACCAACACCTTTCCGCAGTGGTGGCTGGCACAGCCGTTCCGCATGTTGGCCCATAACGGGGAAATCAACACCCTGAAGGGCAACCTGAACTGGATGAAGAGCCACGAAATCCGCATGGCCAGCGGCACGTTTGGTGACATGGCCGAGGACATCAAGCCGATCGTGGCCAGCGGGTCTTCGGATTCGGCGGCGCTGGATGCGGTGTTCGAGGTGCTGGTGCGGGCGGGGCGCAATGCGCCGATGGCCAAAACGATGCTGGTGCCCGAATCGTGGTCAAAACAGGCGGTCGAATTGCCCGAGGCGTGGCGCGACATGTATTCCTATTGCAACTCGGTGATGGAGCCGTGGGACGGCCCGGCAGCGCTTGCCATGACCGATGGGCGCTGGGTGTGTGCGGGTCTGGACAGGAACGGGTTGCGTCCGATGCGGTATGTCGTGACGCGCGACGGCATGGTCATTGCGGGCTCTGAAACCGGCATGGTGCCGCTGGACGAGGCCAATGTGATCGAAAAGGGCGCGCTGGGCCCGGGCCAGTTGCTGGCCGTCGATATGGCCGAGGGCATGTTGTATCACGACACCGAAATCAAGGACCGTCTGGCCGCCAGCCAGCCCTTTGGCGACTGGGTCGGCAAGATCAAGGAACTGGAAACCGACATCGCGGGCGTGACCGAAAAACCCGTGTTCTCGGGAGAGGAACTGCGCCGCCGCCAGATCGCCGCCGGGTACAGCATCGAGGAACTGGAACAGATCCTCGCCCCCATGGCCGAAGATGCCAAGGAGGCGCTGGCGTCGATGGGTGATGACACGCCCAGTGCGGTGCTGTCGAAAAAGTATCGACCGCTGTCGCACTTTTTCCGTCAGAATTTCAGCCAGGTGACCAATCCGCCCATCGACAGCTTGCGCGAATTCCGGGTGATGAGCCTCAAGACACGGTTCGGGAACCTCAAGAACGTGCTGGACGAAAGCAGCGCCCAGACCGAGATCATCACGCTGGACAGTCCCTTTGTGGGCAACGCCCAGTGGGACGAGATCACCGGCCATCTGAATGCCGAACTGGTCGAGATCGACTGCACCTTTGAGCCCGGCACTTTCGCATTGAACATGGGCCTTGCGCGGATCCGGGACGAGGCCGAGGATGCGGTGCGGTCCGGGGCCGGGCATATCGTGCTGACGGATCAGCATTCGAATGCCGACAAGGTGTCGATGCCGATGATCCTTGCGACATCCGCCGTGCACAGCCACCTGATCCGCAAGGGTCTGCGCACCTTCTGTTCGCTGAATGTGCGGTCTGCCGAGTGCATCGACCCGCACTATTTTGCCGTGCTGATCGGCTGCGGGGCGACGGTGGTCAACGCCTATCTGGCCGAGGATTCGCTGGCGGATCGCGTTGACCGGGGCCTGTTGGACGGCACCCTGACCGAAGCCGTTGCGCGCTATCGCACGGCCATTGATCAGGGTCTGCTCAAGATTATGGCCAAGATGGGGATCAGTGTCGTGTCGTCCTATCGCGGCGGTCTGAATTTCGAGGCTGTGGGCCTGTCCCGCGCGATGTGCGCGGAATATTTCCCCGGCATGACCAGCCGGATCAGCGGCATCGGGGTCAAGGGCATTCAGTCCAAGGCCGAAGACATACACAATCTGGGCTGGACCGGCACCAACGTGCTGCCCATCGGCGGGTTCTACAAGGCGCGCAGCTCGGGTGAGACGCACGCATGGGAAGCGACCAGCATGCATATGCTGCAAACCGCCTGCAACAAGGCGTCTTATGCGATGTGGAAGCAGTATTCGGCCAAGATGCGCTCGGCCCCGCCGATCCATCTGCGGGATTTGCTGGACATCAAGCCGCTGGGTGGGCCCATCCCGCTGGAACAGGTGGAAAGCATCACCTCGATCCGCAAACGGTTCGTGACGCCGGGCATGTCGCTGGGCGCGCTGTCGCCCGAGGCACACAAGACGCTGAACGTGGCGATGAACCGGATCGGGGCCAAATCCGACAGTGGCGAGGGCGGCGAAGACCCGGCGCATTTCCACCCGGAACCCAATGGCGACAATCCGTCTGCCAAGATCAAGCAGGTCGCCTCTGGCCGTTTTGGCGTGACAGCCGAGTATCTGAACCAGTGCGAGGAACTTGAGATCAAGGTGGCACAAGGGGCCAAGCCGGGTGAGGGAGGGCAGTTGCCGGGGATGAAGGTCACCGACCTGATCGCCCGTTTGCGCCACTCGACCAAGGGTGTGACGCTGATTTCACCCCCGCCGCACCACGACATCTATTCAATCGAGGATCTGGCGCAGCTGATCTATGACCTGAAACAGATCAACCCGCGCTGCAAGGTGACGGTGAAACTGGTGGCCTCCAGCGGTGTCGGCACGATTGCCGCCGGTGTCGCCAAGGCCAAGGCCGATGTGATCCTGATTTCGGGGCACAACGGGGGCACGGGGGCTTCGCCTGCGACGTCGATCAAATATGCGGGGCTACCGTGGGAAATGGGGCTGACCGAGGCGCATCAGGTGCTGTCGATGAACAACCTGCGCGAACGCGTCACCCTGCGCACCGATGGCGGGTTGCGCACGGGCCGTGACATCGTGATGGCCGCGATGCTGGGGGCCGAGGAATATGGTATCGGCACCGCCGCGCTGATCGCGATGGGCTGCATCATGGTGCGCCAGTGCCAGTCCAACACATGCCCGGTGGGTGTGTGCACGCAGGACGAGGCGTTGCGCGACAAATTTACCGGGACTGCGGACAAGGTGGTCAACCTGATCACCTTTTATGCGCAGGAAGTGCGCGAGTTGCTGGCCGAGATCGGCGCGCGCAGCATGGATGATGTGATCGGGCGCGCGGACCTGTTGACACAGGTCAGTCGTGGGTCGGCGCATCTGGACGATCTGGACCTGAACCCGCTGTTGATCACGGTCGATGGCGCGGCCGACATCGTCTATAACCGGGACAAGGACCGCAACGCGGTGCCCGATACGCTGGATGCGCAGATTGTGCGCGACGCGGCGCGTTTCCTTGAGGACGGCGAAAAGATGCAGCTGTCTTACGCGGTGCAGAACACGCACCGGACCGTGGGCACACGCACGTCCAGCCATATCGTGCGCAAGTTCGGCATGCGCAACACGTTGCAACCCGACCACCTGACCGTGAAACTGACCGGATCGGCGGGGCAATCGCTGGGTGCCTTTGCAGCGCCGGGGTTGAAACTGGAAGTGTCCGGCGATGCCAATGACTATGTGGGCAAGGGTCTGTCGGGCGGCACCATCGTGGTGCGTCCGCCGATGTCATCGCCCATTGTGGCGGCGGAAAACACGATCATCGGAAACACGGTTCTGTACGGTGCGACGGATGGGTTCCTGTTTGCGGCAGGACGTGCCGGAGAACGGTTCGCCGTGCGCAATTCGGGGGCCAATGTGGTCATCGAGGGCTGTGGCAGCAACGGCTGCGAATACATGACCGGTGGTGTGGCTGTGATCCTCGGGGAAATCGGGGCCAACTTTGGCGCAGGAATGACAGGTGGGATGGCCTATCTTTATGATCCTGACGGTGTGGCGATGGACCTGATGAACATGGAAACCCTTGTGGCCTGCCCGGTGACCGTGTTGCATTGGATGACCCAGCTGGAAGAGTTGCTGGAACGTCATCTGCGCGAAACCGGCAGCGTCAAGGCCGCAGACATCCTGCAGCATTGGGACAACGAGCAGCATCACTTCCTTCAGGTCTGTCCCAAGGAGATGCTGGTACACCTGCCCGCGCCGCTGAGCCTTGAAAAAGGGGCCATTCCGGCGGAGTGATCACCCCTTGTCGGGCAGGGCGACCATTTTCGTTGCTGTGTCCCGGCTGCCCACATGGGTGTTTTCCGAAAGCACATCGCTGACGCGACTGGGCATCGTGCCCAGCTTGTTGGCGATGACGTAATCGGCATCGCCGGACCATTTCAGGACCCAGACCAGTGCTGCGTCTGCCGCGTTCAGCACGCGGAATTGTTGTGGCACCGAGCCGGGAATACTGGCTGTGGTAGGGTCAATCATCTCCGATCTCCGATAAAGGTATATGCCCCTCGCCCTGGAGGTAGGGTACCAGAATCAGCACCGGCGCGTGAGCAATTAACGCTTTGTAATTGATTAGATTTTTTTTGATATTGCGGTGAATACTTCATTTACCCCCGCACGCGTTGCGCGGCGCAATATCTGGCGTCCACGCCAGCCATTTCACACTTGTTTTGCATTGTCTGGAAGGGCCGCGCCGCAGGGCAATCACGGGCGGCGACCTTGCCGGGGTGAGTCCACGGGCCGGCAAGCGGCGTTCGGCGCGAGTGTGGATGTTGGTGCCAAACGGTGTCGCGTCGCGGCCAAATCGCCGCCGTTTGTGCGGCACGGCTTGGCGAGCCGGCGTCCTTGGGGCTATAGGATGCATCATGGCAAGAAAGAGCAGAGCCGCGAAATCAAAACCGACAAAGAAACAGCCCTTTCGGTTGAAGCGCTGGCTGGTGCGCTGGACCTTGCGGCTGGTGGCGGCTTTGTTTTTGTTCGCCGTGGGGATGTCGCTGTTGTGGGGCATGCTGAATCCGCCGACCACCTTTTACATGCTGCAGGAATCCCGCCGTCTGGGCGGAGTGGAGCGCGATTGGGTCGCCATCGAAGACATCGCACCGATCATGCCGCGCGCTGCGGTGGCGGCGGAGGATGCCAATTTTTGCCTGCATTGGGGTCTGGATGTGACTGCCATCCGCACAGCCATTGATCAGGGCGGTGCGCGTGGTGCGTCGACCATCAGCCAGCAGGTCGTCAAGAATGTGTACCTCTGGCAGGGAAGATCGTGGATTCGCAAGGTGTTGGAGGCGGGCATGACCCCATTGGTCGAGTTGCTGTGGTCCAAGGAGCGCATCCTGGAAGTCTATCTGAATGTGGCTGAATTCGATGAGGGCGTGTTTGGCGTTCAGGCCGCGGCACGGAATTATTTTGGCGTGGACGCCGCGTCGCTGTCGAATGTGCAGGCGGCGCGGCTGGCTGCAATCCTGCCCGACCCCAAGCGCCGTTCGGCCGGCCGGCCATCGAATTATGTGCAAAAACGTGCGGCCCAGATCCTTGACGGGGCGGCCACCATCCGCGCGGATGGGCGGGCAAGTTGTTTCCAGAGTTGAAAATGTCGCGCCTTAGGTGCATGGATGCCTGACCTGTACATCGCCCCGGATTGATCATGGCCCGACTGTTTCACGTTCCCCTGTCCCCGTTTTGCCGCAAGGTCCGCCTGTCTTTGGCTGAAAAGAAGATCGAAGTGGAACTTGTCGAGGAACGCTATTGGGAGGCCGACCCCGATTTCCTGCGGCGCAATCCCGCAGCCAAGGTGCCGGTGCTGCGCCTTGACGGGATCATGATGAGCGAAAGTGCCGCCATTTGCGAATACATTGAAGAGACGCGGCCCGAGCCGCCCTTGATGCCCAAAGGGGCCGAGGCACGTCTGGAAGTCCGCCGCCTTGTCGGCTGGTTCGACGACAAGTTCCACAGCGAGGTGACCTCGAAGCTGTTGTATGAACGGGTGAACAAGAAGGTGATGGGGCAGGGTTTTCCGGACAGCCGCAACGTCAAGGATGGCGCCAAGGCGATCAAGTACCACCTCGACTACATGACATGGTTGCTGGATCATCGCCGCTGGCTGGCGGGCGATGTGATGACACTGGCCGATTTTGCGGCCGCCGCGCATCTGTCGGCGCTTGATTACATTTCGGATGTGGACTGGAATCGCAGCGAGGTGGTCAAGGACTGGTACGCCAAGATCAAGTCGCGTCCGGCATTCCGTTCGATTCTGGCCGATCAGGTGCCCGGATTCCCGCCGCCGAAACACTATAATGATCTGGACTTCTGAAACCGCCTGTCGGACTGAGGGGCCAGCCCCTCAGACACCCCGTGGTATTTCCGGTCAGAAGAAGACATGGGCCTGAAACAGCGGATCATAGCGCGTGCGCTGGACGAAGGGTTTGTTTCTGCGCGTGTGTGCCGCCCTGATGCCGTGCCGGAGGTTGCCGGTCGTTTGGCGGCATTTGTCGATGCAGGCTATCACGGGCAGATGGCGTGGATGACCGAGCGGATGCACTGGCGCGCTGATCCGTCTGCCTTGTGGCCAGACGCGCGTTCGGTGATCATGCTGGCCGAAAGCTATGCGCCCGAACACGATCCGCTGGCGGTTTTGCAGCGTCCTGACCTGGGGGCGGTGTCTGTTTATGCGCAGGGCCGAGACTATCATGACGTCGTCAAGAAACGTCTCAAGCGTCTGGCGCGCTGGCTTGTCGACGCGGCGGGCGGCGAGGTGAAGGTGTTTGTGGACACGGCCCCGGTGCCCGAAAAGGCGCTGGGCCAGGCGGCGGGGCTTGGCTGGCAGGGCAAGCACAGCAACCTGGTCAGTCGCGATTTCGGCAACTGGGCCTTTTTAGGCTCTGTTTTCACCACGCTGGAGCTGGACCCGGACGCCGCCGAAAGCGATCATTGTGGATCATGTCGTGCCTGTCTGGACATCTGCCCGACAGAGGCGTTTCCGGCGCCCTACAGGCTGGATGCGCGTCGGTGCATTTCGTATCTGACAATCGAGCATAAGGGCCCGGTGGATGTCGGCCTGCGCCCGTTGCTGGGCAACCGCATTTACGGCTGCGACGATTGTCTGGCGGTGTGCCCCTGGAACAAGTTTGCCGTTGCGGCCAGTGACCTGCGTTACCTTGGTGGCGTGGGGGCGCCGCCGCTGGCGGAACTTGCTGATCTGGACGATGCTGCGTTTCGTGCGCGGTTCTCGGGGTCGCCTGTGAAGCGGATCGGGCGGAACCGGTTTGTGCGCAACGTGCTTTATGCGATCGGAAATTCGCGCGACCCGGCGCTGATTTCGGTTGCGCAAGGGTTATGCGGTGATGTTGATGACGCTGTTGCGGATGCCGCCCAATGGGCTGTGTTGCGGTTGCGGGACGAGGCATAGGGGATCGGGGATGGCTATTTTGTTGGGCGTCGACACAGGCGGCACCTATACGGATGCGGTATTGCTGCGCGACGAGGATGTCGTGCTTGCCCGTGCCAAGGCCCTGACAACCCGCAACAATCTTGCCATTGGTGTGGGCGAGGCGGTGCGCGCCGTTTTGCGGGACGCGGGTGTGGATGCGGCGCAGGTTGGCATGGCCTCCTTGTCCACGACTCTGGCCACCAATGCGTTGGTGGAAGGCCAGGGCGGGCGTGTTGCGCTGATCTATGTCGGATTTCGCGCCAGGGATCTGGAGGCACAGGGCCTTGCCGCGGGTTTGGCGGGCGATCCCGTCTGCGTTCTGGCGGGCGGTCACAATCATGACGGATCCGAGACGGTCGCATTGGATGAACCTGCCCTGATCGCCTTTTTAGAGACGCATAAAGCGGATGTCAGCGGCTTTGCCGTGGCGTCACAATTTGCCACCCGCAATCCCGCACATGAACAACGTGTGGCCGCGCTTGTGCGGGACGTCACCGGGGCACCGGTGTCGGCAAGTCACCAGTTGTCAGCCCGGCTGGGGGGGCCGAAACGGGCATTGACGGCTGTGCTGAATGCCCGGTTGATCGGGATGATCGACGCCCTCATCGGGCGGGCCGAAGAGGAGTTGCGCAGCATCGGGATTGACGCGCCGATGATGGTTGTCAGGGGCGATGGGGCCTTGATGTCGTCAAAACAGGCACGCCAGAGGCCTATTGAGACAATCCTGAGCGGACCGGCCGCTTCGATTGTCGGCGCGCGCTGGTTGACACAGGCGGATACCGCGATGGTCAGTGACATCGGGGGCACGACCACCGATGTGGCCATGCTGAAGGATGGCAGGCCCGCGATTGATCCGAACGGGGCGTTGGTTGGTCCCTATCGCACCATGGTCGAGGCTGTGGCGATGCGCACAACCGGGCTGGGCGGGGACAGCGAGGTGCATTTCAGGGGGTCCGGTCTGGACGGGGGTGTGACCCTTGGGCCGCGACGGGTCCTGCCGGTTTCGCTGCTTGCGGTTCAGGCCCCGGACGTTGTGCGCGGCACGCTTGAGGCGCAGTTGCGAACCACAACGCCGGGGGATCACGACGGGCGTTTCGTGCGCGCGGTCGGAGGGGTGCATGCCGCTGGTCTGGCGGCGCGCGAGGCAGACTTGCTGGCCCGGATCGGGGTCGATGTTCATCCCCTGGGCGCGGTGTTGCGCACCCGTATGGAACAGGGCGCGCTGAAGCGGCTGGTCGCGCGCGGGCTGGTGCAGGTGTCGGCGCTGACACCTTCGGATGCCTGTCATGTGCTGGGCACGTTGTCGACATGGGATGCAGAGGCCGCGCGCATGGCATGTCTGCTGTTTGGTCGCCGTCGCACCGGCTCTGGTGAGGTGCTGGCCGCTGATCCGGCAGATATGGCGCAGATTGTCGTGGACCGGTTGACCCACCAGACCGGTCTGGCGCTTTTGCAGGTCGCCCTGGACGAAGACGGGCTGGACGAGGCCCTTGCCAGCCATGTGCTGATACAGCGTGGTCTGGGCGGGCATCAGGGTGTTTTGCGTGTGGACACCGGGCTGGCCGTTCCGGTGGTGGGGCTTGGGGCCTCGGCGGCAACGTATTATCCGGCGGTCGGTGCGCTGATGGGCACCCGGATGATCCTTCCCGCTGATGCGGGTGTTGCCAATGCGATCGGTGCGGTTGTCGGGCGCGTCACGACGCGACACAGCGGCACGGTAACGTCGCCCGGCGAGGGGCGGTTCCGGGTTCATCTTGACAGCGGCCCCGAGGACTTTTCCAGTGCCGATCCGGCGCTGGCCCGATTGGAGAGCGCATTGCGTGACGCGGCCATGGCCGCCGCCGTCGCGGCCGGGGCCGAGGAAATCGACCTGCAGGTCAGTCGCGACATCCGTACAGCGCAGGTGGAGGCACGCGAGGTGTTTGTCGAGGCGACCCTGACAGTCGAAGCGGCGGGCAGGCCGCGGGTGGCGGTGGGATAACGCCCGCCCATCGACAGGTCAGGCAACCGAACGGATCATTGTGGCGGCGCTTGCAGCGGAACCGTTCTGGTTCGTCACATCGGCTTTGCAGGCAACTGGCGGGCCGCGAGGGCCTTGCTGGTGCGCCTTTCAGATCGGGTGCCTTGCGGCAAAGCCACTGACCAGGTCAGCCACGGTTTCCGGGGCATCCCAATGGATCGAATGCCCGGCCTCTTCGACGATGTGATGCGGCAGGTGGCCCAGAACGGCCAGGGCGTGATCCGGTGGCACAATCAGGTCAAGTGCGCCGACCAACACATGGGTTGGACAGGTAGGCGAGGCGAGGTCGGTGCCGTCAAAGTCGCGCAAGGCGTCAAGTTGATGTTCCATGGCGTCCGCCGATTGCGCGTGCGGATAGGCCAGGGAGTCGGCCACTGCGCCGTTCACCGCAACCGTGTCGTGATAGACGCGCGGGTTGAACAGCCACGGAAACAGGGCCCGCAGCCATGTGTCGGGCGGCGCATCCGAGCGTCTGATGGCGATGAGGGTGGCAAAAAGTGCGGTGTTGCGCGGCAGTCGGATCGGGGCAGAGGCGGCGACATGGGCCGAGGCGATGCGCTGGGGTGCCTGTTGCGCCATATGCAGCACGATGATCCCGCCCATGGAGTGTCCGAGGACGTGAAACCGGTCGTGACCCAGGTGATCCATCAGCGCCAGCGCGTCTTTGCACATCAGCTCTATGGACACCGGTGCGTTCCAGGGTTCGGTCTGCCCGGTTGTCCGGTTGTCGATCCGGATGCAGGTGAACCGGTCTTTGAGCAGTGGGACGAGAGGTATCCAGCTGGCGTGGTCCGACATGAACCCGGGCACCATCAGCAGGGGCGGGCCGCCGTTGCCTGCGACCTCGAAATGCACTGTGACGTCGCCGCGATCAAGTTTCGGCATTCAGCGTTCCCCATGTCGGGAGCAGGTCGTCCGGAGCCGGTGTCGCGGCAAAGACGCCGCGTGCAATCGCCCGTGTCAGGCACAGGGCTGCGGCGTGGCCGATCAGTCCAAGGTCGCTTTGGCCGGTGAGCGGTACGGCACCGGTCGCGACGCTGAACACCAGATCGCCGTCTCCGGGGGTGTGGGCCGGCACGCAGGCGCGGGCGATGCCATCATGGGCGGCAATGGCGACGCGTTGGCACTGCGCCTTGTCCAATTGCGCATCAGTGGCGACGATGGCGATGGTTGTGTTGGCCATTTCCAGCATCGCGGTCAGTTTGCGGCTGTCCAGCGTGCGCCCCAACCCGCTGTTCGTATCCGGCCCCAGCCCGCCGAATTCGCCGTCAATTTCGTAAGGCGCGGCCCAAAAGTGTTTTTCCCCCGGCGTGGTGACGCTGCCCATCGGGTTCGCGGCAACAAGTGCTGCCACGGTGATGCCGTTGTCGAGCAACAGCGAAGCGGAGCCAAGCCCGCCTTTCATCATCGCCGTCATGGCCCCGGTGCCTGCGCCTACGGTGCCGATGGGTGTGGACGTCGTGGCGGCGTCAAAGGCCATGCGGCCAAGCGCCGGGTAGGGGCTGTCGGCCCAGTCCTTTTGACCGCCGGACAAGAGATCAAAGATGATCGCGCCGGGAACCAGCGGCACGGTGACACTGCCGACACGGTATCCCCTTGCTGCCGCCCGCAGGCCCGCCACCACACCGGAACACGCGTCAAGCCCGTAGGCGGAGCCGCCCGACAACACCAGCGCATCCACCTGCGCCACCGATTTGTCAGGCGCCAGAAGGTCGGTTTCCCGGGTCCCCGGTGCGCCGCCCAGAACGGACACCGATGCCGTGAACGGCGCGTGCGCCGTCAGCACCGTGACGCCCGACTTGAGGTTGTCATCCTGCGCGTTGCCAACCAAAAGCCCGGCGATATCGGTGATTGCGTTTTGTGGGCCTGGGATCACTTGATTTTTGGCCTCCGGGGGCGGTTTTCTGACGAAATGAAGGTGGATCAGATGCGCGGTTTTGGCGCTGCGGTCGCTGGATCGCCGGTGTTTGGCACACCTTTGGGTTCGATCAGCAGGACCTTGCATTCATGTATTGCGCGCGGGCGGTGTGTGACGCCACGCGGCACGATGAACAGTTCGCCCTGTTTCACGCTGTGGGATGTGTCTTCGACATCCATGATCATTTCGCCGTCCAGCACAAGAAAGAAGTCGTCGGTGTCGTCGTGCAGATGGAACGGGAATTCGCCCTGAAATCTGACCACCATCACATCATTGTCGTTGTAGTCGGCGATGACGTGTGGGTCCCAGTGGCTGCTGAATTGCGCCAGTTTCTGAGAAAGATTCACAGGTTTCATATGCACCGTCCGCCATCGACTTCCAGCGCGACGCCGGTGATCATCGACGCCGCTTCGGAGCACAGGAAAGTCGCCGCCGCGCCCATGTCCTGCGGGGTTGAAAACCGCCCCAGCGGTATGGTCGACAGGAATTTGGCGCGGATTTCAGGTGTGTCCTGCCCCATGAAGGATTTGAGCAGTGGCGTTTCCCCGGCCACCGGGTTCAGGGCGTTCACGCGGATGCCGTGGGGCGCGAGTTCGATGGCCATGGCCTTGGTTGCCGTGATCATCCAGCCCTTGGATGCGTTGTACCAGTTGAGGTTGGGGCGCGGCGAGACGCCCGCAGTGGAGGCGATGTTGAGGATCGCCCCTGACTTGCGTGATTTGAAGTGGGGCACAAGGCTGCGCGCGCTGAGGTAGACGGATTTGGCGTTCACGGCGAGAACGCGGTCAAAGTCCTGTTCGCTCACGTCTTCCATGGCTTGGGGAAGGTGGGTGATGCCTGCGTTGTTCACGAGGATGTCGAGGTGGCCCATGGTTGCCAGCGCATGATCGGCCATGGCCTGCACCGACGTGCTGCTTGAGACATCGACATGGACGCTGTGCCCATCGAGTTCTGCGGCGACTTCGCCGGCCCCTTCGCCATTGATGTCGGCGACCATGACAATCGCCCCGGCTGCGGCAAAGGCCTGCGCGATGCCCGCGCCAAACCCGCTGGCGGCCCCTGTGACAAGGGCGGTTTTGCCGTTTAGCTGCATGGGCGATCTCCGTCAGTTGCCAGGCGGCATGGTTTCTCAGTTGGGGTCGGGTTTCAAGGGGCGCTCAGGCTGTTGCGCGCCCGCCGGACTGGTCAAAGCAGAAGCCGGTCGAATAACTCGCCTCGTCACTGGCCAGCCAGCAGGCCATGGCGGCAATTTCCTCTACCGTGCCAAAGCGGCCCATCGGAATCTTGGAGAGCATGTAGTCGATATGTTCCTGTGTCATCTGTTCAAAGATGGCGGTACGCACGGCGGCAGGCGCGATGGCGTTGCATGTGACGCCAGAGGTGGCCAGTTCCTTGCCCAGCGATTTGGTGAGGCCGATGACGGCGGCCTTGGACGACGAATAGGCCGGTGCGTTCGGATTGCCCTCTTTTCCGGCGATGGACGCGATGTTGACGATCCGGCCCCAGCCTTTGGCGGCCATCACAGGGGCCGCAGCCCGGCAGCAGTAAAAGACGGCGTTGAGGTTGAGGTTGTGTATCGCCAGCCAGTCCGCGACCGGGTAGTCCCATGTGGTCATGTTTGCCCCGGTGATCCCTGCCGAACAGACGAGGATATCGGGATTGGCGTCTTTCATGGCCGCACTGACGGCGTCGGCGTCGGTGACGTCGATCTGCCGCCCGGTGCAGTTGGTCAGGTCGAGCGCATCGAGGGCTTTGCGGTCGATGTCCCAGACCTCGACCGTGCCGCCTTCGGCTGTGATGCGACTGGCGATCCCGTATCCCAGCCCTGCGGCGCCTCCGGTCACAACGGCGTGGCGGTTCTGAAAGCGGTTTTCAAAGATCATGGAGTTCTCCTGAGATGGGTTGCGACCCCGGCATGGGGCCTCGTTGCCAATGTGCGCGGGTGTCTTTTCGGATTGTTATCCATGATGCGCCGCGACTGTCTTGAGGGACGAGAAGCCGTAAAGCGCCTCGAACCCCTTTTCGCGCCCGTGGCCGGATTTTCCGACACCGCCGAAAGGCAGCTCGACTCCGCCGCCAGCGCCGTAATTGTTGATGAATACCTGACCCGCGTGCAGGTGTTTGGCCAGACGCATCTGGCGCGCGCCGTTGGCTGTCCAGATGCTGGCCACCAGCCCGTAATCCGTGCTGTTTGCGATGCGCAGGGCGTCGTCTTCGGTGTCGAAGGGGATCAGCACCTGCACGGGGCCGAAAATCTCGTCGCGCGCGAGGGTGTGATCGGGCGGGACGTTGCCGAACAGTGTGGGCAGCACGTAGGCACCACGTGGCGGTGCGTTCGACATCCGCCCCTGCGCCACGATTTCGAGGTCCGCGCCCTTGTCGAGGTACTGTTCAACGATCTGTTTTTGCCGGGCCGAGATCAGGGGACCGACGCGCAAGTCATCCATTGCGGGGCCGACTGTGAGGGCGGTATAGGCAGACTGCATACGCATTCTGACCTCGTCATAGACCCCGCGCTGGACAAGGATTCGGGACGACGCCGAACAGGTCTGGCCCGCGTTCTGGATGCCCGCGTTGACGAGAAAGGGCAGGGCCGCGTCCAGATCGGCGTCGTCAAAGACGAGTTGCGGGGATTTCCCCCCCAGTTCCAGTGTCACGGGCACCACGTTGGACCCTGCGGCCTGTTGCACCAATGCGCCGGTGCGCACGGACCCGGTAAAGCTGATATGCCGGACACCGGGATGGGCCGCGAGCGCGGCGCCTGCTTCGGGCCCGCGCCCGGGAACGACGTTCAGCGCACCGTCGGGCAGGCCTGCATCGGCGCAGATATGGGCAAAGGCGAGCGCGGTCAGGCAGGCTTCTTCTGCCGGTTTGAGCACGCAGGCGTTGCCCATGGCCAACGCCGCGCCGACCGAGCGGCCGATGATCTGCATCGGGTAGTTCCAGGGCACGATATGGCCGGTGACGCCATGCGGTTCGCGCAGCGTGTAAACCGTGTAGCCGTCTGAATAAGGAATGGTTTCGCCCATCACCTTGTCTGCCGCACCGCCGTAGAACTCCATGTAGCGCGCAAGGGCAATGGCGTCGGCGCGCGCCTGCGACAGTGGTTTGCCAACGTCATGCGCTTCGATTTCGGCAAGCTGGTCGGCGCGATCCAGCACGGCGCGCCCGATAGTGCCAAGGATACGACCCCGTTCGGTCGCGCTCATCCGGCCCCAGTCGCCGGCGCGCGCCACCTGTGCGGCGGCGACGGCGTCGTCGATGTCATTGGTCTGGCCCGCGGCGATCTGCGCGAGGTCCGTTCCATCGGACGGGTTGATCAACGTCAGCGTGTCCTTGGCCGGGCGCCATGTGCCGCCGATCAGCATGTGGGACGGGTCGAACCAGAGGGCTTGGGTCATGGTGTGCCTTTATAGGTGAATGCATAGCTGTGGGACTGATGCGGTGTTAGCGCCGGACCGCGCCCGAGGTGCGAGACACCGGGCAGGGTTGGCAGCAGCCGGTCCCAGAACCGCGCGGTGCCGGGCAGAGCCGAGGCCACCACAAGCGTCCAGGCCCCCGGATGGCGTTCCAAGCACAATGTGGCGGCCCGGGCGCCGAGGCCCGCGCCGCGATGGTCGGGCAGAATACAGAATTCGGACAATTCGTGACTGTCGGTATGTTTCTGGATGATCGCGAAACCGACCCTGCCGGGGGTGGACTGAATGGCCAGCAGGGTCAGGGAAGGGTTTTGCCAGAGAGCCTCGACAAAATTCGAATCCAGCGGCGCACTGTTTGGGACAAGCTCTTGAAAATAATCGTTGATGGTCTGGCGAAACCAGTTTTTCTCGGACGGGGGCAACCGGGTCAGTCGGATCATTGCGCGCGTCCCGTCAGGGTTGGGGCTGCGTCGACGAGGGTTCGGGTATAGGGGTGCCTTGCGGTGGTAAGCACATCTTCGGTTGCCCCCTGTTCAACGATCTTGCCGTTCTGCATCACTAGAACCTGATCGGTGATGCTGCGCACGACGCCGAGGTCGTGGCTGATGAACAGATATGTGAGATCATATTCCCCGCAAAGACGGGCGATCAGGTCGAGAATCTGCGCCCGCACAGAGACATCGAGCGCGCTGACCGCCTCGTCAAAGACAATCAGTTCGGGCCGGATGATCAACGCCCGCGCGATGGCAAGGCGCTGACGCTGACCGCCGGAAAACTGGTGCGGGTATTTCCGGGCATCATCGGGCGAAAGGCCCACGGCGCGCAATGTGTCGGCGATGCGCGCGTCGCGGTCGGGCGGGGGCGTTTCGAGCAGGTGGAAGGGTTCTGTAATCAGGCGGGAAACACGGTGGCGGGGGTTGAAACTGCCATAGGGGTCCTGAAACACGACCTGCATCTTGCGCCGCACGTCGAGGTTGGGCCGACCCGCGGCATGGACCGGTGCCCCGTCCAGCAGGATTTCCCCCCCTTGCAGAGGCTCAAGGCCAAGGATGGCGCGTGTCAGGGTGGATTTGCCACATCCCGATTCACCGACCAGCCCGACCCGTCCCCCGCGCGGGATGTCAAAACTGACATGGTCCACGGCCCGAAAGGCCCCCGGATCCGAAAACAGTCTGGTGCGCGGCAGGGCATAGTCGCGCACGACATTGCGGACCTCGAGCAGAGCGTCGCTTTCCACGCGGTCAGGCAGCACGGCCTGATGCGCCGAGGCGGCAAACAGACCTTTGGTATAGGGATGCCGCGGCGCATCGAGAAGGGCGCTGGTGGTTCCGGTCTCGACCACTTTGCCATGCTGCATGACGGCGATCCGATGCGCCCGCTGCGCGACAACGGCCAGATCGTGCGTGATCATCAGCAGCCCCATCCCGTCCTCGCGCGCCAGCTGCACTAGCAAATCCAGGATCTGTTCCTGAGTCGTGACATCCAGTGCGGTGGTTGGTTCGTCGGCAATCAGCAGCCTGGGGCCGCAGGCGATTGCGATGGCGATCACAACCCGCTGCCGCTGCCCGCCGGAGAGTTCGTGCGGGTAGCGGTTTGGCGAAATCCCGGCCAGTCCGACACGGGCAAGCACCTGGGCTGCGCGCGCGGTTGCGTCCAGGTCAGAGCGGTGCAGGTGCACCGTTTCGGCGACCTGTGCGCCGATGGTCATGACCGGGTTCAGGGCTGTCATCGGTTCCTGAAACACCATACCGACCCGTTCGCCGCGCAAGGCGCACATCGCGGCCTCGGTCACCTGCGTGATGCACACGCCATCCAGGGTCACCTTGCCTTGGGTTTCACTTCCATCCGGCAACAGCTGCATGATCGCCAGCGCGGTCATTGATTTGCCCGACCCGCTTTCGCCGGTGACGGCGACGACTTCGCCCGGATCGACACGCAGGGATACCGCCTGCAAAATGGGAGTTCCGTGGATGGACAGCGACAGGTTGTCGATCTCAAGCAGGCTCATGCCCGGGTCACCCGCAGGCGTGGATCAAGGGCATCGCGCAACCCGTCACCCAGAAGATTCAGGCCCAGCACGGTCAGGATTATGGCAAAGCCCGGCACGAGCGCCATGTGGGGCGCGATGGACACCAGCGTCTGGGCATCGGCCAGCATCCGCCCCCAGCTTGGGGTCGGGGGCTGTGCGCCGAGGCCGACATAGGACAGCGCCGCTTCGGCCAGAATGGCCAGCGAGAACTGGATCGTCGCCTGCACAATCAGCAGGTTCGCGATGTTTGGCAGGATATGTTCCACGCTGATCCGCATCGCACCCTTGCCCGCGACGCGCGCGGCCATGATGAACTCTCGTCTCCAGAGCGGCATGGCACCGCCGCGCGTCACGCGGGCAAAGACGGGGATATTGAAGATACCGATGGCGATGATGGCGTTGACCGCGCCTGCACCGAAGATTGCGGTGATCAGGATTGCGATGACCAGGCTTGGAAAAGCAAAGATCAGGTCATTGCCGCGCATTATGATCTCGTCCGCCCAGCCGCCGTGCCGGGCCGCAGCCCAGAGGCCCAGTGGCACCCCCAGCCCGATGCCGATGCCCACGGCGACAAACGCCACCGCGATGGAGGTGCGCGCCCCCACCATGATCATCGAGAACATGTCGCGCCCGAAATGATCGGTGCCGAACCAATGGATGCTGTTCGGGCTTTGCAGCTTTTCGGGGATGTTCATCGCCGTGTGTTCAAACGGCGTCCACACGAAAGACACAAGTGCGGCCATCACCACCAGCGCCGACACTGCGCCACCCAGGATCAACGCCCGGCTCATGCGCGTGCCCTCAGCCGGGGATCGACGGCGGCATAGGCCAGATCGACCGCAAAGTTCACCACGATGACCGCAAAGACCAGCAACATTGTCACCGACTCCACGACGATCAGGTCACGGGCCGAGATGCTTTGAAAGATCAGTCGCCCCAGGCCCGGCAGATAGAACACCTGTTCGATGATGATCCCTCCGGCCAGCAGGAACGAGAATTGCAGGCCGAGAATCGTCAGCACCGGAATCATGGCATTGCGCAGCCCGTGCCGCCGCAGGGCCTGGCCGCGGGTCAGGCCCTTGGCCCGCGCGGTGCGCATGAAATCCTCGCCCAGCACGTCGAGCAGGGCCGAGCGCATGACGCGCGCCAGGATGGCGGCCTGCGGCAAAGCCAGAGCGATGGCAGGCAGGGTCAAGGATTTCATTGCGGCCACGACACCCTTGTCCCAGCCCGCAAACCCACCGGCACTGAACCAGCGCAGGTTGATCGCGAAAACCAGCACCAACATCATCGCGAACCAGAAATTGGGAATGGCGACCCCGATCTGTGTGGCGCCCATCACGCCGATATCCCCGACCTTGCCCCGACGGCTGGCAGCGTAGATACCGGCCGGGAAGGCGATCAGTGTGGACAGCGCCAAAGCATAGAGCGCCAGAGGCAGCGACACCCACAGCCGATCACCGATCATCTGCGCCACAGGGGTGCGGTATTGATAGGAGGTGCCAAAGTCACCCTGCACCATGCCCCCGATCCATCCCAGATAGCGCTGCACCTTGGACTGATCGAGCCCCAGTTCGGCGCGCAGAGCGGCAAGCGTGTCGTCCTGGGCATTGATCCCCAGCATGAATGAGGCCGGATCACCCGGCGCCACCTCGATCACGGCAAAGATCACCAGTGACGCGATAGCGAGGCTGACCAGCAGGGACAGAAAGCGTTTGAGAGCATAGCGCAGCATGTTCCGGCGACGTTAGGCGGGGTCCCTTGCATGCGCAAGCACGTCTGACAGCGCGCCCACATCCTGTGCCAGTGCCGCCAGAGCCAACCCGCGGATGGTGGCGAGATAGCATTCCTGATCCCAGCCGCAGGTTTGCGTCAGGGTCTCCCAGGTGCGAACGGACAGCAGTGTCCAAAGCAGGTCAGTGGGCTGTTCGGGGTCGGTGTCGGAGGGCAGGGTGCCGTCCTCGACCAGCGCCTGCACAGCGGCAGCGCAGCCTTCGCGCATGTCGGCCATGCGCGTGTTCCAGGCTTGCGCGGCTTCGGCATCGGTATCCACAACGGCGAGAATGGCGCGCGCGACACCGTAGATTTTCGGGATGTAGTTGCCCCACGCGGTCACAAAGGCATCCAGCCGCTCTGTTCCGGACCGTGCCATGCGACTGGATGCGAGGGCGGTATCGGTGTCGTTGAGCGTGTCCTGATAGCGCGTTGCCGCCACCAGAACGTCCGTCCGGCCTGGAAAGTGCAGGTACACGGCCTGCCGGCTGACCCCGGCAGCCCTGGCAATGTCAGACATCGTCGGCAATTTGGCATCGGGTTTTTCCAGCAGCGACAGCGTCGCGCGCAAAATGCGGGTCGGGGTATCGTGAGCAGGGCTTGACATACTGTAAAGTAGCGCTTAGTTGACAGAGTGTCAATTTACACAGTGTAAAGCAAACTTCAGGAAAGGTAGGGTCTCATGGCCAAACGTATTTTCATCTGGGTGGCGCACCCGAAGCCAGTCTCTTTCAACGCGGCGCTGGCGGCGCGATATGCCAGGGGAGCAGAGGCGAAAGGCGCCACGGTGCGCACCATGGCGCTGGCCGACATGCAGGTCGATCCCGATTTCGACGGCTATGACACGCCCCGTGATCTCACGCCTGATCTGGTGGAATGGCAGGAAAACATCCGCTGGGCGGATCATGTCATGATCGTGCATCCCTATTGGTGGGGCGCGATGCCCAGCAAGGCCAAGGCGGTGCTTGACGCGGCCCTGCTGTCGGGTTTTGCCTACAAATACCGCGACAAGGGCATCAGCTGGGACAGGTTGCTTGAGGGCCGGACGGGCGATGCGATCATCACCTCTGACACGCCGGTGTGGGTCGACACGCTGATCTATCGCAGCCCGGGCCGCCGCGTGATGCGCAATCAGGTGATGAAGTTCACCGGCATCAAGCCGCGCCGCGTCATACAGATGGGATCGGTCAAGCTGGCAAAGCCTGCCAGGATCGACACCTGGCTTGCCCGCGCCGAATCCATGGGGGCGGCGGCCGCCTGAGGTGTCGCCCTGGCACGAAACGACTATGTAGAGGGGCATGGACAGGCCCCTTTTCATCGGTTCCGAGATTTATCGCGGCTCAAGCTATGGCAGATGGCATCCATTGCGGGTGCCACGCGTGTCCACCGTGATGGATCTGTCGCGGGCGATGGGCTGGCTGCCGCCCGAAGTCTATGTGCCCAGCCCAAGGGCCAAACCCGCAGTCCTGACGATCTGGCACACGCCCGACTATGTCGCGGCCCTGCATGCCGCAGAAGCCGCGCAATCGGTCAGCGCGGCGGTGCGCGCGCGGCATGGCCTCGGCACGCCGAACAACCCCGTCTTTGCGGACATGTACCGCCGCCCGGCAACGGCTGCCGGCGGGTCGCTTCTGGCGGGCGAGATGCTCGCGAACGGGGGTATCGTCTATCACCCGGCAGGCGGCACCCATCACGGAATGCCGGACCGGGCGGGCGGGTTTTGCTACCTCAATGATCCGGTGCTGGCGATCCTGTCGCTGCGCCGCAATGGCGCCCGGCATGTGGCCTATATCGACATAGATGCGCATCACCCGGACGGGGTGGAACATGCCTTTGGTGCAGACCCGGATGTGTTGATGATATCGGTGCACGAGGAAGGGTTGTGGCCCCGAACAGGCGCGCTGGTTGCAACGGAGTCCCTGATCAACCTGCCGGTGCCGCGTGGCCTCAACGACGACGAGATGGCGTTGATCGCGGACGCCGTGATCCTGCCCCGCGTGACGGCCTTCCGCCCGGACGCGATTGTTGTGCAATGCGGCGCAGACGGGGTCGAGGAAGACCCGCAAGCGCATCTGTCGCTGTCCAATCAATCCCATTGGCGCATCGTGCGCAGCCTGATGGGCATCGCCCCGCGTCTGCTGGTTCTGGGCGGTGGCGGGTACAATCCATGGTCTGTCGGGCGCCTGTGGACCGGCGTTTGGGCCACGCTCAACGGGTTCGAAGTGCCCGAACGGGTCACACCGGAAGCGGAACAGACACTCAGGGCGCTGCGCTTTGACGGCAATCGTCGGGGCAGGAACCCGCCTGCGCACTGGTTTACGACCCTTGCTGACAAACCGCGAAACGGGCCCATCCGGGACAGAGTGCGGCAGCGGGTCAGATCGCTCTGATCCTAGACCGGGTCCGCAAGATAGTCGGCTTCGCTCACCAGTTCCAGCCATGTGGCGGCGGTCCCGTCCTGCATCTCTTGCATCGCGATATGGGTCATGGCCGTATCCTTGCCCGCACCATGCCAATGCGCGACCCCGGCCGGGATCCAGACCGTATCGCCCGCGCGGATCGCCCGAGGGGCCGCGCCGCGCAAACAGACCAGTCCGGCCCCTTGGGTCACGTGCAGCGTCTGGCCCAGCGGATGCGTGTGCCATGCCGTGCGCGCGCCGGGTTCGAAATGCACGGACAAGGCATGCAACCGGGCAGGGGCCTCGGCCGAAATGATCGGGTCCTGCCAGACGACGCCGGTAAAATAGTCCGGGTTGGCCCGCACCGACGGGCGTGTTCCTGCACCGAAAATCTGCATCAGATGTTCCATTCAAATGGAGAGAAAGGGCCCGGCGCCCGGTACCGGGCGCCGGGATATCATTCTGCCCAACGCACACCGGTCAGGTCTGTCGCCTGGGTGGGGGCGTTTGTCCACAAACCTTGCACACCGGCCTTGGCAACGGACAATTGCGCCAGTTGGAAAAGATAGCCGTTTACCGCATCGCCCGCGATGATCTCTTGCGCCTTGGCCATCAGGTTGGTGCGCATGTCGGGATCGGTTGTCGCGTTCAGCGTGCTCATCAACTCCTGAAAGTCCGGATTGTCATACTGGAAATAGTAGTCCGGGTTGGCGTAAATCCCGATGTCCATCGGCTCGGTGTGGCTGACGATGCTCAGGCCGAAATTCTTGCCGCGAAACACGGTTTCCAGCCATTGGGCCCACTCGACATTGATGATTTCCGCCCTGATGCCGACCTCGGCCAGCTGGGCGGCAATGATTTCACCGCCGCGCCGCGCATAAGATGGCGGGGGAAGGTGCAGCGTGGTTTCGAACCCGTCTGGCATACCGGCCTCGGCCAGCAAGGCACGCGCCTTGTCCGGATCGTAGGCCGACTCGGACGTCAGATCGACATAGGCCGGGTTATGCGGCGCAAAATGCGTGCCGATGGGCGTGCCATAGCCAAACATGGCGCCGTCAATGATCGCCTGACGGTCAATCGCGTGCGCCACGGCCCGGCGAACACGCACGTCGTCGAACGGTGCCTGCTTGTTGTTGATCGAAAGGATTGTCTCACCCTCTGTCGAACCGATCAGTACCTGAAACCGGGGATCAGCCTCGAACTGTGGCAGGTTTTCAGGTGCGGGAAAGCCCGAGAAAACATCCACGTCCTCGGCCATCATCGCCGCAAAGGCAGCGGTGGGATCCGAGATGAATTTGAACGTCGCTTCGGTCAGCGCCGGTTGCGCGCCCCAGTAGTCGGCGTATTGGCTGATCTGGATGCTGTCACCCTGGGTCCAGCTGTCGAACTTGAACGGACCGGTGCCGATCGGCTGCTGCTTGATATTGTCGATCGATTCCGGGGCCACGATAACGGCATCGCCCCAGGCAAGATTGAACAGCATGTTGCCGTTGGGTTCGGACAGCGACACGCGCACCGTCGCCGGGTCGACAACCTCGACCGCGCTGATCGCCGCATATAGCGCCTTTTGTGCATTCGCGCTGTCTTCGGCAAGGATGCGGTCGAGCGTGAATTTCACATCCTCGGCATCCATGGTCGTGCCGTCATGAAAGGTGACGCCGCCGCGCAGATTGAACGTATAAGTCAGCCCGTCATCCGAGATTTCCCAGCTTTCGGCCAGTCCGGGCACGACCGACCCGTCCCCCATAAAGCGGGTCAGTCCCTCGAACACATTGGAATAGAGCACCGAATCAATGGCACCCGCCGCGGCGGAGGTCGGATCAAGGTGGGGCGGTTCCAGTTGCAGCGCGACGGTTATGTCTGTTCTGGCGGCAGCCATGCCAGCCAGCAGTGCGGCGCCGGCGACGCCAAGGACGAGGGGGCGGATGTTGACCATGGGTTTCTTCCTCAAATGGCAATTTTCCGAAAGGCTAGCCAAAACGATGCGGCTTGGCCAGCGCACAGACCCCGGAACAGGCATTACACGGCGTTGCCCGCGCGACATTGTGCGAACGGGCGGTGGCACGCGGCTGGCTTTTGTCAGCAAACCGGGCCCTGTGCAGCTGGTCGGCCCTGTCCTGACCTCAGGCGGGCAACAGCAGTTTTTGCAGCACCGCGCCCATCACCTTGGCACTGTCGAGCATATCCGTAATCCCGATCCATTCGTCGGGCTTGTGCGCCATCTCCAGCTCGCCCGGCCCATAGGCGATGCAATTGCGCAATTGCCCGATCCGGTCGATGTGCTTTTGATCATAAGAGCCGGGCGAGGCCACATATGTCGGCTCGACCCCCAGTACATCGACGATCGCGGCATGCACGGTTTCGACAACCGGCGCGGATTTGTCCGTCATCGACGGCAGCACGACGTTCAACTCGCGCATTTCATAGTCAAAGCGATCCCGCGACGATTTGAGGCCTTCGAGAAGGTCGACAACTTCGCGCCGCACATCCTCCACGTTCTCTTCGACAAGGAAGCGCCGGTCGATCACGATCCGGCAATTGTCCGGCACACAATGTGCGGGCAATCCGTTATAGTCGTCGCTTTGCTCGGCCTGGCCGCCATGGATCGAATTGATGTTCATCGTCGACTGGCGCGCGCCGTCGGGCACCACGGGCATTTCGGTGTACCGTGCCGCCATGGCCGGGAACAGGTCGCTTTCGAACCTGTCCAGAACAGCGCCCATGTGACGCACGGCGCAATCCCCGAGGAAAGGCATGGAACCGTGCGCGATTTCCCCCCTGGTTTCAATTTCAGCCCACCATCCGCCACGGTGACCAAGGCAGATACGATCCTTGTTCAGAGGTTCGGGAATGATGACGTGCTGCACGCGCGCAGGCGCGAAAAAGCCCTGTTCGGCAAGGTATGCGACACCGCCATAGCCGCCGGATTCCTCATCCGCCGTTGCGCTGATTTCGATGGCGCCCGCAAACGCGGGATGCTGTTCGATGAATGCCTCGGCGGCGATGATCGAGGCGGCAAGTCCGCCCTTCATGTCGCAGGCCCCGCGCCCGTAGATCCGGTCCCCCTCGACGGAGCCTCCGAAAGGATCGCGCGTCCAGCCATGACCGACTTCGACCACATCGTGATGGCTGTTGAAATGCACGCATTCGCCGCTGTCGCGCCCGTCCCGTCGTGCCACAAGGTTCCAGCGCGGATAGGTATCGCTGTCGCCCGGCGTGCCGGTGGCGCGGATCATCTGTGTGTCAAACCCGTGCGCCTTGAGCCGCGAGTCAACAAGGGCGCAGATGTCGTGATAGTGTCGGCCCGGCGGGTTCAGTGTCGGAATGCGGACCAGTGACTGGGTCAGCGCGACCAGGTCGTCGCGCTTGTCGTCGATGCGGGTTGAGAGGGTCATGGGGTTACCTAGAGTTTGCCCAGCGGCACCTTGAGCGCCATGTCCCCGTCGTCATCGCGCGGTATCTCGCCCGCGCGCATGTTGACCTGCAACGCCGGGATGATCAGCGACGGCACGGCCAGTTGCGCGTCCCGTTCGGTGCGGAACTTGATGAATTCCTCGCGGGTCTTGCCGCCGCCAACATGAATGTTCTTTTCGCGCTCTTCCGCGACGGTCGTTTCCCAGGCAATCGCGCGCCCGCCTGGGCCGTAGTCGTGACAGATGAACAGGCGCATGTCGTCCGGCAGGGCCAGCACCCGCATGATGCTGTCATAGAGCTGGCCCGCATCCCCACCGGGGAAATCCGCACGTGCCGACCCGCCATCCGGCATGAACAGCGTATCGCCGACAAACGCCGCGTTGCCCATCACATGCACCATGCACGCAGGTGTGTGGCCCGGCGTGTGCATCGCAAAGCAATGCATCGCGCCGACCTGGTAGGCATCGCCATCCTCGAACAGCGCGTCGAATTGCGAGCCATCCCGCTGGAATTCAGTGCCCTCGTTAAAGACCTTGCCAAAGGTGTCCTGCACTTCGGTGATTTTCGCGCCGATGCCGATCCGGCCCCCCAGTGCCTGCTGGATATAGGGCGCGCCGGACAGATGATCGGCATGCACATGGGTTTCGATAATCCAGTCCAGCCGCAAGTCATGCGCCCTGATATGGGCAATCACGGCGTCCGCGCCGTCAAAGTTCAGCTTGCCTGCGGCATAGTCGATGTCCATCACAGCGTCGATCACCGCGCACCCCGGTCCGCCCGGTTCCTGCACCACGTAGGATATCGTGTTGGACCGCGTGTCAAAGAAGGGTGTGACGGTGGGTTTCCTGGTCATGTCCGGGGTCATGGTTGCCTCCCTGTGCTCGCCTGCATTCCTTGCGCGTGGCCCGCAGAGTGTGGCAGGGCCAGCCGCGCGGAACAAGTGGGATCGCGCGCCGTGAACGCAGGGCAGTCCCGGCCAGCAGCGCCTCTGATCCACGCAATCGTTTCCGGAACCTGCCGTGCCCCGCCGTCAAGGACGCGATGTCGGTTCACACGGATTGCGTCGCTGCGACGGCCCGCTTCCAACGTGCATAGCTGTCTTCGCGTTCGGCCGTTTGCATGACCGGGTCAAACCGCGCTTGGCGCGCCCACATCGCGGCAAACCCGTCTGCATCGGGGTAGACGCCCGCGCGCATCCCGGCAAGCCAGGCCGCACCCAGCGCCGTGGTTTCAAGCCCCGCAGGCCGGTCGACAGGTGCGCCAAGCATGTCTGACAGGAACTGCATGGCCCAGTCATTGGCGCTTAACCCGCCATCGACACGCAATACGGCCGCATCCCCGTCGGGCCAGTCGGCGCGCATTGCCTCCCAAAGATCGCGGGTTTGAAATCCGATGCTTTCAAGGGCGGCCCGCGCCATGTCGGCCGGGTTGGTGTCACGGGTCAGCCCATAGACCGCGCCCCGGCAATCAGGGTTCCAGTATGGTGCGCCAAGGCCGGTGAACGCAGGGACAAGGGTGACAGCGCCGCGACCCTGATGCGCCAGTGCCTGCGTCTGCGACGCGGAGTCGATGATACCCAACCCGTCACGCAGCCACTGCACAACAGCCCCGGCAATAAAAATCGAGCCTTCGAGCGCGTATGTCGGTTTGCCGTCAAGCTGGTAGGCGACCGTGGTCAACAGCCGGTTCTTGGAGGCAACGGGCGCATCCCCGGTGTTCAGCAAGGCAAAGCATCCCGTCCCGTAGGTTGATTTCAACATGCCGGGTTGGAAACAGGCCTGCCCGATGGTCGCCGCCTGTTGATCGCCCGCAACGCCATAGATCGGCGTCTCGCCCCCCAGCATTGTCGTCACGCCAAAGTCGGACGCACAGTCCCGCACTTCCGGCAGCATTTGCATGGGGATGTCGAGCATGGCGCACATTTCCGGGCTCCACGCACCCTTGTGAATGTCATACAACATCGTGCGCGCCGCGTTTGTGGCGTCGGTGACGTGGGCCTTGCCGCCGGTCATGTGCCAGATCAGAAAGCTGTCGACGGTTCCAAACAACAGCTTGCCCGCAGCCGCGCGCGCACGTGATCCATCGTTCTGGTCCAGGATCCACTTGACCTTGGTGGCCGAGAAATACGGATCCAGCAGCAAGCCGGTGATCGCCGTCACCTGATCGCCATGACCGTCCGCCCGCAGACCTTCACACATCCTGGCGGTGCGGCGATCTTGCCAAACGATTGCATTGTGCAACGGCGTGCCGGTTTCAACGTCCCATATGACGGTCGTTTCGCGTTGGTTTGTGATGCCGATGGCGGCGATTTCATCAGCCCCGAGGCCCGCCTTGTCCATCGCCTGCCTGCACGTGGATTGCACCGTGGCCCACAGATCACGCGGGTCATGTTCGACCCAGCCACTGGCCGGGAAATGCTGGGTGAATTCCTGCTGGGCGCTTTCCATCGGCTTCATATCCGGGCCGAACACGATGGCGCGCGACGACGTCGTGCCCTGATCAATCGCCAGAATATGTGTCATGGTATGAGGTCCTTGATGCTGTTGGTGCCGGTCCGGGTCCGGGTCCGGGCCCGGACAGGTCTAGGGCATCATGTGTGGCGCATCAATCGCCTGTGCTAGCGGTCGGGCGCAATCTCTTTCAGACCCAGCAGCGCAGCCGCCGCGATCATCAGCCCACCGCAAATGCGGTTGATGCCCCCCAGTGACACGTTCGCAAATCGCTGGGCGACATTGGCGCCGGCCCATCCCCACAGCATCAGAATGGCGCCATCCACCACCAGATAGGTGGCGCCAAGAATGAGCAGTTGCGGCAGGATCGCGACATCAGGGTCGATAAACTGAGGGAACAGCGCCGCGAAAAAGACAACCGCATAGGGATTGGTCATCGAGGTCAGAAAACCCATGCGGAAAAGCCCGGCGGCAGGGGCCTGCGGGACGGCGGTGCCGGACTCTTGCCCGTCCTGTGACAGCATCAGGCGTAGGCCGATCCAGACCAGGTACGCCACCCCAAGCCACTTGATCCACCCAAAAGCCTGCGCCGAAGTCGCAATGATCGCGGCAAGACCGAATGCAGCGGCTGTCATCTGCAGGACATTGGCGCTCAGATCACCACAGATCACCCAAAGGCTGCGGCGCAGCCCGTGCTTTATCGAATTCGAGACGATCAGCAACTGGCTGGTGTCCGGAGGGGTGGCAAAAAATACCGCCACGGCTGCAAGATAGAACAGGTAGGTTTCCCCGCTCATGGCCGGGTGCCCCGAGCGAGATCAGCGCCGAATATCCTGTCGCCATGATCGGTCAGATAGATTCGCAACCAGGGGGTGAACTTTTCTGGCTGGCGCGCGACCTGCTCCATCAGATTGTCATGGTCGACCCACTCGACGGCCATCACTTCGTCCGGGTTGGGTGCGATTTTCAGGTCCTGCGGGGCGCGGCCCAGATAGACATCGACGACCTCATGCTCGATCAGGCCATTGCCCACTTCGGCACGGTATTCCAGGTGGTGCCGGTGTTTCAGCGGCAGGTCGGTAATCCCGACCTCTTCCTCCAGCCGGCGCAGGGCGCAGACCGATGCGGGCTCGTCCCAGGCCGGATGCGTGCAGCAGGTGTTCGCCCACAGTCCCGGCGTGTGATATTTGCCCATCGCCCGCTGCTGCATCAGCAATTCGGTGCCCCGGATCACAAAAACCGATACCGCCTTGTGTCGCAGCCCGCGCTGATGAGTCTCGAGCTTTTCCACCGGCGTCAGTGTGCCGTCAATCCAGGCTGGGATCATGATGCTCATACGTGGTTTGCTTTCAGCGGACCGGAGAGGTGAGCCATAGTGTAGATGCCAAATATCAGATGCGCCATGGGGCGGGCCCGGACAATTTACCTGCGCTATTGTGCATCTTTCCCCCAAGTGCCGTGATGCCGGGGGAATTCGTTATCAAGTCAAAGTTACTGTTGACTCGGTAACGAATTCGATAGGTTCATGTACAGGAAAACAGGAAAAGGAATCCCTCATGTTTCGTAGTTTGACAATTCTGGCGGCGACAACGCTCGCCCTGCCCGCCTTTGCCGACGGACACGCCGCGTCTGGAGATGTCGCCGCGGGCGAAGCGGCGTTTCGCCAGTGCAGTTCGTGCCATGTGGTCCAAAACGAAGCAGGAGAGACCCTTGCCGGCAAGAAGGCCAAGACCGGGCCGAACCTTTACGGCATTGCTGGCGGTCAATTCGGGATGATGGACGGGTTCCGCTATTCTGACATCGCCCAACTGGCTGGCGGCATGGAAGACCTGATGGTCACCGAAGAAGTCTTTGTTGCCTATGTTCAGGACCCGACGGAGTACCTGCGCGAAGCGACCGGGGACAAGGGTCGCAGCAAAATGTCATACAAGGTCCGTAAGGAAGAAGACGCAATCAACCTCTACGCCTATATCGCGTCCTTGTCGCCAGAATCAGCCGACTGATCCGTCCGGCGGCTTTACAAGGTTCCGCTGCCATATTTCGGGGAGTTTGGGCAATACGGCAGTCTGAACTCCCTCCGAAATGCGGATACTGACGCAAGCGGCGATCCGCTGCCTGCTGATCTTCAATCCGAAGAAGATGGGAAATCTCGAAACGGCAGAAATGTCGCCCGGAGGCCATAGCCAAGACCGCGTTGGCGGCGCTGAAGGGTGCGCAATCGGTTCGGCGCGCCTTGCGCGATGCCCAACACTGGAAACCGGGCTGTGTCTGAGGCCGGTTTCTGCGTCGAGGCACTGGGCAAGGCCATCCAACCTGCCGCCAGCATGCCGCTTTGCATGGGACCAACTGATCCTTTCCTTGGCCTCAGATCCAAGGAATTTCTTTGGCAAGGAAAGAATTAAGCAGTCGCGTTCTGTCGTGTGCGCGGCTTCGTTTGGACTATTTGAATCTTTGAATAATGAGGCACTAAAAAGGGCGATTGGCAAGCCGTACAGGCAAGAAGTTGCGTGGGCAAAAGATGATCTTCCGGATATTGGCCGTTGTCACTCGCGACCACCATTTGGATCAGGTCGCCCCTGTTTCAAAAATCCCTGACGACGATAATATTGACGTAGCTTCAGGCTAGCGCACCACGAATTCCGCATGAAGCGCGCCCGCGGCCTTGATGCTTTTGAGTATGTCGATCATATCCCGCGGCGAGACGCCCAAGGCATTCAATCCGGCAATGACTTCGGAAAGGGAGGCGCCTTCGGGAACCTCGGCAAGGCCAATCCCTTCGTCATCCTGAATGTCCACCGTTGTGCGGGGCACCACGACCGTTTCTCCTTCAGCGAAAGGGTTTGGCTGAACAGCCAGCGGTTGCTCCTGGATGCGCAATGTCAGATTTCCTTGCGACACGGCAACCCGGGAAATGCGAACGTCGTCCCCCATGACAATGGTGCCGGACCGCTGGTCAACGACAACCCGGGCTTTCCTTTCGGGTTGAACGGTAATGTTCTCGATGCGCCCGATGGCATGCGCGACGGAGCGCATGCGCGAGGCCTCTATGTCAAAACTGACCGTGCCGGAGTCAAGCATGGTTGCGACGCGTCCACCGAAGTCGGCATTGATGGCTTCCTCGATGCGGATGGCCGTCGTAAAATCAGCGTTGCGCAGAGCAAGACGGACATCGGTCAAGCTGCTGAGCTCGAATTCGATTTCGCGCTCTACTCTCGCCCCGGACGGAATGACTCCGGCGGTCGGAACGCCTTGCGTGACGCGTGCTCCGTCGCCTTCCGCGACAGCGCCTCCGGCGATGATCGTGCCTTGGGCTACGGCGTAGATCTGGCCATCCGCAGCGTTCAGGGGCGTCATGACAAGTGTGCCGCCCAACAGGCTTTTGGCGTCGCCGATCGCCGAGACGGTCACATCTATCTGCGAGCCGTTTCTTGAAAACTGGGGCAAGGTTGCGGTGACAAAAACTGCGGCCACGTTCTTGGGTCTGAATTGTTCGCCAGTGACGTTGACACCCAGACGTTCCAGAATATTGGTCATGATATCTTCGGTGAAGGGTGCGTTTCGCAACCCGTCGCCTGTCCCATCCAGGCCGACCACCAATCCGTATCCGACAAGGTCGTTCCCACGCACGCCGTCGAATTCCACAAGATCCTTGATGCGGACCGGAGCCGCAGTCGCAGTCTGGATCCAGAGAGCCGCCAGCAAAAGAGCGATCAGCCATCTCATCGGATGTAATTCACAAATGACATGTCGGACATACGTGCCGTGATTGCGTATAGGCTTTGAAGTTGAAATTGAACGGCCTCCAGTTCTGTAGCTGCTTCGTAAGGATCGACTTGAAGAAGTGCGTTCCTGGCGCTCATCAGCGCAAACTCCTGGGTGGAGTTCTGCGTGCTGACAGCATCAACGCGCGCTTGCAGGAATCCAACCGATGCACGAGCGCCGGTGACTCCGTCCTGTGCCTGAAACAACCTCTGACCGGTGTCCCGCAATAGGGCCTGCCTGTCTTCTGTACTCAGGTTATAGCCCGGATCGTTGCTTATTGCCGCAACGGAAACCTGCAGCAGCACGTCGCGAAAGGCGCTGTTGTTGGCCGTCAAAGCCATTTCGACGGTTTCGTCATCACCCAGACGGAAGGGTGCCAGCGCATCGTCTGACCCGGTGTAGGCGAGCGTGGCAAAACCATTGGGATCGTCGAACCAGAGTTCTGCCGCCTGCATCAAGCTGTCTGCATCGGTCGCGCCCGCCGTTGCAATGCGCAATTCTCCCAAGATTGTTTCCGCGCTTTGCAACGCCGGCTGATCCGTCGCGCGCCCTGCAAAAATGCTGCGCCCGCCGGTGGTTGTATTCAGGGCGCCGACGATAGTGTCCAACTCCAGGGCCGCTTCTGTTGAAAACTGGTCCAGAACGGGGCCAAAGGAATTGGAGGCGATCGACAGGTATTTGGCACTCAGGTCGCCGACTCTCGTACCGACCCGGTCCAGAACCGTTTGCGCCGCGTCAGCAAATTGTGCGACTTCGGAAATGGCCACCCGGTAGCCGGCCAGCCCGTTCAGATCGTTTTCCATACTCGTGAAATAGTCGATGTTGCCCGCCAATACCGACTTGGCGTCACTGACCTGCCCGGTGGCAAGTTCTTGTGTGATGCGCCCCATGTCGGCCTTCAGGGCCGCGCCCCGTCGTTGAAGCATGTAAGTCTGTGCCAGATCACCGAGAGAAAAGCCGTTCATTTTCAGATCCTCAAAAGAGTGTCGAACATTTGATCGACGGTTTCGATGACCCGCGCGTTGGCGGCATAGGCCTGCTCGATTACCATCAGGTTCTGCAACTCGACGTCAGTATCGACACCGTTTGCCAGTTCCAGTTCAGAGAGTTCGTAAAACTGGGCCGAAGCAAAGCTGAGCTGTTGATCTTCCCGCAGGCGGCTTGCCCCGACTTGCGATGCAAATCCCGCGATCACGCCGGTGGCGGAGCGCGGGCCGTCGCCAAAGGATCCCGAAGATGTCACCCGTGGGTCGGCCAATGTGTCTGTCAGCGCATTCAACAGAGTGGCGTCGCCTGACAAACCGGGAGCAACGGCACCGAGACCGTCCCGAATGCGCCACGTCTCACCCCCCTGTGTCGGATCCACCAATGCGTTCAAAGTGATCCGGTTGGCGAGGCCAACTTCCAAAGTCGGATCAAGAGCCGCCCCGGAGTCCGTGAACAGGCCGGGTTGACCGGATGCGAGAGTCGGATCGACGGTGCTGGACTCAAACCGTTCGATCATGTCCCGCGCCAACGCATCGACCTGCGTCTGGGCTTCTGGTGCCAGTTCATCGCGTATCTCGAACTGTGCACCCAGGGTGCCACCCTGCAATCGACCGGAGGTCGAGGATGTATTGATGGCGTATCCATTGATTGTCAGCCCCGACAGGGTTCCATCGCCGACGGACATGTACGGCGTCACCAGATTTGAAGCCTCAAAGCCGATCTCTGCCGCGCGCCCTTCAAGCAGAATCGCGCCCCCTGTTGTGTACAACGCGACGGCCCCGCGATCCCTGTTCAGCATTCGGACCGGAACCATTTCGCTGATTTCATCAATCAGAACCTGCCTTTGATCCTGCAATCCTGATGTGTCGTTCTGTTTCCCTGTCGCGGCCGTGATGCGGGAATTGAGCTCCTGAACCCCGCGCAGTGCGTCATTCAGCCGGGTGACCTGGTCTGCGATGCTTCGATCCGCATTCGTGCGGGCGGACTGTATTCCGTCGGCGATCGAGTTGATGGATTTGGCGAAATCACGCGCGCCAAACGCCACGCTGTCCAAACGCTCGACCGCGTCGGGTCTGCTGCTGGCCAGGATGAGACTGTTTTCAAAACCTGCAAGACGACCGGACAATGAATCCTGTTGATCGGGGGTGCCGATCAGGTTTTCAATTCTGTTCAGGTACTCGGACGTTGCCATGCGATATCCGAATTCCGAACCGGCCAGGCGGCGGTCGGATATCACTTGTGCGTCGACCTGGCGGTTGATGCCGTTGATCTGCACGCCGCCAGCATCGCCAATTGACATCGAGCTGACCGAAAGCGTCCGGCGGGCGTAACCTGGTGTCAGTGCATTGGCGATATTGCTCGATACCAGTGACGAGGCCCGGCTTGCGGCATACAAGCCGGACATCGCGGAATTAAGAGCGCTTGAGATGGTCATGTTCCGACCTTTTGGTTGGGGCGCCGAGATTTAGCCCGTGCTTGATTTACCGCTTGATGTTGGTGGTTTCCTGCAACATCTCGTCAACGGTCTGGATGACCTTGGCATTTGACGAATAGGCGCGCTGTGTCTGGATCATCGCGGTCAGTTCGCCCGCCACATCTACGGCCGATTCCTCGCGGGCGTAGGAAACGATGTCACCGGTAGGACCGTCACCGGCGTCCCAGAGAAAGAAATTACCGCTCTCGGGGGTTGGCAGGTAAGTCTGCTGATCCAGGGCGACCATGCCATTCGGATTTGGCAGATCGACCAGTGGAATCTGGTAGATTGTCCGGTTGATGCCAGTGTCGAAGAAAGCCGTCACGAAACCGTTCGCATCCACTTCGACGCTGGTCATGTTGCCAACGGGTGATCCGTCTTTGGAAATTGAAACCGGGGCGAAGCTGTCGGACAGTTGTGTGATGCCGTCATTGTCGCCGAGCATGCCGATGTTGATTTCCAGCGGTCCGCCATCAGCCGTGACAATCAGGTTGCCGGTTGCGGGATCGTATGCGCCGCCGCTGACGGTGGTTACATTTGCAAGCGTACCGCCCGAGGAACGGCTGTCGTCAAATGTCAGCACGTATTCGCCGATGACGGCGCTGCCAAGGGCCGAATCCGTCAGCTGGACAGTCCATTCATTCGAGGATCCTGTTGCCGGAACAGTCGGTGTGAAGCTGATGTTGATATTTTCCGAAGTGCCCAGATTGTCGAAGTATTCGACGGACAGGTTCTGAATTTCCCCGGTCGAATCTGCATCCGTTTCCGTCGCAGGCAAGTTGATGCCAAGCGACATTTGCGTGGTGGGTTCGCCAGAGAACTGATTGACGTTGATCTGTACCGGTTCAAGTCCATCGGCCGTATCGCGCGGGAACGTGGGTATGGTACCGTCAGGCAGCGCGGGCCAGCCAAGCAAGATCAGGCCTGAATCCGAGCGCAGGAACCCGTCGGCATCGGTGCGGAACGATCCTGTGGTTGTCAGATTCATCTGAGGGCTGCCATTGGCCACCTCGACTTCGCTGGCCTGGGCAACGGGCAGCATTCCGCGTCCCCGCACCGCGAGGTCTGTCGCGTTGGACGTCGACACGAGGGAGCCCCTTTGATCAATCAGGCGCGACGTCGTGGCCCGCACACCACCGGCAGAGTAGGTGCCGCCGCTTGAAGAAATGACCAGCGAATGAAAATCGGTTTGCACGCGCTTGTAGCCATAGGTGGACGAGTTTGCGATGTTGTCCGAAATGGACGCAAGGCGCGTCGCGTTTGTCTGGAGGCCCGCAACACCTGCGTTGAGCGATGAAGAGATGGTCATGGACACGCCTTTCTGCTGTATCAACCTGAGTTGACCCACAGATAGGGACGTGCACTTAACGTCGCGCTAACAGATAAAATTCGATGTATTCGCCCGGCGATGGCCGCTATCGCAGCAAAATTATTTCAAGCCGGTTGTTGCGGATGGCCATCGGGTTTCGCTCGACCGCGGGCTGACGGTCAGCATGGCCGGTGACGCGCTTGATCCGTGTCGGGGCGATCGCGGTTTTCTGCAGCAGAATGCGCATCGCGCCGGCCTGCTCTACCGAACGATCCCATGTCCGGTTGTTGGCCAGGACAACGGGTTCTGCTGCCACGTGCCCTTCGACCGCAATCCCGTTGGACACCGTTTTGGCCGCGTCCGCGATCAGATCGGCCAAATTGCGCAGCAACGCGGTCGGCGTGTTGGTGCCCGGTTCGAACAATCGCGAGTCTTCGGTGGCGAACAGTTCGATCACCAACCCTTCGTCCGTAAGCCGCGTCGTTATGTGACGCAGTTCGTTTTCCATCACCTTGGATTCGCCGCCCCGCCCGACCAACAATGCTTCGAGCGATTCAAATGCTTCTTCCTGCGCGGCGCCTTTTCCGTCGTCTGACACACCGGAATCCCCGCGCGCCCGAATAGATTCGGTTGGGCGCGTTGCCGAGGCACCCGTGCCGTTTTGCGGCAGGGTATCTTCGGCAAAGACGGTGTCGCCGCCAAAGTTTCCGTCCCCGCCACCGGAGGTTCGGCTGATCGGAATGGAGGGCGAGAAATAATCCGAAAGCCCCTTGCGTTGTTGTTCCGTCGTTGCGTTCAGCAGCCACATCAACATGAAAAAGGCCATCATCGCCGTCACAAAATCAGCATAGGCCACTTTCCATGCCCCGCCGTGATGGCCGCCGCCACCGACAACTTTCTTTCGCTTGATAATGATTGGCCGCGCATTGGTTTGCACGCTCATATCCACACCTCATAGTCACCCATGCCGGGGTATATGCGGGGCGGGTTTCGTCGCCCTTAACAGATACAATTTTGCTGATTTTACCTTGGCCCTTGTGCTTGCTGCGTGAACCGGCACAGATGCTGGAATGAAACCCGCCACCCATGACAGTACCTATTCGTGGCTTCGGCTGGGTCTGACCCTTGCCATCGCCATGGTGGCCAATGTCGGGATGTGGGCGATCATCGTGATCATGCCCGCAGTCGAAGCGGAGTTCGGCGTCGGGCGTGCCGACGCCAGCCTGCCCTATACGCTGACGATGGTGGGCTTTGCGGTTGGCAACTTTGCCGTCGGTCGCGCGGTCGACATTTGGGGGGTGACGCGGGTGCTGGTGGTTTGCGCGCTGGGCATTGCCGCGGGCTATGGTCTGGCCATGGCCAGCGGGTCGATCCTTGCGCTGTCGCTGGCGCAACTGCTTGTCGGGTTCGGGACATCGGTGGGATTTGGCCCGTTGATCGCGGACATCTCGCACTGGTTCATGCGGCGGCGCGGGATCGCCGTCGCGCTGGTGGCGAGCGGGAACTATCTGTCGGGTGCAATCTGGCCGATCCTGCTTGCGGATATTCTGGCCGAGAGCGGATGGCGCATGGCATATGCCGTTCTGGCGGTGGCCACGTTGGTCGTCGTTATCCCGCTGGCCTTTGCCCTGCGGCGTCAGGTGCCGGAAAGCGCGCATGATCTGGCCGAGGCGGCCTGGGTCGCGAATGCCCGGTCTGCGGGTCTGTCGCCACGGGGGCTGGCCTGGCTGCTTGGGGTTGCCGGGGTCGGGTGCTGTGTCGCGATGGCGATGCCGCAGGTTCATATTGTAAGCTACAGTGTGGATCTGGGTTTTGGCGCTTCGGCGGGGGCCGAAATGCTGGCGCTGATGCTGCTGGGCGGGGTCGCGTCGCGCATCGTATCGGGGCTGCTGGCGGACCGGTTGGGCGGGGTGCGCACCCTGCTTCTGGGGTCGGTTCTGCAGGCCATCGCCCTGATGCTTTACCTGCCCTCGGATGCGCTTGTGTCTCTTTATGCTGTCAGCCTGATCTTTGGCCTGAGCCAGGGCGGTATCGTCCCGAGCTATGCGCTGATCGTGCGGGAATACATGCCGGCGCGCGAGGCAGGCGCGCGGGTCGGGTTTGTGCTGATGGCGACCATCATGGGCATGGCGCTGGGCGGGTGGATATCGGGCTGGATATATGACGTTACCGGCAGCTATCAGCTGGCGTTCTGGAATGGCATCGCGTGGAACGGACTGAACATCGCGATCATGCTCTGGCTGCTCGGTCGGAGCCGTCCGCGCCGGGTGCTGCAACCCGCCTGAGAGCCGCGCGCGCAACGGCGTGACGACGCAGGGGCGCGTTTTGGCGAATCAATGTGTTTACGCCATGAAAACAAGGGAGTTACCCTGTGCACACCCGGTACACAGGGCGTGCACAACCTGTGCGCCGCGTGGCATACGATCCGGCGAAATGGCTGGGTTAACGCGGCGTTCGGTGGTGTAGGTGAATGAAGGGTTAACCGGCGCAGCGGCGCGCAACCCCACCCTGCGCCGCTGCTATGACTTGTCCGGCACCATCTTGCCCGTCAGGTGATCGGTGCCGCGCGCACGCGCCAGCGCCACCTGTTTCTGACGCTCGCGGAACCGGGCCTTGTCATCCTCTGACGTCTCATGCGCGCAGTTGTGGCACGACACGCCCTGTTCATATTCGGGCCGATCCCGGTCGGCAGGCAGGATCGGGCGGCGGCAGGCGTGACAGAGGTGATGCGGCCCGACCTCGAGCCCATGACCCACACTCACACGCCCGTCAAAGACAAAGCATTCGCCCTGCCATGTGCTGTCGTCCCCTGGCACCTCTTCGAGGTATTTCAGAATGCCGCCCTTGAGGTGGAATACATCCTCGACCCCTTGCCCGAGCAGGTAGTTCGTCGACTTTTCGCAGCGGATGCCCCCGGTGCAGAACATCGCCACTTTCTTGTTGTGGAAGCGGTGCCTGTTGGCCTCCCACCACGCAGGAAATTCGCCGAAGCTGGCGGTTTGCGGGTCAATCGCGCCTTCAAACGTGCCGATGGCAACCTCGTAGTCGTTGCGGGTGTCGATCACCGCCACGTCCGCGCGCCGGATCAGGTCGTTCCAGTCGGCGGCCGCGACATAGTGGCCCGTGCGCGCCGCCGGGTCCACGTCCGGCTGGCCCATTGTCACGATCTCGCGCTTGAGGCGGACCTTCATCTTGCCGAAGGGCGGCGTGGGGCTGTGGCTTTCCTTCCATTCGACATCCGCACACCCCGGAAGCGCGCGGATATGGGCCAGCACGGCGTCGACCCCGGCGCGCGGGCCGGCAATGGTGCCGTTGATCCCCTCGGGTGCGAGCAACAGCGATCCGGTCACGTCCTGCGCCTGGCACAGCGCCAGCAGCGGCGGTTTCAGCGCGGCGGGATCGGCAAAGCGGGTAAAGTGATACAGGGCGGCGATGGTAAACATGGCCGCGAGATAGGACATGCCACGCCCCTTGTGCAAGGGGTGTGGGGGATGCGATGAAGCGCGCAGGACAAGCAGGAGGTATCCGCATGCGCGATGCACTGATCGTGATCGACGTCCAGAACGATTTTTGCCCCGGCGGCGCGCTGGCCGTGCCGGAGGGCGATGTGATCGTTCCCGGTATCAACGCGCTGATGGACGCGGCGGGGGCCGTTATCCTGACACAGGACTGGCACCCCTTGGGGCACTCGTCCTTTGCCTCGTCCCATGACGGGGCTGCACCTTATGATGTGATCGACATGCCCTACGGGGCGCAGGTGCTGTGGCCGGATCACTGCATTCAGGGCAGCCGGGGTGCCGGGTTTCATCAGGGGCTGAACACCGCGCGCGCCGACATGATCGTGCGCAAGGGATACCGGCCCGCCATCGACAGCTATTCGGCATTCTTCGAGAATGATCACACCACGCCAACCGGGCTGGAGGGGTATCTGCGCACGCGCGGGATCACGCACCTGACGCTGGTCGGTCTTGCCACGGATTTCTGCGTGAACTTTTCGGCGGTGGATGCGGCCAAGCTGGGGTTTGACGTCACCGTGCGGATGGAGTTGTGCCGCGCCATTGATCTGGACGGATCGCTGGCGGCGGCGCGGGGCGGGATGCAGGGCGCGGGCGTGGCGCTGGTGTAACCTGACAAGATCAAAGTCGCGCTGGTTTGAGGGTATTGGCCTCCTGGACCAGCTTGATAACGCCGGTGGCGTCGCTCGCGAGCGTCTTGCAGGTGGGGGGGCTCCTGAGGCATGAAAGCGGTCAGTATTCAAAGGAACCACCCTCATGGTTGATATTGCCACCCGCGTCTGGAACCACAAGTGGAAGATCGACCCGATTGTGCGGTCCCTGATCGACACGGATTTCTACAAGCTGCTGATGTGCCAGTCGGTGTTCCGCAACAAACCGGACACGCAGGTCACCTTTTCGCTGATCAACCGGTCCGGCCATGTCCCGCTGGCCCATCTGATCGACGAAGGCGAGTTGCGCGAGCAGCTGGATCACATTCGCTCGCTTTCCTTGAGCCGGGGCGAAAGCACGTGGATGCGCGGGAATACGTTTTACGGCAAGCGGCAGATGTTCACGCCCGAGTTCATGGACTGGTTCGAGGCGTTGCGTCTGCCGCCCTATCACCTGGAACGGCGCGGGGATCAGTACGAGCTGGCATTCGAAGGCGCCTGGCCCGAGGTGATGCTGTGGGAAATTCCGGCGCTGGCCGTATTGATGGAGCTGCGGGGCCGGGCGGTGCTGAACACGATGGGTCGGTTCGAGTTGCAGGTGCTGTATGCCCGCGCGATGACCAAGCTGTGGGAAAAGATCGGGCGGCTGCGCAGGCAGGACGGTCTTCGCGTGGCGGATTTCGGCACCCGGCGGCGGCACAGTTTTCTCTGGCAGGACTGGTGCGTGCAGGCCATGGGCGAAGGGCTGGCGGGTGCCTTTGCGGGCACATCGAACTGCCTGATCGCCAAGAACCGCGATCTGGAGGCCATCGGCACCAACGCCCACGAGCTGCCCATGGTCTATTCGGCACTGGCACAGGATGATGCAGCCCTTGCGCACGCGCCCTACGAGGTTCTCAGCGACTGGCAAGAGGAGCATGACGGCAATCTGCGCGTCATTCTGCCCGACACTTACGGAACGCAGGGGTTCCTTGACAATGCGCCGGACTGGCTTGCGGGGTGGACGGGCATCCGCATTGACAGCGGTGACCCTGCGGCGGGTGCCGAAACGGCGATCAGGTGGTGGAAACAGCGCGGCGAAGATCCGCGCGACAAGCTGGTGATCTTTTCGGACGGTCTGGATGTCGACAAGATCATCGAATTGCAGAGCCAGTTCGCCGGCCGTGTTCGGGTATCGTTCGGCTGGGGCACGATGCTGACCAACGATTTCAAGGGTCTGACGGACGATGACCGGCTTGCCCCGTTTTCGCTGGTGTGCAAGGCGGTGTCCGCGAACGGGCAGCCCACCGTGAAACTGTCGGACAATCCCAACAAGGCGATGGGGCCGACGCGCGAAATCGAGCGGTACAAACGCGTCTTTGGCGTCGGCGCGCAGAAGGCCCAGGCTGTGGTGGTTTGAACACACATTTCTGAAACAGGGCAAATGTGGCGATTTTCGGGCAGTTTGCCTCAAAGTGGTCACAATTGCTTTTTACGTCTCGGTCAACAAAACCATAAAAAACTCCGAGGCAGATCAAATGATACGTATTTCAAGTGCATTTTCGTCGCTTTTCGTTGTCGCGGCTCTTGGCGCCTGCGTTCCGGCCAATGAAGTCACCACACGTGCTGAACTGGACCCGCTGGGCTTTCGTGACAACCCGACGGCGACTGTTGTCGAGATTCAGGCCAACGCGCTGGCCAATATGGGTGACCAGCTGGTGCGCGACACAAAGGTGCGCCGCTCTGCAAACAGTGCCCTGATTGATTGCGGTCTGGCGATTTTCACACCTGGCAGAAAACCAGCCTGCGGCATCGGAGCCGAGCGGCGCGCGATGTTCGGGCGCGACCGGAGCGGGTCGGTGGAACTGGTCCCCGCCGTGACCCTTGTTGACAGCATTCAGGACATGAGCGGCCAGATGGACACGCTGGAAACCGGTCTGCCCGACCTGCTTGCCGCGCAGGACGCGGCGCTGGACGATCTGAATATGCGCCGTGATGCCGGAACCATCGCGCAGGCAGATTACGAAACCCAAGTCGCCGCGATCGCGCAAACCCGTTCACGCATTGATGCCGCGCTGGCCGAAACGGCGGCGCAGGCGGAACAGGCCAATCTGAACATGCAGACGGCCAGCAATCGCGGTCAGGCCGGCCTTGGCTGGCATCTGAGCGCCACGGCACAGATCGCACAGGAAGCGGAATTCGCGCGGACCCAAATCGGATTGCTGGAACAGGCCGTTGACGCCCCCGAAGAGGTCGTTGCGTCGAATGTTGCGTCCTATGCGCCGGCCTTTCCGATCATGGCCCTGCCACGTTCTGGCGAATACCGCTGACACGGCTGCGCTGTCGTTCCCGCCAGATGATCAGCAGCCCTCCGGCTGCGATCAGGACCGCGCCGGGAAACAGCGCATCCCACGGGGTTTCGCCAAAGAACAGCCACCCCAGCACAAAGGCCAGAGGGATGCCGAAATAGCTGAACGGGGCAAGGTTGCTTTGTTCGGTCATGCGGTAGCTGATCACGAGAAACAGCACCGCTGTTCCGCCAAAGCCGCCCATCGCCGCGATCCAGCCGAGGTCGGCACCGGTCTGGATCGGGGTGAAGCCGCCAAATCCGAATGCGATCAGGACCGCGCCCGCAAGTGCTGCGAGCGAGCTGTACAGATTGACCAGGGCACTGGGCACATCGTCGTCCATCATCCGCGCGGTCACCCCGACCAGCGCGTATATTGCCGCTGCCCCAAGTGGCAGCAGGGCCGCGGGGGTGAATGTCTCTGATCCCGGTTGCATCACCAGGACGACACCGACAAAGCCGATCAGAACGGCGCTCCACCGTATCCAGCCAACCCGTTCCCCCAGCAAAGGCACGGCCAGCGCCGTCAGGAACAGTGCGTTTGCATATGTTATCGTCGTGGCTGTGGCAAAGGCCATCTGCCCCAGTGCGAAGTAGAAACACAACTGCGCAACGGCCACAAAGGCCCCGCGCGCGAGGGCCAGCCGCCATTGCCGTATGCGCAATTTGCGCCCCGCAAGGTGCCATTTCCGCGACAGGGCCAGCGCAAGCACGGTGGGGATGATCCCGAACAGGTTTCGCCAGGCCGACAGTTCGGCCGCGCTGTAGGTCGCTGACAAATGCTTGATCACCAGACCCATCGCATCAAAAAGGGTCAGCGCCACAAGACTGAGGAATATGGCCAGGCCGGTACGGTCCGTGCTGCGCAAGGGGGGCTCGATTTGACAATGGAAGACCGGGCGACCCTACGGTGTTTGTCGCCCAAGTCACGCCAGAAATGCGGGAACGGATGTCGGGGCGGCGGATAGATTGTTGCCGAAATGAGGACAATCGCCGCATCTCTGCCATATTCTGTGAGTATACGGAGGCGTACCGGGGAGGGGAAAACGGATTGGAAAAGACATGAAACATATCATTTTCCTTGCCATGCTGAGTGTTGTGGCGGCCTGCGGCACGGCGCAAAACAAGGTCACGCGGTCACAGCCAGCCCCGTTGGGCATGTTCGGGATATCCCCCGATGCCGGCGGTACGGTCTCGACCCGATCCTCGATTGATCTTTTGTCGTTTGGTTAGTCATTCGGGTCGACGCGTCCGCGCATCGCCTTGACTTCTCCGCGCACTTTCTTGGCCTTGAGCCTGCGTTTTTTCGACCCGAGTGTGGGCCGCGTCGCAATGCGGCGTTTGGGGGCGATCAGTGCCTTTTCGATCAGTTCGGCAAGACGTTTGCGCGCCATGTCGCGGTTGCGGGCCTGAGAGCGGGTTTCGTCGCACTGGATGATCAGGGCGCCGTCCAGCGTCCAGCGTCGTCCGGCCAGCCGTTTCAGACGCGTCTTGACCGGGCCGGGCAGGCTGGGCGAACGCTCGGCTTCGAACCGCAGTTCCACGGCTGTGGCCACCTTGTTCACATTCTGCCCGCCGGGGCCGGAGGCGCGCACGAATTGCTCGCTCAGTTCCCAATCCTCGATGGCGATGGTGTCGTTGATCCGCAGCATGACCGTGTGATACCGCGTCCGGTGGCAACGAAAAAGGGCCACCTGTTCGGGCGGCCCTTCTCGAAATGTTTCGGAGGGTGTGTCGGTTAGGTCAACCGACCAACCTGGCGGTCCTCACCGCGTGGGGTTGCCCTGGCAGGCGACCTCCCAAGTTGTTCCGACACCTCGCTCCAATACCTTTCTTGACACTGGATCACCTCCTTTTCATTTGTTGAACTCAGGTCCAGCTTTGCACAGCCGGGAAATATGTCAACGCATTTCGGCAGGGGAGGACATCCGCGCCGTGATTGCGCGGAACGGAGCCAAAGCAATGAGCGCCAGGCTGAGCTTGACCGCCCAGTCGGCAACGGCGAGCGACACCCAGAGCGGGGCCGCGGGGCCAAAGCCGAGGATCGGCAGGACGTCGCCCGCCCAGGACACGTCATTGCCCGGTTCGATAAAGGACAGGCTGGCCGAAAAGGCGATGACAAAGAACAGCGCCGTGTCCACCGTGCTGCCGATCAGGGTCGAGACCAGCGGCGCTTTCCACCACGCTCCGTGCCGCAGGGCGGAAAAGATGCCGATGTCGAGCAGTTGGGCGGTCAGGAACGCAAGGCCGGATCCGATTGCGATGCGCAAAGTGACGGCCGGATAGGTAAAGCCATCGCCCTGCAGCATCACCTGCGTGCCGATCAGCGAGCAGAGGACACCAACGATGAAGCCCGCGAACACAACCTTGCGGGCCGCCTGCGCGCCGTAGACGCGGTTCATGATGTCGGTCACCAGAAAGGCCAGCGGATAGGTGAATGCCCCCCAGGTCAGCCAGTTGCCGAACAGGAACTGAACGAGGATATTGGAGGCCACGACGATGGCGGCCATGGCGATGATGCCGGGAAGATGTGCGCGTGTCATAATGTTTGCCCGTTTTTGCAAGGTTGCGGCGACTTGGTTCCGATGGGAACCCGGGCGTCTTAGTCGCAGCGCGCCCCGCCCGCAAGCGTTTCCGTGAGCGCATATTCCACCAGCTCGCTGGCCTGGATCGACAGAAAATTGTTGTCCGACACCATGCTCAGGCAGACCGCCCCGCTGTCCGAGGTCCAGACGGACAGCCCTTCGAGATTGTCATGGGTCCGCAGCGTCGTGGTGAGCAGGGTTTCGGGGTTCAGGGTGTCGCCCGCTGGATCGACACGGCGAATACGTGTTCGAAACCCCAGCGCGGAAAAGCTGCGTTCGAGAATGTAGAGCAGCCCGTCGGGCCCGAAATCCGCGCCCGTCGGCGCAAACCCTTCGGAGCGGGGAAGATATGCGACCACCGTCCACCGATTGTCCTGAAACCGGTAGATCGGGAACGGCCCGCCGCCGTTATGCGGGTTTTCGGGCAGGGTATACAGGGCCCCGTCGGGTGCGATGGCCAGAGCTTCGAGTGCGCCATTGGCCGGCAGGTCGTGGAATGCGCGCGGGCTGGGCAGGACCTGTCCGCTCAGCGTGCTGACTTCGGCCGGGGCTTCGTAGCTGAGAAACGTTTTGCCGTCGGCCACGGCAAGCCCTTCGGTGTCACGATGGGGAAAGGGCAGCATCACATCCGTGACGTTGGCGATGCGGGCGGACTGCCCGTCGCGCAGGATGTCAAAGCGGTAGCCCGCGCCCCGGTCTGAAAGAACCAGCGCCGTGCGCCCTCCGTCCTCGACCTCGATCGCGGACACGCCGCCCAGACCTGTCAGCGGCATCGTGCGCAGAAAGGTGAGCGGTTCGGCCAGCGATGCGGACGCGGAGAGGATCAGCGCGAGGCCAGAACACCCGTGCATTGCTGCGGCAAATCGCCGACGCGCAGGTCGCGGCGGGGTGTGGGGGCCGGTGCGTTCGGATCGCGCGGCACCGGTGGCGGCGGGTTCAGGATGTCGTCCACCCATGCCTGTGCGTCCGCGCAGCCATCGCCGGGCGGTGGCGGTGCCTGATCGACACAGCCCTGCGCCCCGGGCGGACAGCGCAGACGCACATGGAAATGAGCGTAGTGCCCGTACCAGGGTCGGATCTTGTTCAGCCACGCGCGATCGCCCTTTTCATCGTTACACATCTGCACCTTGGCACCGGGAAAGATAAAGATGCGCGCAGTCCGTTCATCTTGCGCTGCGGCCTTGATGATCTCGTGTTGGGCGCGTGTCCAGTTGGAATTCGTGAACGCCCCCTTTGCGCGGCGCATCGAGATCGAACTGATGCTCTCGCGCTGGGCCACTGACAGGTTGAGGTTGGTCGCGGGCAACATCCAGATGTCGGCATCAAGGCCGATCTGGTGACTGCGGTGCCCGCCGAACATCGGCCCGCCGCGCGGCTGGCTCAGGTCGCCGATATAGAGGCCGTTCCACCCCGGCTGCTGTGCCGCCCTGGCGCTGAGTTTCTGCACGAAATCCAGAAGTTCGGGATGCGCCCAGTTGCGGTTGCGGCTGAGGCGCATGGCTTGCCATGTCGGCCCGGTCTCGGCCAGTTGCTCGGCCCCGGCAAGACAGCCACGCGAATATCCGCCGAATGCGGCGGCGTTCTGCATCGAGGCGCGGCGTTTGGCGGCGAACTGGTTTTTGGCGACGGACTGCAGGATGGCCGAATTCCCGTCCGCTTGCACGGTGCCTTGTGTTTCGATATCGGCGGTGCTGGCGCAGGCGGCGACGAACAGGAAAGCGGCAAAGCCTGCGGTCAGGATGCGTTTGCGGCGCATGACGGCCATTGGTCAAATCTCCCCTCTTGGGTTGACCCAGCGTAGCATGACCAGCCCCAAAAGAAAGAGCCCGAGCAGGGGAGCGACGCCCAGTTGCGTGCTGCCTGTCACCGTTGTGGCAACGCCGATGAGGAAGGGGGCAATAAAGGCTGTCGCCCGTCCCGTCAGACCGTAGAGCCCAAAGCTTTCTGTTGGCGCTGCGGGGTCGCAATGGCGCACCATGAGTGTGCGGCTGGCCGATTGCATCACGCCGCCCATGCCGCCGATCAGCACGCCGCAGATATAAAAGATGATATCGGGGGCCATGGACCCTTGGGCCAGGGCGATGCCGAACATCGTTTCCCGTGACAGGTTGACCAGCACGAGACTGACCCCCATCAACACCAGGATGGTGGTGATAACCACAGGTTTGGGGCCAAACCGTTTGTCCGCATGGCCGCCGACATAGCTGAAGACCGAGGCGCCGATGGCGGCGATGATCCCGAACACGCCGACTTCGACCACGCTGAAATCCAGCACCAGCAGCGCGAATGTGCCGCCAAAACTGTACAGCCCGTTGAGCGCGTCGCGATAAAGCATCGACGAGCCGAGATAGGCGAACAGGCTGCGTTTGGCAGGCAGCGCGCGCACCGTGTTCCACAATCGCGAAAGGGCCGCACCAACCGAGGTGCGGGTGCCGGTGGGACGTACCTCGCGCACCCACAGAAAGTAGGGGATCATGAACACCGTGAACCAGATTGCGACGAAAGGCCCGGCAAAGCGGGTCCCCGCGCGCATTTCGGCGTCAAGCAGCCCAAAGAACGGATCGAGCCCGATCAGGGTCTTGCCGTTGCCCTGTTCGGCGAACAGGAGCAGGATCAGAAACAGCGACAGCACCCCGCCCGCATAGCCAAAGCTGAAGGCCGAGCCGGAAATCTGCCCGATCTCTTCTTCGGTTCCAAGCGAGGGGAGTTGCGCGTTGATAAAGATCAGCGCGTATTCCGCGCCGATGAAACCGAAGGCAAAGGCCATCAGCATCCACATCAGGTTGCTGCCGTCAGGTTGCGTGAACCACAACGCCCCGGCCCCGGCGACCAGCATCAGCGAAAACCCGATGATCCAGGGGATACGCCGCCCGCCGGTATCCGCCAGCGCACCGAGGATCGGTGCACCAAATCCGATGATCAGCCCCGTGATCGTCAGGGTGAAGGACCACATCGCCTGTGCATTGGCCTTGGCCAGTTCCGTTTCGGCCCCCTGCGCCAGAAAGTTTTCGCTGGCGAGCGACACAAAGAACGGCCCGAAAATGAACGTCAGAAGCACCGTGTGGTAAGGCTGACTGGCCCAATCGAAAAAGAACCACCCCCAGATACGCTTTTTCACACTGACCCCGGTCATGCCCTGTCCCCCGCCGTCTTTTTTGTTTGGGGAACCAAAGCAGGCCGCGGGCCAACTGGCAAGAAAAGGTTCTGCGTCAGGCGGCCGCGTGCAGCGGCGGGTGCACCGTATCCTGCATCGGGGGCCACGGGCGCAGGGATTCCGCCCTGATCCAGGCCGCAATCCATTCGGGTATTTCGGGGGACTGGACGTTTACGCCCATTGCGGCCAGCACCCTGTCTGTTGTCACGATACCGTCCGCATCCGTCGCGGCGGCGCGGTACAGAACGTGGCTGGCGCAGTCCCCGTTCGATTTCCACATGGACTGTTCGATATAGATGAATCTGTCATCCCAGCATACCGCACGGCTGCGCGTCTCGAACCGTTCGAAGGCGCGCAGACGGCGGCGGTAGCGCACGGAAGATCCCGCCATGGTCAGGCCCCAGTTTTGCGCCCGGATGGCAGTCATCAGCCCGGCCCGCAGACCCATGCCAAGACGGCCAAGATCATAGAGCGTGAGCGCGCGCCCGTTGTTCAGTTCCTGGAAAACGTCCAGATCCCATGGCCATACCATGTGCTGCGAGACGTGCACGTCCGTCAGCCCGAGCGCTGGCTGGCGGCTGGCAAGAAACATGTCTTTGGCGAGGCGGACAAAGGGAAACATGGGCCAATACTCCTGTCTGCCTTACATGCGGCGACAGGGCGAAACTTCAATGGGTTTGATGATGTGACCTTGCGCCACTTGGCGCCGCGTCCTAGGTCTTGGCAAACAAAAGGGACGCAGCATGCTGGCCATCTACGAATTGATCCAACTGATCCTCAGCGTTGTCTACATGATCATGATCGTGCACATCATCATGAGCTGGCTGATCAGCTTTCAGGTGCTTAACCTGCACCAACCCATTGTCGGGCAGATCTGGCAGGGTCTGAACAAGCTTCTGGAGCCGATCTATCGGCCGATCCGCCGGTTCATGCCGGACACCCATCCGCTGGACCTTGCCCCGCTTGTGGCCTTTGTCGCGCTGATTGCGCTGCGGTCCATCATTCTGCCTGCGCTCTTTGGTCTGCGCTGATCTGGGGACTTGTTCACGGCCCGTTAAAATGTGATTCTGTATCAAACGAGCAGAACACATAAAATTTGACAGGGTTTTGAGACATGAGCAGTGCTGCCACGCTGTTGCGGGACGTATTCGGTTTCGACCGGTTCCGCCCCGGTCAGGAAGAGATCGTGGATGCCGTAACGGCGGGGGAAAACACCCTGGCGATCATGCCGACGGGCGGCGGTAAATCTCTTTGTTTTCAATTGCCTGCGTTGATGCGGGACGGGGTGACGGTGGTGATATCGCCGCTGATCGCGCTGATGCGGGATCAGGTGCGCAGCCTGCAAGAAGCCGGTGTGGCGGCCGGGGCGCTGACATCCGGCAACACGCCCGAAGAAACCGATGCCGTCTGGACCGCGCTTGAGAGAGGGGAGTTGAAACTGCTCTACATGGCGCCGGAACGTCTTGGGGCCGGGTCGGCCATTGGTATGTTGCGCCGCATCGGCGTCAGCATGATTGCCGTGGACGAGGCGCATTGCGTCAGCCAGTGGGGCCATGATTTCCGCCCCGATTACCTGCGCATCGGCGAATTGCGCCGCGCGCTTGACGTGCCGCTGGCCGCGTTCACAGCGACGGCGGACGCGGAAACGCAGGCGGAAATCGTTCAGAAACTGTTCGACGGGACACCGCCGCGTGCGTTCCTGCGCGGATTTGACCGGCCCAACATCCACCTCGCCTTTGCGGCAAAGAACGGGCCGCGCGCGCAGATCCTGAACTTTGCCGGGGCGCGCAAGGGGCAGTCCGGCATTGTCTATTGCGGCACGCGGGCCAAGACGGAAACACTGGCGCGCGCGCTGTGCGATGCCGGGCACAGCGCCATTCATTACCACGGCGGGATGGAGGCCGAAGACCGCCGTATCGCCGAACGCCGGTTTCAGCAGGAAGACGGGCTGATCGTGGCGGCGACGGTTGCCTTTGGCATGGGCGTGGACAAACCGGACATCCGCTGGGTCGCTCATGCGGATTTGCCCAAGTCGATCGAGGCCTATTATCAGGAGATCGGGCGCGCCGGGCGCGACGGTGCGCCTGCCGAAACGCTGACGCTTTTCGGATCAGAAGACATCAAGCTGCGCCGTTCGCAAATCGACGAAGGGCTGGCCCCGCCCGAACGGCGCATGGCGGATCACGCGCGCCTGAATGCGTTGCTGGGGCTGGCCGAGGCGCTGGACTGTCGCCGCAAGACCCTGCTGGGGTATTTTGGCGAAACCGAGATCACCTGTGGCACCTGCGATCTGTGCGACAGCCCGGCGGATGTGTTTGACGGCACCACGGCGGTGCGCAAGGCCTTGTCGGCGATGTTGCGCACGGATGAATGGTTTGGCGCGGGGCATCTGATCGACATCCTGCTGGGGGCAAAAACGGACAAGATCAGGCAGCGCGGGCATGATTCCCTGCCGACATACGGCGTCGGCAAGGAGTATTCCAAGGGGCAGTGGCAGGCCGTGTTCCGGCAGATGATGGGGCATGATCTGGTGCGTCCCGACCCGGACCGGCATGGCGCGTTGCGGATGACCGATGCGGCCCTTCCGATCCTGCGCGGCAAAGCCGGCATCAACCTGCGCCGCGACACGATTGCGGCGGCGCTGGAACGGCGCCCGGCCGTCAAGGAGATGGTGTCAGAGGAAAACGCGCCCCTGCTGAGCGCACTGAAGGCCAAGCGGCGCGGGCTGGCCGAGGCGGCGCGCGTGCCTGCCTATGTGATTTTCCCCGACCGCACGTTGATCGAGATGGCGGAAAAACGCCCCGCCAACCTTGACCAGATGGCGCGGATCAGTGGCGTCGGTGCCAAGAAGCTGGACAAATTCGGCACCCCCTTCCTTGAGGTGATCAACGGAGAGGCGGCGGCCCTGCACCCGACGCGGCGCAAGCTGGCCGGGAAGGACGCGGGCGCAATTTACGACCAGTTGCTGGCTGCGCAGGCGGGTCTGGCGCGCGGGCGTGATGGAACCGACAAGCCGCTGAGTTGTTCGGCGTCGCAACTGGCCAAGGTGGCGCAACTGCGCGGCGGCGATGATGCGGCACTGGAACGGCTGCTGGGAGACCGCAAGGCAGAACGATTTGGCCCGGCGTTTCTGGACGTATTGCGGGACGCGGGCTAAGTCTGCCTGAAAGACATGGGGTGATGAGATGTTGGTGGTGATTTCGCCAGCCAAACGGCTGGACTGGGCGAACCGGGACGTGGAGACGACGACGCCTGCCATGCAGGGTGACGCGGTGCGGCTGGCACGCACCGCGCGCAATCTGACGCTGGGCAGGCTCAAGGCGCTGATGGATCTGAGCGACGATCTGGCCCGCCTCAACCGGGATCGGTTTCAGGCCTTTGAAGACACGCCTGGTCAGGACTTGACCCGCCCTGCGATGTTCGCCTTTGCGGGCGACACCTATCAGGGGCTGGATGCGGCAACATTCTCGGATCAAGACACCGCCTATGCGCAGGATCATCTGCGCATTCTGTCCGGCCTTTATGGCCTGTTGCGGCCGCTGGATGCGATTCAGCCCTATCGCCTGGAAATGGGCAGCCGGCTGAAGACGCGGCGGGGGATGTCGCTATATGAGTACTGGCGCAGTGATATCGCAAAGGCGCTGAACGCGCAGGCCGAGGCAATTGGTGCCGACATGCTGGTCAACTGTGCCAGTCAGGAATATTTCGGGGCGGTGCCAGTAAAGGTGCTGACGCCACGGCTCATCACCCCGGTTTTCATGGAAGACAAAGGCGCAGGCCCGAAAATCGTGAGCTTTTTTGCGAAGCGGGCGCGGGGTGCGATGGCGCGCCACGTGGTGCGGAACAAAGTGCGCGATCTGGATGGAGTGCGCGCATTCGATACTGACGGCTATCGCTATCGGCCGGAGATGTCCGATGATCACCGGTTGGTTTTCGTGCGGCCCTATCCGGTCTGACGCATCTCTTCGTCAATGTCGTCTGGTACGGGTGGCATGGCCGCGGGGGGGCACAGCTCTTTCAGCTTGCCGTGAATTTCGGGTTTGCGCAGCGGTTTGGTGAGGTAGTGATCAATGCCGCTGGCCAGAATGCCCTGATCGTCGCCTTCCAGAGCGTGCGCCGTCAGGGCGACAATCGGAACGTGGCCACCGCTGTCTGCCTCGATCCCGCGAATTTTCTTTGTTGCCTCTTTCCCATCCATTTTCGGCATCGAGATATCCATAAAGATCATGTCAGGCGCAAAACTTTGGAACATCTGGACGGCTTCCTCGCCGTTGGTGGCGAACCTGAGGTCGATATTGGTGTCCTTGACCATCTTTCGAAACACCAACTGGTTTGTTTTGTTGTCTTCGGCGGCCAGAACCCGCATGTGGCGCCTCTCGGGTTCTGCCGCCGGTTCTGACGCCGGTTCGGGCGCCGGTTCGGGCGCGTCCTGCCGTGTCACCAACGGGCCGACGGATTGCAGATGCCGGAACAGGTCGGCGCGCGGCAGCGGTTTCTGAAGCAGCGCGTGCAGGTGTTTTGCGCCGGGATCATTTGCCGCGAAACCGGTGTTTGAACTGAGCAGGATGACGGGTGTCAGGTTGCCCTGCATGCGCAGCAATTCCGCAAATTCCAGCCCGTCCATTCCGGGCATGTTGTGATCGGTCAGAACAAGGTCGATGTCGTTCAGGTGGTTCATGGCATCTTCGGCGCTGGCGCAGGTGACCACGCCAAGGCCGATCTGTTCCAGTTGCCGGCGCAGAATGGTGCGGTTGGCCTCGATATCATCGACCACCAGCACGCGCCGAAGACCGGCGGGGACCGGTGGTTGCGAGGGCAAGTCCGCCGCGCCCAGTTGCAGCGGGATCCTGAAGCCGAAACAGGACCCCACGCCATCTTCGCTGGTCACCCAAATCTCGCCCTGCATGAGCGCGATCAGGCGCTGCGAGATGGCCAACCCGAGGCCGGTGCCTTCGAATTGCCTGTTGCGCTCGTTTTCGACTTGATTGAATTCGCCGAAAATGTGGGCGATCTTGTCTTCCGGTATGCCGATTCCGGTGTCTTCGATGGCGATGTTGACCATCGCCTGCCCGGTATCAATATCCGGCACACCGGTGACGCGCACCAGAACGTGCCCTTGGGAGGTGAATTTGACCGCGTTGCCCATCAGGTTGGTCAGCACTTGTCGCACCCGCCCCGGATCACCGATAAATACTGTCGGCAGGAACAGGTCGTAATCCACCAGAAGCGTGAGGTCCTTGTCACGTGCGGAGGGTTGCAACAGCATGATGATTTCGTGGATGCAGCGTTCGAGGTCGAAAGGTTCGGGTTGCAATTGCAGCTTTTGGGCTTCGATCTTGGAGTAGTCCAGAACGTCGTTGATGATGACCAGCAGGGCTTCGCCCGAATTCTTGATCGTGTCGACATAGAGTTGTTGTTCTTCGCTCAGGCCGGTATCGGCCAGCAATTCCGCCATCCCCACAACCCCGTTCATCGGGGTGCGGATTTCATGGCTCATGTTCGCAAGGAACGATGACTTGGCGCGGCTGGCGGCCTCTGCCTCGGCACGGGCGGCCTTGAGCTGTTTTTCGTGTTCGACGGATTCGGTGATGTTGAGACCGAGCGAGACGATATCGCCGCCTTGTCCGCGCCGGTCCACCAGTTTGACATACTGATCGTTCCAGAGCCGAATCGTGATGGGTTCGGGCACGGGCTGCATCCAGCGATCCGTCATCATTTCGCGCCAGTCCTGCGCGGCCAGGTTGCCGGTGTTCACGATCCCCTCGTCCGTCAGGGCCTGCAGGATGGTGACATAGTGTACGCCGGGGCGAATGATTTCGAGCTTGTCGAAGATGGCAAGATAGCTGCTGTTGGCGGCAATCATCCGGTTGTCGGAGTTGAAGAACGCAAAGCCATCGGTGATCGTCTGGACGGAATGCCACAGCCGTCTTTCCGCGATCTCGACCTTTTGGTTGGCTTGCCCCAGTTCGGTTTTGACGCGTTCGTTTTCGGTTTTGACGTTGGCAACCTCGGCGCGTGTTTCGACGATTTCGCCTTGCAGCGCTGCCGCGTGCCGCCCAAGCTTGCGATTGGCCGCTGACAATTCCGCCTGCTTGAGTTCAAGCAGCCGTTCGGCCGCAAGTCGCCCCCGCCGTTCCAGGGCCAGCTTGTTTGCCAGGCTCATTTCAATGCTCCGCCAACATCTTGTTGCAGCGCTTATGTCACCATGGTGGTGAAGATCGACTTAACCCCTGACCGCCGAAACATTTGCACGGCCCCTATCAGGCGTGGCAGGCTTGCCGCGCACCCGCCACCCGTAAACCGGAGCCCTGTCATGCGTCGTTTTATTCTGATCTTCCTTGCCGTGATCTGGGCAGGAGGCGCGATCGCCCAACAGATCGTGCCGGATGACCGTTATGTCGTGACGCGGGACATGGACTTTTTCGGGGCCGATCGAACGGCGCTGTTTGACACGAGTTTCGACGCCTGCCAGCGCGCGTGCAGTGCGGATGGGCAATGTGTTGCCTTTACATTCAACAGCCGGTCAAACGCCTGTTTTCCCAAGTCTGCGATCACCGAAAGCCAACCCTATGCCGGTGCGCTTTCCGCTGAACGTGTGCCGGTTGATCCGGGTCTGCAACGCGCCGCCGCAGACCGTGCGACCCGCCTGGGGGTCAGGGATCAGGACGCGGATGCGGCGCGGGCGCTGGCGCAGGCCATCGGGCCGCGTTACCCGGTAAACGGCCAGACGGTCGAAACCCTGTTGGCAGCGTCCCGCGCGGCCTGGGATCGCTCGGACCGCGCCGCCGCGCTGAACCGGACCGGGGCGGCGGTCGCGCTGAGCGACGCCCCCGATCTGTGGTCGCGCTATGCCTATATCGCGCTGAGGCTTGGGAACGACGTGTCGGCGGGTGCGCGCAACGCGGCCCGGCGCGATGCGGTGCCTGCCGCCCTGAACGCCTATTTGCGCAGTACCAGCCCCGGCGCGCAAACAAGCGCGTTGCAGGGACTGGCACAGGCATTTGAGGCCAATCGGCGGGGTCGCGACATGGTGGCGGCCTTGCGTCTGGCCCAGTCTTTGCAACCACGAGACGACATCGCCGCAGCACTGGACGACGCAATCGCCAAATACGGATTCCGGGTGGTGGATACCCGCGTCGACAGCGACTCGGCCCAGCCCCGGATCTGCGCGACTTTTTCCGAGCCACTTGTGCAGGCCGGTGTCGATTATGATCCGTTCGTGCGCAGCGAGGCGCAGGGCCTGGTCGTCCAGGTCAGCGGCAATGATCTGTGTCTGGACGGGGTCACGCATGCAGAGCGGTATCGCGTGACATTGCGGTCGGGCCTGCCCGCTGCAAATGGGGACGTGCTGCACAAGGACGTGGCGTTGACCCTTTATGTGCCCGACCGCGCGCCGGTGGTCCGGTTTCCGGGCCGGGCCTATGTGTTGCCGCGCAGTTCGGGGGCGAGCATTCCTGTCGAGACGGTCAACATCGACACGGTTGATCTGGTGTTGAGCCGGGTCAGTGACCGCAATCTGGTGCAGTCGATCAGGGGCGATTTCTTTGGTCAGCCGCTGTCAGGCTGGCAGCAGGATCAGTTCAACGATCAGATCGCGCAAGAGGTCTGGCGTGGAACGGGAGAGGTGCAGGGCGAGCTGAACCGGGTTGTCACCACGCGTCTGCCCCTGGGGGACGTGCTTGAGGACCAGCCGACCGGCATTTACGTCCTGAATGCGCGCGAGGCGGGCCAGGGTGCCTATGATGCGCCGATTGCGTCGCAGTGGTTCGTGTTGTCCGATCTGGGCATCAGTACGTGGCAGGGCAATGACGGGCTGACTGCGGCGGTGCGCGCCCTGAGTGATGCAAGCCCGGTCGCGGGTGCGCAGGTGCGCCTGATCTCGAATGCAAACGCGGTGCTTGGCACGGTGGTTACGGACGCGCAGGGCTTTGCCCGCTTTGATGCCGGTTTGACGCGCGGACGGGGTGCGGCGGCCCCGGCGGTGGTTCAGGTCGAGGCCGGGGATGACTTTGTGTTCTTGCCGCTGAGCGATCCCGCTTTTGATTTGTCGGATCGTGGGGTGCAGGGGCGTGCGCCCGCCCCGCCGGTCGATGTTTTCCTGACCACGGACCGGGGGGCCTACCGCCCCGGTGCGACGGTGTTTGCAACCGCGCTGGCACGGGATGACCGGGCGCTTGCGGTGCAGGGGTTGCCCCTGACCGCGATCCTGAGCCGCCCTGACGGCGTGGAATACACGCGAACGGTCAGTGGCGCAGGCCAGGCTGGCGGGCATGTCTTTTCCCTGCCTCTGGCCGCAACCGCCCCGCGCGGCACCTGGCGGATTGCCGTGATGGGTGATCCGGAGGCGCCGCCACTGGCCACCGCAACCGTTCTGGTCGAGGATTTCATCCCCGACCGCATCGCCGTGTCCGTCGAAATGGACAAAGGCCCGCTGTCCCTGACCGCACCCGGCGCCATGCGGATAGATGCGCAATACCTGTTTGGTGCGCCGGGTGCTGATCTGGTTGTGGAGGGCGACGTGCGGGTGCAGCGTCGCGACAGTATCGAGGGGTGGCCGGGGTATCGCTTTGGTCGACACGACGCGCAGTTTTCGACGCAGCGCAGCTATTTCGACGGCGGGCGAACGGATGCGGATGGAATCGCGCAGGTGACCTTTGCACTGCCCGAGGTCGAGGCGGAAGGCGTTCTGCTTGAAGCGGTCGCTTTGGTGCGGGTTTCGGACAGTGGCGGCCGACCGGTCGAGCAATCGGTCACGCGGCCGGTGGCGCCTGCTGGACCCGTCGTCGGCATCCGTGCCGGTTTTGACGATGTGCTGCCCGAGGGGGGGACGGCACGTTTTGATCTTGTGGCTTTGGGGGCGCGATCCCTGCGCGTGCAGTGGACCGTCAACAGGGTCGAGACCCGGTATCAGTGGTATCAGTTATATGGCAACTGGAACTGGGAGCCCGTCACCCGGCGCATCCGGGTCGCGCGTGGTGAAATGGAACTGGGCGCGGTTCCGCAGCCGCTTGAGGTGGCCACGGCGTGGGGCGACTATGAACTGGTGGTCGAGTCGCAGGGTGCGACCTATACGGCCAGCTCGGTCGGATTTTCCGCCGGTTGGTACGGTGGCGCGGACAGCAGCGCGACGCCGGACCGTCTTGATCTGTCACTGGATGCACAGAGTTACCGCATCGGCGATACAGCACAGGTGCGTCTTGTCGCGCCGTATGACGGCATTGCACTGGTGTCCGTCCTGTCCGGCGACGTCATTTCCCGGCAGGCCATCCCCGTTGCAGCAGGCGAAACCCGTCTGCCGATTGAGGTGACCGGGGCGTGGGGTACGGGGGCGTATGTCACGGCCTCCGTGTTGCGCAGTTCGGATACCGGGCGCGGCCCGGCGCGGGTGCTGGGCCTTGCCCATGCCAGCGTTGATCCGGGGGACAAGGCGCTGCGCGTCAGCATCGCGGCGCCGGACGCCACCAACGGGCAGGCCGGCACGACAGATGTCACGGTGCGGGTCGATGGCCTGAAGGGATCCGCCGGTTTCGTGACGCTGGCCGCAGTGGATGTCGGGATCCTGAACCTGACGCGGTTTCAAGCTCCGGACCCGCAGGGCCACTATTTCGAGCAGCGGCGATTGGGTGTTGAACTGCGCGATATGTACGGTCGCCTGATCGACGCAACCAACGGAGCCATGGGCACTGTGCGGTCGGGTGGCGACGCGGCACGCGGCATGGAACGCGCAGGCCCGCCCCCGACCGAAGCTGTCATGGCGACCTTTTCCGGCCCTGTGCCGGTCGGACCGGACGGCACCGCGACGATTTCGATCCCGCGCCCGAACTTCAACGGGTCGATCCGTCTTATGGCTGTGGCCTGGTCTGATCGGGGCGTCGGGCAGGCTGCGCGGGACATGCAGGCGCGCGATCCGGTGGTGATCTCTGCGGCGCTGCCACGGTTCATGGCCCCCGGCGACACCAGCCGGGTTATGCTGGACTTTGTCCACGCCGCAGGTGAACCCGGCACCATGGCGCTGTCCGTCACCTCAACGGGTCTGGATCTGGGCGCGGCACCTGCGCAGATCGAACTGGCAAGGGCGGGGACAGTGCGCGTTGCCGTGCCGGTCAGCGCCAACAGGGTGGGGGATCACCGCGCTGATGTGGTCCTGACCACGCCGGAGGGGGCAAAACTGGTCAAATCGCTGACCCTCGGGGTGCGCGCCAACGACCCGGTGACCGCAACGACCCGCCGCTTTGAACTGGGGGCGGACGAAGTGCTGACATTTGATGACAACGTGCTGGCAAATCTGCGCCCCGAAACCGCCCGCGCCACCCTGGCCTCGGGGCCGCTGGCGCGGTTTGATATGCCGGGCTTGCTGCGTCAGCTTGATCGGTATCCCTATGGCTGCACAGAGCAGGTGACCTCGGCCGCGCTGCCATTGCTTTATGTGCCGCGGATTGCCGGGGCTGCGGGCATTGACGGGATTGGCGCGCGGATCGAATCCGCCATCACGCAGGTTCTGACGCGGCAGGCGAGCAATGGCGCCTTTGGGTTGTGGCAGGCGCAATCGGGGGATTTCTGGCTTGACGCCTATGTGACCGACTTTCTGACCCGCGCGCGAACCGCAGGATATGAAGTTCCAGACGCATCCGTACGCGCGGCGCTGGATAACCTGCACAATCGCATCAACTATGCGCCCGACTTTGATACCGGGGGCGAGGATATCGCCTATGCGCTCATGGTCCTTGCGCGGGCAGGCGCGGCCGCGATCGGAGATTTGAGGTACTATGCAGACACCAAGGCCGAAGCTTTCGCGACACCGCTGGCACGGGCCCAGCTTGGCGCGGCGCTGGCCAGTTACGCAGAGCAGACACGCGCGGACCGGATGTTTGGATTGGCACAGGATCTTGCCCTTCGATCAGCCGGGCAAACGTCTGGATGGCGGGATGATTATGGCACGCCGCTGCGCGATGCGGCGGGACTGTTGCACCTGGCTGCCGAAGCGGGCAGCCGGGCCGTGGATCAGGCGCGGCTGTCGTCGGGGATCACCGGATTTTCGGGGCGGTTGTCCACGCAAGAGGCCGCGCAGGTGCTTATGGCGGCACAGGCATTGCGCAGCGACGCCGCACCGGCGGTGCTGAGCGTTGATGACGTGCCGGTGGCCGGCCCTGTCGTCCAGACGCGCACGTCCGGTGACAAGGTGTCGGTCATACGCAATCTGTCAGGAGTTGCGCAGGACGTGACCCTGACAACCTATGGCGTGCCGCTTTCCCCGGCTGAGGCTGGTGGATATGGTTACAGCATCACGCGCAGCGCCTATGATCTGGACGGCAATCCGGTGTCTGGCCCGTGGCGCATCGGTGAACGGCGGGTGATCGTGCTGCGGGTTGTCCCGTTTGAAGAGGTCGGCGCGCGCCTGATGATCGACGACCCGCTGCCTGCGGGTATCGAGATCGACAATCCCAACCTGCTGCGTTCGGGCGATGTGCGTGGGCTGGATTGGCTGACACCGGCAGTTCCTCAATACGCGGAATTTCGCAGTGACCGGTTTCTTGCCGCCGTGGATCACCGCAGCGACGCGCCGTTTGAGCTGGCCTATATCGCGCGGGCGATCAGTCCGGGGGAATTTCACCATCCCGCAGCACTGGTCGAGGACATGTACCGTGCCGAATACCGCGCGGTCACGGAAACCACACGCACGGTGGTGACCGAGTGATGCGACCGCACCTGCCGTTGTTTTTGTTGGCTGCGCTGCTGTTCGGCGCCGGGTTGTTCAGCGACATGTGGAATGACTGGGTTGCACGGACCGGGGTGCCATCCGTGCTGGCATCAACTTCGGTCGAGGTTCTGGACAGGAACGGCACCCTGATCCGGGCCTTTGCGGTCGAAGACGGACGCATGCGTCTGGCAGTCGCACCGGGGTCGGTTGACGCCACGCTGACCGATATGCTGATCGGGTACGAAGACAAGCGGTTTTACGAGCACAATGGTGTTGATGGGCGCGCGATGCTGCGGGCCGCCGCGCAGGCGATCACCTCGGGACGGGTCGTGTCGGGTGGATCAACCCTGACCATGCAGGTGGCGCGGTTGCTTGAAAACTCCGGCACCGGGTCCTTGAAGGGAAAGCTCCGCCAGATGCGACTGGCATGGGCGCTGGAGCGGCGGTTGAGCAAGGACGAGATCTTGCATCTCTACTTGCAGCACGCGCCATATGGCGGACGGATCGAGGGTGTGCGGAGCGCCGCCCTTGTCTGGTTCGGAAAGGAACCTGCGCGGCTGTCATTGTCCGAAGCTGCGTTGCTGGTGGCCTTGCCGCAATCGCCCGAAATGCGCCGTCCCGATCGCCACCCGAAAGCGGCCCGCGCGGCACGGGACAGGGTTTTGGCGCGCATCGGAGAGGCCCCGGGCGTGGCGGATGTACCTGTCGCAATGCGCCCCATGCCCCGTCTGGCGCCGCATCTGGCCGATGCATTGCAGAGTGATGCGCCATCCGTGCCCCGGTTCGCAACGACGCTGGATGCTGCGGTGCAACGCAAGATGGAGGCCCTGGCCAGAACCTATGCCGTCGGGCAAGCCGCGGGTGTGTCTGTTGCGTTGATGGTCGTCGATCACGGCGCGGGGACAGTTCTGGCACGGGTGGGGGCGCCGTACTATACGGATAGGTATGGAGCGCAGGGGTTCGTTGACATGACCCGTGCGAAACGCTCTCCGGGATCGACGTTGAAACCGCTGATCTATGGGCTTGCCTTTGATCGCGGTCTGGCGCATCCCGACACGGTGTTTTCGGATCGCCCGACCCGGTTCGGGCGCTATGCACCGCAAAACTTTGACGGGCAGTACCGCGGGGATGTCACGGCCCGAACGGCACTGGCGCTGTCGTTGAACATACCGCCCGTCGCCCTGACAGAGGCTTTGGGCCCGCAGCGGCTGATGGCGGCGTTGCGTGCGTTCGGGGCCGAACCGGTGCTGCCGGGCGGCGCACCGGGACTGGCGGTGGCGCTTGGCGGTGTGGGCCTGAGCCTTGAAGACCTCACGCGGGTCTATGCGGGTCTTGCGCAGTTGGGACAGGCCGTGGACGTCACCGAACTGCCGCGCGATGCCAATGTGTCGGTGCCTGTGCTGGCGCCGCGCGCGGCCTGGCAGGTGGGTGATATCCTGCGCAGTATTGCACCGCCGGCAGGGGCACCCGCTGGCCTCGCGTACAAGACAGGCACGTCATATGGGTACCGTGACGCGTGGGCGTTCGGCTATGACGGGCGTCACGTGATCGGTGTCTGGATCGGGCGACCGGACGGCACCCCGGTGCCCGGTTCCTTTGGTGCTGATCACGCCGCACCACTGTTGTTCGAGGCGTTCGGACGTTTGAAGCCCGCGCTTGATCCCGCACCGCCGCCACCGGCGGACGCGCTTATCCTGACCACTGCGAAATTGCCCGCACCCTTGCGCCGTTTCGGACAAGACAGACCCGGCATATCAGGCCCATCGCTTGCCTTTCCACCAGACGGGGCCGTACTGGAGCAACCGGAAACAGTGGTCAAGGTCGATGGCGGCATTCTGCCCCTGACCGTTCTGTTGAACGGAGCGCCCGTTGTGACGGGTCAGCGCGGACGCAATATCCAGGTGGGCCTGCCGTCGCGCGGGTTTTCCGACATTGCCGTCATAGACGCCGGAGGCAGATCAGCCCGCATCACGGTCGAGCTGCGCCCCTAGCGGCGGCCCTCGTGCAACCAGGCGCCGGTGATCAGACCGGCGGCAAGCAGCAACACCAGCCAGGGCGGCAACAGGGCCATCTGGCGGACATCCTGCGTTTCATACGCCCCGCGCGGGGTGATCCCGATCCAGCCGCGCCCGGCGGCGGGGCGGTTTTCGCGCACTGTGCGGATGCGGGGAATGCCATCTTCGATCCGCAGGACGCCGCCTCGGGTGCCGGTCACGCGATCCCCGAGAATGTCAGCGGTCGCAATCGTGGCCTCGAATTCCTTTGGCGCGGCAGGGCCGAGGCCGATCACGGTGCTTTGCTCTGCGTTTTCCAGGCGATAGAGGCCGATTTCAGGTCCGTCAAAAAGGGTTTCGAACTGACCGGGTGCAACCTCGTCCAGCGTCAGCTCCGTGGTGTTTCCCCCGGGGTCCGTGATGGTCACGGGTGGCACGCTGTCGGACAGGGTGCGGCGCTGGATGCGCATGGACTGGCCGGTGGCAAAGGCGGTCAGCGCCTCTTCCTCCAACTCGGGTTCTTTCATCATCCAGTGCGCGAGGCGGCGCAACAGTTCCAGTTGCGGCCCGCCCCCTTCATAGCCGCGATTCCACAGCCACGCATGATCCGAGGCAAGCAGGGCCACGCGCCCTTCCCCGACCCGTTCGAGAATCAGAAGCGGGCGGTTGTCCACACCTTCCATCACCACATCGCTGTCGTCACGTGCCGCAACGTCGACCTGACGCAGCCACCGGCCCCAGTCGCCCGCACCGGGCAAATCTGTGGTCACCGGGTGGCGCTTGCCGATATCGGACACGGTGGGGCGATACGCCTCTTCCAGCACGCGGGCCGAAGGTTCGGCGGGCATGACGGCCCCCAGAGGAGACCGGTAGAGGCTGTCCGCCCCTGCAAAATCCGGCCCCGCGGCGACAAGAACCGCGCCGCCGTCGCGAATGTATCGCGCCACGTTTTCCAGATAGAGCGATGGCAGGATGCCACGCCGTTTGTAGCGGTCAAAAATGATCAGGTCGAAATCGTCGATCTTCTCAAGGAACAACTCGCGCGTCGGGAAGGCGATCAGGGACAATTCGCCCACCGGCACGCCGTCCTGCTTTTCCGGAGGGCGCAGAATCGTGAAGTGGACCAGATCGACCGAGCTGTCGGATTTCAGCAGGTTGCGCCAGGTGCGCCCGCCCGCATGGGGTTCGCCCGACACAAGCAGCACGCGCAGGCGGTCGCGCACGCCGTTCATTTGGATCAGCGCCGTGTTGTTGCGGTCGGTCAGCTCTCCCTCCGCTTCGGGGACAGAGAACTGGATCACATTGCGCCCGCCATGGGGCAGTGTGACAGGCAGGGTGATGTCTTCGCCAATGCGCACGGTGAACCGCTGCGGTTCCGCGCCGTCAACCGAGATATCGAGGGCGGCAGTGCCGCTGTCCGTCGGGGCGGCGCCGCTGTCTTCGATGCGCAGGGTCAGTGTCACGGGTTCGCCGATGATGGCAAAGGCGGGGGCGTTCCTGACCAGCAGGCGGCGGTCCCAATCCGTTTCCTTGCCGGTCAGCAACAGGTGCATGGGCGCGGGCAAGTCGAACGGCAGGTCCGCATCGTGCACCTGCCCGTCGCTGATGGCGACAAGACCGGCAATCCGGGCGCGCGGTTCTTCGGCCAGTGCGTCCGACAGGGCGGTCATCAGCCGGGTGCCCGAGTCCTCGTCGCCATCGGGCACGGTGATACGGCGCACCTCGGTGCCCTCACGCGCAACCAACGCCGCCTCGATCGCATCTGCGGCGCTTTTGGTCTGGTCGGGGCGGTCGTGCAGGCGCTGGCTGGCGCTTTGGTCTTCGGCGAGGATCACGATGTCGCTCAGCGGTGCGCGGTCTTCTTCCTGCAGGGCCGGCCCGGTCAGGGCGGCCAGAAGGACAAGACCGGCAAGTCCACGCAGTGCCCAACCGCTGAGCCCGCGCATGAGCGCAAGGATGACGCCGCCCGCGACCACGGCGGCCAGAACAGCCAGCACGGTCCACGGCAACAACGGGTCGAACAGAATGGTTCCGGTCATTGTCCCAGCCGATCCAGCAAGGCAGGTACATGGACCTGATCGCTTTTGTAGTTGCCCGTCAGCACGTGCATCACAAGATTGACGCCGAACCGGAACGCCAGTTCGCGCTGACGTTCCCCGCCAAACCCGCGCCCCACGGGCAACATGTACTGACCGTTAGATGTCACCGCCCATGCGGCGGCCCAGTCGTTGCCGCCGATGACGACCGGTGTGACCCCGTCATTGAGGTTGCGGAATGGCATGCCCTCGACCTGTTCGGCGCCGGGCGGGGCGGCTTCGACCCAGATCTCGCCATTCAGGTGGCGACCGGGAAAATCCTGAAGCAGGTAGAATGTGCGCGTCAGAACGTGATCCCGCGGGATCGGTTCCAGTGCCGGAATATCGAGCGGCGCCGCCAGATCCTGCAATTTACGTCCATTTGCACTGGCGGTGCCAAAGCCTGCGATATCCGCGTCCCGCGTATCAAACAGGATCAGACCGCCCGAACGCAGGTAGTCGTTCAGTTTCGCATAGGCCTCGCGGGAGGGGCGTGGCTGATCCGGTGTAATGGGCCAGTAAAGCATCGGGAAAAACGCCAGTTCGTCGGTTTCCAGATCGACACCGATGGGCGGTGCCGGTTCGACGGAGGTGCGAAAGAACAGGGTGTCAGACAGGCCGCGTAGACCGGCTTGGGCCACGTCGTCGATCTCTTTGTTGCCGGTGATCACATGGGCCAGCACAACCTCGGACGCCGCGGCAATCTGATCTGCCGGGCCTTGCTGGGCGCGGGCCGGGCCCTGGGGCAGTGTCGCAATCAGAAGGGCCACGCCGATGGCGGCAGCGCCACCCGCCCGCACCCGGCCTGTCAAACGACCCGACAGGGCAAGCGAGGCGATAACATCTGCCAGCAGCAGCCCGATGGCAAGCCCCAGCAACAGCCCGCCCAGGGGCTGTTCAGGGACGATGGTCAGACCCGACACCGCGATTCGTGCAGGCCATTGCGTCGCCTCAAGCGTGGCACCGGCGGTCAGCACATTGCGCGCAAGACTGCGATCGCCCGAGGTGTAGACACCCGGCAGCAGGTCGGGCCCGGCGGGGTCGGTTACCAGCCTGGGGCCCGCGACGCCCGGCATCGACCCCGCTTCGCGCAGGGCGCCGAACCCGTCCATGACGATTTGCGGTGTCCAGATCGTGCCTTCGAGATCGCCTGCGCTGGGCGCTGAACTGGTCGAAGACACGGCCAGCCGTTCCAGCATTTCGACAAACAGACCCGACAGGGGCAGCGAAGACCATTCCGCATTGGCGGTGACATGGAACAGCACGATCTGGCCCTGCCCGACCCGCTTGCGTGTGACGAGGGGGGTGCCATCGCTCAGCTCGGCGACGACGCGTTCGGCCAGTGTGGGATCGGGCTGGGCCATGACCTGTGCGGTTATGGCGACGTCAGCAGGTATCTCAAGGCCAAAGAAAGGCGAACCTTCCTTGAACGGGGCAAGGGTCTTGGGCGATCCCCAGCTCATCGCGCCACCCACGCTGCGCCCGCCGGACCGCAGGCGCACAGGCATCAGCGGATCCTCGTCGATGCGTGAAATGTCACTTGCGGCCACGCGGGGACCGGCAAAGCGCAGAAGGAGCCCGCCGTCCTCGATCCATGCCGAAATCGCCTCGGCCTCGCCATCTGACAGGGTGGCCACATCGGCCAGCACGATCACGTCCGGGTTGGCAGGCAGCACGTCGCCAAGCGCCCCGCGCAACAGGTCGGCGGTGGGTTCGAGGGCGCGCTCCAGGTAGTGCAGCGGCGACAGCAGTTCGAGCCCCTCGCGCCCTTCGCGGCCCGCGATCAGGGCAATTTCGCGCCGTCGCAGGCTGTCGTCCACCAGTGTCACCGCGCCCGAAGACCGCGCGCCCTGCACCTCGAAACGCGTCACCCGTGCGCGCAGTTCGGAGGGCAGGGAAAGGGATGTTTCCGCGCGGGTGTCGCCGGGGCCAAAGGCGGCATTGGCAGAGGCCAGGATGGCCGCGTTGCCCGCCGGGTCGCGCCCCTGTGCCAGCACTGTCACGCCACGCTCTGATCCCGGTGAAACCCGCAGTGCAGTCAATTCGATCAAACCGTCGACATAGGCGGCGGGCGTCAACGCGATCACGTCGGTCACGGCCTGGGTCACACGCACCGGCCCGCGCGCCTCAAGCGCTTCAAGAAGGCGGGCATGGGCCGGATAGGCCAGGGCGTCGCTGAACCAGACGGTCTCGAAATTGCCCTCGGGCAGGCGCGCAATCAGGTCGGCTGCATCCCCCGGTTGCCATGGCGCAGGCACGACGCCGGGCAGGCGCGCGGCGATGGTGTTGGCCGCCTGAAACACCGGTTGCTGGGGATCGGCCAGATGCAGCAATGCGACCTCGCGATTTGCGGTTCCGGCGCGGCGCAACTCGCCCGCGACCGCCTCGATCTGGCGCGGCCACTGCGTGGCCCCCGCCCAGCTGCCGTCCATCACGATCAACAGCGGTCCGGTGCCGGCCTGCCCGTCGTCTTCGGGGTTCAGCACGGGCCCCGCCAGCCCGACGATCATGGCCGCCACCGCCAACATGCGCAGCAGCAACAGCCACCAGGGCGTGCGGTCAGAGACGGATTCGTCGTCCTTCAGGCCCAACAGCAACGCGACGCCGGGAAAGCGCTGGCGGATCGGCGCGGGGGGTATGGCCCGCAGGATCAGCCACAGAACCGGCAGTGCGATCAGTGCAACCAGCAGCCAGGGCACCAGAAATCCGATGGGGCCAAAAACCGTCACGGCCGTTCCCTCCCGCCATCCAGAGCGCGCCAGATCCAGAGCAGGCCAGACTGTGCGGAGCTATTGGTGTGGTGCAGGCCATATTGCCATCCGGCCACGGAACACAGGTGCTGCAACTCGGCCTTGCGCGCGGCGAGGCGGTCGAGATACCGGTCCCTGAGGTCGGACGCCTTGAGGGTTTCATGCTCCATCGTGCCGCCCATGCTTTCGAAAACGGTGCGGCCCCGGAACGGGAATGCTTCCTCTGCCGGGTCCAGCACGTGCAGCAACACGCCCCGCACCCCGCGATCTGCGGCCTTGGTCAGCGCGGCGCGGACCGCCTCGACATCGCCCATGAAATCCGAGATGAACAGCGCGCGGGCATGCGGCACCATTGCCCGGTGTTCGGGGGGGGCATAGTCGTCTTCGGCGTCTTCGGAAAATACCTCGGCAAGGCGCAGGATTTGCATGTTGCCCCGGCGCGGGGGCAGGCGGGTGCCCGTCAGCCCGACACGTTCACCGCCACGCACCAGCAGGATGGCCGCCGCCAGACCCAGCACGCGGGCGCGTTCGGCCTTGGTGCCCAGATCGGGTTTGGAGGCAAAGCGCATCGACGCGCCCTGATCGACCCAAAGCATCACCGACTGGGCAATCTGCCATTCGCGTTCCCGCACGAACTGCACATCGCCCATCGCACTGCGCCGGTGATCTATCATGCGACGGCTGTCGCCCAGCTGGGCCGGGCGGTACTGCCAGAAATCATCACCCGCACCGGCGCGCCTGCGTCCGTGATCGCCCAGCAGAACGGCCCCTGCCAGGTGCTCTGCCCGCGCAAGAAGTTCAGGCAGGCGCGCGGCCTCGGTTTCCGCCTTTTCGCGCAGGGCAACGGGGGTTGTCACGCGGCGGCCTCTTGGCGGCTCAGGGCGGCGGCGGTTTCCTCGATCAGATCGGACAGGCTGTCACCGCGCGCGCGTGCCGCAAAGTTCAGCGCCATGCGGTGGGACAGGACGGGGCGGGCCATGTCGATGACGTCTTCGGCAGATGGCGCCAGGCGGCCCTGCAACAAGGCCCGCGCCCGCACCGCCAGCATCAGCGCCTGCGCTGCACGCGGGCCGGGCCCCCATGCCACGGTTTCGCGGACCCGCGCCGAGGCGTCGGGTTCTTCGGGACGGAAGGCGCGGACCAGATCAAGGATCATTTCGACGACGCTGTCGCCCACCGGCATCCGGCGCAGCAGGGTCTGTGCCGCCAGCAATTCACCATCCGTGAAAACCGGCGCGGCCTGTGCATCCTCGACGCCCGTGGTGGCCAGCAGAATATCCCGCTCTGTTCCGCGGTCCGGATACAGAACGTCGATCTGCACAAGAAAGCGGTCAAGCTGCGCCTCGGGCAGCGGGTAGGTGCCTTCCTGTTCAATCGGGTTCTGGGTGGCAAGCACATGGAAGGGCACGCCAAGCGGGCGGTCCTGACCGGCAACGGTCACCGTCTTTTCCTGCATCGCCTGCAGCAGCGCGGACTGGGTGCGCGGGCTGGCGCGGTTGATTTCGTCCGCCATCAGCAACTGGCAGAACACCGGGCCGGGCACAAAGCGGAACGCGCGTGTCCCGTCGTCGGCGGTGTCCAGCACTTCGGAGCCCAGAATATCGGCGGGCATCAGGTCAGGCGTGAACTGGATGCGGCTGCCGTCAAGGCCCATCACCGTGCTCAGGGTTTCGACCAGCCGTGTCTTGCCCAGACCGGGCAAACCGATCAGCAGACCATGCCCGCCGCACAACAGCGCCGTGAGCGTCAGGTCAACAACACGTTCCTGTCCGATAAAGCGTTTGGTGATCGAAGCCTTGGCCTCGGCCAGTTTGCCTCCCAACACTTCGATTTCGGTAACAAGGTCCTCTGCGTCGGTCATGACTTCTCTTTCATTCGGGATATACTCTATCTGATAACCTATTGCCTCGGGATGGAATGGCAAAAGATATGAATGGACAAAAAACCGTGACACCGGATGCCGAAGGGCTGGTTGCGTCGATCACTGCCGCCAAAACACGCGGTTTGCCGCCTGTGCATTTGTGGAATCCGCCGTTTTGCGGTGATCTGGACATGCGGATCGCGCGGGACGGGACGTGGTTTTACCAGGGCACGCCGATCGGGCGGCCCGGTCTGGTCAAGCTGTTCTCATCGATTCTCAAGCGTGAGGATGGCAAATACTTCCTCGTGACTCCGGTCGAGAAGGTGGGGATCACTGTGGATGACGCCCCGTTCGTTGCGATAGATTTCGAACCGGACGGTGAGGGCAAAGACCGGAACCTGACCTTTACCACCCATGTCGGCGATACAGCCGTGGCCGGGCCTGAACACCCGATCCGGGTGGAACGTGACCCCGAAACCGGCGAACCTTCGCCCTACATTCTGATCCGTGCGAACCTTGAGGCACTGATCGACCGCAAAAGCTTTTACCGGCTGGTTGATCTGTGTGTGCACGAGGGGGACTGGTTCGGGGTCTGGTCGGGGGGTCAGTTCTTTGGGGTGATCCCGTCGGCTGAATTGCCCTGAGCCGCTCTGGATGCGGGCTTGCGTCTGGCCTGGCAAACGGCTGCGATTCCCTCGCGGACGTTTTGATGGTGCTTGGCACCCGCGCGGGCTAGCCTGAGGGTCATGCCGAAGTTTGCCGCCAATCTGACACATCTGTGGGCCGAGTTGCCCTATCTTGATCGCTTTGATGCGGCTGCCGAGGCTGGTTTTGAGGCTGTGGAGGTTCTGTTCCCGTATGATGTGCCCGCCCCCGGGACGCAAAAGGCGTTGCGGCGCAACAACCAGCAGATGGTCCTGCTGAATGCGCCGGGGCCGAATTACACCGGCGGGCCGCGTGGATTTGCGGCGATGCCGGGCGGTGAGGCGCGGTTTGACTACGACATGCGCCGTGCTGTGCGGTACGCGCAGGCGCTTGGGGCCGGGATCATTCATGTGATGAGTGGCGCGGGTGAAGGGAGTGCGGCCAAGGAAACGATGATTGCCAACCTCAAACGTGCGGCAAGCAACCTGCCCGAAGGTCTGTGCCTGACGCTGGAACCGCTCAATCAGGTGGCGCAGCCGGGGTATTTTCTGAACAGCTTTGATTTGGCGGCAGAGATCATCGACGCCGTGGGCGCGCCCAATGTGGCGCTGCAATATGACAGCTATCACGCACAGGTCATCACCGGGGACGCGCTGGGCACCTTCGCGGCGATGCAGCCCCTGATCCGCCACATCCAGATCGGCGATTCGCCGGACAGGACCGCGCCCGGCACCGGGCAGATTGATTTTACCGCACTCTTTGCCGCATTCGATGCCAGCGGCTATCAGGGTTGGGTCAGTGCCGAATATACGCCGAAAGGGCGCACGGAGTCCGGGCTGGGCTGGCTGCCGTGATGCTGCGCGGCACCGTTGGGTCGAACAGCTTTAATGCGCCTCGGCCCAGTTCTGGCCCTGCCCTGCATCCACGGTCAGTTTGACGTCCAGTTTCACCACCGGATCGGGCGCGTTTTCCATCACGTCGCGGGCGGCGGTGATCAGATCGTCCACCGCGCCGTCCTCGACTTCGAACAGCAATTCATCATGTACCTGCAACAGCATGGCGGCGGGCAGGTCCCTGATCGCGTCGGGCATGCGGATCATGGCGCGGCGGATCACGTCGGCGGCGGTGCCCTGAATGGGCGCGTTGATGGCCGCGCGGGCGGC
>Ga0316205_10000275_pt1 | contig 108168 bp, 99 predicted proteins | sample 3monthpyrite_MG_FD_204941 | JGI IMG/M metagenome (GOLD analysis project Ga0316205, IMG submission 204941) | Microbial mat bacterial communities from mineral coupon in-situ incubated in ocean water Damariscotta River, Maine, United States -... | ecosystem: Environmental > Aquatic > Marine >... | reverse complement strand
GTGTAGTCCTGCGCACCGGTCTGGACCAGACGATTGTTCATCGTTGCTTCGCCAAAGTCACCCGAATCAATGGTAGATCCGGCTTCCGTAAAGAATGACGCGGTAGCGATCTGCCTGTCCGCTGATGAACAGGCGCTCAGTGTTACGGCCGCAATGGCTGTTGTGATCATGTATTTCATCGACTTACGCTCCAATCATTCGTCAAGGACATAGCCATAGGACCCGCTAAAGTCCTGGCGTGCCACTTCGCTTGCTGCACCGCTGGATGGGCCACCGGTCCGGGCAACCTGCCCGAAGAGGAACAAGCCCTGCTCGGTCGGTGGACGAACACGGTCTGTTGGCAATGCCAACGCTTCGCCACGCGTGGGTGAAACAAGGTGAGGTGTTACGATAATCACCAGTTCAGTCTGGCGACGAGCGTATTCAGCGCTTCTGAACAGTGCGCCAAGGACAGGTATATCCCCGATCCATGGAACCTGACCGTTCAGGTCGGTGAAATCGTCTGACAACAGGCCGGCAATCGCAAAGCTGTCGCCATCACGCATCTCAACCGTGGTTGATGTTTCCCGGCGGCTAAAGGCATCGACCGAAAAGCCGTTCGCCTGAAAGCCGTTTGACGGGTCAATTGCCGAAACCGCTGCGTTCATTTCAAGGTTGATGATGTCACCATCGACAACCCGTGGAATAAAGCTCAGCTCGACGCCAAATGGTTTGTATTCAACCGAAATTGCGCCATCGGCGTTGGATGCCGGAACCGGGTATTCACCACCGGCCAGGAAAGTAGCTTCCTGTCCGCTCAGCGCAGTCAAATTCGGCTCTGCCAGGGACCGCACGACGCCCCTTGTTTCCAGGGCTTCAAGCAAAATGCCAACTTCGAGGCCGCCGGCATCAAAACCAAAGATGAAAGCGCCGTTGTTGGAGTTTGAAGCCGGTACCGTATTGGCAAGGGCACCGTTGATTGCTGCCTGACCGACAGTGCGGTTTGTACCGCCGGTGATTTCGGCCGTGTCGTTAAAGCCTAGGCCAGTCAGTGAGAGCGATGTTGAAAGCGCCTTGCTGACCGAGCGTTGCATCTCTGCAAAGCGGACTTTCAGCATGACTTGCTGCGTGCCACCGACCATCATCAGGTTGGACACACGGTCTGGCGCGTAGCGCTCTGCAAGATCGAGAGCGCGATCCAGACGTGCAATCGAGCTGACGGTGCCAGAAAGCACGATACCGTCGTTCGCGGTGCGAACTTCGATGTTTTCGCCCGGCAGGATCTGCGTCAAACGCTCTTTGAACTCTGCCATGTCAGGGGATACGTGGATTTCGACGTTCGTGATAAGACGCCCGTTTTCCCCCAAAAGGGTCAGCGTTGTGCGCCCGGGTTCTTTACCCAAAACATAGATCGTGCGGTCCGACAAAGAGGAAATATCTGCGATGCCGGGGTTCGCGATCGAAAGTTCGGTGAAGGGCACATCGCTCTCCACAACAACGGCCCGGCTCATCGGGACGCTTAATGCACTGGATGCCGCGCCGCGTAAAACGCGCAGCGTTCCTTCTTGTGCCATACTGGGTGCTGCCGCTGTCAGCGACAACGTCAAGCCAGCGATAGCTGCCTTCAAAAATCTGTCATATTTCATAAGTGACCTGCCTCTCCGATCACGCCTCGTTTAAACGGGTCTTCCCGCCCATGATGGTGTGACCATGGGGCAGTTCCATATTTATTGCAAGAATCAAGGCTTTGCAGGGCAGATCGAATGTGGATAAAGCGCAACACTCGCGAGACAGGGGAGATGGCCATACGTCTGGCACAGGATTCGGTGCAGGCAATTAGCCGCGCGAAATCAATGACTAGGCCGGTTTAGTCAGCACATTCAATCTCAACCTGGATGCGTTCGGTGCCGCTGCGCTGCGTCACAAAACAGCGTTCAGGCTCTTCTTCGACCACCACGGGGGCGACCACGACCTCCTCGATTCCAAGCACATCGCGGATGTTGGTCTCGATTGTTGTGTCTCCGGCCTCAACATCGTCGCGACCGACAGGTGTGAGTGACAGCGAACCCGCAGCACGCAGGACTTGCAGGTCAGCAAAGTCTTCCTGCGATACCTGGATCACGACATTGGTTCCGCCGCGGTTCCCGCTGGCATCCGGCTCATCCATCGAGATGATCTCAAGCCTGCTTTTCACCAAACGAGAAATGTTGGGGCCTGACCCCACACTGCCGACCCAATAAAGGTCGATGCGGTCCGATGTCCGAAGCGCGCCTGCAAACGCCTGTGTCATCGCATTCGGCAGGGGGAAGGCCCGCATCCCCGGATCCAGCAGCGCTGTAATGCCTTGCGGTGCGCCTGCTTCTGTCACCTTCGCGGTCAGAATAGGTTCGTTTTCCTGCATGGGTATGCGGACAACGCGCGGCGTGTTCAGACCTTCGGGGAACAATTCTTCCTCGGTTGCGAAAACACCATCGGGCAGATAGTCCCGGGCATATTTGATGACTTTGACATCATCACTCGTCAGCAAATCACCATAGGTCAGGGACCGTGAAGGTGCATAGATATCCACCGTGCGGATCGCTGTGGCTGATCGCTGGCGTTCACGATCCAGTGCCGATGCCTGCGTGTCCATATATTGGTTCACCATGTAAACCGCAAAGCCGGCAAGGCCCATTCCGATCAAAAGTACCAATCCAAATACTGCGCGCATTCTCAAGCCTCTCGCTTTAGGCCCTGTCTCGCAAGGGCCGCTCACATCCTGAGATCTAATCTGTAGCCGGATATCCCCTTGCTCGGGGCACCTGCAATCCTACGCAAAGACGATCTCTCAACATCAGAGTTATCTGCTGTGGCACCTTGGTGCAATCAGTTTGCCGCCAGGCCGTTGCGAAGCAAATGCGCCTCGACGGCGGGCGGCCAAGAAATCATGCCTACGGAACCATGCAGATACGGGTCCTAAGGAACAACGGCTACGAAATTTTTATAATGAAAGCCCTACGGAACCGGAACATTGCCAAGGAATGCCTCGACGTCATTTGCAAGGTCAGTCGCACCGCCCGTAAAGGTCAACACTATGACCAGACCCAATGTACAAATGGCGGCAGTAAGGACCACGAAGTCAACGGTGATAGCCCCGTCATCATCCTGGAGAAAAGCTGAAAGGAAGTGTTTCATCAATATGTCGCCTTTGTGCATGACCTGCGAACCTATACTGTCGGTTGCTCCTTAATGATGTGTTATGCGTGACACGCGAATTGACAAAAAGCAGATCATCGCATTCTTGTCTGCCGAGAACTCATCAATTTCACACAAAGAAGCCGCGCCACTAAACCAATGGCGCGGCTTCTTAAATCAACGCTAAACCTCAACGAGGGTCTTATTCAGCGCTCATGTTGTCGAGGGAGTTCTCGATGTCGTTTGCAAGGCCTTCGGCGCCACGGCTGATTGCGCCACCAACGGCCAGACCAAGCACAACGATTGCAGCTGTCAGAACAACGAAGTCAACTGTTACAGCACCGTCTTCGTCATTGCGGAAGTTTTCGATAAATTTAAGCATTTCATTCCCTCCTCAGGGTATTGGCAGAGTTTTTGTCGTTCCGCGTCGGCATTTAAAGTTTTGAACGCAAACGCGAACGCCGTCTTGGATGCAGACATATAGCCATTTGAATGGGGCGGGAGTTTGGCGGCAAACATTTTTTTTCGATCTGGCCGCCGAATCTGGCGAAGATTTGACTAACGTGTTGTTTTAAAACAAAAGAAATATTCATCTTTTGTTCATCTTCATTTGGGCTCGTTGCTGAAATGCTGAAAAATGGCGTGAAATCCGGCCAATTGTTCGTAAAAACTGGATTTGTTGCCGTATTCTGCCATCTTTAAATGAACAACAATCGGCGAGCAGGTCCAAAGATGAGTCGGAGATTAACGAGCATAATGCTCTTGGGGGCGATTCTCGCGTCAACGCCCGCGGCGTCCGACCCTGAGCGCCTTCTTCCTGACTTCACTTTCAAACGTATTCCCGTGCCTGCTGCGAATGCAGGAAACCGGATTACGGTCCAGATTGACCCCAATGCGCCGCGGCTTGGTCCCGTCTACGCGGATCCCGAACCAGAACCAGAGCCCGCAGCCGCCGGAGCTGCGATAGCGTTGCCGCCGCCTTCGGGTCTTGAGTGGTTCTGGACGACAGTCCCGACCAAGCTTTCAGAGCGAGGGGCGGTGCGCTTCCAGTTGGCAATGACGCAACTGAACAACCCACCATCAGGTGATGGCGTTCCCGCGCCCCGCCTGCAATCGCTTCAGGATATCGCTGCAGCTCATGGGCGTAGCATCCTGCTTGAAACTGTCGGCACATCGGTTTCCCCGGCCTTGGTGCTTGCTGTGATTTCGGTAGAGAGCGCCGGGCGCACAGACGCGGTCAGTTCCAAGGGGGCGACGGGGCTGATGCAGTTGATGCCAGATACGGCCACCCGGTTTGGTGTTGCCGACAGCACAGATGCGGCCCAGAACATCAAGGGCGGCGTGGCATACTTGGCATGGTTGCTGGGCGAGTTTGACAATGATCCCTTGCTTGCCCTGGCAGGATACAACGCCGGCGAAGGCAACGTGCTGCGGTATGAAGGCGTGCCACCCTTTGCCGAAACCCGCGCCTATGTGCCCAAAGTCCTGGCCGCCTGGCAAATTGCCAAAGGTCTGTGCCAGACACCGCCTCAGCTGATCTCGGATGCCTGTGTCTTTAATGTGAACGGGATCTAAACCGAAAACGCATCGGCCCATTCGGGGTGCCTGCGCCGATGGGCGTTCACGAACGGGCAAAGCGGGACAATCTGAAAGCCGTTGCTGCGCGCATCGGTGATCATTTCGCGCAACATCACCAGGCCAATCCCTTCGCCCTCGTGTCCGCGGGCCACCTGCGTGTGATCTGCGATAACCAGCTTGGGCGACATCACCGAATAGGTCAGTTCGCTCTCGCCAGAGGCATGCACTATATAATAGCGACCTTTCGCGCCGCTTGTTTGGTGCATGACCGAAAGATCAGACAATCGTGGCTACTGTTGCAGCGCGCAGTTCATCTTCGGTGACGCCCTCTGCGGTCGCAACGATCTTCAAACCGCCTTCAACCACATCAAGCACGCCAAGATTGGTAATGATGCGATCGACGACGGCTTTGCCCGTCAGTGGCAATGTGCATTCCTTCAGGACTTTGCTGTCACCGTGCTTGTTGGTGTGATCCATCACGACAACAACCCGGCCGACACCCGCCACCAGGTCCATGGCCCCGCCCATGCCCTTGACCAGCTTGCCCGGGATCATCCAGTTCGCCAGATCGCCGTTCTCGGCCACTTCCATTGCACCAAGGATCGCCATCGCAATCTTGCCGCCCCGGATCATGCCGAAGGACTGCGCGCTGTCAAAGTAGGCGGTCTGGGGCAATTCCGTAATGGTTTGTTTGCCGGCATTGATCAGGTCGGCGTCCTCTTCGCCCTCGATCGGGAAGGGGCCCATGCCCAGCATGCCGTTTTCCGACTGCAAGGTGACTTCGATCCCGTCGGGAATATAGTTGGACACCAGCGTGGGGATGCCGATCCCGAGGTTGACGTACCAGCCGTCCTGCAATTCCTGCGCGGCGCGGGCGGCCATTTGATTGCGGTCCCAAGGCATTAGCTGATCCTACTCTTCGTTCTTGTTCAGTGAGGTCTTGATGTCAGCCAAATGGCGTTCAATCGCGCCAAGGCGATGATCCATCATCAGACCTTCGGCGGCCTGCATAGTCAGGCGCTGCAGTTCCTTTTCGTCGCCGGTAAAGCTGTCATGTACGATACGACGGGCCGCAACGACCCAATGGTGAAAGTCGCGGAGCGTGTCTTTTTCGGCGTCTGGCAAAATATCTGGCATGCTCACCTCTCTTATGCAGCTGGCCGGGTCGTGCGCTGTTCGATCCGTTTCTCATGGTCGCCCTGAATCAGACGATGCACATAAATCCCCGGCAGATGAATGCTGTCAGGATCAAGCGACCCTGTTGGCACTATTTCTTCCACCTCAACCACGCAGGTATTGCCGCACATTGCAGCGGGCGGGTTAAAGTTGCGGGCGGTCTTGCGGAACACGAGGTTGCCGGTTTCATCCGCTTTCCAGGCCTTCACGATGGAAAGGTCGGCGAAAATACCCCTTTCCATGATGTAAGTCTCGCCATCAAAGTCCTTATGTTCTTTTCCTTCGGCAATCACTGTGCCGACGCCGGTCTTTGTATAGAAACCTGGGATGCCGCAGCCACCGGCCCGCATCCGCTCGGCCAATGTGCCTTGCGGGTTGAATTCCAGCTCCAGCTCACCGGACAGATACTGGCGCATGAACTCTGCATTTTCGCCCACATAAGAGCTGATCATTTTCTTGACCTGGCGGGTCTGCAACAGGATGCCAATGCCAAAGTCATCAACGCCCGCGTTGTTCGATGCAAAGGTCAGGTCTTTGGTGCCCGCATCCCGGATTGCGCTCAGCAACAGTTCTGGAATACCGCAGAGGCCAAAACCACCTGCCGCAATAAACATGCCATCATGCAAGAGCCCATCAAGGGCGGCGGCCGCGTTGGGGTAGATCTTTTTCATGCGCAAAACTCCAGCGTGTTTCGCGCATGTTGTGCCGTCAGGCGAACAGAGAGTCAATAAAATGCCGCGTTGCAGAAATGGCCTAACTGGCCTTTCGTTTGGCCGGCGCTTTCTTTTTTGGCGCGGCCTTCTTGCGCGCCGGCTTTTTCTTGCCGGCTTTCTCGGCCCGCTCATCAATCAAATGCACGGCCTGTGCCATTGTGAGGTCAGAGGGTTCGATCGTATCGGGGATCGTGGCATTGATCTTTTCCCACTTCACATAGGGTCCATACTTGCCGTCAAAGATGTTGACCGCGCCTCCGGCCTCCGGGTGTTCGCCCAATTCGCGGATCGGTACGGCGGCTTTGCCACGTCCCCCGCGGGACGCGATCTTTTCCGCCAAGAGCTGCACCGCGCGGTTCATCCCCACCGTCCACACCTCATCGATGCTTTCAAGGTTGGCATTGGTGCCGCCACGGTGCGAGGTGCTTTCAGCATGTTTCAGATAGGGGCCATAGCGCCCGATATTCGCCCAGACCATCACACCATCTTCCGGATGCGGCCCGATCTCGCGGGGCAGGGACAAGAGCATCAACGCCTGATCGAGTGTCACCTCTTCAGGCTCCCAATCCGCAGGAATGCTCTGGCGTGGCGGTTTCTTGTTGTCCTCGGTGACCGCGCCGCGCTGGGCATAGGGGCCAAAGCGACCTTTGAAGATGCGGATTTCGTCGCCATCATCGGTGCCCAGAAGCTTGCCATCTGGCGGAATGGCCGACGCTTCTGCCTCGGGGTTGGGAGGGCCGAACGGACGGGTATAGCGGCATTCAGGATAGTTCGAGCAACCGATAAAGGCACCACCCGAGCGCGCGGTGCGCATCGATAACCGGCCCGCACCGCAATTCGGGCAGAGGCGCGGGTCGATGCCATCCTCGGTCGGAGGGAACAGATGCGGCTCCAGTACCTCATTGATCTTTTCCAGCACCTCGGTGATGCGCAAATCTGCGGTTTCGGCGATCGCGGCAGAGAAATCGCGCCAGAATTGCCCCAGCACTTTCTTGTAATCCGCGTCGCCGGCGCTGACTTCATCAAGCTGGTTTTCCAGATCGGCAGTGAAATCATAGCCGATGTATTTGCGGAAATAGTTGGTAAGGAACGCCGTCACCAGCCGCCCCTTGTCCTGCGGGATCAGGCGGTTCTTGTCTTTCTCGACATAGCCGCGGTCCTGAATGGTTGTCACAATCGAGGCATAGGTCGATGGGCGGCCAATGCCCAGTTCTTCCATGCGTTTGACCAACGTTGCCTCGGTATAGCGGGGCGGAGGCTGCGTGAAATGTTGCTCAGGATCGACAGATTTCTTTTCGGCGGGCTCACCTTCGGTCAACTGCGGCAGGCGCTTGTCGTCATCATCGACAACTGTATCATCCTTGCCTTCCTCGTAGATCGCAATGAAGCCGTCAAAGACCATGACCTGCCCGTTGGCGCGCAGCACGACCTGTTCATCGGCGCTGGTGATATCGACCACGGTGCGTTCCAGCCGGGCTGCGGCCATCTGGCTGGCCATCGTGCGTTTGTAGATCAGGTCATAAAGCTTGCGCTGATCGGCATCGGCGATCCTGGCATCTTCGGTGCTGACGGACATTTCCGTCGGGCGAATACATTCGTGCGCTTCCTGCGCGTTCTTGGCCTTGTTTTTGTACATGCGCGGCTGATCGGGCAGATACCTATCGCCGAATCTGGCCCTGATCACCTCGCGCGCGTCGGTCACCGCCTCGGGGGCCATATCAATGCCGTCGGTCCGCATATAGGTGATCAGTCCGGCCTCATACAAACGCTGGGCGACGCTCATGGTTTGCTTGGCTCCCATGCCGAATTTGCGGCTGGCTTCCTGTTGCAGGGTTGACGTCATGAAGGGCGGCGATGGGTTGCGAGTGGCGGGTTTCGCCTCGACCGATTTGACAATCAACTCGCGTGAGGTGATCGCCTGCACGGCCATTTCCGCCTGCGTTGCGTTGCCAAGATCAAATTTATCAAGCTTCTTGCCCGCCAGCGTGGTCAGTCGTGCCTCAAAGGTCTGGCCGCGCGGATTTTGCAGCAGCGCCTTGACGGTCCAGTATTCCTGATTGCGGAACGCTTCGATTTCCATTTCGCGTTCGACAATGATGCGCAGGCAGACCGACTGCACGCGCCCGGCCGATTTTGCCCCAGGCAGCTTGCGCCACAAGACGGGCGACAGGTTGAACCCCACAAGATAATCCAGCGCACGCCGCGCCAGGTAAGCCTGCACCAGCGGCTCATCAACCTGACGGGGATTGTTCATCGCGTCTGTCACGGCGCTCTTGGTGATGGCGTTGAACACGACACGGCTGATGGGCGTATCTTTCTTGATCGCCTTCTTCGCCATCAGGGCTTCGGTCAGGTGCCAGGAAATCGCCTCGCCTTCGCGGTCGGGGTCGGTTGCGAGGATCAGTTCATTATCGCCTTTGAGCGCATCAACGATCGCCTTGATGTGCTTTTTGCTGTCCGACGCGATCTCCCATTTCATGTTGAAATCTTCGTCGGGAAGGACAGAGCCGTCTTTTGGCGGCAGGTCACGGACATGCCCGTAAGAGGCCAGAACGGTGTAATCGCTGCCAAGATACCCGTTGATTTTCTTGGCCTTCGCAGGGGATTCGACAACGACAACAGGCATGAGAATCCTTTACGAAAAATGCGGTTCCTTAAGTCGGGCAAGATGTGGCGTCTGTTTGCCGAATGTCAATGAGGGGAAATATCTTTGCAGAAATCTGTTGGCGAATTCAGACCACGCGCGCCAGCAATCCACCTGAATGGCGCGCGATCTTGCCGTCCAGTTCCAGATCAACCAGCACCGGTGCGACATCTGTGGCCGTGGCCTTGATGTCGCGCAAAAGCTGGTCCTCGGCCATGGGGGCCGGTCCCAGGCGCGATAGAATTTCAGCGTGCAACGCCGCCGTATCCTGCAAGCTGCGCGTCTGTGGCTTCGGCTGCGGCAAATCAGGTGCGGGCACATCATGTTCTGGTCTGGGCGCAACTGGCGAAGCGATGGCATCGATCACGTCTTCGGCGTTGCGCACCAAGGTTGCACCGTCGCGGATCAGCATGTTGCAGCCCCAGGCGCGCGCATCAAAGGGGTGGCCCGGCACCGCCAGCACGTCACGCCCCTGATCGAGCGCATTGCGTGCGGTAATCAGGCTGCCGGATTTTCCCGCAGCCTCTACCACCACAACCGCCTTTGCCAGCCCAGAGATGATTCTGTTGCGGGCGGGAAAATGACGGGCCTGCGGTTGCAGCCCCATTGGCATCTCGGACAGGCGTAGTCCCGTTTTGGCGATATCATGAGCCAGCTGTGTATTTTCGGCGGGGTAGATAATGTCGACCCCTCCGGCCATCACAGCGACAGTGCCGTCAGCCAGCGCCCCATGGTGCGCTGCTGTGTCAATGCCGCGTGCAAGGCCAGACACAACAGTGAAACCCGCCATCGCGAGATCGGCACCCAGCCGTTTGGCCATGCGTGTTCCCAAGGAGGAGGCGTTGCGTGCGCCGACAAGCGCGATCATGGGACGTTGCAGCAGGCCCGTGTTGCCAAGCGCCCAGAGCAAGGGCGGCGCATCGCTGATGTCGGTCAAGGCGTCGGGGTACTGGGGCTGCCCCTGCACAAGCAAGGTCGCGCCAGCGGATTTGCCGGCTTTCAGTTCCGCCAACACAACGCCTTCGGGGCAAACCGCATAGTCATTGACCCCGGCCGCCCTGGCCACCTGGGGCAAAGCGAGCAGGGCGTTTGCCGCGCTGCCGTGTTCTGCCAGCAGCCGGCGAAATGTTGCAACGCCAACCCGACGTGAACGCAATAGACGGAGGCGGTTGACCGCTTCCTCTTCCGTGGTGGGTAGGAGTGGGGGGTGATTGGAAGATAAGTGTGTTCCGGCCATCCCATTGCCTCCGCCATATTGCGTGGCCACTCTAGGGCGGAAGGGGTTAATGATACCTGAATCAATCTGAATTGATTTTGTGCCGAATGCGCAATTTCAGCGTTAACTTGCAGTCGCGGCGAAAATACTCAGGAAGTCAGCGGCTTTGCTCCGGCAAACCGGGCAAAAAAACCGTCACATCAACAATCTGATGCCTATGCCGCGGCACCACCCACCGTCAAACCGCCGATCATCAGGCTTGGTTGCCCCACGCCGACCGGCACCCATTGCCCGGCCTTGCCGCAATTGCCAATCCCCGGATCAAGGGCAAGGTCGTTGCCGATCCCGCGGATTTGCCTGAGCGCCGTCGCGCCATCGCCAATCAAGGTAGCCCCTTTGACAGGCGCCCCAACAACGCCGTTTTTCACGCGGTAAGCTTCGGTACAGGAGAACACGAATTTTCCGTTGGTGATGTCCACCTGACCGCCGCCAAACCCTACGGCATAAATTCCGTCCTTGAGATCGGCAACCAGCGCCTCTGGCGCGGTATCGCCAGCCAGCATGTAGGTGTTGGTCATCCGCGGCATGGGCGCATGGGCAAAGCTTTCGCGGCGTCCGTTGCCAGTGGGGGCAACACCCATCAGGCGCGCATTCTGGCGGTCCTGCATGTACCCAACCAAAACACCGTCCTCGATCAATGTGTTCTTGGCGCTGGGGGTACCTTCATCATCCACAGTGATGGATCCACGGCGATCCGGGATAGTGCCGTCGTCCAGCACAGTCACGCCTTTGGCGGCAATCTGCTGGCCCATCAACCCGGCAAACGCGCTCGAACCCTTGCGGTTGAAATCCCCCTCAAGCCCGTGGCCGATCGCCTCGTGCAGCAAAATTCCGGGCCAGCCCGGCCCAAGAACCACGTCCATTACACCGGCCGGGGCAGGCTCTGCATCCAGATTGACCAGTGCGATGCGCAGCGCCTCGCGCGCAACGGGTTCCCAGTGGTCACGGGATATCAGCCCGATCAGCCCGGCACGGCCGCCGCCGCCCATGCTGCCGCTTTCACGTTTGCTGCTGTCCTCAACAATCACACTGATGTTCAGACGCGACATCGGGCGGGTGTCGGTGACAAGCGTGCCCTCGGGGCGCAGGATCAGAACCTCCTGATGTGATGCGGCAACCGTGGCCGAGACCTGAACAACCCGGCGATCAAGCGCGCGGGCAAAGGCGTCTATGTCGCGCAGCAGATCAATCTTGGCCGGGAATGTCGCCTGCAACATCGGATCATCGTCGGAATAGAGCTTGCGATTGGTGCCGGCCGGGGCATCGGCCATGGTGCCACCACCGTCGCCCACGGCCAGACGCGCGGTCGCAACGGCGCGCTTCAGGGCGTGTTCATCAATCGTGGTGGAATGGGCGTAGCCAGCGGTCTCGCCCCTCACGGCGCGCAGGCCAAACCCCTCGGAGGCATCAAAACTTGCGGTCTTGATCCGGCCATCATCAAAAGAAATCACCTCGGACTTGCGCCGCTCCAGGAACAATTCGCCATCGTCAGCACCCGCTGTTGCCTCACGCAGGAGGAACAGGGCTGTGTCCCGATCAAGGTTGGTTTCAAACGGGCGAAACGGGTCTGCGGACATGGGAATTTCCTTGGCCTGAGTGAAATTTGTCGCGAAAGCGTCTGTTTGACGCAATTGCAGTTCTTGAGTTGTGCATCAGGATATGGGACACGGAACAGTGAATACAATGGGATTCCATCCGCAGCCCGCGTGGGATCACCAGGGAGACGCACCTGAGAAGGTGCAAAGATGATAGGGTACGATATGCGTTTGAACACAATTGCGACCTCGCTTTGGACTACTGCTGGTCTGGTGATGGCAGGAACCGCTGCAACTGCACAGCAGGTCAATCAGGAGCTTGAGATTGTGGGCCGTCCGGTCGATGGCGGCATGGGCTTTCAGCCTTCTGCGACGGAACTGGCACGCGATGTGGTCTGGCTCGACAACATGCTGCTGGTAATCATTACCGCGATTACGCTCTTTGTGACGGCGCTGCTGGCATGGGTCATCATCCGCTACAACCAGAAACGGAACCCAAATCCGGCAACTTTCACCCATAACTCGCCGTTGGAGGTGGCCTGGACTGTGGTGCCGGTCGTGATTCTTGTGTTTATCGGCGCGTTTTCCCTGCCAGTGCTGTTCAAGCAGCAGGAAATTCCCGAGGCGGATCTCACGATCAAAGTAACCGGTTACCAGTGGTACTGGGGATATGAATACGTCGATGAGGGGTTTGGGTTCGACAGCTATATGCTCGCCCGGGATGAACTGGAAGAGTACGGCTATAGCCAGGAAGAATACCTGTTGGCGACAGACACGGCCGTCGTTGTGCCGGTTGGGGCCACCGTTGTGATGCAGGTGACCGGGGCTGACGTGATCCATGCCTGGGCCATCCCGGCATTCGGGGTCAAGCAGGACGCGGTGCCTGGCCGTTTGGCAGAACTGTGGTTCGCGGCAGAGCGTGAGGGCGTTTACTTTGGCCAGTGTTCAGAGCTTTGCGGCAAGGATCACGCCTATATGCCGATCACTGTGAAGGTCGTCAGTCAGGAGACGTATGACGCCTGGATCGCTGAGGCGACCGGCACTTCCTGAAGGGCAGGGTGGGTCAAGACCCGCCTTGCTTAAATCAACGTCTTGATCACCTCAGGTGGGTTTGACCCCACCTTGCTTTTAAGGTCCGCCATGAGCGACATCAGCGCGTCAGACACCCCCTATGAAGCCAGCATGGGCGATTACTTCGCCCTCTTGAAGCCGCGTGTGATGTCGTTGGTGGTGTTTACCGCGCTCGTGGGGCTGCTGGTTGCGCCCGTTCCGGTCCATCCTTTCATCGGCTTTGTCGCGATCTTGTGCATTGCTGTGGGGGCCGGTGCCTCGGGCGCACTGAATATGTGGTGGGATGCCGATATTGACGCCCGCATGAAGCGGACCGTCAACCGTCCCATCCCCTCTGGGCGGGTCGCACCGGGTGAGGCGCTGGGTATCGGGCTCACGCTTTCGGGTTTTGCAATTGCTCTGCTTGGCTTGGCCACAAACCTTCTGGCGGCCTTTCTGCTGGCCTTCACGATTTTCTTTTACGCTGTCATCTATTCGATGTGGCTCAAGCGGGCGACACCGCAGAACATCGTTATTGGCGGGGCGGCGGGTGCATTTCCCCCGATGATTGGCTGGGCCGTGGCGACAGGTGGGGTCGGCATCGAGAGCGTCTTGATGTTTGCCTTGATCTTCATTTGGACACCACCGCATTTCTGGGCGCTCGCACTGTTTGTGAAATCAGACTACGGCAACGCTGGCGTGCCAATGTTGACCGAAACCCATGGGCGAGATGCCACGCGCAGGCATGTCATCATCTACACGCTGCTCCTTGTCCCTGTTGCCATCGGTCTTGGGTTTACCTCCATTGGCGGCCCGGTTTACCTGGCGGTGGCCGTCTGGATGAATGCCTGGTTCCTCAAAGGAGCCTTTGACATCTGGCGGCGCAACGACGCCGCTTGCGAAGCCGACTATCACCGGGTCGAGATCAAAGTATTCAAGGTCTCGCTCTACTATCTATTCGCCCACTTCGGCGCGCTTTTGATTGAGGCAGCGCTGCGGCTTTACGACATCGGAGGATGGTCATGACGTTTCGCGAGGAACACGAACTGCACGGGCGGCGCAAGGGGCGCAATTACGGTCTTGGACTGATCCTTGCCGGTTTGATTGCGCTGGTCTTCGGTTTGACCGTCGTGAAAGTGCTGGAACTGGGCGACGCCGCAAAATTCGAACGGTTTGACCGGGTGGTCCGGCCACAGATCATCCCCCAGGAGGGCACGGGCGAGTGATCCTTTTTCCGAACCTCCGTGGACCGCAGCGGACGGTCGTGCAGACCGTTTCGGTTGTGATCCTCATGGGAGGTCTGGCCTGGGCATCGGTGCCGTTTTACAATTGGTTCTGCCGTGTCACCGGCTTTGGCGGAACCACGAATGTTGCTGAAGCGGGCAGCGATGTGATCCTGGATGAGACCATCAAGGTGCGGTTCGACGCCTCGCTTGATCGGGACATGCCGTGGACCTTCAAGCCGGAAGTGCGCGAAATGGAGATCCGCATCGGCGAGACCGGACTGGCGTATTATGAGGCGTATAACCCGCTGGATGTACCCATCGCCGGGCGGGCCACTTACAATGTCACACCCTACGAAGCGGGCGCTTTCTTTGATAAGATCGATTGCTTTTGTTTCACCGAACAGGTGTTGATGCCGGGTGAAACGGTGCTGATGCCCGTCAGCTTCTTTGTGGACCCCGCCATCGTGGATGACCGCGAAGGGCAATATGTGCATACGATCACACTTAGCTACACTTTTTACCAGATCGACCTGCCTGAGGAAGAAATCCAGGCCTCGCTCGCTCCGCAAGCTTTGACACCGGCGCCGCAAGACGCCATACAAAAATACTAAAGACCAGCCGATAGGGAACGCACGACATGGCGCATACGAAGAACCACGACTATCACATTCTGTCACCCTCGATCTGGCCGCTCATTGGCGGTGCAGGTGCCTTTGTCATGCTGTTGGGCGCGGTCGGATGGATGGCTGGACCCATGCCCATCTTCTTTGGCCTTTTGGAACTGTCCGGGCCATTCCCGTTCCTGATCGGCCTGATCGCCGTGCTTTACGTCATGTTCGCCTGGTGGGTGGAGGTTGTTGCCGAAAGCAACGTGGGTGATCACACACCGGTCGTGCGGATTGGTCTGCGGTACGGCTTTGTCATGTTCATCATGTCCGAAGTGATGTTCTTTGCAGCATGGTTCTGGTCGTTCTTCAAGCAGGCGCTCTTTCCAATGGATAGCTTTGTCGGCACATCCTATGTCGCGCCAGAGTTCTATCAGGTTGATGCCTTCCACCTGCCATTGATCAACACGCTGATCCTGTTGTGTTCCGGCATGGCCGTGACATGGGCGCACCACGCACTGGTCCACGGAAACAACCGCAAAGACCTTGAACATGGTCTGCTGCTGGCGGTGGCTCTGGGTATCCTTTTCACCGTTTTCCAGGGCTATGAATACTGGTATCTGCTGGTCAAGCAGGACTGGACCTTCGGCGAGGACATCTTCTTTTCAGCCTTCTTCATGGCAACGGGTTTCCACGGGGTTCACGTCATCATCGGGACGATTTTCCTGTTCGTGTGCTACATGCGGGCGCGGGCGGGTCATTTCACCCCTGAAAGACACGTCGGTTTTGAAGCAGCGGCCTGGTATTGGCACTTTGTTGATGTGGTCTGGCTGTTCTTGTTCTTTGCCGTCTACATCTGGGGCATCTAAGCGCCGATCATAATTGGCCGGGTGGCCCTGCCAAAGTGGTCCGGCGGACCGTTTCGGTCACTGCCGGGATTGATCCCGGCACGTCTTACCCGGCAATTGTTGTCAACAAACGCGCGAGTGTCGTCTCGCGCGTTTTCATCATTGAGGGCGCAAGATGCTGCGTAAGATAATATTCCCGTTGATCCTTGGTGTGGCGGGCTGCGGTGTGCTGATTGGTCTGGGCATGTGGCAGATGGAGCGATTGGCCTGGAAGCAGGAAATCCTGGCTGACATCGATGCCCGGCTCCTGTCGGGTCCGGAGCCGTTTTCGCTTTTTGTGACAGAGGCAATTGATGAATATTCGCGGGTCTCGGTGACCGGGGCGCCCAGCGGGCAAGAATTGCATGTACTGGTCTCGGGGACCCAGGCGGGCACAGGCTACCGCGTCATATCGCGGTTCGAGACGGATCTCGGTCCGATCCTTGTTGACCAGGGATTGCTGGCCCTGGGTAACAAAGACGCCAAGCCCCTGATCGCACCGATGGAGATCACGGGGACGTTGCTGTGGCCCGATGATCAGAACAGCAGCACACCTGACCCGGATCTCGATGCAAATATCTGGTTTGCCCGAAACGTCGAACGCATGTCAGAGGCACTTGAAACCTTGCCGTTCCTGATTGTCGCCACCCGCACGACACCGGCTGATCCGCGCTTGACACCGCTTCCGGTGAATACCGCTTCAATCAAGAACGACCATCTATTATATGCCGTCACATGGTTCTCTCTGGCCTTTGTCTGGGCGATCATGAGCCTGTATCTTATCTTCCGCACTCTGCGCCAAAGGGACGTTCAAGACTGATGCGCTATATCTCGACCCGTGGCACCGCGCCAAGCCTGAGCTTCGAAGAAGCGATGTTGACCGGGCTCGCCCGCGATGGCGGGCTTTATGTCCCCCAGGATGTCCCAACCCTGACCCATGCGCAGATCGCGGCAATGGCTGGCAAACCCTACGAAGAAGTCGCCTATGACGTGATGCGCCCTTTCATTGGCGAGACGTTCACCGACGATGAGTTCCGCCAGCTCATCAAACAGGCCTACGCCGGTTTTGGGCACGCCGCCCGTGCGCCGCTGGTGCAACTCGACAGCAATCATTTCCTGCTTGAATTGTTCCACGGCCCCACGCTGGCGTTCAAAGATTTTGCGATGCAGCTGATTGGTCAGATGTTTCAAGCCGCTCTTACGCGCTCGGGTGATCGGGTCACCATCGTGGGGGCCACATCGGGCGACACCGGCTCTGCCGCGATCGAAGCCTTTCGCGGGCTCAAGGCCGTGGATGTGTTCATCATGTATCCCCACGGCCGCGTGTCCGAAGTGCAGCGGCGCCAGATGACGACGCCGACAGAAGGTAACGTGCATGCACTTGCTGTGGACGGCGATTTTGACGATTGCCAGGCGGCGGTCAAAGACATGTTCAACGATTTCGCCTTCCGCGAAGAGGTCAGACTGGCAGGTGTGAACTCGATCAATTGGGGCCGCGTCCTGGCGCAGGTGGTTTATTACTTCACCGCCGCTGTTTCACTGGGCGCACCGCACCGCGCGATCAGCTTCACGGTGCCAACTGGCAACTTCGGTGATATCTTTGCAGGCTATATTGCCAAGAAGATGGGGCTGCCCATCGCTGATCTGGTGGTGGCGACCAACCGAAACGATATCCTGCACAGGACGCTGGAAACCGGGGCCTATACCAAGGAAGGGGTCGAGCCCACGATCAGCCCTTCGATGGATATCCAGGTCAGTTCCAACTTCGAACGCGCACTCTTTGATGCCTACGGACGGGACGGCGCCGCTGTGGCAGCACAGATGGATGACCTCAGGAAGGGTGGGTTCCAGATCAGCCAGGGCGCCTATCAGATGCTGAAGGACACGTTCAAATCTGGGCGCGCGTCTGAAGATGAAACCATGGCCGCGATCAAACGCTATCACCAGCGCCATGGTGAGCTGCTCTGCCCGCACACCGCCGTCGGCGTGCATGTGGCCGAAGCGCACCTTGGCGCCACGCCCATGATCACGCTCGCCACTGCCCACCCAGCAAAATTCCCCGATGCTGTGAAAGCAGCCTCGGGTGTCGCAGCACCCCTTCCCCCCCGGATGGCGGACCTGTATGACCGACCAGAGCGCGTGACGCGCGTGGCAAACGACTTGGCTGCGATCCAGACAGTCATCAGGGAACGGATACAGAATTGACCATCCAACTGCACACGCTGTCCAACGGCTTTCGCATCGTGACCGAGGATATGCCGGGGTTGAAATCAACCTCGATTGGCATCTGGGTGCAGGCTGGCGGGCGGCACGAACGGATCGAACAGAACGGGATCGCGCATTTCCTTGAGCATATGGCGTTCAAAGGAACAAAGACCCGCAGCGCCCTGCAAATTGCGGAAACAATCGAAGATGTGGGCGGCTACATCAACGCCTATACCAGCCGCGAGATGACCGCCTATTACGCGCGGGTACTGGAAGATGACGTGAGCCTTGGTCTGGATGTGATTGCAGACATCCTGTTGAACCCCGTCTTTGATCCCGCCGAGATCGAAGTCGAACGCGGTGTGATCCTGCAAGAGATCGGTCAGGCGCTCGATACCCCCGACGACATCATCTTTGACTGGCTGCAGGAGGTGGCTTACCCCGATCAGGCGCTGGGGCGTACGATCCTTGGACCATCCGAGCGGGTCAGCAGTTTTAACCGCGATGATCTGCAAGGGTTTGTGGCTGAACACTATGGCCCAAACCAGATGATCCTCTCTGCCGCCGGTGCGATCGATCACGAAGCGATTGTCGCCCAGGCCGAGGCGCTCTTTGGTCATCTGCCGGCAGTCGCACGAGCGCCTGGATTGATGCAGCCTGCAACCTTTGGCGGTGGCGAACGGCGCGAAAACAAGGACCTCGAACAGGTGCATTTTGCACTGGCACTTGAAGGACCAACCTATCTTGATCCGGCCATCTACACCGCGCAAATCTACGCTGGGGTCATGGGCGGCGGGATGTCCTCGCGATTGTTCCAGGAGGTGCGTGAAAACCGCGGGCTTTGCTACACGATTTTTGCGCAGGCTGGCGCCTATGAGGACACCGGGCTGACCACGATCTACGCAGGCACAAGTGCCGGGCAGATTGGCGAACTGGCCGAAATCACGATTGATGAAATGAAGCGCGCCGCCGACGACATGAGTGCCGCTGAAGTGGCCCGTGCGCGTTCACAAATGAAAGCGGGCCTTTTGATGGGGCTGGAAAGCCCCTCAAGCCGGGCGGAACGTCTGGCGCGGTTGCTATCGATCTGGGGGCGTATCCCCAGCATTGATGAAACCATTGAACGTATCGACGATGTGACCACCGGCGATGTGACAGATTTTGCCGGTCAGATGGCCGGGCAGGCGGGCACAGCCCTCGCGCTCTATGGACCGGCAGAGGCAGCCCCGTCGCTGGATGTATTGAAAGCAAGGTTGGCGGCCTGATGCTGGGGACCAGGAAAAAGGTCCGGATAGAAACTGAACGGCTGACACTGCGCCCGCCGATCCACAGCGATTTTCGTGCCTGGGCGGCATTGCGGCGCGACAGCGAGGAGTTTCTCAAACCGTGGGAACCGACCTGGGCGTCGGACCATCTGTCACGCAAGGCCTTTACCAACCGGGTTTATTGGGCGCAGCGGTCGATCTCGAACGGGACGGCCCTGCCGCTTTTTCTGGTACAGCGGTCTGATAACGGGCTTGTGGGGGCGATCACGCTCGATCATATCAGGCGCGGACCGTCACAATCGGGGATCACTGGCTACTGGATCGGCGAAGCTTTCGCGCGACAGGGCTTCATGCGCGAGGCCATAGAGGCGGTTGTGCATCATGCGTTTACAGTGATGGACATCAGCCGGATTGAGGCCGGGTGCCTGCCCGAAAACACCGCGTCCCGGCGATTGCTGGAGAGATGCGGCTACAAATACGAAGGCGTCGCGCAAAGTTACCTGCAAATCAATGGCCGCTGGCGCAACCATGTCCTTTACGCCAACTTGCGAAACGACCGGCGCGGAAAGACGGATGTAGGATAAGTGGCCAACGCCATCCGGGCGATGCGCGATCCCGGTCGGGAGACCAGAGTGACGACGGTGAAATCGGGTTGGCCAGACGATCGATTTGGGCCATGTTTCGCAGAGAACCTGAAGGGGCGCATCAATGCTTAACCCAGTGACGCCGGACTTTGAAGAAATGCTGCGCGGGCGACTTCCAGCAGCGGCGTTCAAAGAGAACGCGGCGCCCTATTTTTCCGAACCACGTGGCCGCTGGACAGGCCGGGGCCTGGTGGTGGCGCCGGGGTCTGTAGATGACGTGGCGATGGTTGTCCGGGCCTGCGCAGATGCGCGGATTGGTATTGTTCCCTACGGTGGCGGCACTGGTCTGGTGGGGGGGCAGATCTTACAGGATGGCCCGGCGCCGGTGGTGTTGTCGCTGGAACGGATGAATCGCGTCCGGGAGGTCTACCCTTCTGAAAATGTACTGGTTTGTGATGCCGGTGCCATCCTTGCCGACGTACAAAGGGCAGCGGAAGGCATGGGCCAGTTGTTCCCACTTTCGCTGGCTTCGGAAGGCTCCGCGCGGATTGGCGGATTGCTTTCGACCAATGCGGGTGGCGTGAACGTGCTGCGCTACGGAAATGCCCGTGGGCAATGTCTGGGGCTGGAGGTGGTGCGCCCGGACGGGACAATCTGGCACGGGCTGAAGCGGCTCCGCAAGGACAACACCGGCTATGACCTGCGCGACCTGATGATCGGGGCGGAAGGGACGTTGGGGATCATCACCGGAGCGGCGCTGAAACTCGCGCCACGCCCGGCCAATGTCGGAGCTGCGATGATGGCGGTTCCCTCACCGGCAGCAGCACTGGATCTGCTGGCCATGGCACGCGCGCAAATTGGCGAGGGCGTGTCGGCGTTTGAGATCATGCACCGGCAGGGCTTTGATTTTCTGGCTGAAGTTGGCCCAGAGATCAAACAGCCTTTCGCGGAAATTCCTGAATGGTGCGTGCTGATTGATCTGGGTCTGTCAGCCGGGTTGAGCCCTGAAGAGGCGCTTGAAGGGCTTTTTGCCACAGCATTTGACGCAGGATTGGTCCATGATGGGGCCATTGCGCAAAGCCATGCCCAACGGGATGCATTCTGGCAAATCAGAGAAAGCATCCCCGAGGCGAACCGCAGGATCGGATCGGTCAGTTCGCATGATATCTCGCTCCCGCTCAGCGCGATTCCGGCGTTTGTTGCGCGCGGCAAGCAGGCTTTGGCCAAAGTGGGTGCGTTTCGGATCAACTGTTTCGGGCATCTGGGCGATGGCAACCTGCATTACAACATTTTCCCCATGCCCGGCAGGACGCGCGCTGATGACGAGGCAAAACGACCCCTGGTCAAGCGCGTTGTGCATGATCTGGTGCATGCCATGGAGGGGTCCGTGAGCGCCGAGCATGGGATCGGGCGGCTCAAGGTCAAGGACCTTGAGACCTACGGCGACCCGGCGAAATTGGCGATGCTGCGCGCGATCAAGGATGCGCTGGACCCGCTGGGGATTATGAACCCCGGAGCGGTGCTGCGTCAGCGGTAGCAAGACGGAGCGCCCGCGGCGCAAGACATGATTGCCGCCAATTGCGGGCCTTCGGTGCGGATGGCAAGGGCCGGATGCCTCCGGCGGAAGTTTGAAGAGACGAAGAAAGAGGGGCTAGTCGCCTGCAAACTGGCAAAGCGCATGGACGTTCATGCCGAGGTCTTCCAGTTTCTTGCGCCCGCCGATGTCGGGCAGGTCGATGACGAAGGCGCAGCCAATGACCTCTGCCCCCATCCGTTCGATCAGTTTGATCCCGGCTTCTGCCGTGCCGCCCGTGGCCAGCAAGTCATCGACCAGCAGAACCTTTTCGCCCGGTTGCAGCGCATCGTCATGCACTTCCATTGTCGCGGTGCCGTATTCCAGTACGTAGTCCTGCTCAATCGTCTTGCCGGGCAGTTTGCCCTTTTTGCGGATCGGGACGAATCCCAGTGACAGCTGGTGCGCGATGGCCCCGCCAAGGATAAACCCGCGCGCCTCAAGGCCCACCACCTTGTCGATCGGTTGCCCCGCATAGGGGTGCAGCAACTGGTCAATCGCGATCCGGAAGCCGCGTGGGTCGCTGAAAAGGGTCGTGACATCGCGAAACATGATCCCTTCATGGGGAAAGTCGGGGATTGTACGGATATAGTCTTGGACGGTTTTCATGGGATGGTTCTTTCTAGAGGACACGGCCAGCAATGGCGTCGAGTTTTGCGACCAAGGCCGGGTCGCGCTTGTCAGGGGCTGTCATCAGGGCATATTCCAGCGCGCGGTCACAGCCATGCGGGCAGGGTGCCCGATCCCGGCCCAGCAGGGCGGGCAGGCGGCTGATCAGGTCTTGCGCCTTGGTGCCGTTGCCTTGCAGCGTCTTGATCACGTCGCTGACATCAACGGCGCCATGGTCCGGGTGCCAGCTGTCAAAATCTGTGACCATCGCGACAGAGGCATAGCAAATCTCGGCCTCACGGGCGAGCTTGGCTTCGGGCATGTTGGTCATGCCGATCACATCACAACCCCAATCGCGATAAAGCCTGCTTTCCGCCATGGACGAAAACTGAGGGCCTTCCATGGCAAGATATGTGCCGCCGCGGTGGACAGTGATGCCTGCGTCGCGTGCCGCTGTTTCACAAGCGTCAGAAAGGCGTTCGCAGGTTGGATGAGCGACGCTGACATGCGCAACACAGCCCGCGCCGAAAAAGGATTTCTCGCGGGCGAAGGTGCGGTCAATAAACTGATCGACAATGACGAAATCACCCGGTGCCATGTCCTGACGAAAGGAACCGCAGGCGCTTAGGCTGATAATATCGGTCACACCAAGACGTTTGAGGACATCGATATTGGCCCGATAGGGCACGGTTGACGGCGTATGCACATGACCACGCCCATGGCGAGGCAGGAAGGCCATCTCGACACCGTTCAGACGGCCAGTCAGGATCGCGTCAGATGGCGCGCCCCAGGGGCTTTTGCCATCGACCCAGGTGGCCTCTTGCAGCCCGTCCATATTGTAGATGCCCGAGCCGCCGATAATTCCGATTTTCGCTTGCATGACCTGCCTTGTCGCAATCCCCGTCCGCACATTGAAACGTATCTGCCGGAAAGGAAAGCCCGTGTTGCAGTGCTGATGCTGCAACACCCCGCAGACGGGCAGGTTTGAGGGGTGACAAGGCTTGTCTGCTCCTTTAGGGGGCAGAGACAAAATCCCCTTCCGACAGGACGTTTCATGCCCCGCGCACTCTTGGCGAGTTTCGCTGACAATCTTTCGCTTCGCGATCCCGACGCCCCGCTGACCCCCGGTCAGTGGCGCATTGAAATTCTTTCGGGGCTGACCGTCGCCCTTGCCCTGGTGCCAGAGGCGGTCGCCTTTGCCTTTGTCGCCGGTGTTGAGCCGCTGGTCGGGCTTTACGCCGCTTTTATCGTTGGCCTGATTACAGCCATCTTTGGGGGGCGTCCGGGCATGATATCGGGGGCAACAGGGGCGCTGGCAGTCGTGATGGTCAGCCTTGTTGCACTGCATGGCGTGGAATACTTGTTTGCCACTGTGGTGCTGATGGGCCTGATCCAGATCTTTGTCGGGATCATGCGCTGGGGCAAATTTATCCGCCTTGTGCCGCATCCGGTGATGCTGGGCTTTGTCAACGGTCTGGCGATCGTGATTTTCCTTGCCCAACTGGGCCAGTTTCAGGTGCCGGGGTCGGCGGACAGTGCTGGTCACGGGATGGCCAATGGCGAATGGCTTTCTGGCGTGTCGCTTTATCTGATGCTGGGGCTGGTGGTGCTGACCATGGCGATCATCTGGGCGATGCCGAAGATCACGAATGCGGTGCCGGCACCATTGGCAGGCATCGGGATTGTGGCGGCACTCGTCATCGGATTTGGACTGGATGTGCCATTGGTGGGCGATCTGGCCAGTATCGAAGGCGGGCTGCCGCAGTTTAGTGTCCCCATGGTTCCGCTGAACTGGGAAACCTTTGAGATCATTCTGCCCTACGCCCTTATCCTTGCTGCGATTGGCCTGATCGAAAGCCTGCTGACCCTGAACCTTGTGGGTGAAATGACAGGCAAACGCGGTGGCGCCAGTCAGGAGTGCCTGGCTCAGGGTGCGGCGAATACCGTCACCGGTTTCTTTGGCGGCATGGGTGGCTGTGCGATGATCGGTCAATCGATGATCAACGTGAAATCCGGCGGGCGCACACGGGTCGCGGGGATTGCTGCGGCTCTGTTCCTGCTAGCGTTCATTCTCTTTGCGAGTGGCCTGATCGAACAGATCCCACTTGCTGCGTTGGTCGGGGTGATGTTCATGGTTGTGATCGGGACGTTCGCGTGGAACTCCCTGCGCATCCTGCGCAAAGTGCCCCGCACAGACGCATTTGTAACCATCCTTGTGACCATCGTGACGGTCGCAACCGATTTGGCGACAGCGGTTGTTGTTGGCGTGATCGTGTCGGCCCTGGCCTATGCCTGGAGCAATGCCGCGCGCATTCATGCCGTCAAGCGCGAAAGCCGGACCGAGGCGGGTGCGCAGGTCTATGAGATCCAGGGGCCGTTGTTCTTTGGTTCGTCCGACGGTTTCATGGAGCTGTTTGACATTGAAAGCGATCCTGATCTGGTGATCGTTGATTTTGCCAACAGCAGGGTCGCCGACCAGTCAGCCTTGCAGGCGATTGAGGCTTTGGCACAAAAATACATCGATGCGGGCAAGCAGATTCAGCTGCGTCACCTCAGCCGTGACTGTCACAAGTTGCTGTCAAAGGCCGGGCACCTGATGGTCGATAGCGACGATGACCCTGACTATGAACTCGCCGTCGATTACAGCGTCAGGACCGGGATTATCGGTGGACACTAAGGCAGGCCGCCTAGCCTCGCCAAAGGTTCCCCGGCTGGTTTTCGCGACTGCCCTGAGCGCCTATTCGTCAGGGCGTTGCAGGCTGAAGACCTCGCGGATAACCGAATAATCGCGATACCCCAAGCGGGTGAGTGGGTTGAAGGTGGCAATGTCAAACTTGCCTTCGACGATGCAGTTGTCACGCAGATGCACGCCAGTGACTTCGCCGAACACCGCAAAGTTGGCCTCGCCGGGCAATTGCACGATCCGGGTGAGCTTGCATTCCAGTGTTGCTGGCGCGTCGGACACGCGCGGGCAACTGATCGTCTGGCATTCTCCCTTTTCGATGCCTGCCAGCGCAAATTCATCCGTCGCACGCTCCCATGCGCCGGATGTCTGGTTCATGACGTCGCGCGCGGCGTATTCCACGATGTTTACGGCAAAAACACCTGTGTCGCGGATGTTGGCGACCGAATCCTTGGTGCCGTCGCGGTCGGGCTTGGCGCTGGTGGACGCGAACATGACCTGCGGTGGTTCATAGGCCACTGCATTGAAGAATGAATAGGGGGCAAGGTTGTCAGAACCATCCGCGCCGCGTGTTGCGATCCAGCCAATAGGGCGGGGGGTGACGACCGCGTTGAACGGATTATGGGGCAGGCCGTGGCCGTTTTTGGGCTCATAGAACATTGCAATGCCTTTTCGTTTGTCTGCCCAAGGGTTAGCTTGCGATCATGCCCTTGGCCAGATGAAAGAGACATGCAGCAGACGGCACTGACATTGGCCACGGAAACACCCGACGACTGGTGGGAGGTCGAGGCGCTTTTCGACCTGTGCTTTGCGCCCGGGCGGTCTGCCTTGTCGTCTTACCGGTTGCGCGAAGGTGTTGACCCGATTGGCCCGCTTTGCCTGACGGCGCGTGATGCGGAGGGCATATTGGCAGGCGCGGTGCGCAACTGGCCGGTGCTTGTTGGTGGGCGGGAGGCTGTCCTGCTTGGTCCTATTTCTGTGCATCCCACGCGGCAAGGGGAAGGCGTTGCCTCGCTCTTGATGCAACGCTGCCTGACCGATGCGCGCGATCTGGGCTGGCTGCGGCTGATGCTTGTGGGGGATATCCCCTACTATCGCCGCTTTGGATTTGAGCGCCTGAATGCTGTGATCATGCCGCCCCCGACAAACCCGGATCGTGTGCTGGGTGTGGCCCTCGCTGAAGGGGCCTGGCAAGGGGTCAGCGGGGCCGTGACGTCGATGCGCGATTGAAATCGGCTCTTCTGGTTCCCATCTGGACCCTATGGATGAGCAAATGACCGCGATGAAAGAGATCAACCCAGCCGATCCGCCAAAGCCGCTTTCCGACGTGGCCAAAGCCGACATTGCGGATCTGGTGGCGCGTCAGCGCAAGGCCAACGGCGCATTGATGACGGCCATCAATTTTGTGGGTGGCCAGGTCGAGGACGGTCTGAAACTCTTGCCTGCATCGGCCCGTGACCAAATCGACGATCTGGCCCGCGCGGCGTTGCGCCAAAGCTATGATCTGGCCAGCAAATCCCGCAGCGGGCGGGGGCAGTCCATCGGATCGGACCGGGTCCACAAGATACTGGGGACCCTATCCGGGGCGCTCGGTGGCATTGGTGGCCTGCCGACTGCTCTGGCCGAATTGCCGGTCGCGACCACCGTTATCTTCCGTGCGGTCCATCATGTGGCTGTCGCCCATGGCGAAGATCCCGACGCGGAAGAGACCAAGATGGAATGTCTGGCGGTCTTTGGGGCAGGCGGTCCGGGCACGGATGACAATGGCGTTGATACCGCCTTCATCGGTGCGCGACTAAGCCTGTCCGGTGCTGCCGTGAACGGGTTGATTGGCAAGGTGGCGCCAAAGTTCGCCGCCGTCCTGTCGCAAAAACTCGCCACGCAGGCGGTGCCGATTTTGGGCGCGGCTGCCGGGGCGGGCACGAATTACGCCTTTGTCGATTACTACGTCTCGATGGCGCATGTGCATTTCGGCTTGCGACGCCTGGCACGGATTTATGGCGATCAGGCGGTGACCGATCATTTCCATGCGGTTCTGGCAGAAAGCAGGCTGTCTCAGACCTGATAGACCAGCCAGTCTGCGACCGCGCGGCGCACGGATTGGTCGCCATTGGCAATTGCGCCATCCATCACGTCGCGAACGTCCTGAAGGTTGACGCGCCTGAGCAGGTGCTTCACCGGCCCGACCGAGGCCGGGCGCATTGACAGTGTCCGCAGGCCGAGCGCTGCCAGGCAAAGTGCCTCGACCGGGCGGCCGGCATCTTCGCCACAAAAAGAAACCGGAGTGCCGGTGGCATCGCAGCGTTTGATCACGTCGCTGATAAAGGACAGAAAACTGCAATCCAGCGTGTCATAGCGCTTGCGCACCCGCTCATTCTCGCGGTCGGCGGCAAAAAAGAACTGTTTGAGGTCGTTGCCCCCGATCGAGATGAAATCGACCTCGTCGAAAAAGGCTTCGGGCGCATAGGCAAGTGATGGGGTTTCCAGCATCGCACCGACTTCGAGCCTGGAGGGCAACGCATGCCCCAGCTTGGTTTCGCGGGCGATGGCCTTGTCCATTTCCGCACGCGCCGCCCGGAATTCGCTGATCTGAGCAACGAATGGGAACATCACGGCCAGGGGCTGCCCATCAGCGGCGCGCAGAAGCGCTTGCAACTGCATCCGCAGGACACCGGGCTTATCAAGGCCCACCCGGATCGCGCGCCACCCCATGGCGGGGTTGGGCTCGTCATTCGGTTTCATGTAGGTCAGCACCTTGTCGGACCCGATATCAAGCGTGCGGAACGCCACGCGCTTGCCATCCGCAGCTTTCAAGACACGCGAATACAGCGCAGAAAGCTCTGCCCGGCGCGGCATCTGGTTGCGGATCAGGAACTGCAATTCGGTGCGGAACAGGCCCACGCCTTCGGCACCTGAACCCTTCAAGGATGGCAGGTCTGCGATCAGCCCTGCGTTCATCTGCAACGAAATGACCTGGCCACATTTTGTCTGCGCGGGCAGATCACGGATCGAGGCATAGCGTTCCTGCGCGCGCGTCTGCATTTCGATCTTGTCGCGAAAGGCGAGTTGCACGGTTTCATCTGGACGCAGATGGGCGATGCCCTGTTCGCCATCCACCAATATCGGATCACCGTTCAGCGCCTCGCGGGTCACGCCCTTGGCGTTGATGATCAGCGGGATCGCCCATGCGCGGGCCACAATGGCGGCGTGGCTGCCGACAGAGCCTTCCTCCAGCACGATCCCCTTGATCGACTTGCCGTATTCCAGCAGCTCGCCGGGGCCGATATTGCGTGCCACCAGAATTGGGTTCTGGGGCATGTCGGCACGGGCATCGGCACCCTGACCGGTGAGAAGCCGCAGCAGTTTGTTGGAAAGATCGTCCAGATCATGCAGGCGTTCGCGCAGGTACGGATCAGCGGCCCGGGACATGCGCGCGCGCGCAAGTGATTGTTCCTTCTCCACTGCCGCCTCTGCGGACAAGCCGCTTTTGACGTCCTCTTGCATCCGCCTGAGCCAGCTGCTCGAATTGGCAAACATCCGGTAGGCTTCAAGAACCTGCCTTTGGTCGCCGTCCGCGGTATTCGCGCCCAAAAGCATATCGTCCACACCCGCGCGCAATTGTTCAATTGCATCATGCAGGCGGGCGCTTTCGGTTTCAGGATCATCCGAAATCGGATTGGTGACGACAACGCGCGGTTCATGCAGATAGACCAGCCCTTCGGCGGCGCCTTCCTGCGCAACCGAACCGCGCAACATGACCGGGTGCTGATGGCGCGCTGACAGTGCCGCCCCTTCGCCGACAAACGCCCCGAGCTCGGTCATCTCGGCGATGACCATGGCGACGATTTCGAGGGCGTATACCTCGTCCTGGGTGTACTTGCGCGAGGCTTTCGATTGCACCACCAGAACGCCCAGCACTTCGCCCAGGCGTTGGATCGGAATGCCGCAGAAGGATGAGAACCGCTCTTCCCCGGTTTCCGGCATATAGCGAAACCCCTTGGACGCAGGCGCATCAGCGGTATTGATTACGGTCCGGCTCTTGGCGGTGCGACCAACAAGACCTTCGCCCAGGCGCATCCGGGTCTGATGTACAGCCTCGGCCTGCAAACCCTTCGTTGCACAGAGTTCCAGCGTGTCCGCATCGCGAAACAGATAGATCGAGCAAACCTCGGTGCCCATCGAATCCGCAATCAGCTTGACGACAGCATCCAGTCGCGCCTGACCTTCATTGTCAGCCGCCAAAGCCTCGCGTAGCCGTCCCAGCAGCTTGCGACTTTCGGTTTCGAACCGATGTGGCATAGGCCCCCCGCAATTGCAGGCCGCCCTGTGACGGGATCAGCCTGCCTTTTCCAATTCAAAGGCATCATGCAGGGCCTGTACGGCAAGTTCCATGTATTTTCTGTCAATCAGCACGGAAATCTTGATCTCTGAGGTTGTAATGACCTTGATGTTCACACCTTCAGCAGAAAGCACACGGAACATCTTGGCCGCAACCCCGGTATGGCTGCGCATGCCGATCCCGACGACGCTGATCTTGGCAACGCCTTCATCCGCGACCAGATCGTGATAATTGATATCTCCGCTATCCTTGGCGTCCTGCATCGCCTTTTCGGCACGCTTGACCTGATCGGTAGGGCAAGAGAACGTCATATCCGTGCGCCCTTCCTCGGAAATGTTCTGCACGATCATATCGACATTCACCCCCGCATCCGACAGTGGCCCAAAGATCGCGGCGGCGATACCCGGACGGTCAGCGACCGAGATCAGGGTCATTTTCGCTTCGTCGCGGGAATAGGCCACACCGGCCACAACATTGGATTCCATGATTTCCTCCTCATCGCAGACCAGCGTTCCAGCGCTGGGGGATGGTTCTTCGAATGATGACAGCACCCGCAGGCGCACCTTATAGCGCATGGCCAGCTCGACCGAGCGCGTTTGCAGAACCTTGGCGCCCAATGAGGCCAGCTCGAGCATCTCCTCAAAGGCGATCTTGTCGAGTTTACGGGCTTTGGTGGTGATGCGCGGATCTGTGGTGTAGACGCCATCGACGTCGGTGTAGATGTCGCAACGCTCGGCATCAAAGGCTGCCGCAAAGGCCACGGCAGTGGTGTCAGACCCGCCGCGCCCCAATGTGGTAATGCGGCCTTCGGGGCTCAGCCCCTGGAATCCGGCAACCACCGCGACCTTCATACCCTCACCAAATTTGGCGTTGATATTCTCTGTGGGGATGTCTTCGATCCGGGCGCTGGAATGTGCTGATGTGGTCTGCACCGGCACCTGCCAGCCCTGCCAACTGCGCGCGGGGATATCCATTTCCTGCAAGCGTAGTGCCATCAGGCCTGCTGTAACATTTTCGCCTGACGACACGATCGCATCATATTCGCGCGCATCATAAAGCGGCGAGGTTTCATCGACCCAGCCCACCAGTTCATTGGTTTTGCCTGACATGGCCGATACGATCACGATGACGTCGTACCCATTGGCGACTTCGACCGCCACACGCTTGGCGGCGCGGGCGATCCGATCGAGGTTGGCGACGGATGTGCCGCCAAATTTCATCACGAGCGTTGGCATGGACTGTCTTTCGAAAACGTCTGCTTAATCAGCGCTTCCTTTAATGCCCACGCCCTGGAAGGGCAAACGGTTAGTAAGGGTGCGCCCGCCCGTCCCATGTTTCAAAACAACCTGTTGTATCCGGGCCAAGGGCGGCAAAGCGCGTGGCAAGCCCACGCGCACTTTCCTGCAACGAAAGGTCCGCCTGGCTGCCGCCCATATCTGTGCGCACCCAGCCGGGGTGATAAACGCCGACGCTGATGCCCTCGGGAGCGAGATCAACCGCGAGGTTGCGGCCCAGGTTCAGCACCGCGGCCTTACTGGCGCAATATGCATATTTTCCGCCCGAAGCGATGGTTTGTGATCCCGCCTGTGATCCGACAATGGCGATCCTGGACGCGGGGCTGCGCCGTAAATGTGGCAGCAATGATTGAATTGTCAGAAACACGCCGGTGACATTCGTTGCAAAGCAGGCCTCCCACAACTCAGGAGGATAGCCCTGATCCAATGATTGCCCCTGATCCAGATTGACGCCCGCGTTGCAGACCAGAAGATCAAGCGCCGTCTCTCCCAACCGCGCCGCCAAACCTTCATGCGACGCGGGATCGGTCACATCCAGTTGGCGCATTTGGCCTGCATCTGGCGCACGATGCGTCCCAATGACGCTTTCGCCTGCGGCGGCGTAATGGTCCATCAAGGCCTGCCCAATCCCGCGATTGGCCCCTGTGATCAGAACTGTCATGGGTGGTTTCCTTTGGTGTGGATCAGTTGGTTTTCTTGCGCGGCATAAAGGGCAGCGGGACGACGGGAATGCCATCATCTACAAGCTTCTTGGCGTCCTGCAAATTTGCCTCGCCATAGATCGGGCGTTCGGGGGCCACGCCGTCGTGCATATCCCGTGCTTCCCTGGCGAAACCCTTGCCGACGTAATCGGAATTTGCTTCAACCTTGTCACGCAAGGCGGCAATTGCGTTTTCAGTGGGTTTCGGTGCGATGATATCAGACGAGGTGCTGACCGCCGGAGCCATGATGGATTTGCTGACCTTGGCTGAGCCGCAGGACGTGCAATTGACCATGCCGGCCGCCACATGCTTGTCAAAGGCATCGCCAGACTGAAACCAGCTTTCGAATTCGTGGTTCTCGTCACATTTGAGGTGGAAACGGATCATCGTGTCCTGTCATTTGCATCTCAGTGATAAATAGGCTTTTTGCGCTGCGCTGCAAGCGGTTGCTAGCGTGCGATCTTGCTGGGCTTAAACGCAGCAACGATACGTTTCAGTTCCGGTTCTGAAAGCTTTTTGGCCGCTTTTGCGGGCGACATCCACTTGCGCCGCCGCTGCTTTTTCTCGGGCCACTTGCTGTGCACGTGGGTGACATGAACGGGGTAGACCATCGTGATGATCGGCGCGTTCCCGACTTTTTGGGGCTTGTGATAGCTGTAAACCCCCAGACAGAAATCAACGGCCTCACCGCTCAGCCCTGCTTCCTCAAAGGCCTCGGTAGCTGCTGCATTCGCCGGTGTCTGCTTGTGCATCGGCCAGCCTTTGGGAATGATCCAGCGCCGGCGGGTGCGGCTGGTCACCAGACACACCTGCACCTTGTCGCTCTTCACACGCCAACACAGGGCCGCAAACTGCGCGCGCGCATCGGTCTTGCGCCCGGTACGCAGTTTCAAAGGAAGTTGTCTTGCGACTTTATTCACCATGTTCTCCGCCGCAAAAAGCATTCCACCGGGCCGATGGCAGACGATAGGCAGGCATCCGCCCTACAGGCAACCCCGCTTCCGCGATTTATGGGCGCTCCGGCGATGGCACATGCCACGCGCCTCCGAGACGATCAGCGCTGGCGCTTGCAAGCCTCTGAAAACGCCCCGATAGTCGCCGCATGAAACTGCGTGCGCTCCTTTTGGGTCTTTTATTTGCGGCGGCTGCCCCCGCCGCGCGCGCCGAGGTGTTGATTTTTGCGGCCGCCAGCCTGAAAGAGCCGCTTGATCAGATCGCGGCGCAGTTTGACGATGTGGTGATTTCCTACGGTGGCAGTGGCACACTGGCGCGGCAGGTCGGTCTTGGGGCGCCCGCGGATATTGTACTGCTGGCCAATGCAGACTGGATGAATGTGTTGGTGGAGGACGGGCAGGTGCAGGTCGCATCCGTCGCTGATTTTGCCAGCAATCGGCTGGTGCTGATCGGGGTGCAGGAGGCCGCGCCTGTCGCACTCAGGGCCGATACGATCACCGCCGCGCTTGGCAATGGGCGGATCGCCGTTGGGCTGACCGAGGCCGTGCCTGCGGGCATTTATGCCAAGGCAGCATTGCAATCCCTGGACCTTTGGGAGGCGACCCGTGACCAATTGGCTGAGGTGGATAACGTGCGCGCCGCATTGGCTCTGGTGGCGCGCAGGCAGGTGCCCTTGGGGATCGTCTATCGCTCAGATACGCGGATCACGGATGCGGTTTCGGAATTGGCGGTATTCCCGGCCGAAAGCCACCCGCCGATCCGGTATCTTGGTGCGCTGGCTGCTGGGGCTGATCCGGCGGCAGAACCGATCCTCGCATATCTCTCCGGCGCAGAGGGGCAGGCCATACTTGCCGCCTCGGGCTTTCTTCCACCGCAGGATGTCGTGGAATGATGGACGCGCTGGGACCACAGGAATGGACCGCGATCTGGCTGTCCTTGCGGGTGGCGCTGGTGGCCACTCTCGCGGCTTTGCCTGTTGCGATCGGGATTGCCTATGTGCTGGCGCGCAAGCGCTTTCCCGGACGCCAGTTGCTGAACGGGCTTGTGCATCTGCCCTTGGTCTTGCCGCCCGTTGTCACGGGGTACCTGCTGTTGGTTGTGATGGGGCAGCAGGGGCCGGTCGGCAGCGTTTTGTACGAGGCATTTGGCATCACCTTCGCCTTTCGTTGGACTGGTGCTGCACTGGCAGCCGCCATCATGGCCTTTCCATTGATGGTCCGCGCGATCCGACTGGGGTTCGAGGCGGTTGATCCGGGGTTGGAGGATGCCGCAGCCACGCTCGGTGCGTCGCGCTGGCGCGTCTGGCGCACGGTGACCTTGCCTTTGGTGGTGCCGGGCATTCTGGCGGGGTCGATTCTGGGGTTCGCCAAGGCTCTGGGCGAATTCGGGGCGACGATCACCTTTGTTGCGGCGATCCCCGGCCAGACGCAGACCATCCCAACGGCGATCTATGGTCTGCTGCAAGTGCCTGGAAGCGAGCCTGCGGTCCTTGGTCTCGTGACCGTTTCGGTGGTTTTGGCCATGGGCGCGCTCTTGGTTTCGGAATGGCTCGCGCGCCGCATGGCCAAAAGGCTGGTGGGCAAATGATCAGCATCGCCATTAAAAAGCGCTTGGGCAATTTTGAACTGGATGTGCAGATTGAAGCACCCAAGGGCGTCACGGCTGTTTTCGGGCGATCGGGGTCCGGCAAAACTTCTGTCGTGAACGCGGTTGCGGGGCTGTTACAGCCCGACGCGGGGCGGATTGCCGTTGGCAATGTCGTGCTGTTTGACAAGGCCGCCAAAACGCAACTGCCTCCGCACAGGCGCCGCATTGGGTATGTTTTTCAGGATGCGCGTCTCTTTCCGCATATGTCCGTGATGCGCAACCTTAGCTACGGCGGGAGCCACGACGCCGAACGGGTGATTGACGTGCTGGGACTTGGGGAACTGCTCAATCGGATGCCTGCGGGACTGTCTGGCGGTGAACGCCAGCGCGTCGCTCTGGGCCGGGCGGTGATGTGTGATCCGCAGCTTTTGCTGATGGACGAACCGCTGGCGGCGCTTGACGCGCCGCGCAAGGCCGAAATCCTGCCATTCATTGAGCGGCTGCGCGATGAGGTCAAAATCCCGATGCTTTACGTCAGCCACGATGTGTCAGAGGTGGCGCGACTGGCGACGACGCTGGCGGTGATAGAAGGCGGGCGTGTGACCGCCTCTGGCCCTGTCGGGACCGTGCTGTCGCAGCCTGAAACAGTGCCACTGGTCGGTGTTCGCGCAGCAGGCGCGGTGATCACGACGAAGGTTGCGGGGCGTTTGCTGGACGATGGGTTGACCGAACTTGCGTTTTCAGGCGGGCGCATCGTCTTGCCGGGTCTTTTGGGCGTTCTGGGGCAAACAGTGCGCATCCGCATTCCTGCGCAGGATGTGATCCTCGCAAAGGAGGCACCAAAGGGCCTCAGCGCCCTGAATATTCTGCCCGTCATCATCACCCGGATCGAGCAGGGCCGGGGGCCGGGTGTTGCCGTCGGACTGAAAGCCGGGGACGATCACATGCTGGCGCGCGTCACAAGGCGCAGCGCGTTGCGGATGGACCTGACGGTGGGCCAGCAGATTTACGCGATCATCAAGGCCACGGCGGTCGGGCCAGAGGATATTGGCAGCTAGGCCGGCAAAGCCTTTGGGATCGCCGTCAGCGTGCGTGCCACGCCTCCGGCGTGGTCCCCGTAGAAGGCGGTAATCTGCGCGTCGGTAACAGGCGTCGGCGCTTGCACCTCTGACAAGAGAGCCGGCGCATCCGGGACATGCTGACAGATGCCTGCGGCAATCGCCTCGGTCGCGGGGTATTCGATGGTCCAGATATGCGGGCCGACGATGACCGGCTTTTTCAGTGCCAGAGGTTCGATCACGTTATGGGCGCCCTTGGCGACAAATCCCCCCCCCACGATGGCGCGGTCACACAAGCCTAGATAGAAGTACATCTCGCCCAGACTGTCACCCAACAGCACGTCAATGGTGGGGGCCGGATTGGTAAGGGCGAGGTCATCATCCAGCAGTTCTGACCTGCGCGCAAAGCGCAATCCTGCCGCATCCAGCATCCCGGCTACCTCATTAAACCGTTCCGGCGCACGCGGGACATAGGTAAAGAACAGGTCCTTGCTCTGGCGGATCATGTCGATGTAGAGCGCATCTTCGCCTTCCACCACGCTGGTCAGGGTGATGCTGGGCCGCCCTCTGGTCAGCGCCTCACGGCAGGCGGCGGCGGCGTTCAGGTCCTGCTGCGGGATCGGTTGATCAAACCGCAGCTCACCGGTGACATGAATATTGGGCAATCCGACAGCGGCAAAACGGGCCTTTTGCCCCTCCGATTTCACGAAACCCCCGGCGAACCCGGCCACAAGGGCGGCTCGCAGGCCGAGACCCCTTTGGTCCCTTTCAAAGCTCTTCTTCGGATACTGTGCGTTGCACATGAAAAGCGGCGTGCCATGTTTGCGGCAGGCCATGATCATGCGTGGCCAGATTTCAATCTCCATCACCAGCCCGTATTTCGGGGCAAAATGTGTCAGGAAACGGCGATAGGCAAAGCCAAACTCGAAGGGGACCCAAGCGGTCTGGACCGTGCCTGCCGCGATTTCTGCGGCAAATGCGCGTTCCGCCTCGCGCCTGCCAGCTGGGGTGAAATGGGTTGTGAGGATTGTCTCGCCTTGCGCCAGCAACGCCCGGATCAGCGGCGTGGCCGAACGCATCTCACCCAGTGACACGGCATGGACCCATACGGGATTTCTGACGCCAGCAGGGTATCGCGCGAACCTTTCCGACAGGTTTTGCGCATAAAGCGGGTCTTTGCGACCGCGGCGGCGCAGATAAATCACGATGACCGGCAGCATGATCCACCAGATCAGACTATAGGCGAACAAGGCCAGATGCAGTTTGGGGTTCGGAAAGCTAGCCATCATGTGCCGCCTCCAGCAAATGCAACAGCTCCACCGCCAGGGTGCCGGTCTGTTTGCTTGCCTCCGCGATGGCCCTTGCGGCGTTCGCGGCCGTTTGTGGCAACGTCCCGGAGCCAAGCGCGCTGACGATGCTCTGGGTGGTTTTCGCCAGGACCGCGCCGCCGCAAGCATCAAGTTGCGCATAGTCAGCGGCAAAATTCGCGGTATGTGGCCCATGCAGGATTGCACAGCCCAATGCTGCGGCCTCCCACGGATTATGGCCTTCAATGGACGAATATGTACCGCCAATCAAAACCGCCTGCGCAAGACGGTAGACCAGGCCCAGATCACCGTAGGTGTCGCAGAGCCAGATGGCGTCATCCGGCCCGGGGATGTCCCCTCGGGACCGGCGCGCTCCTTCGACTGCGATCTCTGCCTCTGGAAAGCGCGGAGCAATGATCAAGAGCGCCGCAGGATCGGTCTGGCATAGCTCGCGATGGGCACCGTGCGCGCGTTCGATATCTTCCGGGTGCGCCGGGGCGACGGCCCAAACCCTGCGGCCGGCCAGGGCAGTCTGCAATCGGGTCAGCTCGGCGGCGTCACACGACAGCGGCGGAGCTGCGGGTTTGAGCGACCCTGTGACCAGCGCCTTGGCACCCAGAGAGCCAAGGTGGGCGGCGGTCGCCGCGTCCTGAGCCGTAATGACGGCCATCGCGTCGTAGATATCCCGATAGAGCGGAGCGACCCTTTGATGGGACCTGTGCGATCTGGCGTTCATGCGGGCGGCGACCATACATTGCGGAAGACCCCGCGCCGCCAGATCACTGACCATGCCCGGCCAGAGATCTTGTTCGAGCCAGATGCAGAGGTCGGGCGCAAAGTGATCAAGAAATCTTTTGCGATAGGGTGGCGCATCCAGCGGCAGAAACTGATGCAGCGTGCCGGCAGGGGCATGTTTTGCGAACACCTCTGCAGATGCAGCGGTGGTTGACGTGACAAGAAACGACAGATCAGGGCGCAGTTTGGCAAGGCGATCGATCAGCCCGCGTACCGAAAGAACTTCGCCCAATCCAACCGCATGGATCCAGATCAGCGGGCCAGCGGGGCGCGGGGCCAGGTCACGCCCCAGTTTTTCCTGCCAACGTCTGGGATGCTCTTTCGCGCGGTTGAGCCGCCGCCTCAGGATCGGTTTTGCCACGAGCGGTATCAGGTGGGTCGCCGCCAGATAGCTGCGCAGCGCCAGCCCGCGATGCATGTCAGCCGGAGATGTCATGAAAGGTCTTTTGCAGGGGCGTTTCCCAGAATGCCGGATCGTTCAGGACCGCGACAAACCGCTCTGACGCGCTGCCCCCGCCAAACGCATCGTGGCGGGGATAGGCCATGCCCCATTGATCTTGCAGGAACTCCGCAATGGCCTGCGTATCTGCTGCGGCGGCAAAGGAAACAGAAGGCGATTTGGCGCGATTGGTCTGCCGCGTGCCGATGTCCAGCGAAGGCAAACCGATGAACGGAGCCTCTCGCACACCGGCGGAAGAATTCCCGACCATCGCCTTGGCGTTCTTCATCAACTCGGAAAAATGCGCAAACCGCATGGAAGGCAAGATCCGGAACCGGTCCATTGGCACCTGCGATATCGCGTCAAAGATGGCGGCTGAACCTGGATCATTATTGGGTGCAATAACCACGAAGTTGCGGCCAGACCGATCAAGCGCGCCAAACAGCGCATCCGCCTGCACACCCATCGTATCCGCCTCTGATGTGACAGGGTGAAAAACGCAAATGCCATAGTCATCAAATGGGATGTCATAATGGTTTCGCACCTCTGCCAAAGTCACCCCAGAGGGTCCGGCATGAAAGTCCAGCTCTGGCGACCCAATCGCATGAATGTTCCCCTCCGGTTCCCCAAGAGCCATCACCCGGCGCGCCGCATCATCCGATGAGACAAAATGCTGGCTGGCCAGTTTGCTGTTACAATGGCGATACACCTCATCAATCGTGCCCGACACCTCGCCCCCCTCGATATGGGCACAGCGGATGTAGTTCGTGGCACAGACAAGGGCGCAGGCCAGCGCCTCGACCCGGTCCCCGTGAATGACGACAAGATCGGGCCGATGTTCCTTGGTGAAGTCCGAAAAACCAATGACCGTCTTTGCCAGCACCACGTCCTGCGGATCACCGGGGCGCTGGTTCAGAAACTCATGTACCTGCACGCCGGGGGTGCGATGCACTTCGAGCTTGGTCATCCCATAGCGCTCGAGCATATGCATGCCGGTGGTGAAAAAGGACACCTCAAAGCCTGCATCCCGCGCGGCAATCGCCAGCGGTTCCAGCTTGCCGAAATCGGCCCGTGTTCCGGTGACAAATAGAACTGAGCGCGGCATCCTGTTTTCCAAATCACTGTGTCATCGGATCGCCCGATTGCTGTTGTCAGGTAAGTTATCTTGAAGGCAAGGGAAAGGAAACGGACTTCGTTTACATGGGCGCACAGTAATTGCAGAGCTGTTGTAGAGCGCTGTCATAAGCGCTTGACCTTGATAGACGTCATCCTTAGGTGACGGGGTGAAAAGGCGAGTGGGCAGGTAGGTTATGCAGCGGATTGCAAATCCGTCTAGACCGGTTCGATTCCGGTACTCGCCTCCATTGACTTGTCTTGGCGAGCATTCCCATTTGGATCTACAAATTTCCCTTGTCCTGCAGGGCTGCAAACAAGCGCATCGAATCCTGAATTTACCATCTCCGCCAAGGCCTGTCCCGGCTTTCACGTTGTCTTGCAGAGCATCTGTCGACGCCAGGAGGTGGACTGCGGCGACGATCTGGCTCCTGGCCTCTGGGATATTGTCAGGTTACCGGTCTGGCATCCTGACTGGAGCAGGCGCTCGATCTTGAGGCGACACATCCGGTTTGCCAGATGTTCAATATTGCTGCGCTGCATCATCTGTGGCATGACAAGAGAAACATACTGAACGAAAGAGTTTAGACCGTGACTGACTATGCCTCCCGCCGCACGATGATGGTTGATACGCAGATCCGTCCTTCGGATGTGACCAAATTTCCCATCATTGACGCGATGATTTCCGTCCCGCGCGAAGCCTTCGTGCCCGATGCCAAGCGAGAGGCAGCCTATGTGGGCGAAAACCTTGATATTGGCGGTGGGCGGGTCATGCTGGAGCCTCGGACGTTGGCCAAGATGATCGACGCGCTTGATATCCAACCGGGGCATGTTGTCCTGGATGTGGCTTGCGGGCTTGGCTATTCGACGGCTGTGCTGGCGCATATGAGCGACTTTGTTGTGGCCGTCGAGGACGACGATGCCCGCGCGCAAGAGGCCCAGTCGATTCTATCGGAGCAGGGTGCCGACAATGCCGCGGTGATGTCCGGCGCGCTGGCTGAAGGCGCGGAAAAGTCCGGCCCCTACGATATCATCATTCTGCAAGGAGGCGCAGAGCAGGTTCCGGGTGGCTTGCTGGATCAACTGCGAGAAGGCGGCCGGATTGCGGCGGTCTTTGCCGAAGGCGCGCTGGGCGTTGTCCGCATTGGTCACAAGATTGACGGCGCCGTAAACTGGCGCTTTGCATTCAACGCCAGCGCGCCGGTGCTGCACGGATTTGAAGAACACCGCGCATTTGCACTTTAGTCGGGTGATCGCCAATGCGCGGTTTTGCGAAGCAGAAGTTATGGAAGTAGGGATATCTTACAATGAAACGCAAGGCATTCGCGGTCATTGCAATCGCGCTGACGGTTCTGAGCGCACCAGCGCTCAAGGCTGAAACTCTCGCCGACGCATTGTCTTCGGCCTATAACAACTCGGGCTTGCTGGACCAGAACCGCGCGTTGCTGCGCGCCGCTGACGAAGGTGTCGCGCAGTCTGTTGCGGCGACATTGCCGGTCATCAACTGGTCGATTTCTGCCAACAGAACGCGGGTGGAGACGCCCACAACGACGACCACTGACTCTGTTCTGGCGCGGGTGACGGGTGATCTGACGATTTTCGATTCTGGCGTGAACCGATTAGGGATTGATGCCCAAAAGGAAGTTGTCCTTGGAACCCGGCAGGCATTGCGCGGCGTAGAGCAGGATGTTCTGTTGCGTGCTGTTCAAGCCTACATGAACCTGCTGAGCGCTGGTGAGTTCGTTCAGCTTCGACAGAATAATGTCAGGCTGATCACGCAGGAGTTCCGTGCGGCCCAGGATCGCTTTGACGTGGGCGAGGTGACGCGCACTGATGTTGCCCTGGCCGAGGCGCGCCTCGCTGCGGCACGCAGCCTGCTGGCCGCAGCCCAGGGCGATCAGGCGCGCTCCGAGGAAGAATATAAAGCTGCCGTCGGTCGCGCTCCCGCTGATCTGCGCCCGGTGAGCCCTGCACCGGTCTCGCGGAGCTTGAATGACGCCAAGGCCTTTGCTGTACGCAATCACCCCGCCGTGTTGGAAGCCCAATACTCGGTCACGGCAGCAGAGCTGAATATTTTGCGCGCAGAGGCGGCGACGCGGCCTTCTGTTTCATTGAACGGGTTTGTCAGCTCGGATCAGGACGCCAACACCTCTGCGCAGATCGGTGTGAGCATCGGCGGGCCGATCTATCGCGGCGGTGCGATTCTCAGTCAGTTCCGCCAGGTGAAGGCAAACCGAGACGCCGCCCGTGCCGGGCTGCATCTCACTTCTCTTGCGATTGAACAGCAGGTGGGCAACGCATATGCCTCGCTTCAGGTTGCCCAGGCTTCCCGGCAAGCGTCCGAACAGCAGATCAGGGCGGCACGTGTTGCATTCCAGGGAGTGCGCGAAGAGGCGGCACTTGGGTCAAGGACGACACTTGACGTCCTGAATGCAGAACAAGAGCTTTTGGATGCCCAGGCCAACCGCATCGCAGCGCAGTCTGATGAGGTGATTGCCTCTTACGCGCTTTTGGCGGCAATGGGGCTTTTGACGGTCGAACACCTCAATCTTTCCGTGCAGCAGTATGACCCTGCGGCCTATTACAATCTGGTCAAAGGTGCGCCCACGGTGCTGTCTGAACAGGGTGCAGCACTTGACCGGATTTTGAACGCCATCGGAAAAGAATAAGCGCGCAGTTGTTCGGCGCATCCCGGTTCGCTAAACTCCTTTAATTGGGTGCAAATTTGGGATGAACAGGATGTCCAAGATGGCGCAGACTGATGACATTGATGAACTTGTATCGTCTGTGCGGGACTTCGTTTCGCACAAGGAGCCGCAACGCACGCGGTCCCGTATCCTGTTGGATCGGCTTATTCTGACGCCCGAGCTGCGTGTAACCGACGCGACAGTCGCGAAATCCCCAACAAATACAGCTCAAATGCATCAATCGGCAGCGCCCGGTGCTGACGGGCTGCCACCGGTCAAGAGTTTTGACAAAGCCGGGCTCGAGGCGACGATCGCAGAACTGGAAGCGGCGGTGACGGCGCAGTTTGACGATTGGGAAGCTGACGAAGGCGAGAGCTTTGCAAAAGCGGCCTGGGCCGCGAGTGCTTTCCGGCCTCCGCAAGCCGATTCGGAGCAAGAGGCTGTTCCTGAAGTTTCTTTTGTGCATGCCGCCGCGCAGCCTGATGCAGATGCGCCACAGTCTTTGGACGACGATGACACCGATGAGCTTTCTCTCGAGGATGAGATCGTACCGGCACTGGATGTCGATGAAAGCGCTTCGGTGCCCCTGGCCGTATCTGATCTTGATGAGGCAGCGCTGCGCCGTCTTGTCGCGGAAATCGTCCACGAGGAACTGGGCGGGGAAATGGGCGAGCGGATCACCCGCAACGTCCGCAAACTGGTCCGCCGAGAGATCAACCGCGTGTTGACCAGCCTGGAGATGGGCCAGGGCTAACCTGCCAGCGTCAAAAGCCGGTCAATATCCAAATGGTCTTCAAGATGGTCGGCCAAAGCATCAAGTGTGTCTGCAACGCTTTGCCCATAGTCGTGCGCTGAGACCTGCTTGCCGATGGCGGCAAGGAAGGCTGTGCGAAACGCATCAGCAGCAAAAAGCCCGTGCAGGTAGCACCCCATGATCCGGCCATCCGCCGATGCAGCCCCTTCGCCGCGTCCATCCAGCGACAGCCAGGCGCGCGTGCAATCCGGTCCTTCCGTCACACCGAGGTGAATTTCATAGCCGCTGACAGCATCGCCTGTTGGCAGATAGGTGGCGTTTGAAAGCGCCAGTCGCTTTTGCGGCACCATCGCGGTTCTGACGTCCAGCAGCCCCAACCCGGCAACCCGCGTCGGCGCGCCTTCGATCCCTTCATCATCAATGATCTCTGTCCCCAGCATCTGATACCCGCCGCAAACCCCCAAGACATGCCCGCCACGGCGCACATGCGCTTGCAGGTCCACATCCCAACCCTGCGCCCTGAAATGCGCCAGATCGGCGATGGTGGATTTGGAGCCGGGAATAATCACCAGATCGGCATCGCCGGGCAGGGGGCGGCCGGGCGCGATGATGTCCACCGTGACATCCGGCGTTGCCACCAGCGGGTCAAGGTCATCGAAATTGGCGATGCGGTTCAGCTGTGGGACCGCAATCTTGACGGCGCCGCCTTTGCGACTGGTGATGTCCATGACATCCTCTGCGGGCAGCTTCCAGGCGGCGGCAAACCAGGGGATGATGCCCAGCGGCGCCCAATCGGTCCGCGCGGCAATGATATCCATACCATCGGCAAAAAGCGTCGGATCGCCCCGGAATTTGTTGATCGCAAAGCCTTTGATCAGGGCCTTGTCCTCGGGCGGAAGAACCGCATGGGTCCCGACAAGCTGCGCAATGACACCGCCGCGATCAATGTCACCGACAAGCACGACAGGGACCTTTGCTGCACAGGCAAACCCCATGTTGGCGATGTCACCCGTCCGCAGGTTCACCTCCGCAGGACTGCCAGCCCCTTCGACAATCACCAGATCACGGCCTGCGCCAATGCGGCGAAAACTGTCCAGCACCGCAGGCATGAGTCTGGCTTTCTGTTGGCTATAATCGCGGGCCTTCAACGTCGCAAACCGCTGGCCCTGGACGATGACCTGCGCGCCAATGTCGGACTCCGGCTTGAGCAGGACCGGGTTCATATCGACCAACGGGTCCAGCCCGCAGGCCAAAGCCTGCAAGGCTTGCGCGCGCCCAATTTCACCCCCGTCGGCGGTAACGGCCGCATTGTTTGACATGTTTTGTGGTTTGAATGGCGCAACCGACAGACCGCGTTTCACGCAGGCCCGCGCAATGCCGGCAACCAGCATGGATTTGCCGACGTTTGAGCCGGCACCCTGAATCATGATGGCTTTGGTCATTGCCGCCCCCTTCAATCACTTCATAGGGGCAGTGTCGCGGCGGGGAAAGGCCATGAAATGGCGGGGCCTCTGAAATATCCGAAGGCTTCGCTGCTTGGCCAAATCCACCAGGGCGTTCATGGCAGACCTTTGCCGGATGCTGAAACAAAAAACGCGGCCTTTAGGGCCGCGTCTTTAGCACAAAATTGCGAGTTCAATTAAGCGGCTCGCGCCTCTTGCTCGGCGGCGTTGCGGCGTTCGCTTTCTTCGCGTGACAGCGCAACAGACGTGCGCACGCCCTTGCCGACAAACTCCATCAGGCCACAAACAACCCGCTCGTTCGGATCGATCCCGGCGCAGGACAAGACCTCACGGCCGTCGCGCGAGCGCGCCCAACGTGCAATCTGTTCTGGTCCGTTCCCGTATTTCTTGTCGTCCGCAATTGCATCATCCAACGCAGCCAATACCACCGCTGCAAAGAGTTTGCGGGCACGGTTGCCTTGTTCATTATTGAAGGCGGTACCGTCGACGAAATCTCTCATCATGCTTCCCTTTTTTTTGCTCTTGTAGTTCCCGCGTGAGCGCCTTTATGCCTGTTCTCATCTGATTCGGGGGCGCTCTTTTGGAATGGCAGCTATGCAATTTGCGCATGGCTCACCCTTGTCAGGGTGACTTGTCAGTCGAACTTGCCAGCTTGCCATCACGCAGATATAGGCTGCGCTTGAAATCATTCAAGTTTTGTTAACAAATCAAAGGCGTTGCAACTCATGCCCAAAATCAACGGTAACGAAATTCGCCCCGGCAATGTCCTTGAGCATGAGGGCGGCCTTTGGGGTGCTGTAAAAGTTGACCATGTAAAACCAGGCAAGGGCGGAGCCTTTGCGCAGGTTGAACTGAAGAATTTGCGTGATGGTCGCAAGCTGAATGAACGGTTTCGGTCCGCAGACAAGGTTGAGCGCGTGCGTCTGGACCAAAAGGACCAGCAGTTTCTGTTCGAAGATGGCGATATGCTGACTTTCATGGATAGCGAAACCTACGAACAGATTGCGCTGCCAGCCGATATTCTGGGCGACCGTCGCCCGTTCCTGCAGGACGGTATGATGGTCAAGATCGAGTATTATGGCGAAGAGGCCCTGAACGTCAGCCTGCCGCAGAAAGTGACCTGCAAGGTCGTCGAAACCGAGCCTGTCGTGAAAGGCCAAACCGCGGCCAACAGTTTCAAACCGGCAACGCTCGACAATGGTGTGCGTGTCATGATCCCGCCCTTTGTGGGCCAGGACGAAGACATCATCGTGAATACAGAAACCTTCGAATACGCCGAACGCGCCTGAGCCTATTTCAGGCGTGTGAGCGTCGCGTCACCCGCCTGCATTTCGCCTTCTGCTCGGTCAAACCGCAGAAATGCCAACGCCCTGTCGCCGGCGATGGTAAAGAGCGTACCAACAGGCCTGCCATCTGCCGTTATTGCATCGCCAGGGGCAGCCTTGCCCTTTATGGCAACCTGCGCCAGCCCCTTTTTCAGCGTCGTCTTGTGTTTCATCCGGGCGACGATTTCCTGTCCGACAAAACAGCCTTTCTTGAAGTCCACGCCACCCAGCGCCTCAAACCCCGCCTCAAGGATATAGGTATCACCGGTGAGCTCCATTCCCGTTTGTGGGATCAGGTTTTCAACGCGCAGCACGTCCCAGTCGGTATCGTCGCTGATATCCACGTCACCATAGGCGCGCCATCCCATCGCGGCATGCCGTGGATCGTCGAAGGCGCCCGCTGGTTTGGGGCCAGTGCCGCGGGACACGATCAGGCCGGTCTGTTCAATCGTGACGGCAGCGCGTAACCGATACATCATCAGTCGCTGACCCAGTGCCTGTGCGTGGGATGCAGCCACATCGATCAGAAGTCGTTCCGCCTGACCGATGACAAAGAAATCCGCGGTAAATTTGCCCTGTGGTGTCAGCAATGCGGAATAGATGATCCCCTCATCCGCCTTGGTCACATCGTTGGTCACCAGCCCTTGCAGAAAGTGGATGCGGTCATCGCCGCTGATCGAAAGAACGGTGCGCTCAGGCATCATCATTGCTTTCTGACTGCGAAAACTGAAGGCGATGCAGGTCTGCATAGATCCCGCCGCGCGCCAGCAATGTATCATGATCGCCCTGATCGACCACCCGGCCCTGATCCATCACCACAATCGAATCCGCATTGCGAATGGTTGACAGGCGATGCGCGATTACGATTGTCGTGCGCCCGGTTGAGAGCTTTTCAAGCGCGGTCTGCACAATCGCCTCGGATTTCGTATCAAGCGCACTTGTTGCCTCGTCCAGCAGCAAAATCGGTGTGTCGCGGAGCAATGCCCGGGCGATGGCGACACGCTGGCGCTGACCACCTGACAGGTTTGACCCGCGCGGCCCTGCCGGGCTGTCGAGCCCGTTGGGCAGTAAGGGCAGAAAATCGGTGACATGGGCAGCGTCCAAAATGGATTTCAGATGCGCCTCATCGACATTATCGCGCCCCAGCAGAATATTATCGCGCAGCGTTTCGTCAAAAAGGGCCGCATCCTGAGCCACCACCGAAAACAAGCCACGCAGGTCGGTCAGGTCATATGCGGTGATCGCGGCGTCGTTCACGCGGGCGGTGCCGTCGCTTGGCTCAACCAATCGGGTCAGGACGTTGAACACTGTGCTTTTGCCAGCACCCGAAGCCCCCACCAGCGCGGTAGTCTTGCCCGCCTCGGCCACAAAGCTAGCGCCGCGCAGCACAGGCAATTCGCCGTAGGTCAGGTGAACATTGTCGAGCGTGATCGTCGGCGATCCTTCGGGGATTTTTCTGGGTTGCGCGGGCGACAGGATGGTTGGCTGAAGGTTCAGGATATATTGCAGCCGTTCCACACTGGCCGCCGCCATCTGCCACTGCCCGCTCATCAGGCCAAGGCGGCGCAGCGGGTCAAAGGCCAGCGACATGGCGGTAAAAAATGCCATGAATTCGCCGTTGGTCTTTTCACCCGCGATGATTTCGGACCCGCCATAAAGCATGACGCCCAGAAACCCGATGCCTGTCATGATATCAATCAGGGCAGGGACAGCGGCCTGGCCCACTGAGGTCCGCATATTGGCCCTGACGCCCTGGCGGATCAGCTTGTCATAGCGCTGGGCCTGATAGGCCTCCAGCGCGTTCAGCTTGATCGGATTGATGCCGTGGAACACTTCATCTAGGCGGGTGGATACGTTCCCTGCAATTTCCCGCGCGCTGCGGGACTTGCGGCGGATGTAGGCCTGCACAAGCAAAGAAGGCAGGACCAAAAGCGGAATGCCGACAATGGCAATCAGCGTCCAACGCCAGTCGATCCACAGTGCGACCGCCAAAAGACCAATGAGAGACACAAGATCGCGTGCCACAGCCGTCAGCAGGCTGCTCCAGATGCCGTTGATGACAGTCACGTCGCCCTGCACACGTTCGATCAGTTGTCCCGGCGGGTGAACCTGAAAGAACCCGCTATCGAGTGACATCAGATGCCGCAGCATATGTTTGCGCATCGCCGCCGCTGCGAGCTGCTTGATAAGAGCCATCAGGATGCGCTGGCCGGATGACGTCAGCGCACGGACAAAGAAGATGCCCATGATCGCGAACCCAACGAAATAAAGCGCGTTACGGTCCCCCGCAGAAAAGACATCATCGAACATCGGCTGGATCATGCGGCTGATCAGGGCCAGCATGGATCCTTCGATCATCATCAGGATGATGGCGGCCACCAGCAACCACTTGTGCTGACGCAGATAGTCCCGCCAAAGCCAGCCAAACAGCCTGAATGCGGACTGTTGCTGTTCGGAACCGGATTGTATGGTGGGAGGGGGCATCAATAGCCTTTTGCGATCTGTGCTTTGCATCGTCTACGCTTAAATGGGGTGGCAGAGCAAGCTGAGCAAGCTTGACGCGGAATTGCCTGGCAGTAGTGTCCGCATGAAGCCACACCGTATGAAAGCCCCCGTTGATGTCATTGTCCCAAGGTCGCGCCTATCTGGCCATTCCAGGTCCGTCTGTCATGCCTGATGCCGTGTTGCAGGCGATGCACCGTGCGTCGCCGAATATCTACGAAGGCGAATTGCATGAGCTGACCCACAGCCTGATCCCCGACCTCAAGGACATTGCGATGACCGATGGCAATGTGGCGATTTACATCGGCAATGGTCATGCGGCATGGGAAGCGGCGCTGGCCAATACGATCTCTGCCGGAGACACCGTTCTGGTTCTGGCGACCGGGCCGTTTTGCATTGACTGGGGCGAGATGGCGGAAGGGCTGGGTGCCAGGGTCGAAACCATTGATTACGGGGCGCAGGCTCCGATTGATATGGCACAGGTCGAAGAGGTTCTTGCTCAGGACAGAGACGGCCGGATCAAGGCAGTGCTGGCGGTGCATGTTGATACGTCGACCAGCGTCAGGAATGACATCGCCGGGCTGCGCGCGGTCATTGACAGTCTTGGCCATCCGGCTCTGCTGATGGCCGATTGCATTGCCTCGCTTGGCTGTGACCGATTTGAAATGGACGCCTGGGGTGTGGATGTGATGGTTTCAGCCTGCCAGAAGGGTCTGATGAAGCCCGCTGGCATCAGCTTTGTCTGGTTCAACGAAAGGGCTGACGCCGCACGGGGTGATCGTGTGACCAACTATTGGGACTGGCGGCCGCGCGTCCGTCCAGAAATCTACTCCCGGTACTTCGATGGCACAGCCCCGACGCACCACCTTTATGGGCTGCGCGCGGCAATTGATATCATCAAGACGGAAGGCCTGGACAACGTGTTTGACCGCCACAAGAAGCTGGCGTAGGTTATTTGGGCGGCGTTCGATGAATGGTCGGCGACAGGACCCTTGAAGTTGAACATCACTGACCCGGCCCATCGTTCGCATGGCGTCACATCGGTTGAGATCGGGTCGCCGAACGGAAATGCCCTGCGCAAATGGTGCGTGGATCACTGTGGCCTGACGCTCGGGATCGGGCTGGGCCGGTCCCCTGCCGACGCCTATTTCCGCATTGGCCACATGGGGCATGTGAATGCGCATATGATCATGGGGGTTCTGGGTACCATTGATGCCGGTCTCAAATCGTTGAACATACCGCACGGTGAAAGTGCCTTGGCCGCAGCCGCGCAGGCATTGGCAATGCGCGCCTAATCGCTTTTGACGCGGCCGATCCATTTGAAGAAATGATGCAATCCATAGGCTGTGACAGCAACCCAGATATATCCGACAGCGGCTGCGATCACCCAAAAGCCCATGAAAAGAAACACGAAAAGCGTGCCCAGGAACGCATCCGTGTAATTTTCAACGGCCTGAATCGGGCGATGGTGCGACATGGTCATTCCTCTCTGCTTTGGAAGATTAGTCGCGCAGAGAAAAAAATCACCCTAAATTTTTGTGTACCTGCGCAAGTGCGCGTGGAAGTGCCGCCTCGAAAGCGTCGATCTGGGGCCCGGTGCCGCAGCTGATCCGAATGCAGCGATCCTGAGGCGCGACGAAGGGCATCCGAACAAAAATGCCATCAGCGACGAGGGCCGCAAGCACCGCACGGGCGAATTCGCCGTCGCGCCCGCAGTCTATGGTGACAAAGTTGGTCGCGGACGGCAGGGGGGCAAGGCCGCTGTGTCTGGCGATGTCCCCGATACGCTGACGTGCCTTTTCAACTTCGCTTTGGACATGCGCCAGCCAGGCGGTGTCCTGCAATGCGGCAAGCGCCCCTTCCTGACTGATCCGGCACATTCCGAAATGATTGCGGACCTTGTTGAACCCGCTGATGATCTCTGCTGCCCCGATGGCATAGCCGACACGCGCCCCCGCCATGCCGTGCGCCTTGGAAAATGTACGCATCCGGATGACATTTGGGGCCAATGGATCGATCGCGGGGGCTGTTCCCTCTGGTGCAAGATCGACGTAAGCCTCATCCAGCACCAGCATGCACCCTGCGGGCAGGCGGCGGATCATCTGTTCCATGACAGTCGCGCTGTGCCAGCTTCCCATCGGGTTATCGGGGTTGGCGATATAGATCAGCTTGGCGGAAACCTCTGCCGCCTTTGCGATCAGAGTGTCTGGGTCTTCATGATCGCCTGAATAGGGAACGGTGTGCAACGCGCCGCCAAAGCCTGCGACATGGTAGTTGAATGTGGGATAGGCGCCCGCCGACGTCACGACCGCATCCCCAGCACCGACATAGAGCCTGACCAGCAGCCCCAGAAGCGCATCAATGCCTTCGCCAACCATGATGTTGTCTGGCGCAACGCCGTGATGGGCGGCAAGCGCATGGCGCAGGTCATGGCTCTCGGGGTCGCCGTACATCCACACTTCGGCGGCGGCCCTTTGCATGGCCGCAATGGCCTTGGGCGATGGGCCAAAGGCGCTTTCATTGGCACCTAGGCGTGCTTTGAAGGGGCGGCCCATCTGGCGTTCCTGGGCCTCGGGTCCCACGAAGGGGACAGAGGCGGGAAGCGATCGGGCCAGGGCGGTCAGGGCAGGTTTTGTCATGGTGACAGATAACCGGGCACCCGCGATCTGTGCAACCGTTCATCTTTGCGAAGAGGTCGAAACCAAGGGGTCACCGATGAAGATGAGCAGACCCTTACCAGTCGCTGGCAGGCGCTGGGGATGATACGCACTGTTGAGCGCGTGGTGCCGTTGCACTGCCTCCGGCGGAAGTTTGATTGGACGAAGAAAGTCAGGGGGCGGTGCATTGCCCCCCGGTCTGGTTTTAACCGATCTCAGCGAGGCGCGCGATGGCGGCTTTGAGTTGGGATTCCTCGTTTTCGCGCAGGGCAAGATTGGCTTTTGCTTCCGCCACGACCTCGTCGGGGGCGGAGGCTACGAATTTGGGATTGTTCAGGCGTCCGCGCAACCCGCCGAGTTCCTTGCCCAGTTTCTGCATCGTCTTTTCCAGACGTGCGATTTCTTCGGCCACGTCGATCAGATCCGCCAGCGGAATTCCAAAGGTGCCGCCCGCCATCGGAATGGTGACGCAGCCTTTGGGGAAGTCACCGACATGCGCAAGGCTTTCAATCCGGGCAAGGCGCTGGATCAGAACATGGTTGTTGTCCCAAGCCGATTGCCCCTTGGCATCAAGCCCGGTGACCAAGAGCGGCACTTTCGCGCCGGCCGGCACATGCACTTGCGCGCGGGCAGAACGCACGTTGTCGATCAGATCGATGACCCAGTTCATTTCGCGGTCGGCGTCTGCATCCACTAGATCAGCGGCGGTGTAGGCGGGCCAATCGGCGTGGACGAGCATTTTGGCGCGGTTGTCGGCCAGCTGCCACAGCTCTTCTGTGATAAATGGCATGATCGGATGCAGCAGGATCAGGCATTGGTCCAGCACCCAGCGCAGGGTCTGTTCCGTCTCGGCCTTGGCCGCCGCATCGGTCCCTTGCAGGATAGGTTTGGAAAATTCCAGATACCAGTCGCAGACCTTGCCCCATGTGAAGGCATAAAGCGCGTCGGCGGCATCGTTGAACCGATAGCCTTCCATCGCGGCATCGACGGTTTCGCGCACTTTTCCGGTTTCGCCGATGATCCATTTGTTCAGCATCTGTGTCGCCGCAGGCCGGACCGCATAACCGGGGTAGGCGATCTGGTAGTGGTCGGCAAAGCTGAAGGCATTCCACAGCTTCGTGCCGAAGTTGCGATAGCCCTTGATCCGATCCTCGGAGATTTTCAGCACACCGCCCAAGGCCGCCATCTGCGCGTTGGAAAAGCGCAGGGCGTCGGCGCCGTAGGCGTCGATCATATCGAGCGGGTCGATGACGTTGCCCTTGGTTTTGGACATCTTTTCGCCCTTGGCGTCGCGGACAAGCTGGTGAAGGTAGACGGTGTGGAAGGGTTCCTGGTCCAAGATCGCCTCGGACATCATCATCATGCGGGCGACCCAGAAGAACAGGATGTCCTGGCCGGTGACAAGGACGTCACCGGGGAAGTATTTCATCGCCTCATCTTCCGCAGGCCAGCCGAGGGTGCCGAAGGGCCAGAGGCCAGAGGAGAACCATGTGTCGAGGACGTCAGGGTCGCGAGTCAACTGTACGTAGTAGCCATCAGAGAAGAATTTCTCTTTCTGCGTATCGAACATCGGATAAGTTGCGTTCCCATATCTGTAACCTGGCATCCGGTCCGAGACTTCTCGAGCAGCGTCCACGCCATCAAAGTAGAAGCCAACATCAACGTCTTCGCCATAGTAAGACTGCGCTGCTTCGAGAAGCTCTTCTAAGTTTGCGCCAACAAACTCTTTGTAAGTACGAGTATTTATGGCCGTGCCACCCGTATTTTTTGGCATCGAAAGTAATTCATCTTTCGTTGGCCCATACCAAACCGGGATCTGATGACCCCACCAGAGTTGGCGCGAGATGCACCATGGCTCGATGTTCTCCAGCCAGTGGTAATACACCTTCTCGCCGCTTTCCGGCATGATCTTGGTGCGGCCTTCCTTCACCGCGTCCAGCGCGGGGCCGACGATTTTGGCGGCGTCCACGAACCATTGGTCGGTCAGCATCGGTTCGATCACGACTTTTGAGCGGTCGCCGAAGGGCTGCATGATCTTCTTGGCCTCGACGAAGGGGATCATCTCCGGCGCGTCCCGGACCTGATCCGGGACCTCCTGCTCTGCATCAGCGTGAGTATTCCCGTCCCGGGCTTGATCCGGGACCTCATCGCTTGCCGGATCGGCGCTCGGGGCGGGTACCATCACGGCATTCCCCTCGGCCGTGATATCGGCCACCACGCGCTTGCGTGCCTCGAACCGGTCCAGCCCGCGGTACTCTTCTGGCACCATGTTCATCGCGGCGATCATCGCCTCGTCGAAGTCCAGTTCGCCATTGGCGATGGCTTGCGCCGTCGCGGCCTCTTCAGCGTAGGGCTTTCCATCGCTGCGCATCGCGCCTTTGGTGTCCATCAGGTTGTACATCGGGATGTTGCCGCGCTTGGCGACTTCGTAGTCGTTGAAGTCATGCGCGCCGGTGATCTTCACCGCACCAGAGCCGAAATCAGGGTCAGGGTAGGGGTCGGTGATGATCGGGATCAGGCGGCGTTGTTCGTTGGGACCTACCGGAATTTCGCAAAGCTTGCCGACGATCGGCGCATAGCGTTCGTCATCTTTATGTACGGCCACAGCGCCGTCACCAAGCATGGTTTCAGGGCGGGTTGTGGCGATCGAGATATAATCGCGGGTTTCGCGCAGGGTGATGGTACCGTTTTCGTCCTTTTCGACGTATTCATAGGTCTCGCCACCGGCCAGCGGGTATTTGAAGTGCCACATGTGGCCGTCGACTTCGATATTCTCGACCTCAAGGTCCGAGATCGCGGTTTCGAAATGCGGGTCCCAGTTGACCAGACGCTTGCCGCGATAGATCAGACCTTTGTTGTACATCTCAACAAAGACTTTCAGCACGGCGTCGTGGAAGTTACCCGGCTTTTCAGTCGCCGGCGCGCTTTCGGCCCCCGACATGGTAAAGGCCGAGCGCGACCAATCGAGGCTGTCGCCCAGACGGCGGGCCTGCTGTTCGATTGTGCCGCCCTTGGCCGCCTTCCATTCCCAAACCTTTTCGAGGAACGCCTCGCGCCCCATATCGGTGCGCTTGGGTTGTTGGGTCTCAGCGAGATCTTTTTCGACCATCAACTGCGTGGCAATCCCCGCATGGTCCAGCCCCGGCTGCCAGAGCGTGTCATAGCCCTGCATCCGCTTCCAGCGCGTCAGCATGTCCATGATGGTGTGATTGAAGGCGTGGCCAACGTGCAGGTGGCCTGTCACATTGGGGGGCGGCAGCATGATGCAGAAGGTTTCATCGCGGGATGCGTTGGCGCCGGCTTTGAAGGCGCCTGCATCTTCCCACATCTTGTAGATGCGCGGCTCTGCCTCGGCGGCGTTGAATGTCTTTTCCATCGGCATCGGTCTGGTCCTTGCTGTCTTGCAAGGGCCAGATAACGCGGGGATGGGTCAAGGGAAAGGGGGTTACGCCGCAAAGAGCGGTATGCGGGTGCCGGGGCTGATCACCGCGGGGTCATAGGGCTGGCGGGCGAACACCTGTTCCACGCGGGCGGCAAAGTGCGACAGCGGCAGCGTGTCATAGGCCGGATCGAAAGAGCTTTGATCCCAGCGTTCGCAAAAGGTTGCGCAATCGTCGAAGTAGGGGTTGTCGCGGTAAGCGTCGCGTTTGTGCGGGTCAGCGCCGACATGCGTGCCGTAGTAGACCAGTTGGAAATCGCCATGCTTTTCCACCACCCATGTGACCTGTTCGCGCACGAAAGGCCGCAGGATGCTGGCGGCATATTCATCGTGATTGTAAGGCGCGTAGATATCTCCGATATCGTGCAGCAAGGCCCCCACGATCCAGTCTGTATCCGCCCCATCCCTTTCGGCGCGGGTGGCTGATTGCAGGGAATGGCCAAGGCGCGTGATCTGGTAACCTGACAACCCCTCATCAAGGCGGACCATCGCATCCAGCAGCCGGGCGGCGGTGCCTTGGGTGTAGGCGACCTCGTGCCGGGTCAGGAAGTCATAGTCCTCTTTGTCGCCGTCTTTCATGGCAGTAAATTTGACCCGGTCCATCATAGATACATCTCCGTCTTGGCGCTGGCGCCTTTCATCATCACTTTGGATTGGGCAATCCGCATTTCTTCGTAGAGCGTCATCGCTGCGGGGTCAAAGTTCTGGCGCGGCGGCGGGACATGAATGAAGTTCCCGTGTCGGTCCGCGCCACGGGCCAGCATTGCATGGTCTTTTTCGCCGACTTGCTGCTGCATATCGGGCCGGATGTCACGGATGACGCAGGCGATGCGCCGGTCGTCGCTGATGTTGGGGCCCGAGCCATGGATTGTCAGCCCGTGATGCAGGCTCATCTGGCCGGGGTGAATTTCGATGGCGGTTTTCTCGTCGCGGCCAACATCCACCTTCACCTCTTGTCCGCGGCTGAGCAGGTTATTTTCATCGAAAGTATCCTCATGCGGCAGGATCGCGTTTTTATGGCTGCCGCGCACGAAATCCATACAGCCCGATTGCGGCGTGGCAGGCGAAAGCGGAATCCAGGCGGTGACCAATCCATCAATGGCGCCAAGGCCCCAATAGGTCAGGTCCTGATGCATCGAGACGATATGATTGGTGCGCGCCTCCTTGATAAAAAACTCGCCCGAGAACACCATGATGTCTGGTCCCAGAATGCCTTCGACGACATCAAGGACTGCCGGATGCAGTCCGATCTGCGCGACCATGGGCATCACGACATGGGCGTTGATGCGTTTATAGGTATTGAGCGGCAGCGGCAGACCGTTGTCCAGCCAGTCACGTTCGATCGCCTCAATCTTGGCCCGGTAGGACAGCGCCTCTTTCGGGGTCAGCGCGGGAAGCGGGAAAAGATACCCATCTTCCCAGTATTGCCTGACCAATGCGTCGCTTAGTCGTCCGTGTTGCAGTTCAAGTGTGGGTTGCATTTGACCCCTCCCGCCTGTTTCGTTGAAGTTTTACAAACGATCTGCGACATGTCGCGCCTGACACCGACCTCCTTGCAGGGGGATCGGCGGATGTGGTTGGACAAGAGCCACTCTGGCGCTAGGGTCTGCCCGGCGAAGAGGAAGAGGGGGCCATGGACAAGATCGGGCAAGTCAGTGCCGCTGCGTGATTGGTTCTTTGGCCTTTTCGGCAGGCGGGCGCGCACCGAAGACGGCGGCGTGCGCGGGCGCGGGCCTGCAACGCATGTCGTTATCCTTGATGGCACGATGTCGACGCTCGCTCCGGGGTGTGAGACGAATGCCGGGCTGACATTCAAACTGCTCAACGAGGTGAGCCGGACGGCCAACCTGACAGTGCATTACGAGGCCGGCATTCAGTGGCGCGATTGGCGGACCACATGGGATGTCATTACCGGGCGAGGCATCAACAGGCAGATCAAGCGGGCCTACGGTGTGGTCGCGTCGCGCTATCGCCCCGGCGATCAGGTCATTCTGATCGGGTATTCGCGGGGTGCCTATGCGGTCCGTTCCCTGGCCGGGGTGATTGATATGGTTGGCCTGGTGAAGCCTGACAGCGCGACCGTCAGGACCATCCGTCAGGCCTATCGCCACTATCGCAGCGGTGCGAGCGGCTCTGCGGCACAGGCGTTTCGCGATCACCATTGCCATCCCAACGTCGAAATTGAGGCGGTAGCGGTTTGGGATACAGTCAAGGCGCTGGGACTGCGATTGCCATTTGTCTGGCGCTGGGCCGAGGCGCAGCACGGTTTCCACAATCACAGGCTTGGCAATCACATCCGCAATGGGTTTCACGCTCTGGCCCTTGACGAAAGGCGGGATGCCTATGCGCCAATCATGTGGCAGTCCCCGGCAGACTGGCCGGGTCACATTGAGCAGGTCTGGTTTCGGGGGATGCATGGGGATGTGGGCGGGCAGGTCTGGCAACATCCGCAATCGCGGCCCCTGGCCAATATTCCGCTGGTCTGGATGCTCGAGCGCCTGTCTGCCTGTGGGGTTCCGCTGCCTGACGGCTGGCACGATAAGTTCCCACAGGATGTCACCGCCCCGTCTATCGGGAGCTGGCGGGGATGGGCCAAGATATTCCTGGCGCGGCGCAAGCGCGTGGTCGGTCAGGACCCCTCAGAGCGGCTGCACGAAAGCGTCAGCAGCGAGGCGCCAAAGGCGTCAGTCGTCTCGCAGCTTCATGATCAGGCAGGTGGCTGACCCGGTGGCATAGAGTTTGCCCGTCGTCGCATCACGGATTTCACCGCTGGCGACCCCGGTTGTGCGCCCGGCATGATCGATCGTACCGGTCGCCAAAATTTCTCCGCCCACCGGGATCGCTCCGACCAGGTTCACCTTATACTCCAGCGTGGTGTAAACTGACCCTTTGGGCGTGATGGTCATGACAGCACAGGACATGCAGCTGTCCAGCAAGGTCCCGTACCAGCCACCATGCACGCCGCCTGCGGGATTGCTGTGCTGAAACTCAGGTTTGCCGCGAAAGACGACCTTGCCTTTCTCAACGGTTTCCAATGAATAATTCAGCAGTGCAGATATAGGCGGACGGGAGATTTCGCCGGCGCGCATGGCTTTCATGAACTCCAGACCCGACATGGAAAGCGTTGTTTCAAGGTCTGGCATCTGGTCGGGGGAAGTCGCGGTGAACATTTATGCTCCGGGCTGGATTTTGCCCGAAGCTGGCGGGTCAGGCGACGTTTTGCAACCGCACTTTTGGCGTCACACCCAAGGCATGACACACATCGCGCGTCAGCTCGGGTCGGTTGAGCGTGTAGAAATGCAGATGCTCAACGCCGCCTTGCAGCAGATCATCACACAGCTCTGTTGCGACGGCTGTGGCAAGAAGCTCGGTCGTGCCGTCACGTGTGGCGTTTTCGAACCCATCTTGAATGACTTGCGGGATGTGCGCCCCACACTGTCCCGCAAACCGCCGCGTGCCCGCCCAGTTTTCAATCGGCAGAATGCCCGGAATGATCGGCACATTGATCCCTGCCTTCACACAGGCATCGCGAAAGCCAAAAAATGTCTCGGCTTCAAAAAAGAACTGGGTGATGGCAGAGGTGGCCCCGGCATCGCATTTGCGCTTGAGGTAGGCGATGTCAGCGGCCTGATCCGGCGCTTCGGGGTGTGTTTCAGGGTAGGCGCCGACGTGGATATTGAAATCGCCAAGATCGGCCAGTGCTTCGATCAGGGCGACAGAGCTTTCAAACCCCTGCGGATGCGGGGTGAATCTGTCGGAGCCTTTGGGTGCATCGCCGCGCAGGGCTACGATGTCACGGACACCGGCCTGAGCATATCCTTGGGCAATCTGCAGAGTCTCGGCCTTGGTTGCATCCACGCAGGTCAGATGAGCTGCCACGTTCAGGCCGCTGGTGTCGTGGATTGTCGTCACCGCCTCATGCGTCAGTTTGCGTGTCGTGCCGCCCGCGCCGTAGGTGACAGATACGAACGCCGGATCCAGCGGGGCCAGCGTGTTGACGCAATCCCACAGGCGAAACGACCCTTCCAGGGATTTTGGCGGAAAAAATTCGAAAGAAATCGACGGGGTTGTCATAGGCGTACCTCTTGCTTGCCTTGCCCTTCTCCCACCATTATGAAGTTGAGACAATTTCATAAACCTCACCAATGTAATGAGGATTGCTCATAAATGCATATCGAGTTTCGACATCTGCGGACCATCAAGGCGATCCATGACACCGGCGGACTGGCGCGGGCGGCCGATCAGTTGCACATCACGCAGTCGGCCTTGTCCCATCAGATCAAGGGCATTGAGGATCAGGCGGGGGTGGAGCTGTTCGTCAGGCGGTCCAAGCCACTGAAACTCTCTGCGGCCGGAATGAAGATGCTGGCGGCGGCGGAACGGATATTGCCACAGGTTGCAGCACTGGAGGCAGAGTTTTCAGGGCTGGTCGCGGGCAGCGCGGGGCGGTTGCACATCGCGATCGAATGCCATGCCTGTTTTGAGTGGCTTTTTCCGGTGCTGGAACACTTCCGCAAGGCCTGGCCCGAGGTAGACGTCGATATCCGCCCCGGGCTGGCGTTTGATGCGCTGCCTGCGTTACGCAAGGAGGAGGTGGATCTGGTGATCTCTTCCGATCCCGAAGATCTGCCAGAGACAGATTTCACCCCGCTTTTTGATTATGAACCCGTGTTTGTGGCGGCAGCCAGCCACCCTCTGGCACAAAAAGACGTGATCGCGGCCGAGGATTTTCGCGGCGAAACGCTGATCACCTACCCTGTTGATCGCGCCCGGCTTGATATCTTTTCGCAATTGCTCACGCCCGCCAAGGTGGAGCCCGCAGCGATCCGGCAGGTGGAACTGACCGCTGTGATCCTGCTGTTGGTTGCGTCCAACCGTGGCGTTGCGGTCCTGCCCGACTGGGTGGTGCGGCAGGTGCGCTACAATTCCGATTACGTCACCCGTCCGCTGACCAAAGAGGGGATTACCCGCAGGCTCTATGCCGCCACACGGCAGGAGGATACCAGCCGCCCCTATATGGCGCATCTGATCCGACTGGCCCGGCAAGAGGCGGTGAAGCTGCAACGCGCTGGCTCGGGCGGCTGACATCGTTTTCGAATGCGGTTTTCCGGTTCCCGCAATGCCCTCTGACGGCGCGATGAAAACGCGGGTTTGCCCCTTGTTCAACGCCCCGCTTACGCCTATACGCCGCGTCTGACCCCAACCAAGGACCCCGCAAGATGGCTGGCAGCGCAAATCTGAATGTGATGATGAAAACCGCCCGTAAGGCCGGGCGTGGATTGCTGAAAGATTTTGGCGAGGTCGAAAACCTGCAAGTCAGCACCAAGGGACCGGGCGATTTTGTCAGCCGCGCCGACAAGGCCGCAGAGGCGCTGATCAAAGAAGAACTGATGCATGCGCGACCGACCTATGGCTTTCTGGGCGAAGAAGGCAAAGAGATAGAAGGCGACGATCCCACGCGCCGCTGGATTGTTGATCCTTTGGACGGGACGACGAATTTTCTGCACGGCTTGCCGCATTGGGCTGTCTCGATCGCTTTGGAACATAAGGGACAGATCGTTGCGGGCGTGATATATGATCCCGTCAAGGACGAGATGTTCTATGCCGAAAAGGGCGGTGGTGCCTGGATGAACGAAAGCCGCATGCGCGTGTCCGGTCGTCACCGTATGATCGAAAGCATCTTTGCGACCGGTCTGCCCTTTGCGGGCCGTGCTGATCTGCCCGAGACGATCCAGGACCTTGCCCGCCTGCTGCCTGCCTGTGCCGGTGTGCGCCGTTTCGGCGCTGCGGCGCTTGATCTCGCCTATGTTGCGGCAGGCCGCTATGACGGGTTTTGGGAACGTGGGTTACACCCTTGGGATATTGCCGCAGGTATCGTGATCCTGCGTGAGGCGGGCGGTATTCTGGAGCCCCTCAACCCCGACGGGGATGTGCTGGCCGATGGTCAGCTGATCTGCGCCAATGAGCCCATCTTTGAAACCTTCGCCAAAGTGATCCGCCAGTCTTCGCACCCGTCCTAGCGCCGCACTGTTGGAATGTTGCTGCGTTCATAGGTTGCCTCTGGATGTGGCGGATGCCCTTCTGTCCGGTGCCAGAACCGCCTGCCGCCAAGCCTGAGCCAGAGCGGCACGGTCAGCACCAGTCCCGCAACAAACCCGCCAGCGTGCGCCCAATAGGCGACGCCGCCACCAGAGGGATCGCCGTTGATGCCACTGAACAACTGCATGGCAAACCAGACAGCCAGCATGATCCATGCGGGGATGGGGAAGATGCGGAAGAAGATGATGAAAAAGATGAAGATATCGACCCGCGCTTTGGGGAACAGCAGCAAATAGCCCCCCATCACACCTGCAATCGCGCCGGATGCCCCGACAACGGGAATGACCGACATCGGGCTCATCGCGGCCTGCGCCAGTGATGCGCTGATCCCGCAGATCAGATAGAAGCCAAGAAAGGGCAGATGCCCCATTTCGTCTTCCAGGTTGTCTCCGAAAATCCACAAAAACAGCATGTTGCCGGCCAAATGCACAAACCCGCCGTGAATAAAGGTCGAGGTGACAAGGGCCGCGTAGTTTTCGCCATTTGACAGGCGTGCAGGCAACAAGGCGTAGTCATAATAGAATAGCGCCAGCGCGCGATCATCCTCAAACAGGCCGAGGCCCACCAGGAACACCGCCACATTGAGGGCGATCAGGCCAAGCGTCACATAGGGCGTGCGCTCAGAGGGGTTATGGTCACGGATCGGGAACATGCCGCGACCGTCCCTGAACGCGGGGCAGGGGTCAAGCCAAAGCTGGGCCTGCCACCTCTGCCAGCAGAGCGGCGTTTCCGCCTGCCGCCGTGGTGTCGATACAGACGTGGCGTTCATGCAGCACATGGGCTGCATCCGGCATGCCGGTGATCAGTGCCGTGATCGGGCCGTTACGCTGGCTGAGCGCCAATTCGATTGCGCGTCCGGTATCGGCGTCACCCCACCAGATCACGGCGCCGAGCGTCGTGATTTCACCCAGCTGCGCAGGCGTCAGATCGCCCTCGGCACTGACAGCAATGCCCCCAAGGTCCTTGACTGCGGCCATCTGGCCTTGGGCGGCTTTGGCCCCGGGGCCCATGCAAAGGATGGGACCGCGTGGGTGGGCGCTGTGACGGTTGGATTCGCCCGTCGGGCCGGGCAAATCAATCGGTGTTGCCGCGACGGGTTCGTCCACTTCAGCGATCCGCCTGTTCAACGCCTTTACGTCCGCCGCCCCGGCCCAAAAGCCGTCCGCCTTTGGGGCAGGGGTGGCTGTGAAGCGCGGCAGATAGTGCGGCCCACCCGCCTTTGGTCCGGTGCCTGATAGCCCTTCACCGCCAAAGGGCTGGCTGCCCACGACCGCGCCGATCTGGTCGCGGTTGACGTAGATATTGCCTGCCTGAACCTTTTCCACGATCGTCTGCACCCGGTCGTCGATGCGCGTGTGCAGCCCGAATGTCAGGCCGTAACCGGTGGCGTTGATCGTCGCGATCACCTGTTCCAGATCGGACGCTTTGAAGGTGGCCACATGCAGGACAGGGCCGAAAATCTCCCTGGTCATCTCTTCGATCCCCGCGACGCGAATGGCTGTGGGCGCGATGAAATGCCCGGTCGCGGGGGCCGCGATCTGGTGGATGATCCGCCCTTCGTTTCGGGCGGCTTCGATATGATCGGCGATGCCCTTGTGCGCGGCGGCGTCGATGACGGGGCCTACGTCTGTTGTCAGATGCCATGGGTCCCCGACGTGCAACTCGTCCATCGCGCCTTTGAGCATCTTGAGCAGTTTCTCAGAGATATCCTCTTGCACAAAAAGACACCGCAGCGCGGAACAACGCTGTCCCGCCGACCGGAATGCCCCGTTGATGATGTCGCGCACGGCGTGTTCGGGCAGGGCGGTGCTGTCCACGATCATTGCATTCAGCCCGCCGGTTTCGGCGATCAGCGGCGTGCCGGGGGCGCAATGGGCGGCCATGTTGCTGCGGATTTTCAGCGCGGTTGCAGTGGAACCTGTGAAGGCGACGCCGCCAATCCGTGCGTCACCCGTCAGCGCGGCACCCACGTCCCCGCCGCCCGGCAGCAGTTGCAATGCGCTGGCCGGAACACCGGCCTCGTGCAGCAACGACACGGCGCGTGTCGCGATCAGAGGGGTTTGTTCGGCTGGTTTGGCCAACACCGCATTGCCTGCGGCAAGGGCTGCTGCGATCTGTCCTGTAAAAATCGCCAGAGGGAAGTTCCAAGGGCTGATGCAGATCCAGATGCCGCGCCCGCTCTGGTCGGGGTTGGCCTGTGCGGCGTAGTAGCGCAGGAAATCGACCGCTTCGCGCAGTTCTGCCACGGCATCAGGCAAGCCTTTGCCAGCCTCCCGCGCGAGGATCGCGAACAACTCGGCCGCATGCGCCTCATAAGCGTCGGCGGCGGCATTCAAAGCAGTAGATCGCGCCGCGACATCAGCGGACCATGGGGTCGCGTTATCAAGGGCTGAGGCAATGTCCTTTTCCGTTGCGACCTGCACATAGCCAACTGTGTCTTCAGCATGGGCAGGGTTCGAGACAGGTTGCTGATTGCTGAGCCTGTGGCGGGGGTAGATGTGATCGGTTGCCAGCATCGGATGGCCCATGAACGTGGCCCCCTGATGCGGCGCACGCCCTTTGGCGATCGCATCCAGTGTGGGCGCATGGGTCAGGTCCCAGCCGCGTGAATTGATACGCTCTGGCTGGAACAAATCCGGGCCGGTCCGCAGGTCGGGGCCTTCGCCGATGGCCTCAAAAGGGCAGGCGGCGACAACTTCGGGTGGGACATCCTCGTCCACGATCTGGTTGACGAAGCTGGAGTTCGCACCGTTCTCCAAAAGCCGCCGCACCAGATAGGCCAGCAGGTCTTCGTGCGCGCCGACGGGGGCGTAAATCCGGCAACGTGTGTTTTCGGCTTTCAGGACGATGGTGTGCAGCGTCTCGCCCATTCCGTGCAGGCGCTGGAATTCATAGTCATCTGCCCCGCACCCCAACTGCCCCGCAATATCCAATACCGCTGCGACAGTGTGAGCATTATGCGTGGCAAACTGCGGATAGATACGATCGGTGAGCCCCAACAGCTTGCGGGCGTTGCTGATGTAGCTGATGTCGGTGTGCTGTTTGGCGGTGAACACCGGAAAGCCGTCAATGCCTTCGACCTGCGCGCGCTTAATCTCGGCGTCCCAATAGGCGCCTTTCACAAGGCGAACCATGATCTTGCGATCAAGCCGAGCCGCCATGTCGTGCAGGCAGTCGATGACCTGGGGCGCGCGTTGGCCGTAAGCCTGCACGACGACGCCGAAACCGTCCCACCCGGCAAGGGCGGGTTCGGACAGGACCGCACCAATAACATCAAGCGACAGTGACAACCGGTCGGCCTCTTCGGCGTCGATATTGAACCCCATGCCCGCAGATTTGGCCAGCAGCGCCAGGGCGCGCGCACGCGGGACGAGTTGTTCCATCACCCGCGCCTCTTGCGCGACCTCATAACGCGGATGCAGGGCCGACAGCTTGACCGAGATGCCGGGGTTTTCGGCGACGCTATCGTGGGTGCAATGTTCGGCAATGGCGCTGATCGCACGCGAATAGGCAAGGTGATAGCCTTTGGCATCTGCGTCGGTGCGCGCGGCCTCGCCCAGCATGTCATAACTGTAGGTGAAACCCTTGGCCTGCATCCCTTCGGCGCGCTTCATCGCTTTGCCGATATCCTCGCCCAAGACAAACTGACGACCCATCTCGCGCATCGCACGGGCGACCGCAGTGCGGATCACAGGCTCACCCAGCCGTTTGACGGCGCTGCGCAGATGCCGGGTCAATCCCGGTTGTTCGTCATCCAGCACACGCCCCGTGAGCATCAGAGCCCAGGTCGAGGCATTGACCAGCGACGAGGCGGAATGACCCAGATGCTTGCCCCAGTCAGATGGCGCAATCTTGTCTTCGATCAGATCGTCCATCGTTTCGGCGTCGGGCACACGCAACAGCGCTTCGGCCAGACACATCAGTGCGATACCTTCGTCGGTGGACAGGCCGTATTCGGCGAGGAAGACCTCCATCAGGCCCGGGTCCGCGCTGTTGCGGATCTGTGCGACCAGATCGGCAGCGCGCGCTGAAATGCGCGCCCGATCATCCACTGTCAGCCGGGCCGTCGCAACAAGCGCATCGATCGCTGTCGCCTCGTCTTTGTACATGGACTGGTCAATCTGTTGGCGCAAATCGGTGCTGAGGTCGCGGTGCATGGCAGGGTCCTTTGAAGTATTGGCCTATTGTAATGCTTTCATCGTGGTCAATCTGCCTGCATTCTGTCATTTTGATAGTCAGTTTGACTTATTTGGGGTGCAAATCATGGCCGATGTGTTTTCTGATCTGGATGCGTTTGACCGCAAGATTCTTGATATCCTGACCGTCCAGGGGCGGATCAGTGTCACTGAGCTGGCGCGCCGGATCGGGCTTTCGAAGTCGCCCACCCAGGCGCGGCTGAAGCGGTTGGAAGATCAGGGTGTCATTCGTGGCTATCGCGCGCTTTACGATCCGATCCGGCTGGGGCGCGACCATGTGGCCTTTGTCGAGGTCAAACTGTCTGACACCCGAGAGAGCGCCCTGGCGGCCTTTAACAAGGCGGTGTTGCAGGTTGTGGAAATCGAACAATGTCACCTGATCGCGGGGGCGTTTGACTACCTATTGAAGGTGCGGACAGCGGGCATGCCGGGCTATCGTGCTGTTTTGGCTGAGAAAATATCGACCTTGCCGCATGTGTCTAGCACATCAACCTATGTCGCCATGCAAGCCGTAAAGGAAGAAGGGCTCACTCCCGTGGCTCCAGGAACAGGGACGTGACTTGACCAGTCGCCGGATTGCCGCAGATAGTTAGGGCATGAAATGGATTATTCCCTTCTGCCTTGCGGCAACGCCGGCCTTTTCGCAATCCTGCCCACCGGTTGCGGACCATAGTGCGCGGATGAATGAAATCATAACCCAATTGGGTCTGGCGCAGGGGCAGGCCGAAGCGAGAGATCTGACCCAGGAGCTATGGTCGCTTTGGACGGATGCGCCGGACGAACTGGCGCAAGCCATGCTGGATGAAGGCATGGCGCGGCGATCAAGCTATGATTTCCTTGGAGCGCGGAGCGTTCTGGATCGCTTGATCGCGTATTGCCCCGATTACGCCGAGGGCTACAACCAACGGGCTTTCGCCAGCTACCTTGCCCGTGATTTTGAATCAGCGCTCGCTGATCTGGATCGCGTGCTGGAACTGGTGCCAAACCACGTCGCTGCCCTTTCCGGCAAGGCGCTCACGCTGATGGGGTTGGGGCGCAACGAAGAGGCACAGGCAGTTTTGCGGGCCGCTGTTGCGATGAACCCCTGGTTACAGGAACGCGCGCTGCTGGAAGAACCGATGAGCACCGACCTGTGATCATGGCTTGCCCATAGCGGAGCCTGCGCATAGGAATGGCGCCGTGCCCGCGTGGTGGAATGGTAGACACTGGAGACTTAAAATCTCTTGGCCGTATGGCCGTGCCGGTTCGAGTCCGGCCGCGGGCACCACTTGATTTTCCGATGCAATGATCGCTGCTGTTTCTGGCTCTGCAATCCGACCGGGCTGATCGCGATCGACGGCAACACCGCGCGCGGGGCAAGGGAAACCATCGTTTCGATGGACCCAAGGCCTGCAATGCACTAACAATCGGGCAACCCTGTTTGTCCTGTTGCAGCTTGCCGGCCTCTTCATCGAGATTGAGTTCCGGTGGCATTTGAAATCTGGCCTAGGCTTATGACGCTCAAACCTTTGAATATCGACCCGCGCAAATGCTTCATTGCAGGGGTCTGGCTGGATCCGCTGTCGGGGGAAACTCTCGCGCTGGTCAACCCCTCGGATGGCAGCAACTTATGCGACATCGCACGCGGCGGGGCGGCGGATATCGACGCAGCCGTGCAGGCGGCAGAAACCGCGCTGGCGGGGCCGTGGGGCCGGGCCACTGCCGCGGAACGCGGTCGGATTTTGTCCACCATCGGTCGCGCCGTGCTGGACCATGTTGATGAGCTGGCCGAGCTGGAGGCGCTGGACGTCGGCAAGCCGTTGAAACAGGCGCGGGCGGACGTGCTGGCGCTGGCCCGCTATCTGGAGTTTTACGGTGGGGCTGCGGACAAGGTGCATGGTGAGACCATCCCCTACCTTGACGGCTATACCGTTTACACCCTGCGCGAACCGCATGGGGTGACGGGGCATATCATCCCCTGGAATTACCCAATGCAGATCATCGGTCGTTCAGTGGGCGCTGCTTTGGCGATGGGGAATGCCTGTGTGCTGAAGCCAGCAGAGGAGGCCTGCCTGACCGCACTCGCCTTTGCCGAAATCACGCGCCAGGCCGGTTTGCCGGACGGCGCGCTGAATGTCGTGCCGGGTCTTGGGGCCGAGGCGGGGGCGGCATTGTCAGCGCATAAGGGCGTGCGTCATATCTCGTTCACCGGCTCAGTCGGGGTTGGCAAGCTGATCCAGCAAACCGCCGGTGCGAATGTGGTGCCGGTGACGCTGGAGTTGGGGGGCAAGTCGCCTCAGGTTGTTTTTGATGACACGGATATCGATGCGGCACTGCCGTTCCTGGTGAACGCGGGTATTCAGAATGCGGGGCAAACCTGTTCTGCATCATCGCGGATACTGGTGCAGCGGGGTGTCTATGATCGGGTCGTTTCGGCCATGGCTGCGCGTTATCGCGATCTGCGGACGGGGCCTGCCTTGGCTGATCTTGATGTCGGGCCCTTGGTGTCCAACCGGCAGAAAGAGATCGTTGACGGCTTCCTTGCCAAAGGCTCTGATCTGACAACTGCCGCACAGGGGCAGGTAGTGGAGGATGCGCCCGATGGTGGCGCCTATGTCGCGCCCAGGCTTTTTGCAGATGTCTCGCCCGATCACAGCTTGGCCCAGGATGAAATCTTTGGCCCCGTGCAGGTCATCATTCCCTTTGAGGATGAGGCAGAGGCAATAGCAATTGCGAACGGAACGGACTACGGGCTTGTGGCATCGTGCTGGTCTGAAAATGGCGCACGGCAAATGCGGATGGCGCGCGCGCTGCGGGCGGGGCAGGTGTTTATCAACAACTATGGCGCTGGCGGTGGCGTGGAACTGCCTTTTGGCGGCACCGGCCTGTCAGGACATGGGCGGGAAAAGGGCTTTGAGGCGCTTTATGGTTTCTCGGTCCTCAAGACCGTCGCTGCGCGGCATCACTGAGGGCCGAAGCTTTCGCCATAGAACCGATGCCAGTTGCCACCCATGATCCCGGCGGCCTCATCGTCTGAAAAACCGGTGGCTTTCAGCCCCGCTTCGATATTGCCAAAGTCGCGGTTGTCATGAAACCAGCCCGGCATCGGCGGAAAGCCGGGTGCGGCGGCGGACCCTTCACCATAGTCAATCTCTTTGCTCCAGCGGCCCACGCGCATCCATTCCACGATGCTGTCGGGCTGATCCTGGCAAAGATCGGTGCCGATCCCCAGTTGGTCCACTCCAAACTTTTCCGCCGTGCGCGCGATCATTTCGCAGAAACTTTCCAGCGTGCAGTCGGATTTGTCTTTCAGGTGATGGGGATAAACCGAAAACCCCAGCATTCCGCCGTTTTGCGTCACCGCGCGGATCACATCATCCTTCTTGTTGCGCAGGGCGGGCGACCAGTCATAGGGGTTGGCGTGGGTGATGGCGATGGGGCGTTCGGAAAGGTCAGCCGCCTCAATCGTGGACCGATCCGCCGAGTGGCTCATGTCCACAACCAGCCCCACGCGGTTCATTTCCTTGATGACCTGACGGCCCATGCGGGTGACGCCTGTGTCCTCGGCCTCGTAACAGCCTGTCGCGAGCAGCGATTGGTTGTTGTAGGTCAGCTGCATGAAACGTGCGCCAAGCGTATGCACGATTTCAATCAGCCCGATATCATCTTCAATCGGGCTGGGGTTCTGGAATCCGAAAAAGATCGCCGTGCGCCCGGTTTCTTGCGCTATCTCAACATCAGAGGCCCATTGCCCCTTCATGATCAGATCGGGGTATTGTTCAAACCAGCGGTTCCATTGCTCAAAATTCAGCACCGTCTCGCGAAAACTCTCGTGATAGGCGATGGTGACATGCACCGCATCAACGCCACCTTCGCGCATCTGGCGAAAAATCTTTTCCGACCAGTTGGCATATTGCAGATTATCGATCCGGGGCGCACGTTGCATCAAAGCGGCTTTCCGGCGCTGATGTAGGCCGTCTTGACCGTAGTATAGAATTCCGCCGCCGCCTTGCCCTGTTCGCGCGGCCCGTAGGAGCTGTCGCCGCGCCCCCCGAACGGCACGTGATAGTCGGTGCCGGCAGTCGGCAGGTTGACCGTCACCACCCCGGTGCGCGCATTGCGGCGGAAATGCGCGGCGCGCGCAAGGCTTTGGGTGACGATCCCGGAGGTGAGACCGAAGTTGGTGTCGTTGACGGTGGCCAGTGCCTCGTCATAGCTGCCCACTTTGATGACCGAAGTAAGCGGGGCAAACATTTCCTCGCGGTTGATGCGCATGTCATTGGTTGTGTTCACGAAAACACCGGGGGACATGTAATACCCATCATGCGGCATCTCGAGGCGGGTCCCGCCACAGGCAAGCTCCGCACCTTCTGTTTTGCCAAGGTCAACATAGGCAAGGTTCTCGTTCAATTGCTGTTCGCTGACGACCGGACCCATCTGGGTGCCTGCCTCAAGCGCGTGACCCACCTTCATTGCCTTGGTGCCGGCCACCAGCTTATCGACGAAGGCGTCATGCACCGCGCTATGCACTATCAACCGCGAGGATGCGGTGCATTTCTGGCCCGTCCCGCCAAAGGCCCCACCAAGGGCCAGCGTGACGGCCAGATCAAGATCGGCGTCATCCATCACGGCGAGCGCGTTCTTGGACCCCATTTCCATTTGCACCTTTGTCAGGTTCTCGATCGCCGCCGCCGCGATCCCCTTGCCGACGGGAACCGACCCGGTGAAGGATATCGCGTTCACCTTGGGGCTTTCGACCAGACGCTGCCCGATGTCACGGCCTGACCCCATCACAAGGCTGAAGAGGCCCTTGGGAATATCCTGACGCGCGATGATCTCGGTCAGGGCGACCGCAGAGGCGGGTGTGATGTTGGCCGGCTTCCAGACCACGGCGTTGCCATAGCAAAGCGCAGGGGCGATTTTCCAGGATGCAGTCGCAGTAGGGAAATTCCATGGCGAGATCACGGCCACAACCCCGACAGCTTCTCGGCGGACGTCGATTTCAACGCCATCGCGCACCGAGTCCGCGTTCTCGCCCAACTGGCGCAGGCACTCGGCGGCATAGTAGGTAAAGAACTGACCGGCGCGGTAAACCTCGCCCTTGCCTTCAGCCAGCGGTTTGCCTTCCTCGCGGCTCAGCAACGCGCCAAGTTCTTCGGCGCGGGCGATCAATTCGCTCCCGATCGCCATGAGGACAGACTGTTTGCGCTCAATCCCATAGGCGGCCCATTCGGCCTGTGCCACTCTGGCCTGGTCCAGCGTCGCATCCAGCTGATCACCACTTGCCTGTGCGAAATGCCCGATCACATCGCTCAGGTCCGAGGGGTTGCGGTTCTCGATTTCGGACGTGCCACTGGCCCACGCGCCGGCGATGTAGTTCTGGTGTGGCTGGGACATGATCGCTTCCTTGCATAGGGTCTCATTGCGATCTGAGTATCTGATTGTGCCCTGTGTCGCACTCAAAAAATCCACAGCATTTCCGCAGCTTTTGAATGCGACGCGCCATGTGTCAATCGCGACCGATAAAGCCTGTCAGATGAGATCCGCCAGACGCGAATGGCGCGAAATGCCCCGATGCCTGGGTGGCGGTCAGGTGGGTGGGCTGACCCCCAGCAATTTAGATACCAAAGCCGGCTGGTTTCTTGCGCTGGTCTTGTCGAAAACCCGGGACAGATGCGTTTTCGCCGTGCTGGCGGAAATACCCAGCTTCTCCGCGATGTGTTGAAGATTGCGCCCTTCAAGCACCAGTTCACAAACCCTCACCTGCGCGGGTGATAGCCGATAGAGGTCGGTGGCTTCTTTAAGGCGCGCCTGCGCGTTGTTCATGTCGCGAAATGTGACAAGCAGCATGCCGTCTTGTGCAGACACCCAGACAATATGCTGCCCGTCGGCTGCGGGACCTGTCAGAACAACCGGGTCTGCCTTTCTGCCGCGCGGTCGCCGAAGCGACGGCCTGCGGTCCATAACAGTAAGGCCCGCTACCTCTTTGACGGTTTCTCGAAGCCTTTTGTCGTCCGCCCGATATCGGCCGCGAAGATAAATGCCGCTCTTTGATAGGGCGGGATGGATGTCGAGCTCGCCATGTGCGGCTTCGTTCATCCATTCGATCCGGCAGGCCTCGTCAATCCGAACGACGGGGAAATCGAAGTATCCAAGGCCAGTGTCGCCGTGGCCTGCCATGGAAATTTTCCAACGTGCGGCTTGCTTTTCAAGTATTCTGATCTGGTGACTTAATCCGACTGTCACCAATGGATCGTCAGAGACCTCGCCATATTGATCGAATGATGCCCAGGCCATCGCGTCCGACATTCTGATCGAGACATTCGATCGTCGCATTGACCGTGCCGCGTCAGGATTTGGTGTGGGAAACTTCGTGAAGATATGCCTGATGGCGTCGCTGCCAGTTGCCCAGCCTTCATGATAGTCCATGACGCCTCCCATCAGCGCACCAAGGCGTCGGACGCCGGGGTCATGGACCCAGCAATCGGCCCAGGCGTCAAAGTCGCGGCATAGAAACGTCGTTGTTTCCAGCGCGATCAAATCCAGGATGGCCCTTTTTTCATCGTTCATATCGCTTCGTTTTCATGCGTGGCGCGAAATTCAAATGTCTCTTGCCCTTTTCCACGGAAACGGCCGTGACACGAATGTAGCATGCCTGAGCGCCTCTTTTCAGCATTTTGAAGGCACCGCGCATCTTTGCAAGCCCATCAAGGCTCAATCCGTCGTAGAATGCGTCCTCGTTGCCGGTCCATGCTCCTTTGTCGACCATTTGAGACGCAAGTATCTGTGAGTAATCCATGCCACTTCCTTTCAATGTTGGATAAGCATAGCGGTGGATGGATACGTGACTTGTCAGCCAAACGGATGACGAACAGAGGATTTTCAGCGCTATTGCTGGCCAGCCCCCGGTTGACGTTGAATTGGCAAATCGATGCTGTTGCGCAGCGTTCTGCGTCAGAGGCCCGGTAGAGTTTGGCCTCGCTGCACAAAGAGCACACCCAAGCCGTCCGTATGGCGCTCTCTGGGCGTTGTTTCGGGGCGGGCGACCTTGGACAGAACGCCGTCCCTGCCCTCACTGAACCTGTAAGCTCGCCATGGGGGAGCAATCAGCCTGTCTCATCTACGGATACCGTTTTCGTTACAGCGGGTTGGGGGCCTAATGGCGGAGACGAAGGCTGACCAACTTCTGGCGTACGTTGTTATAAAATATAACTTTTTTCAATTCCGTCAATCCCTACCCCACAAAAACACCACAATATTGAATGTGCTGTTTTTCGTCGGCTCGCTTTCCCGCAAAAGGAATAAGTATCCGACGGACAGACAGACACCCTCCCCCTACGGGGGAGGTATAGGTGTCAGTCTGTCCGTCGGTGTATTTGAACAAAAAAACCAGAAAAATATTTCCGAAAAAAATGTCCGGACTCATCTCTTTATTACCGGACGGCACGGTGCTGGTCCGGACATTCAAAAAAAGGAAACAAACGATGATCAACAATAACGCGCTCAATTCAGAGTTCCAAGTCCTCGGCGTCACAGCCGAACACGCAGGTAGCTACGAGCCCGACCTAAATCCAAAATATGCGGTCAAGGGCTTGCTCAATATCGGTGAGGTTTCAGTCTTGTATGGAGCACCCGGTCTAGGTAAGACCGCTATTGTCGCTGCAACTTGTGCCCATGCCTCACTTGGTAAGGACTTTGCCGATAGCATTACACAAAGAACTTGTGTGATTTACTTCGCCGCAGAAGATGGTCCTGGGGTTCATAAGCGAGCCTATCCCTACCTGTCAGCACCTGCGTTTAAGGGCGCGCCTTTCTATGTGGTTCCAGCAGGGTTCGACCTAACCAATTTCAGGACTGTCGATAGCGTAATTCGGTTCATCAAAACTGTGATGGCTGCGCACAATTCAGACCAAGCGTTGATTGTTTTTGATACCCTCAATCGAATGCTTGGTGTCAATGATGAAAACTCGTCTTCTGTAATCGGGGCTGTACTTGCCAGTGCGTCACGCATAGCGGCTAACACAAACGCAGCAGCACTTATGATACATCACGTCGGAAAGGGTAATTCTTCAACACCACGCGGTTCATCAGCAATAGAGGGAAATGCCGATAACCTCTATTATCTGACGCGCTCCAAGGAAGACAAAAAATTAGTTTTCTGGAAGCCTCAAAAAACGAAATCGGCAGCCGAGTCAAAAACACTGGCATTCCGGATTACATCCCACTTTATAGGGACTGACAAGGATGGCGTGGATGTTTCCGTTCCCAAGGCTGTTCCGCAAGGCTCGACCGGCTTTGGCAAGCAGGAAATCGCAAACGACAATCGAAAGCCTCGGTCGAACTCGAATGACCGCATTGGAGAGGTCCTGCGCATCCTCGAAGATGAGCATCGGACAAACCCTGATAGCAGGTTGCGGCCACCGGAAATCGCAGGGCGAACAGGGGCTGCGTTTAGAGATATTCAGGATAATCGAGACAGCCTGCTCAAAGCAGTTAAGAGGTCCTTAAAGGCGCTAGTTGATGATGGCGTAGTCGATGGGTCCGATGGGAGTTATGCTCTGTTTAAAACAGAAGTTATCGACCCCATTTTGACGAAGACCTAAACCTATGCAATTTGCCGCCCTCCCCATCTTTTGGGAGAGGCGGCAAGCGGCGTTCAATAGTGCTACCGCCTTTCCGTCTCAATAATCGCTCTGCTTCATTCTCAAAGAAATCAAGGCAAGCATTCGCCAAGTCTATTTGTTCATTGCGTTTGAGGTGATGAACATTCAGGTCAAACAGGCGGGTTGCCCGGCAATGTCTTATCGTGTTCGCAAGCCAGTTTTCCAAAATTCGTTCTGTTCTTTGGTTCATAGTTGGTTTTTCCTAGTTAAGAATTGAAGGCGCACAACGGACAAAATAGTGATTTTGTCACAACAACCAAAAAGGCAAATGGCATTATTTTCATTTAGACATTCGGTAAAGACATTTTCGAAGAAAGTGGTCAGGCAATCTCGGATTGCCAAACGAGGGCAAACGCTGGCTCACATTCGCTACATAGCGCGAGAGGCCGCAGCCCGAGCCGTTCTGTCGGATAGACTTCCAGAAGCAGACTTTGAGAAGACCGCTACCGCCGTAGAAAGAGCAGCAGCGAAAAGTGGCGGTCGTGTCTGTGAGCGGTTCACGCTAGCCTTGCCGCTCGAAGCCGATGGCGAGCAGCGTGAGGCGCTTGTCAGCGCGTTCGCGGAACACATCACCAAAGGTACGGCTGGATACATTGCGGCTATTCACGACAAAAATGGCAACGACCTTTTGAACCCCCACGCACACCTGATTTGTTTCGACATCTTTTCCAGAAAAGGAGGGCGGGGCAGACCGTCAAGCGTGATGGGGATGGCCAGCAAAAACGCAATCGAAAAGGCTGCCGAAGACTGGGCGAATATACATAACAAATTGATGAACGAATGGGGCTTTGGAGTGGAAAGCTTTATTGACCATCGCTCATACGCAGAGCGAGGCATCGACCAAGTGCCCACTATTCACGAAGGCCCCGGCGCTCGCAAGATTGCGGCGAGACAACTGAAAGTTGAGACCAAGCCAGAATGGCAACATATCGACAAAGGTCACACGCGGGCCGACGCCAACAAGCTGATTAAGCAAATCAATAGCGCGAAGGAGAATCTAAATGAACAACAACCCAATAGACTGGGAGGCGACAATGACGCAGACGCTGACCGCATCCAAGGCGGCCTCCCGTGGCTCCGAAAGAGTGGTCGCAGCAGTTTCGGAGATGGTAGAACAGCAACAGAAAAACGCTGTCGAAATGCGAAAGAGCCGCGAAACAATGGGGCAAATTTTGGCCGACCTCCAAGCGGTCAGAACAGGTCAGGACCGCCTTTCAATACAGGCCAAGCGCAATACCGAACAACTCCAATCTCACACCAAAAAATGGGCCGTTCAGCCAAGCCAAGTCATCATCGTTCTAGGCGGCCTATTCTGCGCCGCACTTATCGTGAGTTGGTGATGTATCGGGACACACTTCAATCCCGCCTCTTGCGTAATGGTGCGCCGAGGCAGTTCTTGAAGAATGCCGAGGCCCTGACCCACGAAACTCCACAACAATCAGTTTCTCCAAAAACAAATACGCCAGAAGACTTTTCACGGTAAGCGGAGCCAATGCGAGAACCATTTTGGGTGTGAAAGCAGATTGCTTTATCCCAGCCCATCAAGCTAATGTTTGGGCAACCAATAAGGGGTTGAGCAGTGCCCGACTTGAACGACCTAATCTCGCGCTTCGGCATCGAGGCGCAACGCCGCCTATCGTCGGTTGTTTCGGGCAACCCCGAAGAGCAACTGCGCGGCCCACTTGAAATCTTGTTGCCCGGTCTGGCCGAGCACTGCGGTCTCGGCCCGTCCGACATCTTCCTTGTTCCGGAAACGCCGATGCCCGATTTGGCCATCAGGCCAGACTATGCTGTGATGAGACGGCGAGGGGCTGGGTCAGACCTCATCGGCTTTGTCGAAATCAAAGCCCCCGGCAAGGGTGCCGACCCCCGCCGCTTCACCGACGCACACGACAAGAAGCAGTGGGAGAAACTCAAAGCCCTCCCCAATCTCATTTACACGGACGGCAACGAGTTTTCCGTCTGGCACGACGGCGAACTCCAAGAGGCACCGAGCGGGTCCGGTATCGTGCGCCTCAGCGGCGATATAAGGACCGCTGGGGGCGGTCTAGGTGGTTCAGCGGACCTTGTGTCCATATTCAACAACTTCCTCACCTGGACGCCCACCAGCCCCCGCAACGCCCGTGAACTCGCCCGCATATCTGCCCGCCTGTGCCGCCTGCTCCGAGATGAGACAATGGAAAGGCTTGAAGCAGACGACTCCGATGTCGCCGCGCTTCGGGCCGATTGGCGTCAAATCCTGTTTCCAGAGGCCGACGACAAACAATTCGCAGACGGCTATGCCCAAGCGGTTGTTTTCGGCCTCCTGATGGCCCGTGCGAGGGGCGTGTCGCTGGCCGATGGCATCGACCACGCGGCCCGCGATTTAAGATCAACGGATTCATTGATCGGTACCGCCCTTGGATTTTTGACCTCCAATCCTGACACCCTTGCGACCTCTCTCAAATCGCTCACCCGCGTTTTAGAAGCGGTAGATTGGGCGACCGTGTCGCGCGGCGATGATGACGCTTGGCTCTATTTTTACGAGTTCTTTCTGGAAACCTATGACAACAAACTCCGCAAGCAGACAGGCTCCTACTACACCCCGCCCGAAGTGGTGCGGGCGATGGTGCGCCTGACCGATGACATTCTGCGCCACCCCTCTCGCTTTGCCTTGCCCGGTGGCTATCGGGCTGACGAGGTGACAGTCATTGACCCAGCCGTGGGCACAGGCACCTATCTGCTGGGTATCTTGCGCCACATCGCCGAGCAGGTTGAGGCCGACCTTGGCGCGGGCGCGGTCCCCGGCGTGATGGAGGCGATGGCCCGCCGCCTCATCGGCTTCGAGTTACAGTTCGGCCCCTTTGTCGTGGCCCAACTTCGCCTATTGAGTGAGTTGCTTGAACTGACAGGGTCCACAGCGATTCACCCCCGCCTGTTTGTCACCGATACGCTATCTGACCCCGAAGAATCCCGCGTTCGTTTGCCTTCGCTGTTTTCGCCCCTCACAGCAAGTTACGAGGAGGCCAACCGCATCAAAAGCGCAGAGCCGATTACCGTGGTCATCGGCAACCCGCCCTACAAGGAAAAGGCCAAGGGCCGAGGCGCTTGGATTGAGGAGGGCCGCGATGGCGAATCCGCCCCGCTGGACGAATGGAAGACGCCGCAGGAATGGGGTGCGGGTGCGCATCTTAAACACCTCAAAAACCTCTATGTTTATTTCTGGCGATGGGCGACTTGGAAGGTATTTGGCGACCCACCCGCAGAGGGCGAAACCCCACGGTCCGACCGCAAGGGTGTCGTGTGCTACATCACCGTGGCCGGATTCCTGAATGGACCGGGCTTCCAGAAGATGCGGGCAGACCTGCGCCGGGACGCCGACGAAATCTGGGTCATCGACGCTACGCCCGAGGGCCACCAGCCCCCTGTGAACAGCCGAATTTTTCAAGGTGTTCAACAGCCCGTTTGTATCGTCATCGCTGCACGCAATAGTGCCGAGGGCACCAATGATCTTGCCACAGTGCGTTTTCGACGCCTACCTGTGGACCGCCGAGAAGCCAAGTTCGAGACCCTTGCGACCATTGGGATAGACGACCCAGAATGGGAGGATTGCCCAAGCCAGCCGCGCGCGCCTTTTCTGCCTTCTGCGCAAGGCGTATGGGGAGCAGCCGCGCCTCTGGGAGACATTTTTCTCAATGACAGTTCCGGTGCGCTATCAGGGCGCACATGGGTTATCGCCCCCGACACGGAAAGTCTACGAGAACGCTGGCGACATATGCGGGACGAGACCGACCCACAACGCAAGGAAGTGTTGTTCCACCCAACCCTTCGGGGCGGCGAGTTGGCAGACCGCCACACCAACAAGGTCGTGCGCGATGGCCTTGCGGGCCACGAATTCCGCTCGGCAACTGTCGCTGCCGATACAGGCGAGGCGGTGGCACCAACGCGATATGCGTTCCGCACATTGGACCGCCAATGGATAATTCCCGACAACCGCCTGTTGCTTTCGGCCCGCCCAGACTTGTGGGCCGCTCAAAGCGACCAACAGGTTTTCGTGACGGCGCTGATGGCACACTCCCCGACAGCGGGTCCCGCCCTGAGTCTCGCAGCAGTCGTTCCAGACCAACATCACTATAAGGGTTCCTTTGGGGGGCGAGCGTTTTCTCTCTGGGCCGATAGTGCGGCGAGCCAGCCCAACATCCGGCCCGCCTTTTTGACCGCACTCACCCGCAGTCTATCTCACCCCGTCACGGCCCCCGATATGTTGGCCTATATTGCCGCAGTTGCCGCCAACCCGGCCTATACCGAACGCTTCCAACCCGACCTTATTCAGCCCGGTTTGCGTATCCCCCTGACAGCCCGCCACGACCTGTTCCAAGAGGCTACTGAAATCGGCAAACGCGTGGTGTGGCTTCACACCTATGGCGAACGTTTTAAAGACCCCGCGAACAACCGCCCAGCAGGCGCGCCAAGGGCCACAGACGGCCCCACCATCCCAAGAGGTGGAGCCATCCCGGCGGACGCCGACAAGTTCCCTGACGAGTTGCGATATGACGACGCGGCGCAACGCCTCTATGTGGGCGAGGGCTTCATCGACAATGTGACCCCCGAGGTCAGGGCCTACGAGGTCTCTGGCAAGAACATCATTGACCAGTGGTTCAGTTATCGCCGCCTTGACCGCAGCCGCCCGATGATTGGCGACCGCCGCCCGCCGTCACCACTGGAACAAATCCGGCCCGACCGCTGGCCCGCGTCCTACACCGAAGACCTTATCAATCTGCTTCACGTTTTGACGCTATTGACCGCCTTGGAGGCCGACCAAGCCGACCTCTTGGAGCGCATTTGTTCAGGCCCCCTCATTGACGCGGAGTTGCTGCGGGCCGATGGCGTGTTCGACGATGATAGCGCCGCCACGACCCGCGCAGGGGATGACCGTCAGGACGAATTGGCTTTTTGATTTTCGGATTCCGTGGGAATTGAGGCCAAATATTCCTCAAAGCCTTCATCGCCCATTCGAAGCCTCATAACTTCGGCACGACGGTCCATATCAGTCGCGCCATTTGCGAACAAATCAATCCGACCATCTACCCATAGCGCCCAATCTTCCATAAGGATTTGACGGAGATAGAATCGCTCGCTTCTGTCATATGCCCGCTCGGTTTCTGTTCCTACTAAATGCGCCAAAGCCATCTCGGCAACATCGCGGCGAGCGTTGGTTGCCTCTGTTATCCAAGTGCGAAATGCCGCGCGCATCCCGTGAACAGTCAGGCCGGGATAATGTGTTTGAAGAAGTTTACGCATCGTATTTTCGGATATTGGCTTTTGAGGATTACTTGGCGAAGGAAATACCAGACTGACCGCCTTCGACCTTTTTCCATGTAGAGCGCGGAGAATATCTCCGACCTGTATTGAAAGCGGAATCCGAAACTCTTCACGACCTTTCATATTTATTTCCGGGATTGTCCAAATCGAAAAATCTCTATCGAACTGGTCCCAAGTAGCCATTCGCACTGAACCCGACCGCGCAGCGGTTAAAATTGTAAAACGCAGCGCAAACGCTCCAATGGCATCGCTCTTTATCAGCTTGGCGTTTAAGTCGGAAATATATTCATAGTCTATCGCCTTGAAGTTTTGCGGCTTATCTCCCTGCTTGCGCATAAGGTTGGACAGTCCTCTCGCAGGATTCAAAGAAGTTCGATATCCCGCGCCACAAGCGTGGTCAAACACGGTTGAAATGCGTTGGAGAACTCGGCGGGCCGTTTCTGCCTTCTTTGTCCAAATCGGATTCAGCAGGTGTTCAATATCGTCTTGATGAATCTCTTGAACCGACATTTTCCCAATTGTGGGAAAGGCGTAAGTTTCGAGCGTCTGTATCCATTGCGCGATATGTTTGCCGTTGTTCATCCTGTCTTTGAACTTCCGCTCGTGAACGCGGCGGGCCATCACTTCAAAGGTCATATCTTGCCCGTCGCCCGCTCGGGTATGCGCCCTTGGGTTGCCGCCCGTAGCGGCCACGCGTCGTAATTCGAAAGCCTTGGCGCGAGCATCAGCCAAAGAGATGATATTGGCCGACCCAAGCCCATAATCCCGCCGCCGCTTTTTGACGGTGATGCGAAGAAGCCATCGCCGCGCGCCCGAGCGATCCACTTCCAGATACAAACCGCCGCCGTCCGTGTGCCGTCCCGGCGGGGCTGTCTTTACGAATGCCGCAGAGAGTCGTCGTTCAAGGTGAGGCCCCGGCTTCTTGCCTGCGGGCGTCTTTTCAAAGTGTGAACCGTCCATCTGTTCTACCCCACAAATTACCCCACAAATTCTTATGGGTGGATTGAGGCCAGATGTTGGGCAACCTATGACAAAACCGTGGAAACCTAGTGGTTTGGGCTTCCTGACACCTCGAAAAGAGGGGTTTCTGGCGGAGACGAAGGGATTCGAACCCTCGAGACCCTTCCGGGCCTACTCCCTTAGCAGGGGAGCGCCTTCGACCACTCGGCCACGTCTCCGAGATCGCGTCTAGCAGGAACAAACTCGGAATCACAAGTGGAAACTTGTTCGGCTTGTGCTTTGGCAGGCCAACGTGGCGGTATTCAATTTTACCCAGGACGCGACATTGCGAAAATGTCATGTCTGAATTAGAACAAAGAGTGAACATTAAAATGGATTCGGTGTCGTGTATGGGTTCGCTTCGTATGCAAAAAGGTTTGGCCGGGCAGGGACAACGCCCTGCTGCGATGCCCCATACCCTGTCGGAGGTCTTTCCAGGTCATCCCACAGATGCCAGTGCCCTGGGCTTTGCCCTGTCGCGCCTGCCGCGCACCAATGCACCGATCCTTTGGGTGCAGGATCGTTTGTCGCGCAAAGAGGCCGGGCGCCCTGCGCTGGCGGGTATCGGGGCCGATCGTCCTGTGATCATGGTGGATCTGTCCCGCGCCGCAGACGTGCTTTGGGCAATGGAGGATGGATTGCGCTGTCGCAGCTTGGGCGCTGTTATTGGCGAGGTGTGGGGCGATCCGCCCGCGCTCGATTTTACGGCAACCAAGAGGCTGGCGCTTCGTGCCGAAGCGGCAAATGTGTCTTGTTGGCTGATCCGCAGGGCCGCCAGCCCCGATCTGAGCGCTGCGCGCGATCGGTGGCGTATCGCCAGCCAGCCATCTGCGCCACACCCGTACGACCCCCAGGCACCTGGTGCGCCACGCTGGTCGCTCGATCTGTTCCGGTCGCGCCGGTCCAGACCGGGGCAATGGATCGCGACTTATGACCGGGCGTCGGATCGTGTCCATCTCGTTGCCTCAGATCGCGATAGAGCGGTGGAGCCGCGTGCTGGAACGGCAGGGGAACGCGCCGCCGGATGATGTGCCGGTGGTGCTGGCGCGGGAAGGCCAGCACGGGCCGGTTATCCATGCCGCGAACCGGATCGCGCGTATCGAAGGCATTCTGCCGGGGTCACGTGTTGTCGATATGCGCGCGATTTGCCCGGACCTGCAGGTGGAATACGCTGATGTGGCGGGGGATCAGGCCGCCCTTGATCGCCTGGTGCTTTGGGCGCGCCGCTGGTGTCCCTGGACGGTCCGCGATGGCAGTGACGGGTTGATCCTGGATACAACCGGGGCGGATCACCTTTGGGGCGGTGAAGCCGCGATGCTGGTTGAGATGGAAACGCAGTTATCCCTGTTGGGTCTGACATCGCGGCTGGCCATAGCGCCGACCTGGGGGGCGGCCTGGGCCTTGGCGCGTTATGGTCCTGTTCGGTCGGTTTGCAGCCCGGATGAGGCGTATTTCAAGCTGGGTCCGCTGCCTGTAACGGGCCTGCGGCTGGATGAGCCGACGGTCCTTTTGCTGCGCCGCTTGGGGTTGAAAACCATCGGTGCGGTAATGGATGTCCCCCGTCTGTCGCTGACCCGCCGTTTTGTGAAGGCGGGGCTGAGCGCCAATCCGCTCATGCGGTTGGATCAGGCGATGGGCAAGCTGGCCGAGCCTGTCTCAAGCGTTGATGCGAAGGCGGTGATCCGCGTGCAGGCCCGGTTGGCCGAGCCGATCTTTGATCCCACCCCGCATCTGCCGGATCTTTGCGAGGATCTTTGTGAACAGCTCAAGCACGCCGGGCTGGGTTGCCGCCGCCTGCATCTGGCAGTCTACAAGACCGATGGCGATGTCAGCCATGTGGATGTGGCCACCTCTGCCCCGACCCGTGATCCGGCGCATTTGCAGAGCCTGTTTCGCGACAAGGTAGAGCAGATCAACCCCGGTTTTGGCTTTGATCTGATCACCCTTGCGGCGGACGCCATCGAAGAGATGCAGGACAGGCAGAACCGTCTGGATGGCAGATCGGATGACGACCTGCATCTGACCCGGCTGATTGACCGGCTGACCGCGAAATTCAGCCCCCGATCGGTGACCCGTCCGGTTTTGCGGCAAAGCCATCTGCCCGAACGGGCCGAGACGCAGATTGCGGCATTGGCCGAGAAGCCACAGGACATGGCGGTGTTGACCAGGGAACGCCCCCTACGCCTGCTTGATCATCCAGAAGAGGTGCGCGTGCTTTACGCCGTGCCGGAAGGTCCGCCGGCACAGTTCATCTGGCGCAGGCAAACGCATCGGGTGACCCGGTATGCCGGGCCAGAACGAATTGCGCCGGAATGGTGGAAGGACCGCCCCGGCACGCGGTTGCGCGACTATTTCAAGGTCGAGGATCAGACAGGGCGGCGGCTCTGGCTTTACCGCGAAGGGCTGCATCAGGATGGGCGCGGCGGGGACCCGCGATGGTTTGTGCATGGGATGTTTGCGTGATGATCGGATGGTGGCGCATAGGGTGGGGTTGGGATGCCTCCGGCGGGAGTATTTGGGGCAAGATGATGATGCAGGTCGGGGGGTGGCTGCATGCCTGAGAATGATCATCAGCCCTCCAGGCGAACACTTGCGGATGACGGGTTTACGCCCAATGCCCGCGCGCCTTTTGTTGAGCTGGGACTGACCACTTGCTTTTCGTTTCTGCGTGGGGCGTCCGATGCGGTTGATCTGGCCGCGACCGCCTGGGCGCTGGGGTATGATGCGCTGGGCTGCGCGGATCTGAACACAATGGCCGGTGTCGTGCGTTTGCATGCCGAGGCGACAAAGGCGCAGATGCGGCCTGTTATTGGGTGCCGGTTACAACTTGTGACGGGCGAGGAATTCCTTGCTTACCCCAGGGATCGGGCGGCTTATGGGCGGCTTTGTCGGTTGCTGTCCAAGGGCAAGATGCATGATGTGAAAGGGGAATGGCAGGCCAAGGGGGTCTGCGATATTACGCTGGACGATCTGGTAAAGCAGAGTGAGGGTGTTCAGCTTATTGCCGTTCCCGGCGCGAACGTGGATCATTTCAGCGCCGTGTTGCGGCGGCTCAAACGGGCATTGCCGACGCTGCGACATATCGCGGCGAGCTATCTTTACCGGGGTGATGATCGTGCGCGGATCAACCGTCTGGATATGGTGGCGCACGCGCATGGCATGTCGATCCTGGCGACCAACGATGTACACTATCACGCGCCCGAACAGCGCCCCTTGCAGGATGTGATGACCTGCATCCTGCACAAGACCACTATCCAGAAGGCGGGGTATCTGCTGGATGCCAATGCCGAGAGGCACCTGAAGTCGCCCGCCCAAATGGTGCGCCTTTTTGCTGAATGGCCCCATGCTATTCAGGCCACGCGCGATGTGGCGGATGCCTGTTGTTTTGACCTTCGCGAACTGTCCTATGAATACCCGAAGGAAACCATACCAGAGGGCCGCACACCGCAGGAATACCTCGAAGAACTCACCTGCAAGGGGGCGAAGTGGCGTTATCCAGAGGGCGTATCTGAAACACTCCAGGCGACGCTGCGCAAGGAATTGGATCTCATCGCAAAGCTGGATATCGCGCAATACTTCCTGACGATCTATCAGATCGTGAAATATGCGCGATACGAATGCAAACCGGCGATCCTGTGCCAGGGCAGGGGGTCTGCGGCCAATTCGGCCGTTTGCTATGTGCTGGGGATCACGGCTGTGGACCCCAGCAAGAATGACCTGCTGTTTGAGCGGTTCATCTCTGAGGAACGCAAGGAACCCCCTGACATTGATGTCGATTTTGAACATGAGCGGCGTGAAGAAGTCATCCAGCACATCTATGACAAATACAGTCGCGACCGGGCGGCCCTTTGTGCGACTGTGATCCACTATCGCCCCCGCATGGCGGTGCGCGAGGTGGGCAAGGTCATGGGCCTGTCCGAGGATATCACCACGGCATTGGCAAAAACGATCTGGGGATCCTGGGGGCGCGAGGTCGGCGCGCGCGAGGCGGCAGAGGCGGGGATTGACCTGCGCGACCCGCTGATGGCCCGCACCATCAAGCTGGCCGATCAGTTGATCGGGATGCCCCGCCACCTTGGCCAGCATGTTGGCGGGTTTATCCTGACAGAAAAGCCGCTTGTCGAAACGGTGCCCATCGGAAACGGGGCAATGCCTGATCGCAGTTTCATCGAATGGGACAAGAATGACATTGATGAGTTGCGCATTCTCAAGGTTGATGTGCTTGCGCTGGGCATGCTCACCTGTATTCGCAAGGCGTTTGATTTGATCGACGCGCATCATGGCAAACGGTTTACGCTGGCGACGGTCCCCCAGGAGGACAGGACGACCTATGACATGCTGTGCAAAGGCGACAGTTTGGGGGTGTTTCAGGTCGAAAGCCGGGCGCAGATGAACATGCTGCCCCGTCTGAAGCCGCGCGAATTCTATGATCTGGTGATTCAGGTCGCCATCGTGCGCCCCGGCCCGATTCAGGGCGATATGGTGCATCCCTATCTGCGCAGGCGCAGCGGGATCGAGCCCGAGGAATACCCCTCGCCCGGCCCTGAATATGACCCCGATGAATTGCGCAAGGTCCTGCAACGCACCAAGGGCGTGCCGATTTTTCAGGAACAGGCGATGAAAGTCGCGATGGTCGCGGCAGAATTTTCGCCCGATGAGGCCAACCAGTTGCGCAAGGCGATGGCGACTTTCCGGTCGCGGGGGACAATTGGCGAACTAGAGGAAAAAATGGTTGGGCGCATGATCCGGCGCGGCTATGACCCGGAATTTGCGAACCGCTGTTTCAACCAGATCAAGGGTTTTGGTGATTATGGCTTTCCCGAAAGCCACGCCGCCAGTTTCGCGCATCTGGTTTATGTCTCAAGCTGGATCAAACGTCACTATCCGGACGTGTTCTGCGCGGCCTTGCTGAATTCCCAGCCGATGGGGTTTTATGCCCCCGCCCAGATTGTGCGAGACGCCCGTGAACATGGGATCATCGTGCGCGGTGCGGATGTGAATTATTCGGATTGGGATAACACGCTTGAACCGATCTTGCCGGGTGTCTTTGCGGTGCGCTTGGGCCTGCGCCAGATTGACGGGATGCGGCAGGATATGGGGCAGCGGGTGATGGATGCGCGGGCTGCACCCTTTTGCGACCTCAAGGACCTCAAGGAACGCGCAAAACTTGATGCGGGCACGATGCGCAAGCTTGCGGCGGCGGATGCGGTGCGCTCGATGACGCTGGACCGCAGGCAGGCGCTTTGGGATGCGCGTGCGCTGCGGGATGCGCCTGATCTGCCGCTCTTTTCTGAGGAAAGGGACGAAGGGGCAGAGGTGCGTTTCGACCTGCCGCAGATGCCGATCTGCGAACAAGTCGTCGCCGATTATCAAACCACGCGACTGTCCCTGAAGGCGCATCCGATGTCCTTTTTGCGAAAGAGCATGGACAGGCAAGGCTACATCCCGACCCGCATGCTGGATCAGATGCGCAACGGGCAATCCATCAAGCTCGCCGGTATTGTCCTGATCCGGCAGCGTCCGGGCAGCGCCAAGGGCGTGTGTTTCATTACCCTTGAGGATGAAACCGGTGTTGCCAATCTGGTCGTCTGGCCCAAGGTGATGGAGGCGTATCGCAAGGTGATCATGCGCGCCCGCGTGATTGACGTGCGTGGGGTGGTGCAGCGCAGCGAGGATGTGATCCATGTGGTCGCCAACCACCTGACAGATCGCAGTGATGCGCTCGAGCGGCTGTCACATGACCGCATGGAGGCCCCTTTGGCGCATGCCGATGAGGTCAGGAAATCCATTCCCCATGATCCGCGCGGGCAGCACCCGCGCAATCTGCGCGTGATCCCCAAGTCGCGGGACTTCCATTGAAGGGGCTGAGTGGTTGACAGGCCAGACGCAATCCGGGCGCCTGCGGCAAAACCTCTGCTGGAAAACCGCCCATTGGTCTGCGAAGGTTCAACCGGACTATTCGCAAACAGCACTGTGCAAAGGAGTTGAGATCGGTATGGCAACGCAAGAACTGAGCCTCAAAAAGAAATTGGCGGACCCGGACCGGAAACTTACCGCCCATGTCTGCACAATTCCATCTGCCACCGTGCCACAGGCCATGGCCGCTGCCGGTGCAGATGCTGTGATTATCGACATGGAACATGGCGCCGTCGATTACGGATCGGCTCACGCAATGATCGCGGCCACGGCCGGAACCGAATGTGCGCCATTGGTGCGGATCACGCAGAACGATCCGGCCCAGGTCAAGCGTGTTCTTGACCTTGGTGCCGAAGGAATTGTTTTTCCGCTCATTCGCACGGCCAAAGATGCTGAAACGGCGGTCGCTTCGATGCGCTACCCGCCGCATGGAACCCGCGGGTTTGGCCCCTTTCTGGCGCATTCACGCTGGGGTGTCCCGCTGCTGGATTACCGCGATGCGGTGGATGGACAGCTGGTATGCTGCCTGCTGGTCGAAACACGCGACGCGATCGAAAACATAGAAGAAATTTGCGCTGTGCCGGGAATTGACCTGATCGTGCCAGCGCAGTTTGACCTTTCAACCGATTTGGGAATCTCGGGACAATTCGATCATCCGGATTTTCAGGCAGCGATTGCAAAAGTTGAAAAGGCTGCAAATGCGGCCTCGATCCCGCTCGGAAATGTAGGCCTGGCAAAACCGCAGGCGGATGCGCTCTTTGCCAGGGGATACCGGGTGATTGCAGGCTTTGATATCCTGTGGATCAAGGCGGTCGCTGCTGAAACCCAATCGTGGACCGGCACCTGACCCCCGGGAGTGTTGGCGAAATGTGAGAAAGTCCTGAATGCGGCTGAACCTCAAACAACTCGAAGCCTTTGTCTGGGTGGCTGATCTGCAAAGCTTTCGGCGTGCCGCAGAAAGGCTGAACACCACCCAGCCCAATATCTCGGCCCGGATTGCTGGCCTGGAACAGACGTTGGGTACGGTGCTTATGACACGGGATGCAGGCTCGGTCCGGCTGACCGGCAAGGGGCAGGAACTGCTGCCTCTTGTCCGTCGGGTGCTGGATGCGACAGATGCGCTGATCGTGGCCGCGGACCAAAAGACGTTGATTGAAGGGACGCTGCGCCTTGGCGTAACCGAGATGATCGTCCACACTTGGTTGCGTGCCTATTTACGCCAGTTGAAAGACGCCTATCCGCGGCTGTCGGTCGAACTGACCGTCGGTTTTTCGGTCGATCTGGAAAAGGGGTTGGCCGAACGCCGCCTCGATCTGGCCTTGCAGAATGAACCCTTCAGCCGCCTTGCCACCGGCCAGCATGAAATAGGGGCCTATGATCTGATTTGGGTAGCCGCACCCGCCCTTGGCCTTGCCAAAGCGCAGACCATCGAGACACTGGCCGCACAACCCATTCTGACACATGCGCGTGACACGCGGCTCTATGAAGAGATTGCCGCGCATTTCGGTTCCCGCAGGGACCTGTCACCGCGCCTTGTTCCATCCACCAACCTGGCAGCATGCCAGACGATGACAGTTGATGGCATGGGCATCGCCGTCTTGCCCGGCGCCATGGTGGCGCAGAACCTGAAGGCCGGTGACTTGGTGCAGCTCGAATACGACTGGGCACCCGAACCGCTGCATTTCTTTGCCCGATATGACGCTGAGCGCGCGCCACGCTACGTGGCAGAGGCAGCCTTCCTTGCGGCTCAGGTTGCACAGGATCAGTAAGTTTTATCCTTTATATCATTTTAAACAATTGGAAGTGATTGATCGGCCACGTTAACCTGCCTTGCGAAATCAAGAGGTGCCACAAATGCAAAACCACATCCGCATGGGCGTTGATATTGGCGGCACTTTTACAGATGTCGTGCTGGAGGTTGGAAAGGATCAATACTCAACCAAGGTCCTGACAACCTATGCCGCCCCCGAAGATGCCATCATTGACGGGATGCATCAGGTTTGCGCCAAGGCCGGGATTGTGCCGTCGCAGATCGAGCAGATCATCCATGGAACTACATTGGCCACCAATGCCCTGATCGAAAGGCGTGGAGCCAAGACAGCGCTCATCACCACCGAAGGCTTTCGCGATGTCATCGAAATGCGTACGGAAAGCCGATTTGAGCAATATGACCTGAACCTGCAACTGCCTGAGCCACTTTTGCCGCGTCAGCATCGCTTTACCCTTCGCGAGCGCGTGGATGCACGAGGCAATGTCCTGATCGCGCTGGACCGCGCAGACATCGAAGCGCTCGCCGATCAGATCACATCCTTTGGGTTTGAAAGCATCGCCATTGGCCTGATCCACGCCTATCTCAATGGCGACCACGAACAGATGATCCGCGATGTGCTGGCAGAAAAGCTGCCCGGTGTGATGATCTCGCTCTCCTCCGAAGTGTCACCGCAGATGCGCGAATACGAGCGGTTCAACACGACCGTGGCGAACGCCTATATCAAACCGCTGATGAAATCCTATCTGGGTCGCCTTGAAGGGCGTTTGGCCGGGGAGGGTGCAGTCTGCCCGATCTTCCTGATGCACTCGGGCGGCGGGATCATCAGCTTGCAAAGTGCAGCGGAATTCCCCGTCCGACTGGTCGAATCCGGGCCCGCTGGCGGCGCGGTTTTTGCCGCCAATATCGCAGCGCGTTATGGCCTGGACAAGGTGCTGTCCTTCGACATGGGTGGCACGACCGCCAAAATCTGCCTGATCAAGAACCAGACCCCCAAAACCGCCCGTGTGTTCGAGGTTGCCCGGACATACCGCTTCAAGAAAGGGTCTGGCATGCCCATTTCAATCCCCGTCATCGACATGGTCGAGATTGGGGCGGGGGGCGGCAGCCTTGCTCATGTGGATGCGATGCGCCAAATTCGCGTCGGCCCTGAAAGCGCCGGCTCTGAACCGGGGCCTGCCTGTTACGGGCGCGGCGGAGAACGCCCGGCGGTGACGGATGCGGACCTGACGTTGGGCAAGCTTGATCCTGACAACTTCGCCGGTGGATCAATCAAGCTGCACAGCGATGCGTCGGCCAAAGCGCTCACCACCTTGGGTGAACCCCTGGACATGGACGCACAGACCGCCGCCTTTGGCCTGGCCGAAGTTGTCGATGAAAACATGGCCAACGCAGCGCGCGTCCATGCGGTCGAAAATGGCGAAGACCTTGCCGATTACACCATGATCGCGTTCGGCGGGGCAGCGCCGCTGCATGCCGGGCGGCTCTGCGAAAAACTGGGCGTGGACCGGTTGCTGGTTCCAACCGGCGCTGGCGTGGGCTCGGCAATCGGATTTTTGCGCGCACCGTTCAGCTTCGAGGCGACCCGCAGTGTCTACATGAAGCTGTCTGATTTTGCGCCAGGGACCGTCAAAGGCTTGCTCGGTGAGTTGGAAACGGAAGCGACCGGTTTTGTGCGCACCTGCGATGCCAAAGCGCCGATCAAGGCCGAATACAAGGTCTATATGCGCTACACCGGGCAGGGATGGGAAATCCCGATTGCGCTGACAGCCGCGCAGGCCGCCAGCCCGGATGCCGCGACATTTCAGACGCTGTTTGAGGCGGAATATACAACGCTCTTTGGCCGGACGGTCGCAGGCATGGACATCGAAATCACCGTCTGGGCCGTCAACGCCACGACCCAAGCGGCAGCGGCTGATCTGTTGGATGAAACGCCTAAAGGCGCATCTGCGACGGTTGCAAACATCCGCAAGCTGTTCGATCCGGTTGCGGGTGCCGCCAGCGATGCAGCGGTCGTTTCGCGCGAGACCCTCAGACCCGGTGACACTATCGCAGGTCCTGCGCTGATCACCGAGGACGAAACCACCATCGTCGTCCCCGCCAGCCGCACCGCCATTGCGCGCCCCGATGGCACTGTCGACATCACGGAGAAACGGACATGAGCAACGTCGCCTATCAAGTCATGTGGAACCGCTTGATCTCGGTTGTTGAAGAACAGGCACAGGCGCTGGTGCGGACCGCGTTTTCAACATCCGTGCGTGAAGCGGGTGACTTGTCTGCCGGGGTCTATAATGCGGAAGGTTTGATGCTGGCGCAGGCCGTGACTGGCACCCCCGGACACGTCAATGCCATGGCTGATGCCGTCGCCCATTTCATCCGCCGCATCGGGCGCGAGAACATCAACGAAGGCGACGTCTATATCACCAACGACCCGTGGGAAGGCACCGGCCACCTGCATGACATCACCGTCGTCAGCCCGTCATTTCATAACGGCCACCACGTCGGTTTTTTCGCCTGTACCGCACATGTCGTCGATATCGGCGGGCGCGGCTTTGGCGCCGATGCGGCCAGCGTTTATGAAGAAGGCCTTTATATCCCAATCATGAAATTCGCTGATCGCGGGACAGTGGATGAAACCCTGATCCGCATTGTGCGCGGCAATGTCCGCGAGCCGGATCAACTGGTCGGCGATATGTATGCGCTGGCGACGTGTAACGAGATTGGGCACCGTCGCCTGGTTGAGATGATGGATGAATTCGCGCTTGCCGATCTGGAAGGGATCGGTGACTTCATCCTGGAAAATTCGCGCCGTGCCACGTTGGAACGGATCGCGGCCTTGCCACGTGAGACTGCGACGGGCGAGATGCGGATTGACGGGTTCGCCACGCCGATTGATCTCAAAGTGAAGCTGAGCATCGAAAGGGACCGGATGCATTGCGATTTCACCGGGACATCGGGCCTCGACAAAAAGGGGATCAACGTACCCTTGGTCTATACCAAGGCCTATGCATGCTACGCGCTCAAATGCGCGATCGCCCCTGAAATCCCCAATAATGCGGCCTCATTGGCCCCGTTCGAGGTTTCGGCCCCTGTCGATAGCATCGTCAATGCGGTCCACCCGGCTCCCGTCGCTTTACGCCATGTCATCGGCCATATGATCCCTGATACGGTCTATGATGCCCTCGACAAGATTCTGCCTGCCACCGTGCCCGCGGAAGGGGCCGGGTGCCTGTGCAATTTTCAGGTTTCGCTGCGCCCTGCACCGGGCAAACAAGGGCAGCGGTCCGAGGTGCTGACCTTCAACTCAGGCGGCGCAGGGGCGCGTCCATCGGTGGACGGGCTGAACGCAACGGCGTTCCCTTCGGGCGTGATGACCATGCCGATTGAGGCGACCGAACACACCGGTCCTGTCATCATCTGGCGCAAGGAATTGCGCCCTGACAGCGGTGGTGCGGGCGAACACCGAGGGGGTCTGGGTCAATGTATGGAAGTGGGGGCCGATGCTGGCCACGAATTCGACTTTTCCGCCATGTTTGACCGGGTCGATCACCCCGCACGTGGGCGGCAAGGCGGGCAGGATGGTGCGCCCACGACCATTGCGCAGGACGACGGCACGCCCATGCAGGGCAAAGGCAAACAGCACGTGTCCGAAGGGCGGCGCGTGATGCTCGCCTTCCCCGGCGGGGCCGGTTACGGCGAGGCGTCGCATCGGGACCCCGCATTGGTCAAACGCGACCTTGCGCGCGGCTATATTTCTGCCGAAGCTGCACGGGATGACTATGGGATGAGCGCGGAGGCGGTTGAGGCCGTTCTTGCCGCCGTCGCGAAGGGAGAAACCGCATGACGCAAGCGCCAGCCAGGACCAGCTATGATGTCGTGATTGTCGGCGGGGCGATGTATGGCTCATCGGTGGCGTGGTTCCTGACGGACAACCCGGATTTTGACGGCTCGATCCTCGTGGTGGAACGCGATCCGACCTATGAATTCACCTCGACCGCACACACAAATTCCTGCATGCGCCAGCAGTTCAGCCGCGAGATCAACGTGCGTGTGTCGCAGTTCGCCGCAGATTTCGTCAAGAATTTCCGCCACTATATGGGCGGTGATGCGCGCGTGCCTGACCTTGCATTGCAAAGCTATGGCTACATGTATCTGGCGGACAATGCGGACTTCGCAGCGACCCTGCGCGAAAGCCAGAAATTGCAGGCCGCTTGCGGTGCAGGCACCAAACATATGACGCCGGATGAGATCGCCCGCGACTACCCGTTTTACAATCTCGATGACATTGTAGCCGCCAACCATAACCTCGTGGATGAGGGCTATTTCGACGGAAATACGCTTTTTGACTGGTGGAGACGGTCTGCCAAGGAACGCGGTGCGGAATACCTCACCAATGAAGTCATCGCGATGAACCGCAACGCGGCAGGCACGAAAGTAGAAAGCGTGATCCTCAAATCAGGTGAGGTCGTGGGGTGCGGCACCGTCGTCAACGCGTCCGGCCCGCGCGCCGTGCTGACCAGCCGCATGGCTGGGATCGAGATCCCGGTGGAACCGCGCAAGCGCTACACCTTTATCTTCGAGGCGGAAAAGCCGCTCGACCGCGACCTGCCACTGACCATCGACCCATCGGGCGTCCATATGCGGACCGATGGCACCTATTACCTCGCGGGCTGCCCCCCGGATGAGGACCCGGCGGTGGATTATGATGACTTCGTGCAGGACCACAGCATCTGGGAAAACAAGGTCTGGCCCATCCTTGCCACCCGTATTCCGCAGTTTGAGGCGATCAGGCTGCGCAATTCATGGGCCGGGCATTACGCCTATAACACTTTCGATCAGAACGCGATTTTGGGGCCGCATACGGAAGTTGAGAACTTCATCTTCGTCAACGGTTTCTCGGGGCATGGCTTTCAGCAATCCCCGGCGATGGGGAGAGGGACTGCGGAACTGATCGCCTATGGCGAATACCGCGCGCTTGACCTCAGCCCTTTCAACTATGACCGGATCGAAGCGGGTGAAAAATTTGTCGAAAAGGCTGTAATATGAAGATGGTTCCAAATGCATTTCTTGCGGCAATCCGTGAAGGACGCCAGCAAATCGGCCTTTGGGTCAGCCTGTCGCATAACTATGCCGCCGAGGTGGTGGCGGGTGCGGGCTACGATTGGCTCTTGGTTGATATGGAGCATTCGCCAAGCGACATGGGCACGGTTCTGGGCCAGTTGCAGGCCATCGCACCCTATGGATCAACCGCAATCGTGAGACCACCGTGGAATGATACGGTGATGGTCAAACGCCTGCTGGATGTGGGCGCGCCGGGGCTGCTGTTTCCGATGGTGCAATCCGTCAGAGAGGCCCAGTCAGCAGTCGCTGCCTGCCGCTATCCGCCTCATGGTGTACGTGGGGTGGCAGGGTCGATCCGTGCAAGCAACTTTGGCCGGATCACGGATTATCAGTCCAATGCAGACGATCAGACAGCCGTCATCGTCCAGGTCGAAACCCGGGCGGCCGTCGCGCAGGCGCTGGAAATCGGGCAGGTGGATGGTGTGGATGGCGTGTTCTTCGGCCCCGCCGATATTGCCGCCGATATGGGGCTCTTGGGCAGTCACATGTCCGATGAGGTGTGGGATCTGATCCTGCCTGCCGCGCGCAGGCTCATGGAGGCTGGCATCCCTGTTGGCACGCTCGTGACTGATCCGGCCTTTGCCAAAAAACTCCTCGCCGAGGGCTTTACCTTTGTCGCCTGCGGCACCGATACAAATTTGCTGGCCAAAGGGGCCGATGCTTTGCTGGCGCAGATGCGCGCGGCAACCGGAAAGGAAAACACATGAAGAAACTTGTTCTGACTGGGGCCGCTGGCCGCCTTGGGTCTTACCTGCGCGAGCCGCTGACAAAGATGTGCGATGAGCTGGTCTCGACCGATATCGCCGATGATATCGGCAAGCTCTACGCCGGGGAAACCTATGTAAAAGCGGACCTGTCCAGCCTTGATGCCATGCTCAAGGTCATCGAAGGCGCTGATATGGTTGTCCATTTCGGGGCAATCGGGGACGAGGCACCATGGGATGACATCCTGCAATCCAATATCATTGGGGCCTATAACGTGTGGGAGGCCGCCTATCGTTGTGGCGTCAAGCGGGTGGTCTATGCCAGCTCGGTACACGCGGTCGGCATGCATAAAAAAACCGACACCATCGGGCTTGATGCGCCGCACCGTCCCGATACCTACTATGGCCTTGCCAAATGTTTCTGCGAGGACCTTGCCAGCCTTTATTGGGACAAGCGCGGGGTCGAGAGCGTGTGTATGCGGATATTCTCCTGCGCCCAGGCCAATAACGCGCGCAGCATCGGCACATGGCTGTCTTATGACGACCTGATCCATCTGGTTGAGCGGTCCATCGACAGCCCCGTGGTTGGATTCACCACCGTGTATGGCATTTCCAACAATGACCGCGCTGTGGTCGATAACTCCAGGGCCGGGCATTTGGGCTACCGCCCCAAGGATAACGCCGAAGATTTCGCCAAAGAGGTCTTCGCCGACACTCCGCCACTGGACAACAAGGACCTTGCAAACCTTTGCATCGGCGGGCCGTTTGCGACAGTGGAATTAGGAAACTCAGGCGCTGCTGCGCTGGGTGTTATCGATGATCGGAAAGAAACATGAGCAAGCAGGTAGCACTTATCGTTGGTGGTGGCTCCGGGATCGGCGCCGACGCTGCGCGAAAACTGGCCGCAGACGGGTGGGATATCGCCGTCATGTCATCCTCGGGGAAAGGTGAGGCGCTGGGTAAGGAACTGGGCGGTCTGGGGTTTACCGGGTCAAACCTGATTGTCGCCGATCTGGAGGAATTTGTCACAGCTGCGATGGCACGTTTCGGTCGCATCGATGCGGTGATTAACTGCACCGGACATGGCCCCAAAGGTCCCGTCGATGAGATCAGTGACGAGGATTGGCACCTTGGCATGGATTACTACATGCTCAATGTGGTGCGGATGGTGCGGATCGTGCAGCCGATCATGGTGGCGCAGAACGCCGGATCGATTGTCAATATCTCGACTTTTGCCGCGTTTGAGCCTGACCCGGACTTCCCGACCTCGGCGATTTTCCGGGCCTCTTTGGCAGGCTACACCAAACTCTGGAGCAACAAGTTTGCCAGCACGGGCTTGCGCATGAACAACGTCCTGCCTGGTTTCATCGACAGCCTGCCAGAAAAAGAGGACCGGATCGCCCGGATCCCGGCAGGGCGCTACGCGAAGGTGCAAGAGCTATCAAACGTCATTGCGTTTCTGGCGTCGGATGCATCAAGTTACATCAACGGGCAGAATCTGCGGGTCGATGGAGGCCTGACGGTGTCGCTTTGAATTAGGTCCGCTTGCCGCCTTGCACGACCCACATTCCCGCAAGGATCAACCCAACACCAAGGCTGCGCGCGGCGAGATTGCCGGGCGCACCCATGATGATGTCAAGGATGACTCCGGAAGTCATCTGGCCTGCAATGATGAGCAGCGCCGTATGGGCAGCCCCAATGCGGGCGATCAGCCAGCTGCCCGCCGCAACAAAGATCACGCCAACAGGTCCACCGAAGTAGGCCCACCAGGGTGCGGCCCCAGGCTCACCTGCAAAAAGGCCTCCGACCAGCAGCGCCACACCCGTAATGAAAACCAGCCCGACCGTATGGTTCCAGAACGACGATTCCATCGCAGATGTCGAAAGCGCCAGGCGCCCGTTGACCTGGCGGCTCAGTGAAACCAGCACGCCGGCAAGGATCGCAAGTGCAGCAAAAAAGATCATGACCCGCTCCCAAGAAAGATCAGGATCAGGCTGCCGGTGATAATCAGGACCAGCGCGAGGATGTCGCGCCGGACCGGCGTTCGCTGTGGCAGTCCGAACATGCCACGCATGTCAGCGAAGAGGCTGAATACCATTTGCCCCGCCAGGCCCAGGGCGATCGTCCCGGACAATGCCAAACCACTGTTGAGTGCCGCAGAGCTCAGCATGACGGTCACAGCACCCGATACCCCGCCCAGATAAACCCAAAGGGGCGGGCGTTTGGTGTGCGCCCGCTTTGGTTTCAGGACCGACAAGACCAGCAAAGCGGTGATCGTTCCTGTCAGATGCGGCACCCAGGATGCAAAAAACAGTGATCCATAGGCCGCCAGTGTCCCATTGAACAGCACCATGAAAGACAGCAGCCCGCCGGTGCCGAAAGCAGCCGCAAAATACAAAGGTCGGGTAGATTGATTTCGCTGCGACATGGCCGCAGGTGTCTAGCCTTCCGAAGAGGAACGCAACTGTTGCAGATGCTTTACCGCGCCAAAATGCTGCTTGGGTTGTTCCGGGCGTGACGACTTGATGCGACGCAACTGCCCGATCAGGACCCGTTCCGGCCTGGAAAGTCGCAAGGCAGCATAATGCGACATCCACGCTGGCAACGCATCAACAGCATGTGCATGCAGCACGACTTTCTTTTCCTGAACAGTCAGATCATCAAAGGGGACACTGCTATGCTGCTTGCGCATCAGGTCCACGCTCAGCGCGGTCAATTGCGGCAGATCGCCCTCATCAGGTGGAGCAGTAATTGCGGATTGATAGATTTCAGGCAGGTCGGCATCCAATGCCGCAAAGCGACGCTTTGCAGCCAAATGGCCAATCAGCCCCAGAAGGGCCACACTGATTAACACTGATGCAAGACCAATTGACAAATTCAACCCTCAACACTGCTCCTGCCTACCGCATATTGTATGCATTTGTCGATAATTAGTCCAAATGTGTACTTTACTGGGCCACAGGGACAACACTGCGGCAGCGAGAAGGCGGAGAGGTCGTTGACACCCTGCGAATCCCCTCTATAAGCCGCGCATTCATTGGTGTTGGTGGACCGCGCAAGCGGAACCCTGTCGTCCCGGCAAAATCCGGGAAAAGGACAACGCCCTTCAAAACAAAACGAAGGAGATCAGCCGTGACAAAACGCACCGCTGCCAAGTACAAAATTGACCGCCGGATGGGTGAAAACATCTGGGGTCGTCCGAAATCCCCCGTTAACCGTCGTGAATATGGCCCCGGCCAGCACGGCCAGCGCCGCAAGGGCAAGCTGTCCGACTTTGGTATCCAGCTGCGCGCCAAGCAAAAGCTGAAGGGGTACTATGGCGACCTGACAGAAAAGCAGTTCCGCCGCATCTTTGGCGAAGCCGAGCGTGTGAAGGGTGACACAGGCGAAAACCTCATCGGTCTGCTGGAGCGTCGTCTGGATGCGGTTGTCTACCGCGCCAAGTTTGTCCCAACCATCTTTGCCGCGCGCCAGTTCGTGAACCACGGCCATGTGACAGTGAACGGCAAGCGGGTGAACGTCCCCTCCTACCGCGTGAAAGAGGGCGATGTGATCGAAGTGCGTCAGAAGTCCAAGCAGCTTGAGCTGGTCCTGGTTGCCTCTCAGCTTCCAGAGCGTGACGTTCCTGACTACATGCAGGTTGACCATTCCAAGATGACAGCCGAATTCGTCCGCACACCCGGCCTGGGCGATGTGCCTTATCCGGTTGCGATGGAACCAAACCTTGTGGTCGAATTCTACGCCAAGAACTGATTTCTGATACCGTCAGAAATTATCCCGGACCTGATCCGGATTCTCACACCCAGGGCCGCCCAGATGGGCGGCCTTTTTCGTTTTCGTGACCTCAAGCCAGAAAATGTCGCGAAATGGCAAGCTCGTTGGATCGTTCCCGCAACACTGCTCTCATGACACCGCTCGACTTTGTTCATGTCCTGACCTGGACGGCGCTGCCGCGAGATGTGCAAACGCAGGTCAAGCTTTGCCTGCTTGATCTTATTGGCGTAGGGATCGCCGGGCGCGCCACGCGCCTTTCCGGAATTGTCCATGACTACGTGACTTCCGAACATGCAGGCCAGATTGCGCTGCCCTTTGATCGGGCCACAGCCTCTGCAACCGGCGTGGCACTGGCCTATGGAATGACCATCGACAGTATTGATGCGCATGATGGCTTTAATCCGGCCAAGGGCCACATTGGTTGCCTGCTTTGGCCTGCCGTCTTTGCCAACGGAGCAAACGCGACCGGTAAGGAACTGCTGACGGCGCTGGCGATGGGATACGAGTTCGGCGCCCGTTGCAGCATCGCACAACATCAAAGCGTGCCGGATTATCATACATCTGGCAGTTGGGGGGCTGTTGCCGCCGCCGCGGCCAGCGCGCGCTTGCAGGGCCTCAGCGCTGAACACACGCGCGAAGCGCTGGGAATTGCAGAATACCACGGCCCCCGAAGCCAGATGATGCGGGTCATCGACCATCCCACAATGCTCAAGGACGGCTCCGGGTGGGGGGCAATGTGCGGGGTGTCCGCCGCACGACTTGCGGCCAGGGGTTTTACCGGCGCGCCCGCAATAACGGTGGAGGAACAGCCAGAAGTCTGGGCCGACCTGGGCCAGCACTGGTATCTGCGCGAGCAGTATTTCAAGCCTTACCCGGTCTGCCGTTGGGCGCAGGCCCCCGTCGAAGCGATGCTTGCGTTGCGCGCGCGCCATCGGTTGCAATCGGGCGATATCGCACGAATTACAATCGAGAGCTTTCATGAAGCCACACGGCTCGCCAAGGCCGAGCCAAAAACGACCGAAGAGGCGCAGTATTCCACCTCTTATCCGGTCGCCGTCGCCGCCGTGCTTGGGCAGTTGGACGCTGCCGATATTGCCGGAGAGACCATGCAGAACCCCGAGGTGCTTCGGCTGTCCGGAACGCTTGTCATGCGTGAAAACAGTCAGGCAAACACGGCATTTCCCTTGCAGCGCATGGCACGGGTCGCTGTGACATTGCATGACGGAAGAACGCTCAGCAGCGGCTGGCACGAGCCGAAATGGGAACACACCCACCCACCCACGGCCGCTGAGTTGTATGATAAGTTCAGCGCCTACGCGCAGCCCGTCATCGGCGCCACGCGCGCCGAGGCTCTTCAACGGGCTGTTTTGGCGCTGGATCAGACCTCATCAGCGCCCCTTTACAATCTGTTGACACAACCCATCTGACAACGCCCGTCGCGGGGGACCGGACAATTCACTCCGGTTCACCTTGGCACTGGCCTTGCACCGGGCAGGGCGATAGAACGGGCGAAACGAGACGGGAACGTAACTATGGCTGACGGCATTCAACCTCAACCGGGCATTTTGGACATCGCACTTTACCAGGGCGGCGCGTCCCATCTTGATGGCGTCAGCAATGCGCTCAAGCTGTCGTCAAACGAAAATCCCTTGGGGCCAAGCGATGCCGCGAAAGAGGCGGTGGCGCGCGCTGCACATAACCTGCACCGCTATCCGCCCACCGACCACGCCGGCCTGCGCACAGCAATCGCTGAAGTCTGGGGCGTTGATGCGGCGCGCGTGTTTTGTGGCGTTGGCTCAGGCGATGTACTGAAACTGCTGGCCGAGGCCTATGCCGGGCCTGGTGACGAGGTTTTGTTCACAGAACACGGTTTTTCAATGTATCCGATCTATGCCCACGCTTGTGGCGCGACCCCCGTGGTCGTGCCCGAGAACGAGCGTGTGGTCGATGTCGATGCCATCCTGGCTGCCTGCACCGACAAGACCAGGCTGGTGTTCATCGCCAACCCCGCCAACCCCACCGGCACCATGATCGGTCAGGCAGAGGTCGCACGTCTTGCTGAAGGGCTGCCATCGCAGGTGCTTTTGGTGCTGGATGGGGCCTATGCGGAATTCGTTGATGGGTTTGATGCGGGCAAAGCGCTGGTCGAGGCGCGCGACAACGTGGTCATGTCGCGCACGTTTTCAAAGATCTACGGGCTGGGCGGGATGCGCGTCGGCTGGGGCTATGGCCCGCAGCCGGTGATTGATGTGCTGAACCGGATCAGGGGGCCGTTCAACCTGTCCAGCGCAGCGCTCGCTGCTGCCGAGGCCGCCGTTCGCGACACCACCCATACCGAAAAATGCCGGATCGAGAACGCCAAATGGCGCGACTGGCTGGCCAATGCGCTGGCTGAACTGGGGGTGCCGTCGGACACTTCGACCGCGAATTTCATTCTTGCCCGTTTTACCGATGAGGATGAGGCAAACGCCTGCGACGACCATCTGCGCAGCCAGGGCATTATCGTGCGGCGTGTTGCAGGCTATGGCCTGCCGCATTGCCTGCGCATTACCGTGGGCGATGAAAGCGCCTGCCGGCGCGTAGCCCATGCGGTTGCCCAATTCAAAGGTGCGGAATAATGGCGCAGATATATGATCGTGTGGCGTTGATCGGCCTTGGCCTGATCGCCTCATCCATGTGTCACGCCATGCGGCGCGCCGGGCTGGCGGGCGAGATCGTCGGCTATGCCCGCTCTGCCGAAACCCGCGATATCGCGCGCGACATTGGCCTGTGCGACATAGTTTGCGAAACAGCGGCAGAGGCTGCCCAGGACGCCGATCTTGTCGTGCTTTGCGTGCCCGTCGGGGCCATGGACAGCGTGGCCCGTGAAATCGGCCCGGTTCTGAAACCCGGCGCGACCGTCAGCGATGTGGGATCGGTCAAGCGCACGGTGATCGAGGCCGTGGGGCCGCATGTTCCCGAAGATGTCCATTTCATCCCTGCCCACCCTTTGGCAGGCACCGAGCACTCCGGCCCGCGGTCCGGTTTTGCCGAGTTGTTTGACAACCGCTACACCATCCTTGTGCCGGTAGAAGGCAGCGATCCGCAGGCCATTGAACGCCTCAAGGCATTCTGGACCGGGATCGGCGCGTTGACCGAAACGATGGACGCCGAGCATCACGATCTGGTGCTGGCCGTCACCAGCCACACGCCGCACCTGATAGCCTACACCATGGTTGGCGTTGCCGATGATCTGCGGCGCGTGACCGATAGCGAAGTTATCAAGTATTCTGCCGCTGGTTTCCGCGATTTCACGCGCATTGCCGCCTCTGACCCGGTGATGTGGCGCGATGTGTTCCTGAGCAACAAGGAAGCCACGCTGGAAATCCTTGGCCGTTTCACAGAGGAGCTTTTTGCCCTGCAACGCGCGATCCGGCAGGGCGATGGCGATCATCTGCACGACTATTTCACCCGCACCCGCGCGATTAGGCGTGGCATCATCGAGGCAGGCCAGGATACTGATGCGCCGGACTTTGGGCGCTCCAAGGCCCGCAAGGACTGAGCGCAAAAGGGCGTTTATGGCCAAAAGCGCCGGGCGCGTGTCGGCTTCAGGTGCCTCCGGCGGGAGTATTTGTTGGCAAGATGATGTGAAAGTGGTGGCTTTACCCTTTTGCAGGGGGGCCCTATAAGCGCCATCATGTTGCGGCAGATGATCATAAGCATTATTTGCCCGGCGGTTTGACAGCCTCAGACCTGCCGGGAAAAGGTGTCTGCGTGTGCGCACCGATCTCTCACGATATCTCTGATAATGACTGCTTGAAGGACGCCACCCATGTGCGCCGAAACACCCGACTATAAACAAACCCTGAACCTGCCACGTACCGATTTCCCGATGCGCGCCGGACTGCCCAAACGCGAGCCTGAATGGCTTGAGCGTTGGGGAAAGATCGGGGTCTATGATCGCCTGCGCGACAAGGCCGCTGGCCGCGAACCATTTACCCTGCACGATGGCCCGCCCTATGCGAACGGGCATTTGCACATCGGTCATGCGCTCAACAAGATCCTCAAGGATATGGTGGTGCGCAGCCAGCAAATGATGGGCCGCGATGCGCGCTATGTGCCGGGCTGGGATTGCCACGGGTTGCCGATCGAATGGAAGATTGAAGAACAATATCGCGCCAAGGGCCGCGACAAGGACGACGTGAATGTTGTCGATTTCCGTCAGGAATGCCGCAAGTTCGCCGAAGGCTGGGTCAACATCCAGCGTGAAGAATTCAAGCGTCTGGGCGTCACTGGCAATTGGGCCGATCCCTATCTGACGATGAACTTCCACGCCGAGCGTGTGATCGCCGAGGAATTCCAGACGTTCCTGATGAACGGCACGCTTTATCAGGGCTCCAAGCCCGTGATGTGGTCACCCGTTGAGAAGACAGCGCTGGCCGAGGCCGAGGTGGAGTATCACGACCGCCAGACAGATGCGATCTGGGTGAAATTTCCCTGTGTGGAAGGGCCAGAAGGCTTTGAACGCGCCAAAGTCCTGATCTGGACGACAACACCATGGACCATCCCGCAAAACCGTGCGGTCTGCTTTGGCCCTGCGATCAGCTATGGTCTTTATGAGGTCACTGATTGTCCGGAAGAATGCTGGGCTACGGTCGGCGAACGCCTGGTGATGGCCGATAATCTGGCCGACGACACCTTTGCTGCCGCGCGTCTGGACGGTGACATGTATCGCCGTCTGCGCGATGTGACGCCTGATGAATTGGCGCAACTGACCTGTGCACACCCGCTGCGCGGTGCCGAGGGAGCGGCGGGCGAGTGGGACTTTGACGTACCCTTGCTGCCCGGCGATCACGTGACCGATGATGCCGGCACCGGCTTTGTGCATACCGCGCCCAGCCACGGTGATGATGACTATGCCATCGGGGTCAAGCACGGCTTGCCGATGACCTACAACATCCTTGATGACAGCTCTTTCCGGGCAGACCTGCCGTTCTTTGGAGGCGAGGCGGTTCTGAAACCCAACGGCAAACCGGGCGGGGCAAACAAGGCGGTCATCGACAAGCTGGTCGAGGTCGGCGCACTGCTGGCGCGCAAGCGCCTCACGATTTCTGACGCGCACAGCTGGCGGTCCAAGGCCCCGGTTATCCGCCTCAACCGTCCGCAGTGGTTTGCCGCAATCGACAAGGCTGTCGGTGACGCGCAGGACACTTACGGCACAACCATCCGCGAACGTGCGCTGCGTTCGATCGACGAGTTGGTGACATGGACCCCGCAAACGGGCCGCAACCGGCTTTACTCCATGATCGAAGCGCGCCCGGACTGGGTGCTGTCGCGCCAACGCGCATGGGGTGTGCCATTGACGTGCTTTGTGAAGAAAGGCGCGCAGCCCTCCGACCCCGATTACCTGCTGCGCAATGAGGCGGTGAATGCCCGCATTCTTGAGGCATTCGAGACCGAAGGCGCAGATGCATGGTACAAGGATGGCGCCAAAGAGCGGTTCCTTGGCAATGATGCGGACCAAGACGCATATGATCAGGTGTTTGATATCCTGGACGTCTGGTTCGACAGTGGTTCAACCCATGCCTTTGTTCTGCGCGACCGCGCAGACGGGTCCGAGGACGGCATGGCGGATGTCTATCTGGAAGGCACTGACCAGCATCGCGGATGGTTCCATTCGTCGATGTTGCAGGCTTGCGGCACAATGGGTCATGCGCCTTATCGGGCCGTGGTGACGCATGCCTTTACGCTGGATGCCAAGGGCGAGAAGATGTCGAAATCGCTGGGCAATATCATCGCACCTGAAAAGGTCGTGCAGCAATATGGCGCTGATATCCTCCGCCTTTGGGTGGCGACGACCGACTACAAGCACGACCACCGGATCGGCGATGAGATTCTCAAAGGTGTGGCGGACAGCTATCGCCGATTGCGCAATACGCTGCGCTTCATGCTGGGATCGCTGGCCGATTTCAACGAAAGCGACCGCGTTGAACCAGGCGAGATGCCGGAACTGGAGCGTTGGGTACTGCACCGTCTGGCTGAGTTGGATGAGCAGGTTCGCGCTGGCTATGCCAAATACGATTTCCAGGGCGTGTTCCAGGCGGTCTTTACCTTCGCCACGGTCGAGCTGTCCGCGTTCTACTTCGACATCCGCAAAGACGCGCTTTATTGCGACGGTGATACAACCCGCCGCCGCGCAGCCCGCACGGTGCTGGATATGCTGTTCCACCGGCTGACGAAATGGTTAGCGCCGATGCTGACCTTTACGATGGAGGAGGTCTGGCTCGAACGCTTTGATGGTGCGGAAAGTTCGGTCCATCTGGAAGACTTTGCCGAAACACCTGCCGCGTGGCGCGATGATGCCTTGGCTGCAAAATGGGCCGAGGTGCGCAAAGTGCGCCGTGTCGTCACCGGCGCGCTTGAGGTGGAGCGGACCGCCAAAGTCATCGGTGCCTCGCTCGAGGCCGCGCCAACCGTCTTTGTCAGCGCCGAAACCGCCAAGCTGCTGGAAACCGTGAGCTTTGATGATCTTTGCATTACCTCTGGTATTTCCGTCTCGACAGAGGCGGCCCCGGACGGTGCGTTCCGACTGGATGAGATCGCCGATGTGGCGGTTGTCTTTGGACGGGCAGCGGGCGAAAAATGCCAGCGTTGCTGGAAAATCCTGCCGGACGTGGGCACCCATACCCATCCCGGCGTCTGCGGGCGCTGTAATGAGGCGCTGGGCTGATGCAATACGGTGACCCCCAGTCAGTTGAACGCATGCGGGCGGATTTTGCCCGTCAGGGTGCAATGTCAACGATGGGGATCACCATATCCGACGTGGCACCGGGGCGCGTGGTTCTGGAGATGCCGTTCAACGCCGACTTTTCGCAGCAACATGGGTTTATCCATGCCGGGGTAATCACATCCGGCGTGGACAGCGCCTGCGGATTTGCGGCGCTGACGCTGATGGCGCCGGACAGTGAAGTGCTGACCGTTGAGTTCAAATGCAGCTTTCTCGCACCCGCACGCGGTGAATTTTTCCGCCTCGAAGGCAATGTCATCAAGCCGGGGCGCACTCTGACCTTCACCGAAGGCCGTGCCGTTGCAATTGATGCTGGGCGCGAAACGACGGTGGCCACGATCACCGCGACGATGATGGCGGTGCGTGGGCGCAGGCCGTGATCTGCGCGGTGTCCCCCGTGGGCCCTTTGGGGGCGCATGCGGTGGATGGCGCTGTGACAGACCTGGTTTGGGGGCAGGACGGAAACCTGATTGACGGGCCACTGTTTCAGCAACTCAGCGGTGAGTTGACCGCCTATTTCGCGGGTGATCTCCGGCATTTCCAGACCCCTGTGGCCCCGCGCGGCAGCGATTTTCAACAACGCTTCTACACCGCGCTCTGCGCCATTCCTTACGGGCAAACACGGACCTATGGCGATTTGGCGCAAGACCTGGGCGTTTCGGCGCAGGCGATCGGACAGGCCTGCGGGGCCAACCCCATCCCGATCCTCATCCCATGCCATCGGGTGCTGGCGGCGGATGGAGTGGGGGGCTACTCTGGGGCGGGCGGGATTGAGGCCAAAGTGGCCCTCCTGCGGCTTGAAGGTGCGGCCGGGTTGTTGATTTAAGCGCCCTTGCGCTCGGGAATGATCTGCTGTGCAGCACCGGCAAGGAGCAGATAGACCGAGGTAATAATCAGCCCCCAATTTGCCCAGTTGGCTGAGCTGAAATCAAACCAGGCCATCCAGCCGGCAAAGAGCGTCCAACCCAGCGCCATTGGCAATGTCACGGTTCGCCAGCGTTCGGTGCGCACCGGATGGACGAACTTCACTGGTACGAACATAGTGATCGCAAGACAGCCCACCAGCACCAGCGACACCCAGAAATTCGGTAACAATGCAAATATCACCAGCACAACCATGTTCCAGCACCCTGGAAATCCCGAAAAGGAATTGTCCTTTGTTTTCATCCGCGTGTCGGCAAAATACATGGCAGAGGCAAAGGTGATGATGATGATTGCAAACCAGCCCGTCCAGCCTGGCAACAGGCCCGATTTGAAAAGCGCATAGGCCGGGACAAAAACATAGGTCAGATAATCGATGATCAGATCCAACAGCACGCCGTCAAAGGCCGGCGCGTTGGTTTTGACATCATATTTACGGGCCAGCGGGCCATCGATGCCATCAACAAAGAAAGCAATGACGAGCCATAGAAACATCAGGCTCCATTGTTCTTCTGCGGCGGCCAGCATTGCCAACATCGCAAAGACCGCACCGGTGGCGGTGAACAGGTGAACAAACAGGGCTTTGGCACGAAGTGTCATGAGAACCTGTCATGGTGGAAAAAGCCCGGAGGGGCAACGGTTGTCAGGCTTTCGGATGCGCTTTTTCGTAGACGGACATCAGCTGCGCTGCATCGACAGCGGTGTAGGCTTGGGTGGTAGACAGCGAAGCATGCCCCAAAAGCTCCTGGATCGTGCGCAGATCACCACCGGCGGCCAGCAAATGCGTGGCAAAGGAATGGCGCAATGCGTGGGGGGTTGCCGTCGCGGGCAGGCCCAGTTGCAAGCGGGCCTGCTCCATGACTTTCTGGATCGCCCGCGGCGAAAGGGCACCCCCGCGGATCGCGCGAAAAATCGGGGCGGTTTCGGTGACAGGATAGGGGCAAAGCCGCAGGTAGGCATCGACAGCATCGCGTGCAGGGTCGATGACAGGAACGATGCGTTCCTTATTGCCTTTGCCCAGAATGCGCAGAACCGGTGGCAAAGGAACATCGGCACCTGTCAGTCCCAGCGCCTCTGATATCCGCAGCCCGCACCCGTAAAGCAGTGTGACGACCGCCGCGTCGCGGGCCGCGACCCATGGCTCCCTGGCTTGCAGTTGAGCCGTGTCGATCATGGCGGCGGCGGCATCGACCTCGAGTGGGCGCGGCAGCTTGCGTTGAAACTTTGGCGCGCGGGTGGACAAAACGGCAGTGGGCTCAAACCCCTCGCGCTCTGCCAGCCAGCGGTAAAATGACTTCACCGCCGAGAGTGACCGCGCCAGCGACCGTGCACCCACTCCGCGCGCGCGTTCATGGGCCATCCATGCACGCATATCGCGCTGGGTAACGCGCGCAATCGGGGCCAATCCCTGACTGCCACCATGATGCTGGGACATGAAAGCCAGAAACCCCAGCACATCGCTTTGATAGGCCTTGAGCGTGTTCTCTGCCGCCCCGACCAAGGCGCGTTGGCCCGCCAGCCAGGCGCCCAAAGCGTCAGACAGGGCGGGCGCGATCATGGGATCATGCCAACCAGCGGCGGACAACCCGTTCAAACACGCCAATAAAGAACGTCAACAGATCGGTGCCTTGCTGCGGGGTGAATTGCAGCGGGTCCTCGCTGCCCATCACCAGCATGGCGGGCAGGCGGTCGGGACCAAGATCAACCTTCAGGCAGGCCTCGGATTTGATGTATTCGGCCCGCGTGCCATAAAGACTGCCGCCGACCTTGTGAAATTCGCGCAATGTGATCTGGCGGGCAGGCATGTTGCGGCCAAGGGTGACGTAACCTTCGACAAATCCTTCGGGCATGATTGCCACGGCCGCACCCGCGCTTTCATCGGAGTCTTGCAAATTGCTTTCCAGAACCAGGCGGACAGCGTCAACGCGCAGGATGTCGGCGACTTCGCCAGAGAGATCCGCAAGGAAACGCTCGAATGTGCTTGCATCCAGCATCCGCAAGATCGCGCGGTGGATCTGGTTCGTGCCGGCCAGGTTGTCATAGGCGGCAGCAATCACATTGCGATGCGTGTCCTCAAGCCGGTCAAAGCGGGCTTCCAGCCGCTCCATCGCCACGGAACGCAGATCAACGATATTGCCTTTGGCCTGGTCTGCGTTTGCGCCCACGAGGGCGCGCATCACGTCGGCATCCTCCAAAAGGACATCAGGGTTTGCGATGATCTTCTCGCGAAGGTCATCGGCCATAAGTGGTTTGTTCATGAGCCTGCTCTGCTTTGTGTTTTTTGTCACGTTAGCAGAGGGTTGCCGGGTTTGTCGCAGGGTTTTTGCGCACAAGTCACAGGGCGTGGCACTTTTGCCCTACCTTTGAAAGCGGCAAGGCAGGAGATCACCCACCTTGCCCTCACCGCTTTTAGACGATCTTGATGCCTGCTTTTTCTGCATCTGCCATGAATGCGGCCAGGCCTTTGTCCGTCAGCACGTGACTTGCCATCGCCTTAATCACGGCGGGCGGGGCTGTTGCCACATCGGCACCGATCTTGGCGCAATCGCTCATGTGATTGGCGGAGCGGATCGAGGCGGCAAGGATATTGGTCTCAAACCCGTAGTTGTCATAAATCGTGCGGATATCCTCGATCAGTTCCAGACCGTCCATGTTCAGATCATCCAGACGCCCGATGAAGGGGCTGATGAATGTCGCCCCGGCCTTGGCAGCGAGCAACGCCTGATTGGCCGAGAAGCAAAGCGTGACGTTCACCATGATCCCGTCATCTGTCAATGTCTTGCAGGTCTTCAGCCCCGCCCAGGTCAGCGGCACCTTCACGGCGATGTTGTCAGCGATCTTGGCGAGCTTTCGACCCTCGGCCAGCATGTCGTCTGCCTCAAGTGCGACCACCTCGGCCGAGACGGGGCCAGAGACCATGTCGCAAATCTCTTTTGTCACTTCCAGAATATCGCGCCCGGATTTGGCAATCAGTGACGGGTTGGTTGTTACTCCGTCCACCATCCCAAGGTCATTGAGTTCCTTGATCTGGTCGATCTCGGCTGTGTCTACGAAAAACTTCATCTCTTCACTCCGCGGATGGGTTGGTGTTTGTTGCGCTAGCGTTTACCTGATTGGGCAACGGGCGGAAACCCTTTAAGGCGGATATGACAGACAGCTTTTTCGATGAAGGCGATCTCGTGGGGGTTTTGACGACCCAACCGCTTGATCGGCTGTTGGACTACAAGGCGCCTGTGGGCGGTTGTCATCAGGGGGCCTTTGTCGAGGTGCCGCTTGGCCCGCGCAAAGTGCTGGGGGTGGTCTGGGGGCCGGGAAAGGGTGATTACGATCTGTCCCGGGTCCGCTCTGTCCTTCGTGTGCTGGATGTGGCCCCGATGCGCGACGAAATGCGCGCCTTCCTGACCCGCGCGGCTGAATATACGCTGACACCGATGCCCGCGATGCTGCGGCTTGCCACCCGCGCGCCAGGGCTGGGCGAGGCGCAATCGACGCGCAAGGTCTATCGACTGGGCGACAGCGTACCGGAGCGGATGACGGGCGCGCGTGAAAAAGTGCTGGGCGTGTTGCGCGATTATGGCGGGCTGTCGTTTACCCTGGGCGAGGTGGCCGAAATGGCGGGCGTGGGCACATCCGTGGTCAAGGGCCTTGCAAAGCTTGGGGCAGTGTTCGAAGAGGAAGCCCCGCGCGACACGCCCTATCCGCAACTGGATCCAGATTATGGCGGCAAGGAGTTGAGCACCGATCAGGCAGCCGGGGCCGAGGCTTTGCGCGCCGCTCTGCGCAGTGATGGCTATGGCACCACCCTGCTGAAAGGCGTCACCGGTTCAGGCAAGACGGAAGTGTATCTGGAGGCGGTTGCGGAATGCCTGCGCATGGGCCGTCAGGCCCTTGTCCTGCTGCCCGAAATTGCGCTGTCGGGTGAATTCATCAACAGGGTCGAAGCCCGCTTTGGCATGAAGCCCGCCGAATGGCATTCCGGTGTGACCATGACCGAGCGACGCCGCTGCTGGCGTATGGTCGGACAGGGCGATGCGCAGCTGGTGGTGGGTGCGCGATCGGCGCTCTTTTTGCCCTATCAGAACCTTGGGCTGATCGTGGTCGATGAGGAACATGATACCTCCTACAAGCAGGAAGATGGTGTCCTTTACAACGCCCGCGACATGGCAGTGCTGCGCGCGGCGATCAACGCAGCGCAGGTCGTCCTGGCCTCGGCCACACCCAGTCTGGAAAGCTGGGCGAATGTGGAGGCGGGAAAATATCAGCGGCTTGAACTGACGTCGCGGTTCGGTGCCGCCGTCCTGCCAAAGATGGCGGCGATTGATATGCGGACAGAGGATGTGCCGGCGGGGCGGTGGGTTTCACCTACCCTGCGGGGCGCAATTGCGGCGCGGTTGGAGCGGGGCGAGCAATCGCTGATTTTCCTCAATAGGCGGGGGTATGCGCCGATCACCCTGTGCCGCGCATGCGGACATCAGATTGGCTGCGATCATTGTGATGCGCGGATGGTGGAACACCGGTTCCTCAAGCGGCTAATGTGCCACCAATGCGGTGAGACCAAGCCGATGCCAACCCAGTGCCCGTCCTGCGAGGCCACAGGTCGGCTAAGCGCGGTTGGCCCCGGCGTCGAGCGCATGGGCGAGGAGGTCGCAGCGCTGTTCCCTGAAGCCCGGATCGCGGTACTGTCATCGGATCTTTATGGCTCTGCCCGCGCGATGAAGGCGCATATTGAAGACATTGCGAATGGCGGGGCCGATATCATCATCGGCACGCAGCTCGTTGCCAAA